>Ga0190367_1000005_pt1 | contig 187596 bp, 164 predicted proteins | sample 4872181011_MG_FD_171838 | JGI IMG/M metagenome (GOLD analysis project Ga0190367, IMG submission 171838) | Hydrothermal vent microbial mat bacterial communities from Southern Trench, Guaymas Basin, Mexico - 4872-18-10-11_MG | ecosystem: Environmental > Aquatic > Marine > Hydrothermal vents >...
TTTTTGGTGCTAGTAATGGTACCTCTCTTTTGACTATGCCTAGACTGCGTAGTGTTGAGATATACGGCATCAGTTTTGTCGGCTCTATGTATGTGTAGTTGCTTATTTCCGACAATTTCGTCATACTATTTGCGATCGCTTCTAATATTAATATGTAGTTTGTAGGCTCTCTGAGCTCCTCTTTTAAAAGCTCTATGGCATCTCTGAAAAGAAAGGAAGAGTTATCAAAAAAGTTTTTAATAATCTCATCCTCAGTGTTTTCTCCTCTAAAAAACTCTAAATATTTCGGGACCCCATTTGTTACGGCATAGATCTTGAAGATCTCTGTGAGATCAGCTTTTCCGAACCATGAAACTAAATGCTCTAAGTCTAATGGCGGTAGCTTTATTATCCTATTAGCCCGGCCATATAGAGGTGATTTCGCACCTAAGACATGTTGCTCCATCATGCCAACAAGAGAACCTATGAGTATCAGCTTAACATTTGAGCCCTCAAGGATATCATCGACAATTTCTTGGAAGTCAGAGATAATACCTCTATCAGCCTCTATTAGATATGTAAACTCATCAATAACCACCAGAAATCTCTTTCCAGAGACTATATTAACGAGCATTCTGAACAAAGACACGAAGTCATTCACAGAAAAAGACGCATTAAGCAAAGCGGAGATCTTCTCTGTTAGCTTTTCTAAGTTGTATCTAATGGGGCGTCTACTAGCCAAGAAATAAATATAATTATCAGGAGTGATTCTTTTCAGAAACTCCTTTATCAACCTGCTTTTACCAATCCTTCGTCTACCATAGATAACAAGGAAATTCTCTTTGCTCTCCCAGAATTCCTGAAGAATACTTAATGCTTTCTCTCGATCAACAAACAACATTATCACTATAATCAAAATTATTATAATCATAATTATAAAAAATTATTAGATAAAATTGATCAATTATCTTCTTTTCTTTATGTATATGATCGCTATGATTATTGTTGCTACGATTATTGTTGCTAATATCGGTAGCCAATATTCTTGTGGTCTCCGAGTCTTAGGGATAGCTATTCCTATTATGATTGAGGATCTTGCTGTGTTGTTGGCTTTGTCTAGAGCTTCCACTGTTATTATGTATGTTCCATTTTTGCTGAATGTTAGTTCTATGCTATTTTCTTTTGTCTCACTAGTTTGTGTTTCGTTGATGTATATTCTGAATACACTTAAAGCTATATTGTCTGTTGCTTCCCAAGTTATGGTCACCTTACTCGTATTCAGTGTTGATCCATTTGCTGGCGATGTTATCCTTACTGTTGGGGGCTCAACATCGTATGTGAGCATGCTTATAATCTCTTGCGTGTCTGTATCTGTATACATTACTACTCTTATTATATATGTTCCCTGGGAGGAGAATTCATGTTCGGCCACGGTTTCTCCACTCATTGTTGTTATTATCAATTCATTGTTCACATATACTTCGTATTTCATCACTTTAGTGTTGTAGGGTGCTGACCATATTATTCTAATTGAGCTCTGATTTGTTCCCGTGTCGTTTCTTGGATATACGAATTCAAACTTCCCATCCGAGTAGTATTCGACTATTTTTCCAGATCTATCCCTCACCGTTATCCTATATGTTCCTCCACGGTCTCTTAGGATCTCCCATAGACCAGTCTTGCTGTTCCTCGGCACGTAGACATCCTTTCCTCCATCTAATCTTCTGATGATTACCGTCTGTATCCCAGAGTTATCATCTGTTGCGTTTACTACGAATTTTACTTTACTACCAGATGTCTTGGCATATATATCAACGGATGGTCTCCGAGAATCAGGTACAAGTTCTTTGGCCCATAGAGCTGTTGCTACGAACATTTTTAGGACTTTGATGCTCACATCCTTTATGTATGGTTCCCTGGGATTGAAGAGCCATTTGCATCCTCTTAGCCTGTAATAGGTTTCACCGTTTTCCTCATAGAATTCCCATATCATACCACTTTCATTCCTAAAGATCTCTGGCGTTAGCGGTATTGTCCCTAAGTAGCCATATGCATAGTCATCCCAAACACCATATGCCTCATAGATCGCTGCTGATTGCATAGCTGCAAATCCCGTAACGGATTGGAGTATAGATGATAATGTCTCGATACGATCCTTTTCTGGGATGACCCTATATCCCATGCCCCAAGGATAGAATATTGATTCTTCACCACTATGCAACGAGAGAGCAACTAGAGGGAGAGTTTCCCTCATAAGTTTGCTTAGTGCTCTGGACTCAGGCTCGGATAGAGGTGCTGTGCCAGAATATATGTCTGATGCTGGGTTAGAATATTCTCCGCTACTCGTCCAACTATAGTTATAGTTCCTATTAAGATCCACACCTCCAGGCGGATCCTCACTTGGCCTCCCATCACCATCATCATCGTACCCCTCATAGCCCCAGAAAACATAGCCATAGGCTGTGTATTTGTATATGGCATCTATCAAACCATCACCGTTAATGTCTTCGGGTGGATCCTCATCTGCTTCACCATCTCGATCCTCATCTACTGGGTGAAGATTTCTCCTGAGCCAATCAAATTGTAGTGCGTAGTCGTGGCCACCAACATTTAAAATTGGGACTACATATACGTCGAAATTGTTGAGTATATCTGTTATAACGGGGTCAAAACCATATTGCTCTGTAAGATTTACTATCAGATATAGAGCAGCTTCAGCCGTTATCAGTTCCCTTGCGTGGTGAGCCCCAATAATCATTAAACTGGGTTTTTCTGTTCTATCACCATTAGTTATTTTCACAGCGTATATGTCAAGTTTTTTCTCTCCATCTACATCATAGCTCCTACCTATGCTGAAGATCTCCACCCTATCTGGATATTCGCTAGCCAGTTGACTGAGTATATCATAGATCTCCGCGCATGTGTGATACTTTGACACATCATACCTCACTTTGGCCTTCGCGGATGGGTTTAGTAAGGGGATTGTAGCCTCCCTAAAGTGTTTCATTATGGCTACTTTATTCTCCCCCCAATACTGCGCAACCAATATGTATTCTGGTATCGAGTCCACATCGAAATCTACCATGTATGCTGATTCCGACACTATGTCTAGAGCCTTGGGAAACATCTGGATTATTGTTCCATTTGGATATAGTTTGCTATAGTAGTTATCCTTAACCATGAGAGCCTCATCATAGCCGTCACCATCAAAATCAAAGAATTCGACCCTAGTGTTCACACCATTTAGTATCTGCTCATATGTACCAGGGGTGACTCTGATTAGGTCGCCGTCTGAGAGCCTCAAGTATATCTCTTTTTTAGCGTCTCTAACCATATTCCCAACCGAGATGCTAGTTGCCGACCATGAACCTTGATAATATACTACCAATGATCCCTCATCTATTATCCCTACAACGGTTCTGTTCGCTACGGCTATTTCTTCAACACCATCATTATCCACATCACTAGGTATAGGGGTTAGGCTATCGACGAAATTCACACTCCAAGCAATATCGCCAGTCTCTCTAAGTGCTACAATCCTACTATTCTCAACCACTAGAAGAAAGTCTTCTACCCTCGAAAGTGCTGATATTGAATCTCCATGGTAGAACTCTACCAACGAATAACTACTGATGTCTAGGTAGAGAATTTTACTCGTAGAAGCTATGTAGGGCCTACCATGTATGAATTCAATGTCCACAGCGTCGCTTTGGAGACTGTAAGTATGAATCTCACCATCAATAACCACAACAAATTTGGGGCCGGATCCAAAAAACACGATTCTATGCCCATCCACAGAGCCTACAGCTATACCCGTACTAGGCCTATACGAACAGGAAAGCTCCTCCTCGACACCATAATCCCCAATGATCATTATCTTCAGTAAGTAGTAGACTGCTATTTCGGGTTTTCCATCACCCTCATAGTCCCCCGCTTTAAACATATTCACCTCTGTTGGGATACCAAAAGCCATTATTGCCTCAGAGTACTCCCCAAACATTATCTCGAAATTTGAGGTTTCTCTATAACCATTCTCTTTGTTTGAAGGAACAAAACTTATACCTCCTAATATGTTGAGGTGAAACATCCCGATCGAGTGGAACACCAGTAGAAGAATAAAAACAGAGACTAATGTTCTACTCAAAGATATCACCTCTAACGGCTATTCTAAGCAAAAATAAGCCCCAAAAAGATAATAAAAGCAATAGAGATCCAAATATCTGCTACCTATCTCGTAATAGCTATAATTCGAACCATCATACTGATTGGAAAAAGGTAAGCTACATATTCTTCCTAAGAAGACAAATGTGGAATATTGAGACTAGGAGGCACTTCGCTTATCTTATCCTCGCTTTCCCTTCTGGGGAATTATAAATGCTAGTTTTAGGTCACGACAATACTTCTTCCAGTTTTTTCCATATGCGAATTCCATGATGATTCTTCTTAATTGACTTATCGATGCTGTCGCTCTGTGTATTTCTATTTTCTCTGATGTTTCCATTGGGACATCAAGAATGTATTTGTCGTTGCCCACTCTTATTAGCTGGATCGTCTCGTTTTTCGTGTTCTGAATTCTTATGAAATTTCCCTTACACCACCAGTTCTGTGTTTCGATGATTATTAGTGCTTCTCTAAGCGTACATTCCACATCTTCTACATATGCCCCACAATCATCAAATGTTATTTTGAGGGCTGGAAAATTGAACTGTCCACTCAGTGTTATTGCTTTATCAATCTTATCGATTAGCTCCTCCCTGCTCTTGGCGATCAGCAATAGTACCACTGTGTCCCAGAGTGTTCTTATCGCATAGATCCCTTGTCCCACTTTCTTCCATAATTGAAAGCCTAGCTTCTCAGTTTCTGTTCTAACCTCTAAGAGTGCATACCATGTACCTTCTACCGTTCCTACCAGATAGATAAAAGCTACTACTCCTCCAGCCTTAACAATCTTTGCCGACCATGTAAATGCTCTGTTCTGCAGGAAATCAAATATTTTTGAGAGGACTATATGTGCTAAAAGGAAATCTTCGTCGAATCCAGACGCATCTATACCCGCTTCTAATAAAGATAGAATTACTTTTCTTGCCAAATAATGTGTAAGGTTCTCTCCCAATATCCTAGGCGAATATCTCCTTTTTTTGGGACTAGGTACTGCCCATCTAGAGGATTCGAGAACAGCAGTTTGTGACTCCCTAGTACTAACGCTCATTTCTTTGCTGATTTTCCTCATAGGCTTCTCAGCAGGTACATGTTCTATGCGTTTTAGCGCTGTGTATATGGCGACTAATGAAGGCGCATATTTCTCGGGTTTGTCGGCAATCGTGAATGTGTAGTCTAGGCGCAGATTCAAGCTACTCAGAAGCCCAGAGAGTTCTGGGGACACTCTCAATAGATCATATACTATAGATCCGAGTTTCCAGGTTTCTGGCGGTCTCTCCATCAACACATGCTTAAGAAGACGCGCCAGTGATGTTAGGTTATCCTCATTGGCCTCGTACTCTATGTACTCAGCATCTATGAGCCCCGACATTGCTTCCCTGAGGGGCCCTATCTCTGCACCTTTAGGATAAAAAATCTTTGCTTTTTCCTCCCAGACAACTATTAACAGGACAAAATCGCCGAAAGCCGTTATATTCTCTAGAAACATGTCTGATGTTCTGTCACCATCAATTATTAATGCCACCATAAATTTTGGTGCGAAGACTTTAAGGGGGAAGAGACCTCCCTCCTCTCTGCGGACTTCCACTCTTAGGTCGTATAGAAACCTAAAGAACTCCGTCATGGTCTTCGTCCAGAATAAATTGTATCTCTCACCAGAGAATACTATCTCGCGGATTTTTCTGCTCAAAACCCTCGCTAGATACGCCATTACAAGAAGTTTTGTTGAGGGCCTAAAATCCTTAGTAAGTACTTGAGAAACAGCTAACACCATCTCGGGATAAAACTCATAGTTTATATCGTCATCAAAGAAGAGACCATGTGGCAGATACTTCCTTAGATGAAAAACCACACGTCGAGGATTCTCCCCTCTCACCTCACATGTCCTAGGTATGGAATATAGGAGAGATACAGCATCTATGAATATTTCTTTTCTTTCACGAAGCTTCCTAGTCGCCTTGCTACCGAGGAAAGATACGATTTTCTTTACCACATTGTGGTCCAGATCGAATTGTTTCAGCAAATCCTTTGTGTCCAAGATAAACCCCAATGATAAGGATTATACTAATTAGTTTATAGAAAGATAAAAATAACTCAGTAATCTCAGTGGTTACTCCTCGATAAATATTTCTCGATTCTAAGTAGATGACGTGATGTTCTGACAGCCTCCTCACAAATCTCATATATCTTCCTCCCTACAAGTACATAGTGCTTCGTCTCTATCTCTGCAAAGTGCTTGGCTATGTCCTCAACTAAGTGGTGGAGCTGAAGACAGTGATAGGATCCCTCTACGCTGAGAACCGCCACATGTTTCACATCCGAATACTTTATGAATGAGAGTAACTTATATCCTATGTGGTTTATGTGATATGCTTCGGGACATATAGTAAGGATAAGATAGTCCTCTCCAAACATATTTAGAATTTCTCCACAATCACTCGCGATACATTCCGAAACCAACAGAATCTTCTTACCTCGAGCCCTACCAACATTACTTTCTAACAACTTTCTAATCCGCATTTAGATCGACCAAACACGACTCACACTGGGAATTCTACTCGAATACAGCCACAAGCATCCCATAGTATGTTGGGCATCCATATATGCATAGAGTGTTTCTCAGGTTAGTGTTTTTCATAGCTCCATAGAGAATCAGCATCTGCCACAGACTATCTGGTTTTGCTCTCTCAACAAATTTTGGGTCAAGCTCCAGCAGTCTCTCTAACCTATTATCCCTCACTATATCTACAATAAATTTGTCGTATTCCTCAGAAGCCTTATCATACCCATATGGTCCCTTAGGATCGTGAGAATGTCCTTGGTCAGCACTGGCTATGAATACTATTCTTTTGTTGTATCTTTGTGATATATAATGTATAATCTCACCAAATCTAACTAGTTTTTCCCACGGAATTTCCCGGGTTGGTGTTACTATGATTGTTTTTGGTGTTTCTTTTCCTGCAGCCTCATATCTCTTCTTTATGAACCACAGAGGTATTACTGTTCCCCAGTCCAGCGGCATATTTGAGAATTCCCCGTCGGCGGCACCAAAGTTCACAGCTACTATTGGTAATCTCGCGTCTATAGCTTCTCTATATATGCTCCATGCGAAGTCCCTATCACAGATAATACTAACTGATATCTCACCTTTCTCACCTATCCATGTACCACTAGCATATCTTGTTGTGATAACAGCTAGATGGCCATATATCCGTAGGTTATGGGGAGTAGCTACTACAATGACATCGGGATCCTTGAGAAATACTCTATCCGCCAGGATCTCCATAGCCTCCGCCAACTTTCTAGACTCATCATCTAATTCCCCAACGAGCTCCTCAACAATCTCATCGCCATGAGGAGCTATAGCCCCCATAATAACGCTCATCTCTGTTACCACCCAGTCATCACTATAGAATATTAGAGAAATTTTTGTTAAGCATACAGGACCTCAAAAAAGTAAATATTATGCATTCTATCATCGAAAAATATTGCTAATACCAGGTATCCTCGCGTACAAGTGATTCTATTTCAATGTCTTTTCGAGAAAGATTATCGCTGGGAACAATATTTTCATTGCATCATCCATTTTAACAATCGCATGCCCCATGTCTGGCATTACGTGCAGTTCGAATGTTTTTCCGTGCTCCATCAGCTTTAGAATATAGTTCATAACCGGTTTTAAGGGTGTTCTACTGTCATTTTGGGGCTGTATTATGCAGAGAGGAACCTTCACGTTCTTGGCATATGTTATTGGGCTTCTCTCCTTGAAAAGCTCTTTCTTACCTGCAAAGAGTATTTCGATGAATCTTCTAAATATAGCATCGCTTAGCTGATACATCTCCTCCCAATCGGCTACGGGCGCTCCCGCCACCCCAACATCCCATATATCTGGTTCTCTTCCAGCTGCATAGAGAGTCATATATCCCCCATAGCTGTAGCCCATAATCGCTACTTTGTCTGCTAATCCACTTTCCTTCGCCCACCGATTTGCATATACAACATCTCTGAATTCACCCCCTCCTGGATCTCCAATAATCATCCTTCTGAATTCCTCACCATATCCTGTGGATCCCCTATAGTTTGGGGCTACAACATGGAATCCTGATGCTACGAGGGAGACTATTATTATGCTCCAGGAATCTGCTACGTTTGCCCATGGTCCTCCATGCACATATATTATTGTTGGCCCTGGCTTCCTATTACTTTTGCTTTCTGCTACAAGCGCTGGTATTTCTAGTCCGTCAAAGGACTTATATCTCACAAATTTTACTTCTCCAATTGATTTCTGGATCTTCTCTGGGAGATCTGCGCCTAATACCTCATTGATGTTCCCATTTTCTAGATCCACTACTAGTATCCGAGTTGGTCTTGTCAACGAGCTCCATGTGACATAGAGCTTTCCATCTCCCATAACAGCATTTACTGGATATCCTTCTGGTATTTTGACTTCCCTACCATCGATAAATACTTTTGATCTGCCTTCATGTTCGGCTATAAGCCATATTCGACCATCAGGTAGCCAGTCGTAGTTGGGGATCTGGGGAAAACTGTCTGGGTTATAGTCAGGGAATCTGAATTTTGGTTCTGTTAGTTCTCCGGTTTTGGTGTCATAAATGAGGAGTCTATCGTTACCGAATGCTGATGTTACAAATAATGCCTTACCGTTCTTCAGTCTTGGCATATTGTTTGTTGATCCCTCTTTTGGGGTGAATACTCTAAATTCTTGGCTCCTCATATCAAAGAAGAATAGCTCCCTTGACTGTGGGTTTCCGCTTATGTGGCCTGCTCCAGCAATAATATTTTCTTCGATACTGCTGACGAATATTGGTTTGTTTGTTTCATATACTTTTTCGGCTTCGCCTACTGGTTTTATTGTCCATATCTCTAGGGCTTTTTCTGTTGACCCACTAATAGCTATGGAGCCACCATCGAAAGCTATACCTATTATCCTCTGTGGTGGGATGGACTCTACCTCTATGTTCTCTCCGCTCTCCAAGTTATATATGAACACAACATGTTGCTCACGACCCTTCATAATATCCTTTGTGTAGGGTACATATGGAGAATCCTTAACAATGTCGCCAATAGCCCAGATCTCATCCGCTATTTTCTTATGTTCCCCACTTTTTATGTCCATGTACCAGAGGCTCCTTGCTCCCTCCTGTGTCGTAACATATACTAGTTTTCTATGAGTAAAGCCAACAACACTGTATGTTGGTGCCCTCACAATGGCCTCCAACACGGCTATTTTCTCGGAGAAGCTCAACTAGATCACCCAATAATCTTCACAAAAAACAAGTTATATCTGAGAAGCCTATTTTTCTTTTGCTAGTTTAGGTCATATCCAAGAGATCCCATCTTCGAAAGTTTTTAGAAAATTGTCCAATCCCCTTTATAAACCATGATCCTTTTTCCCTATCGATATTTCTATCGACAGCAACTAGATAATTCGTGAAATCCTTAATAAGATAAATGCGATCTATGCCGAGTTTAGATCCTTCTCGCAGAGAATTTATACCAGAAAGTTCGAGGAAACAAAAACACCACAAGCTTTGAGTAAGCCATTTAAGTGTATTTTGTATTATACATATCTGTATCATACGAAACCGTATGCTATAATGATGTTGAAATTTATTATGTGAAGTGGGAATTATCTAATTGCGTTGGTTGTTTTGATTGTTAGGGTGATTATGATTCGTTGTCCTATCTGCGGTATGCGTATTGAGAACGCTAAGAGACATCTTAGGAAGTATCATGGGCTTTCACTACCCGATGAGGAGTTCGCTAAGTCCATCCTCACGCTCTATAGGATATTTAGGAGAAGAAATGAGTTCGTACCGCTAGTCCCGCTTCATGAGTGGGAATATGAGGATTTTCTTAAGGTTATGACTGTTTTAGGAGATGCAAAAATATCACTAAGAAGAAAACTGAGACTTTTTGAGCCCCTAGCAAAGTTTTTTGCTAGGCGCTTCTCGACGAGGATACTTGAGGAGTTTCCAAGATTGGTAAGGGAGGGGTCTAAGCCTATTAGAGCACTAGCATTCATTGCTCTGACTTTTGTTCCATCAGAAGATGCTGTATCTACAATCATAGAACTATGTGATCGAAGGAAATCTTTCTTTCTGAAATATATTGTTGGTTTATTCCAGAGATACAGAGATTCTGTTCCTATGCGTGTTAGGAGATCTATAGATGGTGGTAAGCTTCTCTCCCCCTCCTGCGTTTTAAAAGCTGTGTTTATGGTGTCCCCTGAGAACACATATGGTCTTGTCTCATATCTATATCAACACACGCCAGTTGAAATGAAGGAAAAGCTTATAGAGGAATTTGTTGAGCTGTTTGATTACATGGTATCGTTTCCAAAGAGGTATTTATCATCAAAACCCGTGAGAAAAACTCTACTTCTTCTGGCAAAAGCTAAGTTCTTTGGAAATTTGGAGGCGGATGTTACGGATGAAAAATTATTTAGAATTATCAAGCAATACACTATACTCATATCCCTAGACGATTTATGGTCGAGGCAGTATTATAGTTGCCAAAGAAGAATGGACCGCAATATATATAACCAGATGAAGAACATGGTTCCCCCAAATACATTGTTTGGACGGATAATACTGAGAATCTGTGAGGCTCTAGATAATTACCCTGAGGCGCGGGCTAGAATAGGTGAAATAGCAGTCGATGAGTACGTTGAAGCCCTCGAAGATTTGGATGGGGAATATGTTAGAGGATTATTCCTATACATAATGGCAGATATAAGCCTCAAGAACGGATACCCTGACATCTCTTTAGCACTTATAGAAAAGATGGAGAAAATCATCAGAAAGAACTATGATTATGTTCCCCACGCACTACTAATAAAGGCCTTAGCACAAGAATTCCTGGGACTGTACGATGAGGCTCTAAAAACCCACGAGAAACTAGGAAAGCTCAAAGCACGATGGGAAAAAGCTCTGCTTGATCGCGCACGTCTATATACGATTCTCCAACAATACAAAGAAGCAGAAAAAGCCCTATTGCGAGTAAAGACAAATGTTATCTATAAATTGGTGTTAGAAGCAGTTATTGTCCATAAAACTGGGAAATCCGAGAGAACCGAGGATCTCATAGGAAAAATTTCGAGGTATACCTCTCTGTCCGATCCAAATAAAGCTTTTAGTCTCCTTCGCGCAATGGAGTATATATGTTACTGTCTCTACAGAAAAGCTATAGACATTGTTTGGAATGATTATGATTTGCGTAGAGTGTTCTTTGATATCTTAATGTTAGCATGTCCAAGACATCAAAAATATGTGATACTAGAAGCCAACAGGATGCATCCAAAAGACTCTCTAATCAGCTACTACCTAGGAGTCATGGCGATAGAAGAGAATAAATATAAAGAAGCACTTCGTTTCTTAGACATGGCAGAAAATATAGACAGAAGAATTCTACTTGTAAATAAGCTATTAGCAGCGATGATGGCACAAAAGAAAGATATTGCGGAACAGATATACCTCGAACTAAAGGAGCTTCCAGAAACCGATGAAGTTAAGGAGCTTGCAATAATACACTATTTGATGTATTCTAAGAGGTTCCCAGAGGCATACAACAGACTAAATAAGATAAGAGATCTTCTAGACTATGAAATATACCTACAACTCAAAAGGAATATCCTACAAAAACGATTCACGATAGACAACTACATATATTATGTGGCTTCAAGAGAGATCGGCGAAGCAATATGCCCTCTCCTATCCATACCAATAGCATAAGATTCTACTTCGAACTAGGCAATAATTATAATTCAAGGATTTTTTAAGATTATTGAAGCAATATACCCACTAACTAAAAAACTCTATTAGAAATCAAAAAGGGTACTATGAATGGAGGAAACGGGACGTAAAAAAACCAAAGACATCAAGTGGGAGGGAGAACTCACTAGAGATAAAATCATATACGATTTGCGTGAAATTTTCGAAAAAATTGGCAAGAAAATTGGTGTTCACTACGTAGTTGTGTTTGGCTCATATGCACGCAATACTAGTGGGCCACTTAGTGATATTGATATAGCTGTAAAAATCGATGATGATCGCTATCTACCCTTATTGATCTACGAAATTGAGGGTATTTTGAACATAGATTTTGATGTTGTTAACATAAAAAAGTTAGACCCGATAATGCTCTTTGAGGTTTTCTCAACCGGAATTCCTATCTACTGTAGGGACATAAAGGAGTATTATGATGACTATGTATGGGCAATCAGAAAATACCTAGACTTCAGACATATCTTAAATCTACATGAAAAGGAGATACTCTATGGTATCCCCAGGTCTCATTAGGAGAATAGCAATCTTTAAAGAAGCCTTGAGGAAACTAAGAAAGCTAACTAAATACGAAAAATATGAGTTTATGAGGGATTTTCGAAACATCGATTCAGCAGAAAGAAACCTCGAGATTGCAATTCATTCTCTAATAGATGTAGGCAATTACATAATAGCATACTTAAAGCTCGGTACACCTCTTAGATAGAGATATCCCACAGATACTCTATACTAATAGATTGTTGGAGGAGGAAGAATTCAAACTTTTCCGAGACATAATAGTTTTAGACACATATTAGTACATCTCTATGCCGACGTGAATAAAGATAAGATATACGAACTTATCACAACAAGATTAAATGATTTGGAGAGAATAATGACAGGTCTAATTGAGATATTAAAAAGAAGAGAGATAGACCCATAGAAAAGCATAATCTTAGTCGCGTTATGATCAGTGGACCGGGTTATCTTCATCGGTTCGTCCTCTGCCCATGACTCCCTCATCATAACCATCTAATAATAGTAAGAATTAAGATAATATAGAACACAACATATTATAGCTGATTATAAGGTGCGAATTATGCCGTTTACGCCATTCCATTTGGGCCCTGGATTGTTTATCGCTATGCTTTTCTTCCCATTCATTGATGTTGTTGTTATTCTTGTGGCTTCGGTAATTATAGATATCGAGCCCGCATACTACCTATTTGTCCATGGCTATGCTTACCATGGTTTCTTCCACTCATACCTAGGCTGTAGCATTGTTGCTATAGTTCTAAGCATCGGTATGTATCCTCTAAGAAGATTTTATCTCAAAGTACTAGATTTCTTCGGTTTAAGACAAAAAACAGATCTCAAAAAGATTTTAGTTTCATCGCTAATAGGTACGAATTTCCATGTGCTCCTAGACCAGTTTCTGTATCCTGAAATGACACCGTTCTATCCAATCAGCGGAAATCCACTACTTGGGATGTTTGATATTACCACGATATACTCATTATGCATATTTATGTTTATTCTGGGAGTACCACTATATGCTATCCATCTCATAAGAAGCAAGAGACGCTAGGATGGTCAGAATCAGGAACCTACCTCTCCGATATTAGCTTTCTGAATCCCACCTTTACATGCTCTAATATTTTCTCGCCGAGATTTCCAATGATTTTTTGCAATCTCCTTATAAGATTGTTTAGCTCATTTTGATAGATTATTGTGATGAATCCTATCTTTATAGCTATTACGTTAGAGTTTGGATCTATTATTTCCCTTGCTTTTCCGTAGAGAATATGAAGGGATATCATATCCTATCGCCCATAAGTACTCAATATTAATGCATGGTATTTTTAAGTGTCTTTATGAATAAGAATATTTGTGTGTCGACTCTAAGTTTTCCGAGTTTTGCCAGTAGTGTTTTAGGGTCTTTGACCTAAATGGCGATAGGAGGAGTATTCATTTGTTCTTGATAAATATGCTTTACTGCTCCATCTATATAGCGTTGGGTCTAGGCGTACTCATAACTCAAAGGCGATTTGGTGGTTTATCGGAATATATGCTTCTGATCAGTTTAATGCTTATTGGTGTGTTATTCTTGACCAGCATACCGAACCCAATAACTTACCTAGCTTTTTCTATGGCTCCCTATACAATAATCGCAGTAATAGGAATAATAGCTGTAATGAATTTTGATAGGATGCTCATCAAACATATTCTCCCAGTTCTAATAGTCCTCCCAATATTTCTATTGTTGATCGAGTTTAACCCACACATTATAGCGATTATCTTTTGTTTGTTTATGTTCTCATTGTTTGTACCAATAAATCATTTGGGTTCCAAAGCCTACATATACTCCATGTCTTTTCTAGTACTATCATTCGTCATAGCATTTCTAGGCTACATAGAATACGACGTAATAATATGTACCTTAGCATCTTTAATTGAGGGTATAATAGCACTAAGGACCCTATACAATAAGGGGAAAAAAACAAACATAAATTTCTGTGAGGACGAGGTGCGGAGAAAACTTACGCATCTGTTAGCCTTCATAATATTAATTCCACTACTATGGATGGAGAATATAATAATCACTCTTAGAAATGCTCTGGAGTATATAGATCCAAATGTAGCCCTCGTAGTTGGAGAAAAGAACATACTTAACATTCTTGTTGTGATTCTGGGCACCAATGCTGTTGCTATGTTTACATTAATAGAGTTTGTGAGGATATGGGGCAACTCCGCGTTGATTCCGCCAAATCTACTGCGCAGAAATGAAATGCATCATATTGCTAGTTATGTATATACGTTATCCGCAACACTAATAGTAGCTATGTTGTTCTCGCAGACAATACTTGTGATATCCATTTTTGTAGGTCTGATGGCAGACGCTATGGCTGCTCTTATCGGAAAGCGTTATGGAAAAATAAAATTGACTCGAAATAGAACTCTAGAGGGCACTCTTGCAGGATTCATAACTGCATTTGTAGTCGTTATTCTTACAACACAAAACGTTTTGATAGGTCTTGCTGTGGGTTTCGCTGTAGCACTTTTTGATGCATCAAATATCATTGAGTTGAACGACAATATTGTTTTTCCTATACTGTCTGCTCTGATTCTGAATTTCTTCCCTACCATATGATTAGACCCATATTTCACAGCTAGAAATAATTTTGGTGATAAAGGTAGTATTTGCTAAAAACTACCAATATTTATGAGAGAAAATTCTCGGTAACTTATTTTTATCATCTACAAATCCCATTAAGAAAGATTTTATTAAATACTCTAGTCCAATGTTTCAATATGTTTGTGACATTGTTTAGGACAACCAAAATATATATTTCAAGATTAAAATATGGGATATTACCTTAAGATTGTTAGAGCTATTTTTTATTGGTATGTGACGTAGGAATGCCATATAGTTATTTCTAGTCATTTTCTCTTTCCACATGGATTCTGGTGCCTTGATTGCAAGAGGAAGAAAAAACTTTTAACAAGTGGTCTTTAAAGAGGATGGAATCAAAAATAAAGGATCAACTTGCGGCTAGGGATGAGGCATCGAATATCCGTATGGAGCTTGAAGAGAAGATATCTCGGGTTAAGGAGGAGGGAGCCCAGAAGCCTGAGCTTGAGGAAACGATAAGTAGAGCTGAAGAGATTCTAGAAAAACTCGATAGATACATAGGCCTTATTGAGAGCGCTGTGAAGAAGGAGAGATCGCTATTAGAATCTCTTAGAGTTCTGACGTTAGCTAGGAAGATATCATCGATTATCGGAGGATTCCTACTTTTCTTTGGTGGTGTTCTCCTGACGCTTAGTATACTGCTTATAACGAAGATCCTCATAATTCCCCAGACAATTTCCGTCCAGCTATTCTTTGGGTACATACTGCTGATAGCAAGCATAATCATGCTTTTCTCTGGAACTCTACATCAAGTCGTCTAGGTGGATTTTGTTGGGAGAGAGGAAAATAGGGCTTCTTGGAGCCACAGCCATAGGTATTGGAGGCACAATAGGCCCATCGATGTTCGTTATACTCGGCTTTGCCGCAAAGTTCGCCCATAGCTATGTGTACCTCTCCCTAATAGTCGCGGGAATGCTCTCCTTAATCGTAGCACTTAATTATGCAGAGCTAGCAACAACATTTCCTGAGATGGGAGGCGGCTACTATTATGTAAGGGAGGCATTTGGAGGTTTTGCCTCATATTTTGCGGGTGTCTCCCTCTTCATAGGATACATAACCTATGGGGCTGTATGCGCGATAGGATTTGGATTGCTGTTAAATCTACTCATTCCCATAGACCCAATATTAGCATCGACAGTCGTCGTCATATTGTTCCTAGCTATAAACATTCGTGGAATAGAAGAAAGTATGAAGGTTCAACTCGCAACTACAGCTGTGTTAATATGCTCATTTCTTCTTATAATTATCTGTGGGCTTATAGGGAAGCCGCAAGTAGCGATTACTGATAACATCCTCAGCGACTTAGGAGGGATAATGAAGGCAGCAGCATTTCTGTCAATAGCATACTTCGGCTTTGAACCGATAGGCGTTCTTGCTGGTGCGGTGAGAAGACCTGGAAAGATAATTCCTTTAGGCATAGTAATTTCCCTCTTCACATGCATAACCCTCTACTCCCTCCTAGCATACGTATCAGCGATTTATGTTCCATGGGATATTTTATCGAAAACGGCAACACCTCTTACATTGGTCGCTACAAGAATACTTGGCTTCTCTGGATATGTTATAATAACGCTGGCTGGAATAACAGCTACACTCACATCACTCAATGTCTCTATATCCTCTGGCGCATATGTGGTATATTCCATGGCCAAAGACCACTACTTCCCTGACGAATTTGCCCAGCTCCACCCCAAATACGGAACACCTGTATACGCATTAATACTCACAGGATTCATAGCGGAACTCTTCATACTATCTGGTATGATCGAATATGTCACGCACCTCGCCGACTTCAGCATCCTCATCGCTTTATCCCTCGTAAATCTAAGTACAGTAGCACTCAGAAGGAAAAGAGGCGGGATCTCTAGGCCTTTTAAGGTGCCTCTTTTTCCTTGGCTATCAATAATTGCAAGCATCCTCACAGTGATCCTAGCTTTCCTCTTAGAACCAGGTGCAATAGTACTTTGGCTTGGAATGCTGCTTGCTGTCACTATGGCATACCTATTCAACATCTTGTCGATTGAGAGAAGAAAATTCACACTTAGTGGTTTCCTATTCGCGGTATCTGTTTTCCTACTATTATTCATGCAGTTCGGTTTGGAGACAGCGTCGGAATCACTAAAAATAATAATCGGTATCATAGAAGCCTACATATTCACCCAATCCGTCATAGTATTCATTGTCGGCATACTTGTTCTATTTCCCGCACAAGCAATAATCAGCTGGTTTAAAGTGAGAAGACGCGAATTAATATACATCCCATCAAAACGCCTACAGGAGATATCAGCACTTATAGACGACATCCTAGCAATACTACTTTTCATATTTGGCCTACTAAACATGGTTCTCTTCTATGGCATACTTCATGGCGCTATCGCGATTGTAGCCAACAGCCCACAGGAGCTCAGACTCTATGAAGTATTTATATTATCAATACTGGTCACATCAGGTATTTTTGAGAGTCTGGTTGGGGTATATCTATTCAAAAGAAGCTATGCGGCGGAGTAGAAATCAAACAACGTAGTAAATTAGGCGTGGTAAACTATTCGGTCATTTAAAAATAAAATTAGTATAGTCTACATTGTGTATTCTCTAATAACTTTTTTGAGGGAAAACTATGACTACGGATAATCTTGATAGCAATAAGCTGAGGCTTCTTTCTCTTCTCGCCTTATATACGAAGCCTGCTGGAGTTGAGAATAAGTATGACCACTACATAAAAGAGTACGCGCTACTCAGTATTATTTATGACCTTATAATCAAAGGAATACTCGACTATGACTACTCAGCTCGTCTTGTTCTATGGAAAGGAGCATATCTCTTCATGAATATTTCTCAAGAGGCTTTAGCAGATCTCGAACTCCTCGTCGAGAAGGGCTACGTGAAGAGAATAAAGTTCTCGACGAGGGGATACCTATATGTTGTCGGCTACAGTATAACAGAGAAAGGATTGGATATAGTTAGGAAGTACCCAGATCACATGGAAACCGTAAAAAACGCGCTTAAGTGTGAATGTGGAGGTATAATGTCGATAGTTATCGAGGATGATGATGCATACTATGTTTGTTGCGATAAGAAGATACGGATAGGGTGCCTATCGACTGAGGATGTAAGCTACGAGACTCAACCTATATTTATATGAGGGGAGATGAGCGATGTCAACTATAAGAGATGTTTTGGAGGAATTCACTTTTCTGTATCAGCCTATAATAATTATCTGTGAGTGGGTACCATTCGGGCCTAACCAGTTTGCACATTTTTGTGAGGCTCTTTCAGCTTACAAAAAGGATGAAATATTCATTACACCAGAGATTGATATGCACCCTGAGACTCCTCTCTTTAAAATAGAGCCTTACTATGCTTGGGTCCGAGTTAAGGACGTTGAAGAAGGAAAAAAAGTTTATTTTGAGTCAAGAATCTTTTACCCGGAGGAAAGTAAAGTCAAACAAACAGAGAATTTTGGTGTCACAGTTGAGGAGAGTGGCTTTATCTTCTATTCATGTAAGCTTATCAGGTGTTCTGCTGATGAAAACGTAAGTAAAGCAAGTCTACCCGTCGAATATGCCAGTTTGGATAAGCTTGCCCGTGTTGTTTCGGATCTTTTGGAGGACACATCAACACTTATGAATTCTATGCTTAACAGCTACCAAAAGAGGATACTTTCAGTTATTTTTCCTCGAAGTCATGAGGAGCTTTATGAGCGAAAGAAAATATTATGTTTGATAACAAAAGAGATTATATATAAGGGTAAGAGCCTAAGAGAGCATATTAAGGAGACCAAGTTAGGGGATTTACTGAGTTCATACTCGGACTTTAGGAAGGAGCTGCAACAAGTCCTTGGATTCATCATAAACTGGATTAAGCTCCCCGATGGCGGCATTATCATTAGGGGGAGAGATGGATTTCTAATACTTACTGATGAGAGGGGTGTGGAGAAATATAAGAAGGTTATGAAGATAATATTGTCTCTATTAGCACTTGAAACCTTTTATCTTCACTTGTTCTCTAGGGTATGGATGATATGGGACTCGCTCAACCTAATAAGATCTGAGATTTCTAGAGAGGATGCTGAGCATTCCGTAGGAAAGTACAGGATTGCTCTCAGCTCCACATTAGCAGACACGGTGATACTCTGGGACGTAGACCACCTAGCACGATTCGCCCTAAACTACCTAAATAGGCAGATTGAGATCCTAAGAGGAAAACAGAGGGAAGACACACTAGGTGATGGCGAGATAATAAGGGCTATTCTGAGCATAGTGAATGTTAATGAGGCTATGGAGGTTATTAGGAGTAAAATAGAGGCTACGAAGAGTGTATTGGAGGCATTTAGGATGGATATTGATGGTCTTACTACTCTAGTGAATACATTTATTGAGAGGGAAATGAGGTCGATTAGACATGCCATGTGGAAGAGCATAGAGAAGCAAACAAAAATGATGGAGATAGAGCATGCTGAGAAAGAGAGATTAGAACTGATTGAGTTCCTTAGTGCTGGGCTACTAATGGCGGAGATACTTTCTCTGATATTCGCATGGTTGGAAAGCGCATTCTCCTTGACTTTCGGAGGTTGGGAATATCTTTTCTCGATAGCCGCTATATTCATGCTTGCGATGCTACTAAGATTTGTCGTAAGACGCATCGCCGAAGAGGAAGAAGAATCAGAAAGTTCAGCCCAATAAACTCTTTTTTAAGAGAGTATTTTTGTGGAGAATAGCATCAGTCTTAAGTATTAACATATAGAGTTATGGATATGTTATCTATGGACAGCCTCCGTTCTACAAATAGGTGTTTCTCCTTGCTACCAGTCGTAGTTATAAAGAATAGAGATCTAGAGGACAGTGTGATGTTTTTGATCCGCAATATTTCTAAGAGGTGGGAAAAGAAAATTATCAGGATTGTTAGGCTAAAGGAAAAAGAGCTTGTCGTAGCTGGGGATAGAGCATGTTTCCCAAGCAACGATTTTAGAGATGTTATTCTGTCAAACCCAGCAATATACGTTACCTATGAAGATTTCGATGACGCAATAATCGTTAATGATGAGAACGATCTGAAAAAACTAGAAGGCGAATTGGCTGTGAGGCTAAGAACAGCGACTGCATACTCAGCGCTTCCTAAGTTAAACTGCGGTAAATGTGGCTATAAAAATTGCTATGAACTAGCAAGCCTTATTGCTGAGGGAAAAGAAGATTTTTCCAGCTGCCCAGTATTGTCCCTGGCGAAGAGAACTAGAATCACCGTTAATGGTAAGAAGATATTTCTCACACCATGGGTAGAGAAGCTTTTTAGAAGCCTAATATTGACATTTTTAAGCAACTTAAAGGGTGTGGAGATTAGTGGCGATGAAGAGATAATCCTTGAGGTGAAGAAATGAAAATAATAAGTTTTGTTGGATGGAGCAAATCTGGAAAAACAGCAATAATCGAGTGGTTAGTGAGGGAGCTGAAAAGAAGAGAATTAAGGGTGGTTGTTGTCAAGCACATACATAAACCAATCTTTGAAGTAGATCGCAAGGGAAAGGATACATGGAGACTGTTTAATGCCGGCGCCGATGCTGTCATGGGAGTTTCTTCTAGAAGATTCTATCTTCTATCAAGAACCCAGAATACACTTCCTCTCGAGAAGCTATGCGGAGTGCTGGAGTGGATTTACAACAAAGTAGATTTTATTTTAATAGAGGGAAGAATACCATCAAAACATCGTAGACCCCCAGTAGTTCTAATAGTCAGAGAAGATAGGGAAATAGAAGAATTTGAGAAGCTAAAAGAACAGATCGTGGCAGTAGTATATTGGGAGGACTCTGTGGATAGAAAACGCATAGCGAGGGCATTTAAAGGGAAATATATTATCAGTGTGAAGCAAAAAGAGCAACTACTAGAGCTTCTGCTCAATCTAAGATAGATGCAGCCTGAAGAAAAATTCGGAGCCGGTATTGGGCGATCATCCACATCGCTATTCTGTGAGCTTTCTGATAAATTCGTGATACTCCGCCATTTTGTCTTCTGGTATCGGATTTATGACTATTATTTCTTCGACACGCGATAAACTGCGGTCTATCGAGTATATTATGTTGCAGTTAAACTTATGGGCTAGTGCTACGAGGTATCCGTCCCAAGATTCCACGTTGTATATCGATGCTATGTCTAGGGATTCTATAGCATCATCAATTGTTATGTCTTGGTGTAGGGCGGGAGACCTCGTATTGAGCGTCATCGTCAAAGCATCCCTCGCAGTTTTTCTTGGGATTCCCAAGTAGTTAACCATAATATGATATGCACCTATAAACGCTGTAACTGGAATTATAGCTCTTATCTCCTGCTTGAGAACTTTCTTCAGAAATTTCAACGCATCAATTCTTGCTGGATTGTCGAAGTGACTAATAACTATTATGCCTACATCAACAATCCCACTAATCGAGGCCAAGCTTCCTTCTGACATACTCATCACTTATCCACTTTCCACCACTAATTCTAAAATATCTGGCCTCAACCCTCGTATTAGTCATCTTTTCATACCATCCATCCACAACCCTATCAATGTCTCGCAGAGGTCTAATAATAATCATAGACCCCCTCAACTCAACTATAAGCTCACTACCAGCTTTGATACCAAGCTTCTTACGTATCTGAGCAGGAATAACAATTCTCCCGAATCGGTCAATACTAACTCTGGATCCCATCTTCATTCACCAAATGCCATAATATTTGCCATATTCCATAATAAAAACAAAAATGATTCATTATAAAACGGGAAATTTCACCCAAAAAAAGTTAGCCTACCGGTGGCTTTCAATGACGCGAGTACTCATAATTGGTGGTGGCCCTGCAGGGCTAAGTGCGGCATATCATCTATCCCACGAGGGAGTTAGGGTAAAGCTATTCGAGATGTATTCGCTGGAGCACTATCCCTTTAAGCCTTGTGGAGAAGCACTGCCTTATGGTGCTTTGAAGCATGTTCCCATAGACATTAAGCCATATGTTCTGAGCCGCATTAAGTGGACTGACATATATTTCTACGAGAGCTATATTAAGAGGATCCGAGGTATGCCTCTTTACGAGGGATTCATTATAGATAAGAAAAACTTTCTTCTGAGTCTCGCTGAAGCTGCTGAGAGTTTTGGTGCTGAGATCATCTGGGGAAAGGGTCTTACGATAAGCTATGTTCTTAATCATTTAGATGAGTATGATTATATTCTCGATGCGAGCGGCAAAGGTAGTATTGCTAGGCTTTTCCTCAGCTATAAAGGGTATAGAATGATACCTGTTCTACAGGCATACGCTAAAGCTAAACTTGAGGATGACACTGCTGTTTTCTGGGGGACGGACTATGGCTATGGATGGGTCTTTCCGAGGGGTGATGTATTTAACATAGGAGTTGGAGGCTATGCGGAACTTAATACCCTTAGAAGAGATTTGGAAAGAATAGTAAAGCAGTTTAATATGAGGCTCCTAGGGAATATAAGACATGCTACAGTGGTGGTCAGTGGGCCTATCCGAAGATTCGTTAAGGGAAAGATAAGAGTTCTCGGTGAAGCTGCTGGGATGGTTATGCCCGCGACTGGGGAGGGCATAAGATATGCTCTATTTGCCGGCGAGATCGTTCTGCGGGATAATTATGAGAGACTCTTCTGGAAGACATATGGTTATAAGATGCGTAGAAGCAAAAATCTATTAAAGAGAGCATTGGCAGTAAAGAACAAGGCGAATCTCTTGAGAAAGGTTGGTGCGGAGACCATATGCAGAGCATTTGAGGGAGAACTCACAGTAGCCTCCATAGGTAAAAAACTTATCAGGTACATACTCAGAGGTATCAAAAAGAAACTAGGACTATAACTATTCGAACACTTGTATTCTATACTTCTCTAAGGTTTCTCTCCCAACTATCAGATCGCATTCCTCCATGGTTAGACTCATGAGCTCATCGCTGATGAGTAGATGTGCTTTCAGTATCATCTTGCCTATCTCTAGAGAGACATCAGCGTATTTATTAACCTCTATTTTCTCAGATCCTCTATATAACACTACAGGTTTCTTTATCTCAAGCCAAGTTTGACCAAATAGCCTCTCAAAGAGTGCTTGCGACATGGCGCTAAACTGGAATCTTTTAGTTAGCAACGCTTTTACCCTATATCTCCGCCCCCTATATATTATGTAGATATTCATCAACACCACTTCAAAATCACCAGAAATCCAATCTAACTTTCCGTGGCACCTGACCCTCTTTCACAAGCTTTATGAAACTATCTCTCACAGGTTTATATACTTCCTCATAAAACCTTCTCTGGTCTAGTAATACTCCCTTAGGGAACTGCTTTAGATATTCTAACGCAGCTTGCCACGCCTTCTCAAACTTTATAACGCCTTTGATTTTATCTGCAACATTTTTGTCGAAGTCCTCGGGTAGCTGCTCCTTATCCCCAATTATAAACCATCCTCTGTTCGACACAAAAGCGCCCTCATCACCTACATACACCATCTTCTTTCCCTCCTCAACAACCTCTTCTACTCCAGCGATCGGTTTTAGTTTTTTCTTTGGAACATATTTTCTGTGGTGCTTGGCCCACGCGTAGAATATTGCTCTGTTAAGACCAAATGATTTTGCTTTTTTGAGATCACCTGTTAGTAGATAATATCTCGCAGCTTGAAGCAATGCCATCACTTGAAATCTACCTACTTTTGTTGGGGGAGTCTCTTCTCTTTTTGGAGTACGTGGTTTTCTAGGTAGCTGTATGCCGACAACCGTTCTCACCTCCCCTACCCTCTCGAAGTACCCACCAACCTCCTTAATAGCTTTGAGAGCCAAATTATCGGCTTCTCCAACCTCATACTCACGCCAATTCTTGTTATGGCGAAGAACATCCGGCTTTGCCCAGTCTGGTGTGAACTCATCCAGTTGATTTGGCTTTATGCAAATTGCTGCAAAGTTTAGATGCTTATGTAGAGATAGGGGAACTGTGAACACTCTCTTCATATCAATTTCATTTTCTAATTTTAGTGGTCTATCACCATATGGGGCTCTCTTAGCTACTGCCTCTATTTTGCTCCCAAGTTTTCTTAGAACGAACTCCACCACCGCATATGCTAGGTCTAGGGGATGATACTTTCTGAGGATCTCCTCGGAAAAAGCATTTTCATGGATATGTATATGCATTCCTCTTCCTGACCACTTCAAATATATTGATTTTGTTATTCCCTCTCTTTCTAAGTAGTCGACTATGAGCCTGGCTACCTCAACTATATATTTCCAACCCTCAAGAGAACCATCTATATCCCAGATAGGCGTAGTTCTGATGATATTATCCTTGTTGTTAACGCTTTCCCTTGTTGACAGATCCCGATAAATATTTATGGATGCATATATGGTTCTAAAGCGATAATTCTTAAACCTCCCTATCATCGCCAAATAACTATTTTCATCCGATATGCTTAAGGGTGGCTTATTCTTTCCCCAATATCTAAAGAAGAGCCCTAATCCTTGCCTTGGAGCATACAGAGCTAGCCATCTCCCACGCGAATAATCTATTATCTCTCCTCTGACTTCTGGTTTAGAGTAAAATCTTAATACCTCAGCATACTCCAATTCCTACACCGTGTTAATAAGACATATTTTAAACTATATTAAATCGAAGGTGGTTTTGATGTTCACACTACGAGTTGAACCAGGGAAAAATGTGTATGAGAACATTAGCTGGATAAACCCTGCAACCGCCAAAGAACTAGGACTCAGCAAAGAAAGCATCATAATAGACGCAGATTTCCGCATCTCGCCTATAAGACTGGTCTTTAATGACCTAGTTAGGGAAAACGAGATATCGCTTCCAATGCATATAATGTATAAGCTTGGGGCCTATGCAGGAGAAGAAAGAAGATTTGAGGTTGTCGAGGAGATTAAGGAGGCTAAGAAAGCAGACATCTATGTGATCGGTAATATACATGACTGGATAGATCACCTATACTCAAATCAGCATATATACGTCACACTCGATGATGAGATAGCCATATCGCCAAAGACTTCAGTTAGGATACTAGATATCGAGGGAGCCGAGGTCGGTGAGGTATATAGGCTAACACACAGAACGAAGATGAGAGTCCAATTTGCTGGTCTGATGAACGTAGCTGTTGCTATCGACGCCAGCTCAGCGATGCTGGAGCATTGGAGAGACAGAAGAAAAGTAGATATAGCTAAGGAACTTTCGAAAATACTGTTGGAGTACAATCTAAGAAAGACACAGAACTGTGCTATTTTCAGCTTTGCCGACGATGTGGATATTCTACTCAACTGGATAAGCATCGATCCTAAGCTTAGGTGGTTTATGACCGCATTGATACCCAGATTCGTCACAGATATGATTATTAAGGACACCAGTGAAAGAAACTTGGAAGGAGCCCTAGAAATGATAATGCATAGCCTTGAGGAGAGAAACTTGGGGAGAAATGCCCTTAACACAATACTGATTATCCAAGCAAAGGATAGCAAACTCGGCAGCTCGAAAATCAAGGAATTTGTTAATAGGATTGACGAGATTTCTGGAGGCGTCTGGAGAACCATCTGGGTGGGGCTGGGAAACGAAAAATTTGAAAACCTAAGTAAAGTGGCATCTGCCTTTGGAGGAGTATTTATTAGTGCTAAGACCCCCTCTGGAATAATCAAAAAGGCGAGACGATTATCAGATTTTAGGCATATAGATAGGATGTGGTGAGTGGCGTGGAGCAGAGAGGTCTTATAGGAATAGAGATCGAGGTCCTCCTGCTGAATAAAAACATGGAACCTGTAGACCTAGCACGCTGGTTTATCAAGAGGATGCCTAGGGAGACAATCGGTATTAGGGGATTCCAGATAGGCTTAACACGCGTTGTCAAGGAGCTTTATCCCTCAATGTTAGAGATAAACTTTAGGCCTTTTTGGGAGGATGAGTTTGACCATGTAACAGCTGAGCTTCAAAACACGCTAAAGAAGCTATGGGAAATAGGAAGTAAAATTGATGTGTATCCCTGCTTAATAGGAGCTCCGCCCTCAATACCACCAGGCAGGGAGATTAGACCTGGGGAGACATGTGCTGTGCATTTCCACTACTCCTGGGGCGGTGGTTTTTTAAGACCAGTAGAACGCATACCATATTATAATGGTTTTGCTATAGTCTACCTTCTGATGCTTCCCATAACACTATCAAGTGGTTTTCTAGGGAATAAAAAACGTGCATTTCTTGGAGACAGATTTAAGCTAGCCACAGCACTGTTTCCCCCAGTATATATAACCGAGGAAAACTTTGATTTCGATTACATACTCCAAGAAATAGAGCTTATGTCCGCTGAGCTGGGCTCACATCATTCGTATCCGAGGGACCCACGTCTCCTCGATATAGCGCCTCTAACGAAGGAGGAAGCATATTTCTTATTGAGCAGAAAGTCTACTGTTGAAGTAAGAGCGTTCGATACTGTTCCCTCACTTCTGCTGATAAGAGCACTATGGATACTCATAGCCGCTATGGGTAGATTCATACATGACCACATAGATGCTTTCAAAAAAGTTGAACGACAAGTATTCAAAACGCTTTGGTTCCTCCGATCAAGAGTGATTAAGAGAGGTTTCAAAGCAACAACAATACCGATCTCCCCCGCACTCCTACCTCGAATAGATGGTGAGCCGTGGCCACGGAGCTTCCTCGAACCAACACCGATAAAAGAAGCACTCTTACAGCTAATAGAAGACCTAAAACCATATATAGAAAAACTCGGTGAGACAAGCACAGCTGTCGGGAGAACAATGAATAAGCTAATAGGATTCATAAGGGACGGCCAAACACCAGCTGAGAAACTATATAAAGTCTTTGAGGCAGCGAACTGGAAGGAAAGACTACTTGAGATCTTGGAATGGGCAATATATAACCTAGACTTCGTCCCGTGATATGGCATTATGTGAACCAAAGTTTTTGTATTGATATCCAGATAAAAAGTTTTTTGCTTTATTTCTTACTTTTAGTGTACTTCTGGTGGTCAGTGTTGTCGGAGGAATTATTTGAGAAAGTTAAGATCGATGAGAATTATGTCCGCGTCTCTAAGGACGAACTCTTTAATTTCATCGTAAGGATATTTGTTAAGCTCGGTGTCCCAGAAGAGCATGCTAGGATGGTTGCGGATAACTTGGTTATGGCCGATCTACACGGAATTGAGAGTCATGGCGTTCAGAGACTTAAGAGATATGTAGATGGTATTCGCAAAGGCGGAGTCAACATAAAACCTAACATAAGGATAGTAAAGGAGGGGAGCTCATATGCTCTTATTGATGGTGATGAAGGGCTTGGACAAGTTGTCGGAACATTCGCCATGAGGCTTGCCATCGAGAAGGCAAAGAAAACAGGTATTGGGGTCGTTGTCGTGAGGAACAGTAATCACTATGGAATAGCGGGCTACTATGCTTTAATGGCAGCGAAAGAGAATCTAATAGGGATAAGCATGACTAATTCTCGCCCACTAGTAGCTCCTACATGGGGCATAGAAAGGCTCTTGGGGACAAATCCAATAGCCCTCGCAGCACCTATGGAAGATGGATACTTCCTACTTGATATGGCAACAAGTGTTGTTCCATCTGGAAAGCTTGAGGTATATCGGAGAAAAGGCAAGAATATACCAGAAGGCTGGGCTATGGATAAGAATGGGAAAATAACCACAGATCCAGAGGATTTCTTCGCGGGCGGTGCTCTCCTCCCCCTAGGAGGATTCGGAGAACTTCATGGTGGTCATAAGGGATATGGACTTTCCGTTATGGTGGATATACTTTCGGGGTTGCTGAGCGGCGGGGCATGGTCCAAGTACGTCGGGAATACAGCTGAAAAAAATAGCAATGTATGCCACTTCTTCATGGCTATAAATATAGAGAATTTTGTCCCACTGGACGAGTTTAAGAGATCCATCACAAAGATGGCTAATGAGATTAAAAGTTCTAAGTTACATCCACAGGCACAGAGAATCTGGATTCATGGAGAAAAGGGATTCTTAACGGCAAAGACAAGACTTCGGATAGGAGTACCCATATACAGAAAAGTCTTCGAGGAGATAAATAGGATTGCTGAGGAACTCGGTGTGGAGAAGCTAGAGCCCATAAAACAATAATTAGCTCTAGATTCCCAAATTCTTTTCTTTTGGTAGCCTCGGTCATTTAGCATGGGGAGAATCGCTAATAAGCTTTCCCAATTGGAGAAACTTCTGAGAAACAGAATCGTTGTTGTCAGCTTATCTGGAGGTGTGGATTCCACAACTATGCTACTTTTAGCTAAGAGATGGGCCAAGAAGGTATACGCCGTTATTTTTGATGCTCCTATATACCGTGAAGACTTGATTCTCAGGGCCAAAAGATTCTGTGAGGAAAAAGACATAGAATATTTTCTTATTGAGAGAAGAATATTTGAAGATGGAAGAATTACTAAGCATTCCGATCAGCGATGTTACTTCTGCAAGCAAGGGGCCGCTGGGATTCTTATTGAGATCTGTAAGAAGGTTTCATGCGACCTAGCTGTGGATGGTACTAATGCCTCGGATTTGGAAGATTATAGACCTGGTTTACGTGCCCTCCGAGAGAAGGGTATTAGGAGTCCCCTAGCGGAAGTGGGGTTAACGAAAGAGGAGATCCGAGAAATAGCTAGGCTTCTTGGTATCCCTTGGTATGATGACCCACCTGAATCATGCTACTTAATGCGTATCATGGTTGGGGATGCGACTCCAGAAAGGATAAGAAGAATTTCTCTTGCCGAGAAATTCCTCAGAGAAGAATACTCTTTGAGACTTGTCAGGGTTCGGGATCATGGAGAGCTTGCTAGGATAGAGCTATTATCTGAAGACATCCTCAAACTCAAACCAAAGGACTTTGCATATATAGCCAAAAGACTCAGAGAACTGGGATACAAATATGTCACATTAGACTTAGCAGGCTATCATGATGAAAATATCCACAAATATCTTGGTGAGAGACACTGCGAAAAATAGTTTATACGTTAGGCCATTCAAATAGATCGTTGGAGGAATTCCTAGAAATATTAAAGCACTACTCAATAGAAGCCGTCGCCGATGTTCGAAGGTTTCCATCCTCAAGGAAGTTCCCTCACTTTAACAAAGAAAACTTAAAGAGATCCTTAGCCCTTAAAGGGATAGAATACTACTGGTTCGGTGAGCTAGGAGGAAAACGAGGCTATGTTCCTGGCGCCGAGAAATATACGTGTTTCAGAGCGGAGGGATACAGAAACTATGTCGCGTTGATGCAGACGGAAGCATGGAAAAAAGCTTTTGATGAGTTAGTAGAGCTAGCCATAAATAAAATAACGGCTATAGTATGCGCGGAGAAACTCCCATGGAGATGCCATAGAAAACTAATAAGCGACGCCTTATTAGCCAAAGGATTCACGGTAATACACATAATTGATAGGGACAGAAAATACAAACACAAACTAACAAAATGTGCCAGAATCATAGATGGCACATTAGAATATTTATAGCAAAACACCAATTCATTTTATGGCCACTTCTAGAACTTACCTATTATGATAATTCCTATAAGCGGATGGCATATCTTCATGGATTATTCCCTGATAGGCGTTAGCAATAAAAAAGTTTTTATTGAATTCACTAATTTACTAATTTAATATATTACGGTGAGTCTGGTGAGTCTGATTAGTCGGATTGGTCGGAAATATACTATCTACCTACCAAAGAAAGTTGTTGAGGAGTTAGATATTTCCGAGGGCGACCCTATAATCATAAGCGTTAAGGATAACAAGATTATTATTCGTCCCGTAAAAAAATTTTTGAGAAGAAAGAAATATTGGTCAAGGACTACCTCTGAGGAGGTGGAGAAAGATTCAGAAGCAATCACGCGGATCGCCGAGGAGGACTAAAGTACTATTGGATACGACCTTCATTCTCCCCTTCTTTGGGATTGAAGTAGCTGAGATTTATCCAGAAACACTGGAAGCTATCGAGCTTGCACATAACGTTGAGTTTATATACCCCAAACTAATGGTTGCTGAACTCATAGCAAAGATAGCTAAGGAATGCAAAAAGCAATCATTCTATCCCCAAACCATAGAAGACGATATAATAAACTTCTTAGCAACACCCGAAATAACCCTAATCAAGCCGAAACCAGAGCACTTAATCCTCGCCATAAAGCTGAGATATTTGGGACATCCAGACATATTTGATTGTGTAGCATACGCTACAGCACTAACAGAAAATGCCCTTTTCCTCACAATAGATACAAATCTCATACAATTCATAAGAAATAACCACATGAAAACTAGAATCTTCCTCACACAACACCAATTTACAAAAATTGTAAAACAGAAAAACAGATAGCTAATATCATATAAAAACATCCAGAGCTATGTTTGAAAACTCCTAGAATATTAGTATTATGTTCACAAAAACGCCGCAGAAAGCACCAAGACTATATCCAGGAATAACAAGATCTTGGAGGGGAGACAAAAGACTGAATTGTGGGGGATACAAAAACATTTTCTTTTTCTCTTGAATTCTCATAAGGGGAATTGTTATCACCATACAGCAAATGCATGTCCCGGATAGTATGCTTAGTGAGAATATTTCTCTAGGCTGATTAGGGTATCTTTAAAATGATAATTAATTATATATAATTATGGGTGCTATGAATGGGAGGGCAGTCCGCAGAGGATAGTGGTGCTAGGGCTGAGAGAAAGTATACAACAGTTTCGATACCTCAGACGCTCTTCGAAAAGATAAAGAAGTTCATCGAGGGAACAGGTTTTAAGTCTGTGAGTGATTTCGTAACGTGGTTGCTCCGCGAGTTCTTTGTGGCGATACAGAGTGGTGGTGAAGATGAATCTGAGATCAAGGATAGAATAATTCGCTCTCTAAAAGCCCTAGGCTACATCTAGCGTTTTTCTAACCATTCTATGGTATGTGGTTATGAGTATGACATACCTATAGAGTTTTGATGGTGGAGTTATCGGTGCGTTTTTCTCTGAACAAGAAGACGGTTGGAAGGGAGATCTTCTATATAAGGGAGGAGAGCAGTATTCCGCTTGTAGGCTGTATAGCTTTTGGTCTTATTGATCGTGGAACGAATACAATTCAGGTTCGTCCAACATCGATATGCCCTCTTAGCTGTATTTTCTGTTCTACGGATGCTGGACCTAGGTCGAGGAGAAGGCAGACAGAATATATTGTTGAGCTTGAATACCTTGTGGATGAGTTTAGAAGGATTGTTAGGTATAAGGGAGAATACGGTATTGAGGCACATATAGATACTGTTGGGGACCCACTGACATATCCACGAATAGTTGATCTTGTACAGGAATTGAAATCTACGAAGGGTGTTGAGGTTGTCTCTATGCAGACACATGGATACCTGCTCAACGAGCACCTAATAGAGGAGTTAGAAGCTGCGGGTCTTGACCGCATAAATCTCTCGATAGATGCTATGGATCCCGAGCTGGCTAAGTTTCTATCTGGTACTCCTAGTTATGATATCGAGAGAGTTAAGGCGATGGCCGAATACATAACCAATAATACGAGAATAGATCTTCTGATAGCCCCCGTATGGGTACCAACCATAAATGATGAGGAGATACCGAAGATCATAGAGTTCGCTCTGAGAATAGGAGCAGGTAGGCGTTGGCCAGCCTTAGGAATACAAAAATACATACCGCACAAGAAGGGGAGAAAGCCTAGAGGTGTGAGAGCTATGACTTGGGAGGAATTTTATCAAAGACTCGCAGAGTGGGAAAAAGAATATAATACAACACTCATACTCTCATTAGAAAAAGACTTTGGATTGCATAAGAGAAAGATGCTCCCAATAAAATTTAGGAAGGGAGAAAATGCTGAGCTGGAGGTCGTGGGTCCCGGATGGTTAAAGGGCGAAATACTAGCGCGGGGAAGGAATAGAAGCGTGACAATAGTGGGCATACCAAGGCCTCTGGCTCCTGGCACAAGGATTTTTGCTAGGATTATTAGGAATAAACATAATATTTATGTAGCCCGTTTGTCGATTTAATCTAGATTAGATATATGGCCAAACATATTTGTTATTTCAATGACTTATTCGGTGATGTTGATGCGGGCAGGTAGGATCCGTCTTGTTGGGATACTTTGTATCCTTATCCCGATTTTGACTCTGACCTTTATATCAGCCTCAATATATGTTGCTAGGAACTGGTTTATTTTGACGAGGCATGCCCTAAGCAACCTTGGTGCTACTGAGGTGGAATCATATATAATATTCAATTCAGGCTTAATAATAATAGGAGTGCTCTCTATGGCAGCATCAGTGCTAATAATATTAGAATCATGGAGCACAAACAGACTAAGGATAATCCCCACAGCGCTGCTACTTATAACCAGCATTTTCCTCATAGGAATAGGCTTGTTTCCCATGGATGCTACGCCTGAAGCACACTGGACTTCCGCTGTGCTCTTCTTTGTCCTTATTGGCTTCACAATGCTAGGATTTGGTTTATATTACCTCTATTATAGGGAGGTTCTACTAGGGATCCTTGGTATCCTAGGCCTAGTCATCGATTTTGTTGTTTGGGGTATAGCCCCCTGGGAAAGCTTTGGAATAACTGGTGTTGCTATCCCAGAGATACTATCTGTGCTTGTTCCCATGATATGGCTCATTATTTTTGCTTTGAAGATTCTGAGGACTGGGAAGATACCCTAAACATTAACTATTTCTATGCAGGTGCTTCTTAGTAATGGACTCAAAAATTCTTTTTATGGCCACTGTTGAGAGAGGACTCGAAGATTTCTGCATAGATGACTTAGCAAGAAACTTTGGTGTAATTCCTGAGCATATAAGGAGACCAGGCAAAATATTTTTCTGGGGCGCAGAGAGAACCATATATCTGATAAACTTTTTGGCTAGGAGTATAAATAGGCTCTACATAGTCTTAGAACAAACAACATTTGAGACACTAAGAGATATAGTAAGAACTGTTAGAGAAATTAAGTGGGATAGATATATAGGGCAAGGTCAGACCTTCGCTGTTAGAGCTAACAGAATAGGAAAGCATAATTTTACTTCGATTGATATGGCTAGAGAGACAGGATCAGCAATTATAGAGGCCGTAGCGAGTGGGAGCAGCAAGAGACCCAAAGTGAATCTGAATAACCCAGATGTAAGGATTCTCATTGAGGCATCACATAATAACCTGCTTATAGGTATAGATACTACTGGAAGAAGTCTTCACATGAGGGGATACAGAGTATTCTCGCATCCCTATGCACTTAAAACAACAATAGCATATTCGATGGTAATTATGTCGAATTGGGACAAAGATTTTTCATTGCTCGATCCTACCTGTGGAGGAGCAACAATACCTATCGAGGCGGCGCTCTATGCTAAGAAAACCCCTCACTTCATCTTCAGGGATGACTTCGCATTTAGAAAACTTCGATTCCTCGACAAAAATGTCGAGAGAGATATACATGAGGAGATATTGGGCAATATTCAGAGGGAGATGAGACTAAGAATATTCGCAATCGATAAGAACAGAAGTTTCCTCGAGGGCGCGAGGAGAAATCTTAAGAAATCGAACACAGCTGGGGACATAAAGCTTATTCACGGCGATGCGACAAGACTCCACAAGATATTTGAACCCGAGAGCATAGATGCTATTGTACATAACCCACCCTACCATGGTACTGGTCTAAAAGAGCTATACAGAAAAATTTTGGAATCTGAACTAAGAGTTATAAGGAGAGGAGGAAGAATAGTGATTATTACGCCAAAAAGATGGTTCTGGAAAATTCTAGATGACTATGGTTTGGGGTACAGACACATCCCCATCATTCGTGAACGAAACTATCTAACATATATAAATATAATTCAGCTTTAGATCGCTAGCAATATGACCAAAATCTGACTATACCAGGTGTTTGCATTAGAATAAGTCGAACAGAAGTCATAGAAGAAGATTCTTAACATCGCATTTCCAGTCCTCCCAGAACTATTAAAATATATTTTAACTATTTGACTAATTATATATTATTGCTATGTATCTTGTAGGTGTATGCGGAGTGATACTTGGATATATGCTCTTAGATGAGGGCGGAACTCCGCTGATAGTTAGTGAATCTATCGAGGTTCTAGGTGAGAAAGAAACTCTGTTTGCAGGCGCTATGACGGCAATAACCCAAATGCTCCAAGAGGCTCTCAAAGAGAGAATAAAATACTTTGTGGCGGAGAAATACCATATCTATTTTGGGTATTCGCGGGGCATAGTACTCATGATAATCTCTGATGAAAAGGATGATAGGATTGTAGGGCTTGTTGAACGGATTCTCAGTCATATAGAAGAGAAGAATATTTCTGTTGAACAACTAACATTTGATGTCGAAGCAAAAAACATGTTAGTATCGGAGATAGATGAGATTATTAAAACACACCCGCCCTCAATCTCATTGATAAGAACAATTGCTAATAAGATAATAGCGTTCCTCGACTCAATTAAAGGAGGAGAGGAACTTAAGCTTCGGTTTGAGCCTCCTCAAAGATTTAAGATAAAGGAGGAGACCCCCATAGTTAGTGGCGAAGCCCAGATGGAGAATCTCATCCAGAGATTTCTTGAGGGAGATCTAGACTATATTATTGCTGAGGCACCCAAACTTTTCATCACAAGCGAATTCGCGAAGGTTCTATATGTTAAGGCAATAACATTCGCAAACTCATTCGGCACGAAGATCGACTCGGAGACTATGAACAATGCATATACCGTAGCGTCTAAGATTGCAGATGATACAGTCAGAAAAATTCTAACTGCTGAGCTAGAGTGTTTCATAGATATTAGGGGTTGTGTGGAGCGGTTTAGAACAATAGAGGAATCATTCAGCGACATTAAGAATAAGCTTTTGTCCTCGAGCAGAATAGAGAGTATAGTATATCTAATATTGATAATGCCTCCCCCAAGAGTGTTAGCCGATAGGATCAAAAACTTTATTGATAGGCAAAACAAGTTTCTTTATGCTTACGTAGATATGATAAGCATACTTGAGGATGCCTTGAGGAGGGTCGCACCGGATCTGAGTAGTTGGAGCGAACTGATGGGTAGGGCAAAATATGAGTTTGAAAGCATGCCGGAGAGATTTCTGGATTCCAAATACCTATACTTCTTTCTGATATCCTTCCTCGCTCTGTGGGGGGTTCTTAGCAAAGAAATGTCATTTGACGAGGCCACCGATCTGCTAAGACAATCTATAGACTCCTACGATAAGCAACAAAAAATCATAGAAAAAGCTATGGACAAGATATCCTCGAATACCATAGCGCTTATACATAGTGTGTGTCTTGGGATATTACTTAGCTTTCTCCTTGATGTTGCCTCCACAAAGGAAGCAAAAAACATCAGCTCCAAATATAAAAAGCGAGTAGTGTCAATCCTTAAATGGTTAGGAGACATCAGGAAGAGAGGTAAAATCCATTCATACATATATTACTTCTTGGCATCTAGTCTCCTAGAAATATTGTCTAGGATAGCCCACGAGCTCAACTCATTTTACAGGGACATACCATACTATGCCAAGGAGCTCGCGGTAGAAGAACTTGAGGAGCTCTGGAAGATAGACCCTACCATATATATTTTGATATGTATGAATCTGCTGGAGGCTCTCGGCTACATAGCTATGAGAATTCCCATGGAGATGGCGAGGCGTAGGATACTTATTGAAATAGCTCTCGCATTAGAGAGAATATACGAGACTTTTCTAGATGCTCCCACAATAGCGATGTTGGCTGGAGTCAAAGCAATGAGATTTTACTTAGCAACAGGAACGGATAAGGGTAGAGAAAAAGCAGAAATTGTGGGAGATAGACTGGCAAGTCACAATGACTTTTTGAGAAATCTAGTTCAGCAGCGCCTTACAGCTAAAAAAGAAGAAGAAAAAGCACCGCCCTTTGAATCCCTCTTTTAGTTCTTCACTTCTCTCAGTCTGATAGATAGTTATAATAGTATCTCCTATAAAGCTCGGAGCCTTCCAGCCTCTTCGTGTCTCTAACATATTTTATCTTACTCCCGATCTTATCGTACCCATGAATCTTCGCCCACTCTTCCACGGGAACTCCGTATTCTGCTTGTATTCTATCTCTGTATATATCTGGGAGAACGTTGAAGGCACAGAAAGGTATTACTCTACCATCTGGCGTTAGATAGTGGATACAGCACCTCATAACTCTACTAATATCATAGTTGTATAGATCCATAAAGTGCATCATGCCCAAAAACAGCATTTTGTAGTGAAAGTCGCCAAGTGCAGAATAACTCCTACGGAAAATTATTCTTCTAAGAATCTTTCTCAGTTCCAAATCTGGAGGCGCACGCGAATAGTCAATGAATTTACCTATGCTGAGAAGAATAGATATTGCCACTCTTATTTTCCTAAGTTTCCTACGCAGACCACCTGCTTCAGCTAGATAGCGTGCTTTCGACTTAAAGTAGTCATAGGCTGCCTCAACATCCACGAATTCGGTTATTGGTATGAATCCAATGACCACCTTATGGCCATTCTTTTTCCTTATGTGGGGATATACATATGTAGCGGCGCCACATACAAAATGTGTTACCATCGATATCTGAGGCTTTCCTGTAAAAGCCTCTATGAAGCTTGATAAAGCATAGGTCCAGGGAACTGGGTACCAAGCATCTTTCCCAATTTGCCCATCTGTCTGTTTCTCGATAAGCTTTATAACATCCGGAATTGTTATTCTTAATTTTTCCCTCTGATCTCTAGGAACACTCCCTGTTAGTGATATTGGTTGGAAGTTCACACCCCTAACAACTTCCACGTTCTCAGCGGCAAAACGTATTATTTCTCCGAGCTCATCTGTATTCTGCCCTCTTATGACCGTTGGAACAAAAACAACACTCGTCATTCCCGCCTCACGAAAAGCCTCAAGAATAAAGGGGATTTCCCAGTGGTTTTTGGGGTTCGCTCTGGGAGAAACACCATCAAAACTTAGATATATTGTGTTTGTCCCAGCATTCCGGATCCTCCGAACATACTCAACAGCAGCTTCTTTTCCCTTCTCAAGCCAAATTCTCACAATATTAATACCATTTGTATTCAGCTGTATATGTACTAGGCCTTCTCTCCTCAAAGCCCTTATGAGATCCACAAGATCGTCCCTAAGCAAAGGTTCTCCTCCCGTAAGTTGTACAGCATTCGGAGTCCATGGGCCCTGACGCCTTAGTATTCTAACCATCTTTACAATTGTCTCTATCGATGGTTCATAGACGAAGCCAGCTTTTTCAGCATAGAAAAAGCAATACCAGCACTGTAAATCGCATCTATTCGTAACGACAATATTCGCTAATGCGGTCTGATTCATATGGATCTGACATAGACCACAGCTGAAGGGACAGGGATTTCGATACTCCACGTTGGTGCCAGAGATTCTTCTTGGGGGAGCCGAAAATTTCTCAAACTTATAGTACATCTCCGAATCTCCGAAATAGATATCTACAAACTCGCCATGCTCTGGGCATCTCTTCTTTATGTAGATCTTCCCATTATCCTCATATATGATAGCATCTAGAATTCTATAGCATTCTGGGCAAAGAGATTTTGTAGTTCTAATAACACTCTCTTTCCTAAGCCCAATACCCTCCAGATCGCTACCACTCAAATTCGAAAACCGCTTTAGAACACATTTTTCAATGATACTAAAAAAGCTTCAAAAATCGTTGATACTAAAATTAATTTGTAATTGCACCTTATAAACCTGATGATACTATATTAATGGTCAGCTAAAATCCGTTGAACCTTTGGTTTTCTAGAAAGGGGATTCACCAATCAGTATGGTTGTCAGAAATAACAAAAATTTGTTTGATTATTGGGAAAAACATTGCAAATATAACATGTAAGACATAATATATCTATAACAAAGATAATTATTTTCATAGATTCTTCTGAGGTGCCATTCTTGGCGCTAAAACCAAGATGCTACTTTATGCTTTCAATACTTATGCTTCTGACGCTGAGTATCCTGGGAAGGTACCATATCAATGTGACTCATCATAAAGAATCATTAGTAAATAGAGATCTAAGTACAACCTATGTGTCTACTACTGCTGAAAATTCTTTGTTGCCTATCAACTCATCACAAAAGAATTTTAGAGCACTTCAAAGTGAGGCTTATCAACCAATAATTAACTTGACAACAAATGGATGGATATTTAAAAAATCCATCCTTATGAATAATACAGCTAATGTATCCGTTCAGATAGAGGTTTCAAGAAGCCCAGTTGGCAAGGAAGAGTATGTTGTTGGGGTTTTAAGCAGATGGAGTGTTGGGGAGGATCTGTACAGCGAGGTAGCAATATACATTGTGAATTTTACGGAGAGAAGTGAAGTATATATTAATTCCACACAATTTAATGTGTCTACAAAATATATAAGTAGCTTCATGATTCAGGGTACAACTAACGACTATATGAGAATAACAGTTTTTGATGTCGTATGGATAAATTCTACAACGGTAACAGTTGCATATATTAAGCAGTACGTAGCATTTCTGTCTGGACAATACATCGATACATATGATGTATGTACAAGAAGCCTAAACATAGTAACTGGGACATGGAGCACAGAGAATCTGATTGCAACAGACACAATAGGTGTTGGTTTTGATGTACGCATCTCACTGTGGAGCGATACAGAGGAAACTATTTTGGCATGGATCGGTTCTAATGTAGTTAGATATACTGGGATATCAGTGATGAGATTTGTGGCACAATTGGTTAGAGAGTCTGGAGTTGTGGCTAATGTCTCTTTCAGTTCTGCTAGTATTTATCGAGCCACACCAGAGGCCGCATATGTAAGTAATATTGTTTGGAACAACGTAGGTGGAAATGTATGTGTCGTTCTTGCACTTGTTTCTTCGATTGGAAGTGAGCTTGTCTCAGTAGTTTGGGATGGTACATCAACATCTGTGTCAGCACATACTATAATCGCCACATCAGGACTAGAAGACTACGGTCTTCCTCTATTAGACTTCAAGGACCCATCAATAACACCAATAAATAACTTCTCTGATTTTATCATCAGTTTTGTCGGATACTCAGACTATGATAACTACCTTATGTATCTTAAAGGCCGATTTCTAGGGGATAAGATTGGAGGACCAGCAAGCAATAGCGAGATTATTCTAGAAAACCAGTTTAGATCATCATCAAAACCCTTGCTTATTGATTATAACTATTTAGATAACGAATCCGTCTTAGCATGGATAGATAGTATTAGTGGCTCAGTCATTAAGGCTATGGTATTAACCTTCAATTTTTCGGCTGGGACATTCAACAAAAGCGAAATTTCAACATATGTTAATATCAGCGATGTTACGGATTTCGATGCGATACTAAGTAAGTCCTCATTCAATATTAGAGTCTTCCTGAATTCCACATATTCTGAGTACGCACAAAGCAATAATAGCATCGTTATAGTTCATATCTCCAATGTTAATGGAGAACGAATGCCTTATGTCGCATTAGGACTTGTAGATACTGATAAGGACTATATAAGCGACTGCGAGGAGAAATACTACCAAAGTAGCCCGACGAGTAGCGATACTGACAACGACTGGATATATGATGGTAGCGAAGTATTTATCTACCACACAGATCCCAGCGAAAATGACACAGACAACGACTCCCTAAGTGATGGTTCGGAGGTGAGAGGTGTTTATATTTCCACGGTTGGTATACGCCAAACAGACCCGTTAGACTCCGACACCGATGATGACCAGATGCTTGATGGTGATGAGGTACTGGGTGTATCAATATACATATTAGAGGATAACCTAAGCGCGGTTCTATATGCTGACCCAACTAAGATCGATACTGATGGCGACGGGCTAGATGACTACCTGGAGATTATGAATGGATGGTATGTGTCTGTAGTCTATGCCGATGGTTCATCTGAATACTATGTTGTGCTCTCAAACGCAACGGATTCGGATTCAGACGATGATTTCTTCGGAGACTACTATGAGTGGCTACAAGGTTCTGATCCTTGGCGCTCTGATACGGATAGAGACATTCTTTGGGATATAGAGGAGTACTATTGGGGAACTGCTATCTCCGATGCTGATCCTGATGATGACTATTTAACCGATTACAATGAAACCATGGGTGTCATCATAACTAATCCCCTAACTAATAGAACATATGAGGTGTATCCAGACCCATGGGATGGCGACACAGATGATGATGGACTATTAGATGGTAATGAGACAGGGGGATTCGATATTCCGAATATTGGTGTTATGCAGACAGATCCAACTGACTGGGACTGCGATGACGATGGTCTCTCCGATTATAATGAGACACAAGGAATATACATCGGGGGTGAAAAATATTACACGAACCCCTGGGACCCGGATACGGACAATGATTTCTTAGATGATGGCGATGAATATTATTGGGAGACAGATCCGACAAATCCTGACACTGATAATGATAGACTGTTGGATGGTAACGAAACACAAGGCATATACATACCTAGAATTGGTACTAGACAAACAGATCCTCTGAACAATGATACAGATAATGACACGCTCAATGATTACCAAGAGTATATATTCCACGTAGATCCAACAGAGCCAGATTCGGACTTTGATGGTTTGAATGATAGTTTCGAACTGACAGGTTGGAATGTATCTGTTATCTATCCTAATGGTAGCAGAAAGAATTATCATGTTATCCCAGACCCCCTAGATGCTGATGAGGACGAAGATAAGCTCAATGATTTCTGGGAGTGGTACTATGGTTCCGATCCGTGGAGCAAGGACACAGATCAAGATGGATTATTAGATTACGAGGAGGACTATCTTGGAACTAAGCTGTATGATGCTGATACCGACAAAGATCGTCTAACCGATTACCAAGAAGTTAAGGGCTTTAACATATCAGGGATAGGCTTAGTATGTCCCGACCCATTGGAATACGACACTGATCAGGACGGATTAGATGATTATAATGAATGCTTAGTCTATGAAACAAATCCAGAGGAATGGGATACTGACAACGATGGATTAAGCGATTATGAAGAGGTTTATGGTAGTGTTGCTGGATACAAAACAGATCCAAAGAGTCCCGATACTGATCTAGATAATGTTACTGATTGGGATGAGATATATGTTTATGGGACAAACGCAACGCTTATTGACACGGATGGAGATGGATTGTCAGATGGCTTGGAGGTTTATGGTATCAACATAACGGGAATAGGAATAAGATACACGAACCCACTAAGCTTAGATACTGATGATGATGGGCTAAATGATAGCTATGAGGTCTCAATATGCACCGACCCCACATGGTACGATACTGACAGGGATGCTCTTGAGGATAGTTATGAGTTGGAGCTTGGTACGGATCCGAAGAGGGAGGATACTGATAGTGACGGACTAAGTGATGGCGAGGAGGTATCGGTGTATCATACGAACCCCCTGGACTCAGATACCGATGATGATGGACTAAGCGATTTTGAGGAGATCGGAATCTCTGATCCAACACTATTTGATACTGATGGTGACGGACTAAGTGATTTCGACGAGCTAATAGTATATTCAACGGATCCCCGAAAAGCTGATACGGATAGGGATGGTTTGTGGGACTCTGCTGAGATAGTTGGGTGGAATATAACTGTTGTTTATTCGGACAGAGACATGTTCTCTTACCATGTTGATTCTAGTCCGCTTACTGGGGATAGTGACCAAGATGGTTTGTCGGATTACTTTGAGTATGCATGCAGATCGGATCCAAGAAAGAATGATACAGATATGGATGGATTAGGCGACTGGACAGAGTATGTCATCGGAACATATATATGTGATTCAGACTCAGATGATGATGGGCTCTTAGACTCCGAGGAAGTAAATGGAGTATATGTAGATGATGAGATCGGCAGGGTAAAGACAAATCCTTTAAGTAATGACACTGACTACGATGAGATACCTGATTATGACGAGGTTAATGGTGTTGTTATACCAAATCTAGGTATTCGAAAAACTAATCCAGCTAACGAGGATACCGATGGCGATGGAATACACGATGGTGAGGAGGTATATCTACGTGGTACTGATCCTAGGGCACGAGATACCGATGGTGATGGGCTCTCAGACTATAGAGAGATATATGAGATTGGTACGGACCCAAAATCCCGAGATACCGATAAGGATTTCATGCCTGATAATGTTGATTTTCTTTTACCTCACTTCAACGACCTAATAATAGTAGCATTTATAGGAATTATTTTAGGCCTATTTGAGGCACGTGCATATGGTTTGTTTAGAAACTGGAGAGAAGATATAATAGCTTTTGGTCTATCCGACCTTGGTGGAACACCAATGTTTGTATTACCAGAGAATTTTAAGATGGGATATGACCCATCTTTGATAAGTTCTGGGCTCCTAGGAATATTCACGATGACTAGTGAGATTTCTGGAGAGGAACTTAAACAGCTGGTGCTTTCTGGAGCCATTCCGATACTTATAGAGAAGGGAGATAATACTATTATGTGGGTCTTCGTGAAGAAGGCATATCCAAGGATAATTAAGCAGCTGAGTAAGCTTCATAGAGAGCTTGAGAAGGTGTATGGTCCTTTGCTATCAGGGTGGAGCGGTGTTGGGGAGGATGTTGAAGATGCAAAGCTTTGGGTTCAATCTAGACTTGGAATAGGAGCATTCAGAAGAGAGCAGGAAAAAGTAGAAGTGAAAGTTGAGGAGGAATTCGAGGAGCTATTTAGTGAGGGAAAATCATAGCTTTTTCACCGACTCAGAGCTTAGCTAACAGGCTCTAGATTCCACTTTTTTCTAAACTCATTAACTAAACGTATTGCTTCTGCTTTCTCAGAATCGGACATACTGCTGTCCTTTATTGCTTGTATGAGTATTTTGCTTCTTCTATCAGCAATGTCTTCCCGAAAGCCACCTACCTCCATATCCTCCTCGAATTCCTCGATGAGGGCTCTAACCTCGTCGAGGTGGGTAAGTCCCGGCCCACCAATATCCCTCACGTTTCGGCCTAGGTATAATGCTCCTGATCGAACAACTAGAAACTTCCCAGCCTCGAATGTTATTCTTCCCTTCATAAGCCTATCGTAGAAGAGCATTGAGTCCTTGACATCTGGGTCTCTTTTTTCGAGTTCTCTGAGTATGACCCTTCTGATTTCAGTCGTGTTTACCTCTTCCCTATCAGCGAATTCCTCTTCGACTATTCTCGCTATTTCTCTTGCTAGACTCTCAGAGCCTCCAGCTTTGAGTATAGAATTTATAATTTTGTTAGCGTCGAAGGGCTCCACTGAGCCATCAGTTTTTCTCACAAATTTGACCAACTAAACACACCTCCTACAAAAATAATTGTTTTTCCAACTATTTTATTTTTCCTTATTTCCAGATAATATATCTATGTGTCAGACATGGTAGGCCAAAGAATATCGATTTTTCTCAAATCTTTCTCAGTAGAATTGCTCTCAGAAATAAAATAGTTTCTATCAAAAATGGAGGATATGGATATAGTCTGTAGAACACCCAAGGGATCATCTAACAGCTGAGGACAAAGCTAAGGACAAATCGATAACCAGACATAATAAGGAAGTTAAGAAGAATAATAGAAACCTAAAAAGAGAATATAGATACCGAAGGAACTCTTATACTGATAGACTATAGCGAGATACTAATAATGACAAGGTGTAAGGAACAACATTGCAATCATAATAGAAGGAGGATACAGCTCACAGCCAAAAAGTCTGACTTCCCAATGATATGGGTATTCTAGGCATATTTTTAGAATCTTCTTAAGTTATTCTTTTTCCATTTTTCATTTTGGAAGATTTTGGTGTTTTTTATGGGGGATAGTTTTATACATGTGGCTGCCGAAAACATCGACGAGAGCACCATCGAGGATATTCTGCGTGAGTGTGGGCTTTTTGAATATCAAGCGATGATTCTAGGTAGGATTAAAGAATTCCTTAGATACGCTATAGAAAGCGGTGCGAGGGGGATAAGTGAGTTTGCCTTTATTGTTGGTTCCTGGGGCCAAACAAAATCTTTTGTTGGGAGAGCTGTAGAGAAGGCTATTCTTCAGGAGGGGGAATTTTCTGGTGTCAATTATACCATAATACATACAAAGAACATGCTTTTCGAGGTAAGCAAAAAATTTAAGGATACAGGAAACATAGTATTGGCGTTCACCGAGTATTTTAGGGAGCTAATAGATCGCAATGGGGAGCCTCTAATTGTTTTTATTGACGATCTTGAAAGCTTGTTATCGTATAGAAGGCTGATTATAGATATGAACGTTGACTTCGCTGTTGGCTTCGCAGAATTTCTAAGGTGTATGATTAATAGAACAGAGAAAATATGCGTGGATATTCGAGGAAAAGTACACTTCCTATTAGCAACGACACCACCAATCTATCAGAGATTTCATGATATTCTGCAGGAATACCTTTTTTCTGGATGGTTGGAGAGAAGAGAAGTTCTCTCCTTTAGACTTAGACCTATCCTACGCATAGAGTTCTTTGAGCGTATAGAGTGGCTGTCTAAGAGGATCCTAAAAAAGAATCCAGACGCTATTTTTGGCGATAGGAGATTATTGGAGCATATATATACTCTGACTATGGGGAATCCTGGAGCTATCATGCAACAATTCATACGTTATTCTAGGGACACAAAGAACCGCTCGGTCAAGGAAATATGGGCAAAACTCAGAGCTGAAACGATATTATCACCTGAACAGAAGGCAGTCCCTCTTTTCTCAGATATCGCCTTACCAGTTGAGGATTCACTACTATTTCTGATAATATCAACATCAGCTATCTATGAGGATGAACCCCAGTTCGATTATATATTGTCTCTGATGGATAAGTTGGAGAGAGAGTACTCAATAAGATTAGCGAGGGGCGAAGCATTCATATTTACAAGTCTGAAAGAGCTCAATGCGGCGATAAATGAGTTGATAAGCTACATTGCCCCAACGGATGATCCCGACACCACATATAGCTTTAGGATTGCTCTTTGTTTCCTAACTCACTGGCATCCTGATGGATATGCATTTGTGCTTCCCGAGAGAATCGACGATCTATTATTTTTCCTTCAGCAACTAAACTTAGAAAGATTTAGAGACAAGTTCGTAGAAGGCTTCCTGAGATATGCCAGAGGAATCCTAAAGAAAAAGTCAAGAAGGGTTATACGCGCTGTCTATATAAGCCCATCATCCTACCCGATGCTATACCCAGCTTTCCGTGTCGCAGTAATACCTTTCGTCATAAGTGAGGACTCCTCAGATGTTTTCAACAATGTTATGGAGATATCCACGCGCGATCCTGCCCGCTTCTCGGAGCTCATAGGCAAGGCTTTTGTGGATGTTATTCGTAGCTGCTTCGGTGTTGAGGTTAAGGCGCATGAGCTTTACATATTTGTTCCTAGGGAGAGGACGGGTATACGTGTTGGTTATAGGATACCCACTGAGGTCCATGTTGTGGTTGGGGATCCGAAAATCGTTGTGAGTAATATCAACAAGAACTATAGTGAACTTAAGATGTATGTGATCTTGGCACCAGATAATGTTACGGTTCCAAGGAGAAAGTGGAACTTTCTTGTGTTAGAGCTCACACTAAGAGACCTTGTCTTCCTTGCTGCAAAAAGCTACATTGAGAATAATCCTAGGTATAAGGACTCCTTAATAGCGGAGAAGTGGGAGGAATTTGTGACATCTCTTATCAATCGCTACCATATTAAAGAGAGGATAGAGAATTGGATAGAGAGAGGAATTGAAGCGGGGGTAATACTACCTCCGGAACCTAAGCATTCCCATATGTTGGAGACAAGAAAGACGAAGGGGGATGTGATATTCTTCAGCCGATACAAACTGCTTCTAACGGGCGGGAACAATTTTACTCTTGAGCAGCTATTGGATTTGTTGTTTAAGATATATAGCTCCAGACCTTTTGGGAGGGATACTTGGTGCGATGCTAAGATACCTACAGTCTTGCCGGAGGACATAGAACCCACCTCGTTGCAGGGACGTATTAATAGAGAGAAATTCTTTGAGGAGGCAAAATCAACAATAATGCCAGCACTAAACATAGCTGTTGCGAACCGAATGGCCACAATTAGTGGTGATGGTAAAATATCGCTTGAGCTCCATCCGGCTGAAAAGAGGATATTGAGAATTCTCAGAGATTACTCAGGGAGAATAAGTAGGGATAATCTAAGGAATCTCTTTATATTCCTGATGCGTGGAAATAGAAGCGAAACAAGGCTTCTTGACAATCTAATAGACATACTATCCTATAGGGGGCTCATTAGGATGAGTCAAAGGAAAGTAATAACTCTTATAAAGGATCCTCTTAGCAGAGAGCTTGAGATGGAGGAAATGTACAATAGGTTTAGGGAAGCTGTTAGGAACCTGACCGAAATGCTGGATAAGTTGGGGATACCTCCAGAACTTAGAAGCATAGAGAATGGACTACTACACGTCCTTGTCGCTAAAAAGAAGGGTTGGAAATTGATATTACTCAGACAAATAGTTGATGCTGTTGAGGCTCTTAGAGCACGATATATGGACTGTCGGGCCCCCTCCGTTCTCGTAATTCTCAAGGATTTCTTCGACTTAGCATTCAAAATGCTTAGCTTCATAAGAGGAGCCCTAGAAACAATAATGGGGATCGTTAGAAACACGGATACAACCCTTAGAGAGTTAAACAATATTAGGGGCAAGATAAGGGAGGAACTAAGAAACACACTTAACTGTGAAGTAGACATACCTGGTAGTATCGTTGAAACTTTGGAGGACGAGATACGAAGGCTCTCTCTTAGGATACATGAATATCCTAGAGTTGTTACGGTAAGGAGATTAATAAGTGAAGCCCGCTCAACAATTGGCCAGAAATATTCGGAGACATCTGAGGTCTGGAACATATTTATGTTCAATAAGGGTTGCGGGAGCTTCGCAAAATTCAATATGGCTCTATATCTGGTCAATAGAGAGTACGAGGAATTCAGAAGAAGATCTGGGGAGTATCTAAGGAATCTGCAACAAATACTTAGTTTGCTAGAAGATATCAAGTTAAGGCTAAGACGGGTCCCAGATGAGAACACAATTTTAGATTACAAGAAACGCATTAGGAATATATTCACAGACGCTTCCTCTCTGAGCGGAATATTAGATGGGCTTAAATCAGTGCTTAGAGGACTCGATAATGAATTGAGAAGAGTCGCAGAAATTTCGGAACTCCGAAGAGAGAAAGTGCATATCGAAAAAACTCTGAGAGAGATCTTCGACACAGCGAATAGCATTGAGAGAACCCTAGAAAAATATCGTGAGGTGCTGAGCGGCGTTAGTAATCTACTGAGTATAGATATGAGCTATCTGGTTAGGATTGAATCGGATCTGAGGGTTATTAAGGAGGGTTTAGGAAGAGTCTCTGAGAGGCTCACGTCGGCCCCTTTGTCGAGAAATCTGATTGAGGATGTGAAGGAAGAAATAATAGAAGCCATGGATAAGATAAATTCTCTGAAGACAAAACTTCTCTACTTCCGCCGATCTATTGGTGAGATAATAAAAAATGGATACATAAATCCTTTAAATAGACAAATAGAAATTTTCCGCGGACAGATAGGGGATATAGAAATCCTAAACGATATAGCAATACTATTAACGGACATGAAGCGCATAGACGAAAAAATTGAAGACATCAAAATCGACGAAATACCAGATATCATTAGGAAGCTCAAAGATCTTAGGATGCGTTGGCAAGGTATAAAGCGTAGATGCATGGAATATCTCTCTAGGATGAGACAGATCTCACAGACACATATATCGACACTAGAACTTTTGCTGAGCGAGTTCGCAGATCGGGAGCTTCAACTAGGAGATTTAATAGAAGAACTCATAAACAGATTAAGAATCAGCCAAGAGGATGCATTAAAGATAATATTCGACCTCGAGAGAAAAGGTTTTATCCGAATAACACTCCGAGTGAGAAAATATCCCTAGTAATCCTTGGAGAATAAGAAAGTGAATGCTATTCACGACGATAAGACGGTTTAGGCCTCAATGATTTTTGTTGCAGCTTTTCTGAGCCTATTCATGATCGCATATCCCAAGCCTCTCTCCTCCAAACCCTCGAATATTATTGAGGTGTATCCTCTGCTGTCTAGACTTCTTAGCATATCGAAGAGATTCCTTGCTATTTCCGACAGATTTCTTCTAGACCCAATAATATATGTGTCTACCTCATAATTATTTTTATTCTCCTCAGTTACTACGACGGCGACTCTTTCTCCTTTGAGTTCTTCCACAAGTTCCTTTACCTTTGTCCGGATATCTGTGGGGCTTCCAACCACCAAATATAGCTTTGCCTTAGGGGCATAGTGTCTGTACTTTATTCCAGGAGACTTGGGTCTCTCAGAGTAGCCCATGTATTCCACTTCCCTACCAAGAATATCCTCTATCATCTCCTTGGTAATGTATCCAGGACGCAATATCGTAGGTCTATCCCCAGTTAGGTCAAGAACCGTGGATTCCAAACCAATAAACGTCTCACCAGAATCAATTATACAATCAACCTCACCATCCAGATCCTCAATTACATGCTCAACCTTCGTCGGGCTAGGCCTACCAAACCTATTAGCACTCGGAGCAGCCACAGGAACGTTAGCCTCTGAGATCAATGCCAGAGCAACATTGTGTGAAGGCATCCTGATACCAACAGTATTAAGACCTGCAGTTACTATATCTGGAATCACATCTTTCTTTCTTAGAACGAGAGTCAGTGGACCAGGCCAAAATTTCTCAATGAGTTTCTTTGCTTCTTCAGATACATACTCCGCATATCTATACACCCAACTTTTGTCTGCCACATGGACGATAAGAGGATTATCTAAGGGTCTACCCTTAACAATAAATATCTTCCTGACAGCTTCAGGGCTTAGTGCGTTAGCCCCTAGACCATAGACAGTCTCTGTGGGGAAGACAACAAGACCCCCTTCCCTAATTATCCTAGCGGCAACACGAATTCTCTCCCAGTCAATATTATCAGGTGAAATTCTAAGCACTAAAACCCGATCTGACTTCAAATAGCAACCCTCACAATGACCAATAATAATCCTAACAACCATCAAAACTTAAATTCAAAACATTTTCTAAAACTAGGACCCCTTAGTAATCTGCTGAATAAGAAGATTTGGTTTTCATTCTGCTTCTCTTAGGAAAAACTAAAATGGCTAGAGTTTCAGATCGAGGAAAGATAATTAGCTACACGGAATTAGAATTTTTCAGCAGAGATTCTCTGACTAAATCGATTAGATATTTACTAGGTTATCTAGTGTCGAAAGTTGGAACATAGATAGATCCTATAGAAGCCGCATACCACCTTGTGTAGAATAAGCTTACTCTTTGTCTGTTTCCTATTTAAAACAAAAGGAAGTTGTAAAGATTCATTCTTGGGGAATGGGTCTCTGGATTGGTTTCTCTAGGTCTAATGGGATTATTGGGGTTACTGGTTGTAGAGTACTAACTATTGTTTTTCTTTCGATCCATTCAGCTAGGCCTTCCTTAACTATGGAGTCCAATATCTTCTTTGCGAATTTTCTGTTAATGTTAAACTCCGTGGACAACTCATCTATGCTGACAGTCTCATTGATAAGAAGTCTTCTAATAACGATGCTCTTAAGTGTGTATGACGGCGACTTATGTGGTATCCATATGTATGTTTGTGGTCTATTCTTAATCCTATAGAGGCTTCCGCATTGTGATACTAGGGCCATCAATGCTAGGATACGCCTAACAGTTTCATATTTGACACGAGTGAGCGCTGATAGCTCGGAAGCTGTGAATCTCCTGTACCCCATGGAATTCAACGCTTTCAGGATGTCCATCCAAGCTTCTTCGGTTCTCCGGCGACCCAACATGTCCACCCTAAACAGTCGAAAGAAAAAGCAAATCTAAATATAAATCGCTTGAAATTGCAAATTTAAAGATTATGAATATAAAAGATTTAACTAAAAACTTTCAAAAGAGCGGAATTATTGCAAATAGGTGCCTATTTTGGGGCTTGAAGTAATTGTCTATGGTGGCGCCAATGAGGTTGGGGGAAACAAGATATTTATTAGTAATGGCGAGACATCAATATTCTTAGACTTTGGAATATCATTTGAAAAGAACTCTAGATATTTTGGTTTTCCAAGACCGCGGCCAAGGTCTATAAAGCAATTAATTCAGCTTGGGATTATCCCTAAAATTGAGCATCTATATTCTCGAGGTGTGGAAAATCCCGAAGGAAACTTCGATGCTGATCCCGAGCCTGCTGTTGATGCTGTTCTAATCTCGCATGGGCATTTAGATCATATCGGGTATATTTCACTACTCTCGAGAAAAATCAGAGTCTATATGGGCGAATGTTGTAGACATATTTTAGATGCTAGAAGAGCAACTATATGGCACAAGGACTTCACAACGAACTATGATGAACTAGATATTGCAGGATTTAGGAGCTATCAGACTTTGAGGATAGGGAGTATGACGATAACACCGATTCATGTGGATCACAGTATTCCAGGGGCATATGGTTTTGTAATAGATACAAATGAGGGGGTCATTGTCTATACCGGAGATCTACGTTGGCATGGCGTAGCGAACCTTACAGATGATTTCGTAGAATTCATAGCTAATAGAGTCGGAGATGTTGAATTGTTTATTACTGAGGCAACGCATGTAGATTACTCGGGATATACGTCTGAGGCTGAGGTAGAAAACAAGCTTAGTGATATCATGGGGACCTTCGAGAGCGATGTTGTTGTTGATTTTTCGAGAGCAGATTTCGATAGGTTCTGTAGTGTTCATAGAGCCTCAGAAAGAGCAAATCGCATTCTCCTAGTCGACCTTACAGAGTGGATATACCTTAATTTTATTGCTAAATGTCCTGGTTTAAGAAAGGAAATCCCTCTTAAAAATATATATGTCTACTTGCCCAAGGTGACTTTTTCTAGGCAAGAAAAGCTTATTCTTGGCAGATTAGCCGACGAGGATCCCAGCAGAATTCTTGTCCCAGAGCGACTGGAAAGCAAATTTAAAAGGTATAATAGGAACATTCGGGGATACCAAAGACTTAATGAGTTTCTAGAGATGTCAGAAAAAACGAATAAGCGAATAACTATGATATCTCCCGGTAGGGATATTGAGAAAATTTCAAGAGTGCTCAGGCGTGGAAGTATATTCATACTGGCATCATCAGAACCAATAGGCGAAGAGAGCGAGATTGAGTTTGAGAGATTAAGGAACTGGTTTGAGGAGCTAGGCGTACCCATATATCATGTACATGCATCGGGACATATCACGCCCTTAGACCTTAAGAAGATGATCGAGAAGATACGTCCAAAAAACATAATACCTGTTCATGGCACAAGAACAAAACTTCTTAAAAACTTTGTTGGAGAGAAGGAATATAAGTGGATACTACCAGAAGAAGGAAGAAAAATAGTTATCAGGTAGCTTGCTCAACGTATGGGAAAATCTCCATGATTTTATTTCTTACTTTACTTAGGACTTTTGGGGTTAAGACAACAAGCCCTTCTTCGACAATACTAGATAGCATTTCTTCAAGTTCTTCTGTTATCCTACTCATAGATTCTCGAAGAATTCTAGATGGATTCTCTACGAAGAGATAGCCAACAAGCTTCCTACTCATAAACACCATTATGTGGTATTCCCCGAAAGATATTGTTTTTAGAGGCACTTCAACACCAACTATTGTCTTTAACAGAGAAGAAACTCCTGAAAGCGCAGAACCTATGACCTCTGGGTCTAGGTCGCTTTTCTCGGTGGATATAAACCCGAATGAAATTATAGGGGTTCCATCCATAGTAGCTAGGATAAATCTTTTTGGTCTAGAAATGTTGATAAGTAGTATTGTTGGGTACTTAACCAATAGTAGTCCTGACATAAAAAGAGATGTTCCCAGACCAAGAACCCAGAGATGACCAAGAGTGGCCTCAGTCTCTGGATAAAGAGCGACGGATACCAGTGATATCAGCCCCATAACTATAAGTATCAGAAAACCAATTATGTAGAACATTAGAAATGTTCTCATTGCTTTTAGCCTTAGACCCCACCTAGACTTTATATAGTGGTTTATAACTATGTATGCAAATAGGAAGAGACCAGCAACTTCCAATATAAGATTCACAATATTAGCAAACTTAGATGTTTCAAGAATTTCACCAACTGTTACTCCCGACCCTATCATCACAAGTGCTAGGGAGGGCCATGTAAATTTATCGTAGTCCACAAAATGAAGGGAGAGCCCCCAGGTAATTACAGCAAGGATCACAAACTCGGTGAAGAAATAGTCTATCACATCCAGGTTCCGCCCCACGATGCTTACCTCAATATTAACACCAAGATACCCAAATGTGTCAAAGAGAACAGCTAATAGCATAAGTATTAGTGATGAGAAGTACAATATCAGAGGAACATACCTATACTTACCAATAATACTGATCATTAAGTAGATAAGGGCGATGAATTCGGCGATAACAACAAAACGGATAAGAACTGAGAACACCGAAATCCCCAAGGTTAGTAATTAGCAATATGTAGGAACAAAATTATATTTAAAAGATATGTTCGCATCGCAAAAACAATCAGCTTTAAATTTGAACTTTATACTTTATCGCTTAGGATTTTTAGCTTGTTTTGATGATAATAAGATGGCTAGGAAAAAAGAAGCAGAAATATCACAACTCTTAGTATGGCTAAGCTCGATGAACGCAACATCTAGGTCGAGAGCAATCCCCATCGACGAATTACCAGGAAACCTAGCTAAAGTAGTCCCAGCCGCGGAAAACCTAGGCCTAGTGGAAATCGCAGAGAACGGAGTGTTTCTTAGTGCCGATGTTCTAGAGGGAAGAACACCTAGGAAACTCATAGCTTTTCTTAGAAAACGAATAATCTTTGCTGGTATCGCCTCCAGCTTCTTGGTATGCATGCTTATATTAATTATATTTTCACTTCTGACGCCTACAATAGAACTCTCGGCAACAGCATTAATAATAATACTAATACTCGGTGTTCTTTGGGGCCTTATCTACATAAACTACAGAAGAATACTCTAAACTAGGGCTGAAAGGTAGGCGTGTGTCCGCCAACAGACTTATCGAATCTTGTGTAGGGAAAGAATACTATAAAAATGCTACAGGACGTAAAATAAACAATATTAATGAGATCGTTGGAAGCCACTATTATTGTTTTGAGCTTTCAGATAGGAATTTGTATGTTCTTTGTATTACATTAAACTATTATAAGGCAAAATGTAGATATGATGACAGATTTTTCGGTGTTTATGTTTGAGCAGAGAGCCCATAAAAATCTTGCATACGGCGGATTTTCATCTTGGTGCGAGAATGGGTAGTATTGTCCCACCTTCTGTTGAGGATAGCCGAAGAGAGGATTTTTACAGGAATATGTTCTATATTGCTGACTATGCTGTTAAAAATAAAGTTGACATCGTTATCATAAGTGGAGACATTTTTAATAGGCCTGACCCCGCAGGGAAGGACTTCGTAGCTTTCTCAGAGTTTGTCGGCAAGATTGTAAGTTCAGGCATATATGTCGTTGTGATCGCTGGGAATCATGATAAACCTAAGACGACCGGAGCTAGGAATCCTCTCGAAGGTCTGCAGAAGGCGAATCTACCATATTTCTGGTATTTTAAGCATACTCCTGATGAGCCATTAGTCCTAAGTATAAGAGGCAGAAAGATCGGAATAGCGGCGATACCGTATATAGATCCAAAGATTGTGAAGCTTGAGATCGAGATCTCATATGAGAATCTTATTAAGAGATTAGTAGGAAGGTTTGTTGAGAAGCTTAGGGGTATTAATGTTGACTATAAGATACTTATGGCTCATCTCCTACTAGCTGAGGCAAAATTCGCGGAGATCTTCCCAATATACTCCACCGAACCTAGGATTTCTAGGAGGGCTCTCCAGGAGGAATTCTTTGACTACATAGCATTGGGCCACATTCATAGACCCCAGAAAATTGGTGAAAAGATATACTACTCAGGTTCTATTGAGAAGATCACTTTTGATGAAGCTCCAGAACAAAAGTCCTTCTACATTATCGAGCTTGGCGATGGAGGGGTCTCCGTCGAAAGAGTCCCTCTTAGGTGCCGGCCTATGATTGTTCAGCAGTTGGAACTTATGAATGCTAGTAGAAGCGATTTCATAAGAAGTATACATGCTTTATCCGGAATACCCATGGGTGCCCTGCTTAAGCTTATCATAAGATCCGATGATGAGACACTTAGGAGTATTGTGGATAAATACTGGCCAGAGGCACAAGAAATTCTGTTTAAGGAGAAGAGGATTGTGGGCTATTGTCTAAAGAAGATAAAAATCGGTGCAGCAGCCTCTAGGCCCATATCACCAGAAATCCGGGGGGTTAGGCAGAAGGTATTAGAGTACATAGACAGACTTCAGGCACCATCAAAGGTGAAAGAGAGAGCTAAAGAAATCGCGAAGAACATCATGGATGAGGCGGGGCTTCCATGAAACTTCTGAGGCTCAGATGTAGAAACATAGCGACGTATGATAATGTCGATATAGATTTTGAGAAACTAAGCTACCCAGTGTTTGTTATGGGAAGAACGGGGGCTGGCAAAACAACACTTTTTGTTGATGCGGTCACGGCTGCGCTCTATGGGCGAGTCTATGGAGAGAAAAGTAAGGAGCTTGCAAAAGAATTCGTTATGCAGGGGAAAACCCAAGGAGTTGTCGAGCTAGAATTTGAAGTTGAGGGAAGGAAGTATAGTATAAGACGAATATTCAATAGAAGAGGCTCCTCACAAGCGATATTAAAGATGATGTATCCTGAAGATAAGATAATAACAACAGGCAGCGACAATGTTACTAAAGCAGTAGAAAAACTTATTGGACTTAACTTCGAAGGCTTGATGAACTCAGCTATTGTGCGACAGGGGGGAGTATATGAGCTTATAGAGAGGAAACCTGCTGAGAAACGTAAGATACTCCAGGAAATGCTCAGGATAAAGTTTGAGGAGATGTTAAAGCGATTAGACGATAAGCTGAAGATTCTTCAGATTAAGATAGGTACTCTTAGGAGTAGAATAGATATGCTGAGATCCGAAATATCCAAGGAGCCAGAACTCAAAAAGAAACTTGAAGAAGCAAGAAAGGATCTACCTTCTATTCGTAGAGAAATAGATAACCTAGAAATGAAAAGACATAAGCTTATTCGGGAAAAAGATGAACTCCAGAAAAAACTGGGAGAACTACGCTCAAAAATTGAGGAGATGAAAATAATAGACCAAGAAATCAGAAGGAGAGAGACTAAGATAGCAAATCTGAAAAGAGAGATTGAGAATGTGATTAGAGAGGCACAGAAATTCCCTCCAGAAGCTATAGAGAGAGTAGATGAAATCGAAGAAAAAATTACGAAAATACAGGAGATCGAAACAGAGATCGATCGTCTCAAGAGAGAGATTGATGAATACCAGAAAAAATTTCAAAGATATAGGCGTTTACTAGAAATTGAGAAAAAGCTAGAAGAACTAAGCAACATATCCTCCAAGTACCACGAAACTGACAAAGAGATCGACAAGCTTAGATCGAAAATAAGTGAGATTGACGCGGCCACAAAACAACTAAAAGATGCTCTACAAAAGCTAGATATGGCTGGAGCGACTTGTCCCGTCTGCGGCTCAGAACTTCCACCAGATAAGAAGATTGAGAGAAGTAAACATCTTAATAGGGAACTAAATGAGCTTCAAATACAAAAAGAGCGGCTGGAGAAGGAGCTAATGTCACTCCAAGCCAAGAGGGAGGAGCTCAGAAAAAAGAATGAGGAAGCCATCCGTCTTAGGGGCGAGTATAGTGCTATAAAGAAGGAACTTGGAGATAAAATCCCAAGTGAGGGTAAGCTTCAAGAATTGATTATGACGCTAAAAGAATTTGAAAGAAAGAGAGGAGAGTTGCTAAGTAGAATACAAAAAGTTCTTGGAGTTAGTAATCTTTCTGATGCTAGGAGGGCTATAAGGAAGATACGTGAACTAGCAACAAGACTAAGAGAAATGAATAGTAAGAGAGAGCTTATAGAGCTCCACGAGGAGCGGATACGCGAATTAAAAGAGAAGCGTATAAACATAGAAAAACAGATTTCGGAATATGATATTCTCGAGAATAGAATCAAAAAACTTAAGTTCGAGATATCAACTATTGAACGCAAATTAAAAGAACTTACAGGCAGAAAAGGTTCATTAGAAGCAACTATAAGAGAAACTAGCAGAAGGCTTGAAGAAATAAAGGAGAAAAAGAGACAGTTAGAAGAATACGAAGAGGAACTCGAAGAAGTTGAGACTGACATCAGAGCTCACGAACTCCTCAGAAGAAAAGTTTTTAGTCCTGGAGCCTTCCCAGCAGAACTTATGAAAGAGTACTTAGAGTTCATAGAATACCAAGCAAACGAGTATCTTAAAACGTTTGGTCAAAACATAGAAATAATGCTTAAGTTGGAGAAGACAACAAAAGACTCTCAGTCAGTTTATCTAGAGGCTTTCTCTGGCGGCTTTAGGAGGGATATAAGAACGTTTAGTGGCGGAGAAACTACTCTTATAGGATTTGCTCTAAGACTCGCAATAGGAAAACTTTTGGCTCAGATATTCTCAGTTGCTAGGAGACCTAGATTCCTCATAATTGATGAGGGTTTCGGACCGCTAGATAGTGATAGAAGAGAGGCTGTGGCCGACGCATTAGCAAAACTATATGCATCTGGAGAATATGAACAGATAATTCTTATATCTCATCAACAAGACCTGAAAAACCATGCTGTTTTCCAGACAGTAATAGAGATAACAAAGGATTCAAGGGGCATAAGTCATGTAAGAGTTAATCCTTAGTTTGCTGTGTTGTCAGAAAAATTTCATGAGATCCGCTTGTTTGCCTACTCTGTGTAATCCTCGTAGGGCCTCCTTAAGCCTATTTTTTACTCTCCGAGGAGAAAAATCATGCTCCTCAACAAGAAATTCTATTATGCCCTCCTCATCAGGCGTCCCAAATTCTATCTCATATTTATCTGTGACCGGTGGGTTTAGAAATAACTGCCTAATTTCGTCGGGTTCAACATCCCAAATCCACTTAATCCTTCCATGTTTCAGGAGATTGTCCAGCGACCTATACATTCTTATTAGTTTATACGCTGTTTTTGGCCCTATACCCTTAAAGCCACCTGGATTAAAATCTGTTCCAAGAAGTATCGCTAGGTCGATGAGTTGCTCCCTTGTGAGTCTAAGTTTTTCTAAGAACTCATCTAGGATGTATAATTTTGCGGGTAGGTACGGATCATGAATTATCTTCCAGTGCATTATTATTCTCGGCGAGCCATATACTAATGCGTCCCAATCCCGTGTCGTTATCGCATAGGCATTACCCTCCTTGACAATATAGGCCGCCTGGGCTTCCGCGTCATGAGGTGCCTGCACAACAGGTATTCCAAGAAGGCTAAGCAGTTTCTTTGTCTGGTTGATCAGTTCATCAGTTACAAACATAGCTCTTTTGCCAAGCTTTATTGCTCTATCAACATCGCCCTTCTTGACAGCCTCTAAGAACTGACCATAGAACTTCTCCTTTTCTTCCCTCCTCCTCTGAAGCACTCTGAGCTTTATTTCGAGTGGTGGGCCATCAAAAACATATATTGAGCGTATACCTAAACTCATCAGACGACACTCCCTATTAAAAATTCCCACTAGATGTGATGTGATTCTTCCCTTCGAATCCACTAAGAAGTATCCATCCGGCCCTCTTATCGTAGCGAGCATCTGGTATATCGTTACAAGCGCATCGACAACTATTATTTTCCCTCTAAGCTTCTCGGGATTGATTAGTCGTCCCAAGCCGAACTGTTTGGCCAGGACTCCTAGCTGGATCCCCAACAATACTCACTTGAGGCAATACTTATATATCATCTCCGCCACGGATGCTAGAAGTGTTGCCCTGCTATACTTATTATCGATAATCTCCGCTATTTTAAGAAGAACACCCAATGTCGATTTGATGTCACCAATCGACTGGGTTATCTGAGCCTCCAATATTTTCTGTAGTATGTATGCTAACCAAACCGGGTTCATTATCTTTTTAGTATGTTTCTGTGATATTGCTATGAGCTCCTCAGCCTTCTTTCTATCACGAACCTTCATGGCATATTCACATAGAGCCTCAATTTTATAGCGTGTCTCAGTAAATTTCTCTATTGTCTCCTCCAGAAATTCATATACGCCTAGTCTAAGTAGGTCTCTTGTAAGTTCCCGGTACAGGGCATCTCTCTGGAATACCTCCTCTATCTTTTCGGCTTCTTCTAGGGCTCTCCTTATGTAGCTATCAGCCTTCTCTCTCGCTCCTCTACCGATATAGTAGGTGCCTATATCCTTGAATACTTGAGCCAGTATAAGCGGGTTATCTACACTCTCAATCTCATTCAACAGCCGTTCAATTATCGGTGATATATCAATACTCGCGTTCTCAGAGAATGTAGCATTGCGTATTAGAACCCTTAGGGCGTCTATGCGATCATCAACATCTTTTATCTCAGTAACAAACCTCATTATGAGGCCAAATATTCTGTTGGATTCTTCCTCTAAGCCTCCTTTCTTAAGGGCGAAATACAGATTTTCCAACTCTATGAGCTTTCTGTATGTTGCCTCAATATTCCTTAGATATCCACGTCCTCTGCCAATAATTATTGTGTCTCTTATGAGTTCTATGTCTGAAAGTGTTTTTGACCACAAAGACTCATCTATTTTTCTACCAAGTTTAGATAGGGCGGATATGTATGTGTTCCTTGCAGATGCCCGATATATGGGGTCTCGTATCGACTCTATTATCTCTTCAACACCGTCTAGCTGATTATTCTTAGCCATCTCCTCAACAACGAATTTGAGTAATTCATTTCTGAATTCCTCTGTTTTAAGAAGCCCGACCACTTTTAGTGCTCTGCTGACCTGCTTCTTTGAGATTAGGCGAGATATCACGGCTTTAAGCGCTTCCACTTTAAATTCTTCATGAGGTATCTGCTCAACGATCTCTAGGGCTTCAGATATGTAGCCACGTTTAGCGAAGTTTATGGCCATATCCTTATAGGTCTGTATTTTCAGTTCCTCGTCAACCATCTGTTCTATGAGCTCTTTAGCTTTCTCAAATTGGTTCATAGCAACGGCTCTTGAAGCAACTATTCCTAGGGCACCATCTCTCATCGCTTGATTCTTTATAGAGAGAGCGACTCTAACAGCCTTATCAATCAAGTTCACAGCTTCAAGTAGTAGCTCTTCGCAGCTCATTTATTGCACCAATTCCTCTTTCTACAGGCTTAGAGTGAAGAGTAAATCCATTATCCTCAAAAAATAAGTAGTACAATAGGAGATTTAAAGCTATGATCAAAAGAATGATGAAAAGAAATTTCTCTATAGGTGTGTTAGTGGAAGATTAAGCATTACGATACGCCTCATAAGCAGCCTTACATAGTTTCTCGGAAGCTTATTTTTCCTTATACTCTCAAAAAGCATATATAGGAGAAATGATGTGTACTCGGAGATTCTGAACTTCGAGTGGAATTCTGCAATTGATTCGAGGGCAAACCAGTAGTCATCAAGTCCGCATCTACCTAGCATGCATAATGCGTCGCAGATTTTAATTTTGGTTAAGCATATCCTGAATAGAGGATAATAATATCTTTTCTCAACTACGATGTATGCCTGCTTAAACGAATTAAGAGCTTCTTTGTATGTCCTAAAAGCATCTTTATATTTTGCGAGATCCATATATACGTCACCTAGTAGGCTCTGAGCACTTCCTAAATTGCTCCAAGCCACCATAGATGCTCCCTTTGTAAGCTCAATGGCTTTTCTATACGAATCTATCGCTTCTCTTAGTATTTCTCCGGCTTCTAGATAGTTTTCTTGCTTTCTATGGATCCCTCCTAGTAAATACTGTGCTGTTCCTAGGTTGTTTAGGGCAATAGCATCTCTCCATTCGGATAGCTCCAGTGCTTTTTTGTAGAGTTCTATTGCTTCTTCTAAAGCTCTTTTTGCTTCCTCAAGCCTTCCTAGCTCCTCGTATAGAGATCCTAACTCGCTCTGAGTGTTTCCAAGATTATTCAGTATTATAGAGTCTCTCCACCCTACTAAACCTAACGCCTCTTTGTAGGATTCTATGGCTTCTCCAAAGGTTTTTATAGCATCCCTATATCGTCCAAGTTCCTTATATACTACACCAAGCATTGTTAAGGTGAATCCTAAGTTGTTGAGTATTGTCGGATTTCCCCGCGTTTTCAAGCTCAATGCTTCTCTGTATGTTTGTACGGCTTCCTCGAGCAGTTTTCTGGCTTCAGAATACTGTTTTTGATCTAAGTATATTCCTCCAAGCATGCTTCTGGCATATCCCAGGTTATTCAGTACTATTATATTATCGGGAGTGAACTTCAATATTTTCTCATATGAATCTATGGACTCCTTAAACATTTTTTCAGCATCCTTATATCTCCTCTGGATCTTATAGATTATTCCTAGCTCGCCCTGAGCAGCACCAAGTCGTTCTAAGGTCTTAACATCATTTCTCCGAAGACTAAGTGCCTCCTTATATGACTTTATAGACTCTTTGAATGCTTTTTCAGCCTCATTATATCTTCTCTGAGCTCTGTATATCGTTCCAAGCTCGCTCTGAGCGGCACCTAGTCTGCTCCAAACCCTAGCAATTCTCCACTCACGGAGAGCCAAAGCCTTTCTGTAGAATCGTATTGCTTCTTTAAGTACTTTTTCAGCATCATCATATCTTCTAAGTTCTTTGTATATGGTCGCTAACTGGCTTTGAACATACCCCATATTGTTCCAGGTTATGGGGGATCTCCATCTCATGCGTTTTAGAGAGTCTTTGTATGCTTCCAGAGCTTCCATAAAGACTCTTATAGCTTCTTCGTATATTCCTTCTTCCTTGTATAAAGTGCCAAGCAAGCTTAATGCGTTTCCGAGCTTATTTAGTATTTGTGGATCCTTCTTTTCGGTTATGTCCAATGAGTTTTTATATGCTTCTATAGCCTCTCTGAGTTTTTTCTCAGCATCAGTGTATCTGCCTAGTTCTCTGTAGATAGCACCTAGTTCCGCGAGTGCTTCTCCTAAGTTGCTAAGTAGCTGTGGGTTTTGTTCATTTATTTTATTCAAAGCTTCTTTATACACTTCGATGGATTCCCTTAGGAATTTTTCAGCATCACTGAACCTGCGTACTTCCCTATAGAGAGACCCTAATTCCGCAAGGGCTCTGCCTATGTTGTTTCTTGCTTCGAAGGCCGTTTCATTTAGCTGATTTAGAGATTTTTTGTAGCAGTCTATCGAGATTTTGAGAGCTTCTTCTGCCTTATCATACTTATCTATTTTTCTGTACATAGCTCCAAGTATGTATTGTATGTATCCAAGTTTCATTAAATTTTCTGGTGATGTTGGTGTTATCGCTTTCACTACTTCAAGGAGAACTCTCTCTGCATCGTCATATTTTGCTTCCTCCTCCAGGACTATAGCATAGCGTACATTCTTCTCTAATACATTCTTAGGTTTGCTGAATTCTATTTCTTTGTATAATCTGGCAAGAGACTCATAATGCGCTTTGTTATGATGGAAATCCCAAGCTTCTAAATATCTGTCAAAAGCTTGGTCCTCGTCTATCTCGATAAGTATGTTGATCGCTTCGATGCAGGGATCTACTGTTCTTCTATGCTTATATATCACCCACAAAGCCCTAGCAACGCGATCTTTTAAAAGATTAATATTTTCTCCTACAGGTACGTTAAAAATAGCTTTCCGCGCGAATCTATGTATTTTTCTAATCATCTTAGTTCTATCAACTAGCGGCTCTAAGAAGCCTAGTTTCTCCAAAAATATCCGTAGTTCTTCCAGAACCCCACTCTCCTTTTGGGATAATCCCAACGCTCTACGTATTGTCCGGCTATCAAAGCGCGAGAGCACTGCAATAGTAGCCAATGCTTGCTTTCCGGGGTCTTTTATGTATTCTAAGATCTTATTTATGCATATCTTTATAATATTTTCGGCTGAGCCATAGGATCTCATCTTCTCTATTATCGGTATTGATTCCGAGAAGGTTGCGATTCCTGCTACGCATGAGAGGAGGAGAGGGTGACCATCAACCGTATCAGCTATGAGTTCTCTGGTCTCTCTGTCTATTATTCCTAGGTTATCTAGGTATCTTTCCACATCTTCTTGCCTAAGTCTCTCGAGAGGTATTTTCTCTACGGGTTTTCCATTGCCGATATAGTACCTAAGTGGAGCAAATCTTTTCTCCCATTCAATTTTCTTTCTGCTAGTTAATAGAACCAGACTCCTCTTGAGCCTCATTAGAAATAGTATCATTATGTCCTCATCAGTTATCTTTTTGGGTCGTTCAGTGTCCGCCTCTTTTTGTCTCTTCGCGATGTCCTGTAGTGAATCATAGTTGTCTAGTAAAAATATTATTATGTCAGCTTCGCCTTTTCTGGCAATATCAAGGATGTCTATTCTGAGAAACTCTGCCATTACATATACATATCGCTCTGGATCCTCAATAATAAGCCCAAGAATAGCCTCACCATATCTCTGCCCGAACATGCTGATGAACCAGTCTGCTTTCTCTCCAAATCTCTCTTTAATAAGCTTTTGGAGTTTCTCGCCATAACTAACAATAATCTCTGGGCTCCGCACAAATCTTCTTAACCGAGGAATCGTTTTTGCGATAAGTGAAAGGTCACCAACAATACCCTCCTCTTTTGACCATGTTGTTCCCTGTCGAACCCTCATATATACCGTATTTAGAATATCGAAGCACGATGTTTCGAGCCCATATTCCCTCAGCTTCTTAGCTATGTCTCTTAAAAGGTAGCGTAGCCCGCCTCCACGCGGATAATAATCGCTAAAATCTACATAGACCACTGGAATTTTGTCCTCAAACTCGTATTTTATCTTTAGCAGAAACCATGTTTTACCTATACCATCTTCTCCTTCTATCTGTAGTATCTTCAGATCGACTTCGTTACTTTTTATTTTTCCCACATAGCTTCTGACAATATTTAATTCGGATTCTCGCCCTACAAATCTTTGTGTCAGATATCCTTTTGAGATCCCATACCTATATCTTAGATTTTTTCCGCTCAGATAAAACCCCTCCAACCAAAGGTCGGAAAGTTTATAAGCAATAATAGCACCTAATATACTAAGTTGAAAATTGTATATATTACAACAACCAACAAAAAACATATATCAGCTTAATCCTATATAAAAGACATTCCCAACAGTACCATGGTGATGGGAATGGTGGGGAAGAGTATCCCAGATGACTGGATAGACTACATATTTAGGAAGAGAAAAGAGGCTATAGTGCTTATGTCTCAGGGCAAACTTAGTGCTGAGAAGATATACTTGGAGTTTACTAGAACACTTCCCGCGATTGTCAGTTATGGTTCTGCAGGACTCAATGCTAGCATTAAGATGATAGGTCTGTTACCTAAGGAGGAGATATTTGACGAAATATATGATAAACTAACCAGATTTGTCGAAACCAAACCAAACATGAAGCAAGTATTAGAGTTCCTACTCAGCGAAATGTATGTTGAGGAGTATCTAGATTTTACCAAATTATTTACATTGGACCTAGCGAAAAAGAATACTTGGAAGAATCTAGGTGAGGGCGGTGAAGCAGTCCTAATATTCTTTACGCCTCCGACGAAGTCATATATGTTACGCGTGGACGTAAATGTCCATGCGGACGATAAGTATTTCTGGTATGCAAACATAATGCATGACCTATTCCATGTTGTTCCTAAGAAAGGGAAAGTTGTGTCTCGATACCCAGCATATATCTTCCATATCAAAGAAATATGGGATAAGTCGGCCGATAAGTTTGGAGTGAGAATATATCCCTAGATTATGAGGTAGTATCTATTATTATGTCGAACTTATGTATGTTCATCAGGGAATTTATTTCTATATTCTGCAAGGATTTCTACTATGAGTCTGAAGAGCTAGGACTAGTGAATCATGAAGGTTACTTAAACTAAAAAATGCTATACCCAGCTCTTCGCTCGCAGCTTCCTTGGGTCTCCTTAATCCACATATGGCCCTATCTAGTTTAGATTTATATTTTCTCATTATTGTTATATTCGTTCATAGCTTTTCTTGTCTAGGTGATTATGCTATGCTCACATTGCTCATACAGATACCTCAAACATTGATCGAAGATCTCATCGAAATCGCTAAGATCATAGTGATAGTTCTGGGGGCCTTCATAGCTGATCGCCTTGTTTCTAGATACTTAAGATCGTTTGCACGCATAGCAAACATAAGTGTTGAGGCTCTAGGGGGACTAAAACTCATAATAAGGTTTCTGATTCTAGCAGTAGCACTAATATTCCTTTCATCGGTAAAGTGGTTCCCTACAGAATACCTAGCAGGAGGAGGAGCATTAATGGGCGCCATTGTCGGTATAGCTCTCGCTACAACAGTCTCAAACTTCTTCTCTGGCGCATTTGTACTCTTCTCAAGAGTTATAAGTGTAGGTGATTACATCAGATTCGACTCTGACGAAGGGCTTGTTGTCGATATGTCTATAAACTTCACTAAAATCAGAAAGTCTGATGGAAGCACAATAATAATTTCGAATAAGGACATAGCAAGCAAGAAGATAGTGAATTTCCGCGCGGAGGAAAAAGGCGAAACATACTATGTATACCCACTAGAATTCTCAACAAGCATAGAAATTCCAATGGAGAAAGTAGAAGCGGTAATAGCGAAAATAGAGGAAAAACTCAGAGACAAGATAGCGGACATTAAACTCAAAATCGAGGATATAACAAGGCTAGAAATAAAATATAAGATACTCTTCAAAGTAAGGAACGCAGAGCTAATACCAGAAATTAAAGACAAAATCTACGAAATCCTGGCTGAGACACTTCTCGCAGGAGAATAGAGTAGATATTCTCTAAATTTTTCTCCAGTCGTGAATTTCTCCTCTTCTGTTCCTCATAACTATATGTATTAATTCTCCGCATTTCGGACAGAAGGGCTCTTCGACAAGAACTCTAGTTCTTAATCCCGTCCGCTCAATTATTAGCTCCCCACAATTGGGACAGTATGTGTTTTCATATGGATGAGCCGGCCAGACATTACCTACATACACATATAATAGTCCTTCATCTTTTCCTATCTGATACGCTCTTTCGACGGTTTTTGTTGGAGTTTCTGGTGGTAATCCTCTTTCATATGCTTTGTACATTGCGAAGTATCTGGTTACATGCCATGGTGTTTCTGAGCCGAGCTCCTTCCTTATTCTCCTTGCAATGCTTCTCAAGCACTCCTCATCATCATTGACCGTTGGTATTACAAGTGTTGTTATCTCTATGTGAACCCCCATCTGCTTCAGTAGCTTTGCGTTTCTCCACACAATATTTACATCCGCACCTGTCCACCTCTCAATGGTTCCTGGGCACCCTTTAATATCTATATTCGCAGCGTCCAAACCATGCTTAACAAGAAGCTCTACAGATTCTCGTGTCATATACCCATTGGTGACGTAAGTGTTGAACCAACCCCTCTTCCTCGCTAGGGGCATAACATCAAGCGAATATTCCAATAATGTTACTGAGGGCTCATTGAAGGAAAAGCTTGTCCCAGTACTACCAATGCGTCTCATAATATCTATAAACCGCTGGGGAGACACATACTGGCAGCTTCTTGCCCAGACCTTAGAAATCTCAAAATTTTGGCACCAAGGACAAACAAAGTTACATCCCCAACTCCCCACAGTAAGAGCATATTCGTCTGGAAAAAAGTTAAAGAAGGGCTTCTTGCTCATTGGATTATTCGACATTGAGGATATATTTCCATAAGTTAACACAAAGAGTTCTCCGTCCCTATTATATCTAGCACCGCACATCCCTCTCCTACCAGGAGGAATGACACAATGCCTCTCACAGACATTACATTTAACATAGCCATCTCCAACCGGCTCCCATAGAACCGCCCTCCTAGCACACGGGCTTCTAAGAAGAGCCTCTATTTGCTTATCACCATTCATACCAAGCACACCAAATCGATTGAGAATGCTAGCTGAATTTATCAATGAATTTTTTCAGAGTATCCTTCGATCCGAGAAAGACAATCGTATCGCCATTTAATATTTCTGTGTCTTCAGAAACTTTTATCCAGCGGGAGCCCCTCTTTATAGCGATTATGTTTACCCCTAGGGATTCCACATCTCGGACGGTCTTCCCAACAAGTTTTTTAGATGCCTTTATCGATATTAGCTCATCCTCAATGACAACATCAAAAAACGAGCCAAACACAAAGAATCTCTTGGATATACTAGTCGTACTCATAATTTCATCAAAATTCGGATTTGCTGTTAGTAGAGATGCTAATTCATCACTGAATATCCTCACAACGGTCCTTACCCTGGGATTTATTTTCTTTGCTTTTTCAGCTATCAGAGCATTGAGAGTATCATTATTTACAGCGATAATTATTGCACGTGCCTTCTCTATCCCAGCCCGTATAAGTGTATCCGTAAGCGTAGCATCCCCAAAGACTAGGGGTCTTCCCTTCTTAAGAAGTTGAATAACAGTCTCATTGTTAACCCTGTCTTCAGGACGAACAACAAGAACATATGGGAGAGAAAGCTCCTCCAGAACCCCAACTATTTTTCTCCCTAGGTGTCCGCATCCAACCACAATAATATGATCCTCCATAAGGGACGCCTTAAGCTCAGCCTTATCCTCGCAAGTAAGAGTCTTCGATTCTACGAAAGCCATTATAGGAGACAACTCAGCAAAAAGAATGATCATCTGGGCGAGAGCATCAAGGAAGCCCTGCGGCTCATAGTTAAGTGTTAGAAGAAGAGTTATGTTTCTAGCCGAAAGCTCGATCCCAGAAAGCAAGGTTAGGACAAGAGAAAGAAAAGACAAAAAGATGACAATACGCAACGTATTTCCAATCACCATAAGATAATACTTCAACTTCTTCAGACCTTTGAGCATAACAATCACAACAATGATAAAGCTGTAGGTCAGACCGTAGAGCCCTCCTCATCAATCGGCACTTCTCCTTCTCATCATTCTTCCTCATAATCTAACTAACAAAATAATTTATTTGGATATCGATGATAATGATACTCATATTCCTGGAAATACAGATGAGTGTTCTATCCCAAGAGAAAGTTTGATTCGATGATCCGGAGGGGCGGAGCCTACTACAGATAGATTATCATAGTATAGTCCATATGCCTCGAGATACGCGAAGGAGACATCATGGATGATGAGTAGACAGCTTACGAGGAATAGCAGTAGGATTCTGCCCACTTCTCTCTTGTAACGATGAACCCAAACACAATGACTACGAGGAGTACCGCATCCAGCAATACGTAGAGTATATTCAATATGAATTCATCTAGGGGAATCATCTCTCCAACATACGAGGCAATTGTCATAGTCGTCCCGTTGAGCTGTTAGATCTGATATCATATATAGTCGACGGACTCGATTTCTACGAAGTAGCAAAGCTTGTCAAATAGCTTTGGTCTTAGATCTCTCCCCCTCCTTTGTATTGACAAGGGATTCATCAACCTCATTTTTTCTTCCCCCCAAATATCTTTGATACGAATTCTCTCATGGCTATATTAGCTATTTCTCTCATCGCCATTGTTCCTAGAGCTACAGTTACTTCTTGTAGGATTGTTTTCCAAGTAAATCTGTTTCTCCTAACATAATAAGCTATTTTTCCCGATGCGTAGAAATATATTGTTGCTATGATCGGAGCGAAAATAACTGCCGATATTGAGAGGATCCATATCTCTCTTATAGATATCGCAGCTGAATACTCCGGGGTTATAAGTAGGTGTAGGATTAGCAGTATTAGTCCCAGAAAAGTCAAAAAACCAAACTTCATGCCAACCTTTTTCTCCCTAACAAGAGTCCTTGTGTATTTCTGGATTGCAAATAGTAGAGAGAAAACTGTTATTATTATCCACATTGTCGCATTACCTGCGGCGCCAAAGCCCATCACAAAACCTATTGTGGATGAGACCGCAACGAATACAAACATCCCATACGCACTTCTCAGAATCCTTCCTTTCCTTCTCATAATAAGATAGGTAAACATTAACGCCACCAAGATGGGAGTAATCACAAACATAAGCATGTAGAGTTGCATTCTAAGCTTCCAGACATCTAGTCCTACAAGAAACACAGATGATAATATCACCAAGGGAGATAGAAAAACCCTATTCCTATCACTGCCATATAGTATTATTATTCCTGCGGTAGATGCAAAGAAATCAGCTGTCTGTATGATGAACATGGATGAGTTAAATAGGTACCATGCTAGGAGAGCCCCCCAAAGGATATACTCAGAATTCACATACACTAGATCTATGTCCATCCCTAAATAGACGAAAGCTACCCATATACCACCAAGCAACATAGCGAGAACCACAGATATCTTTGCTTTTATTGGGTGATTCCACGCAGTAATTCCCAACAGTATTAGGAATCCAGCAATCAGAATTGTTATCTGTAGTCTTACCATGTAGAAATATTCGTATACTAGTAGTGCTGAGACGAGTATTGTCAAAGGAACTGTGCTTTTGTCTACAAATCCCTTAAATCCCCCGAACACATTCTCCTTAAAGTACTTCCAGATAAGTCTCTCTATATAGGACGAAGCCATAAATTCCTCCCACTAAGATAATCCGAGGCTAAAGACCACAAAAAACCACAAAGACACCCAACAAGTAGTATTCTTTACCACTACTTAAAGAAAAACACAAAAGGATATAACGGCTTGAGGATTAGGCCCTGATACTATTGCCATACTTATTATGGTACGCAATCATAGCTATAGACTTCCGAGGCCTTGTTGCTGGCTTCTCATCGGGATAACCCACAGCCAGCGCGCCGACCAAAACCTTGTTGTTGGGTATGTCTAGCTCCCTTTTAATTCTCTCAAACTCATAGATTCCGATCCAGCATGTACCCAAGCCATACTTCATAGCAACTAAAGAAATATTGTGTAGGGCCATAGCGGTATCGGACATATGGTACACAGGGCTTACATTTGGATCCGAAATAGCAACTATTATAAGTGGAACATTGGCAATCCAGTCCTCACCCTTGGCCTCAGCAATAAGCTTTATCTTCTCTCTATCATCTATCACAATGAATTCCCATGGTTGCCTATTTTTACTACTAGGAGCCCATCTCGCAGCGTCCAGAAGCTTCATGATAATACTCCAATCAACCTTATCGGATTTATACTTTCTGACAGATCTCCGCTCCAATATTGCCTGCAAAACATCGTAACAACTTGACACATACATAATTTTTACCTCCTAGAAACAAAACATACATCCAATTCAAGAAAAATTTGGATTAATCAGTTAAACCTAAACTCTTTTTTGATAAAACTCACTGAGCATTAGGTAGGTATTAACGCAACAAAATTCTAAAAATACAATATCCAAATAACTCCAAGCTAATACTAGCGAGGAAGCGCCCATAACTTAAAAAATTTCGGACCCCGCCAGACAGTTATATTATTCATATGCTGATTATTGTGTGAGATTTGGTAACATTTAAGCTATTTTCAGAGTCTAAGAACATATCTTGACAAATAATAGCGGGATTATTAGAGACCAATATTGGCTACAGATAGTTTCGAAGAAGGTTGGAATAAAAAGAAAAGTGTCTAGAAGTCTATCTGTATCTGACATCGCCGCGATAATCTGGTAGGATTATTGGTGCTTTTCTTTTTGTCCTTATCTTTGCCTCTTTAAGCATATTTTCCCATCGCACCACATGGTTTAGGGTCAGCTTACCTAAAGACACTTTCTTTATGTGTTTGGATGTGAAGATACCGGCACGGCGACCAAATACTGTAATCTCTAATAGGCTATTACCCATCAATCTGTTTTTGCCATGAACACCACCTGTACATTCTCCTGCTGCGAAGAGATTGGGTATAGGCTTTCTCTTAGCGTCAAGAACCTGGGTATACTTATTAATCACAATACCTCCATTCTGGTAGTGGAGTGTTGGGAAGACTAATATTGGTTCTTTTCTGATGTCTATGCCATACCTCTTAAATTGTCTGAGCATAGCAGGTAGGAACTTTTCTATCGTTCCTTCTCCACGGATTATTTCTATCATGGGGCTATCCAACCAAACGCCCCAACCAGTTATAGTCCTAATACCCTTCTTCCTATCATAGCACTCACGAATTATTGCGGATGAAACAACATCTCTTGGCTCTAACTGATACACAAATTGTTTACCTTCAATATTGACTAGTTGCGCACCCAACGCACGTACTTTCTCAGTAACTAACTGCCCCGCAAGTTGTGGAGGCCATGCGGCACCAGTGGGATGATACTGGACAGAATCCATATCCCTTAGCTGCGCTCCAACTCTATAAGCTAGTACGACCCCATCCATAGTCGCACCATAATGATTGGTTGTTTGGAAGCCCTGTATATGTAGTCTTCCAAAGCCACCTGTTGCTATCACCGTTGCTTTTGCTCTAACCACATGGTATCTCCCAGTTTCAAGGTTCATTACCACAGCACCTGCGACTTGTCCTCTATCATCAGTTATTAGTTCGACAGCTGGAGAAAACTCGAGGACCGGAATCTCTCTATTTAGAACTTCATCCATAAGAACACGCATTATTTCTAGTCCAGTATAATCCCCACATGAGTGCATCCTATACCTGCTGCAACCACCACCAGAAACCTCAATCATTGTTCCATCAGGCTCCTTATCGAACATAACACCGAGGTCTTCTAGGAACTTTATTATGAGTGGTGCCTCAGTAACTAGGATCTTAACGAGCTCTGGATCATTAGTATAATGTCCACCCCTCAACACGTCTAAGAAGTGGTATATTGGAGAATCATACTCCTTATCCGCAGCCTGTATACCGCCTTGGGCCATCTTTGTATTTGCATCTCCGAACCTAAGCTTGGTAACCATCAGAATTCTATCAGCAGGAACACCATTGATGTTAGCCCACAAAGCAGCTGATGCGGCAGCGCCTCCTCCCCCTATGATTAGTATATCGACATCGTAGTCTACATCATCCAGATCTATCTCGTTTGGGTTTATGAGCGCATGGGCTTCGAGAAGATCAACAACCTCATGTGGTGCTAGCTGCCCCTTGTAGGCTCCTACCCTGACAGGTCTTTTTGTTCCCTCTTTGTAATCTGGGTGATACTTGTGCACAAGTTCTTCTCTCTCAGCCTCAGGCATTTTTGGGAAGGTCTCTTTAAGTCTCTTCTCGCGGGTTTCCTCAACTTTTTCTATTGAATCCCAAAACTCAGGTGGGTAGCCTGGATACTCTACCACAGTATTTCACCTCAGAGAACTATATCCTCACCCTTTTGAAGTTTTTCTGCAAGCACCTTCCAGTCATCCACACTCATAGAGAGCAACTTCTTGAATTGCTCCTCATAGTTCCCATTTTCGATTTCCTCAACTCTTTTCTCCAAATGCTTAGCCTTTGGTGCTATATACTTACCATAAAGCCTCCTAACAAGCTGAAAAACGTTATAATGGACGATCTCCGCGGGACACCGCATACTGCAAGCTCCGCACGCTATGCAGTCAAATATCATTTTAGCAGCCTTTGCAAGGTCCCCTCTCAGTATTGTTTGAATAGCGTCCATAACGGGCAGCTCCTGAGGACATACCTTGGTACACGCATTGCATCCGACACATCTAGCAATCTCAGGGTATAGAGATAGTATAGTATTAACATCGGGCTTGACATTATTTATATCGTACTTCCTCCTCTCAGCAGGCACGAAGGGTAGCTGGGTGAGATACATACCGTCTTCAACGGGTGTCTGACATGCCAAGCCCGAGTATAGTCGGTAGTCATTCTTCTTTCGGTAAAATGTCGTACAGGCCCCACAAAAACCGCCTCGACACCCCACCCCACGTATGAGTTTATAGCCAATATACTCTAAAGCCTTTATTATTGTTATTCCCTCGGGTACTTGATATGCCTTACCCATGAAGTATATGGTTACCATGCGGGGCTCAACTTCCTTTGGCGTTTCCCCCTTAGTTCTTCTGCCCAAAACTATCACCGATTAAATATTTGTTGGGAAGTTGTATAGGTAACCTATCTTAGCACACTGTATAGCTCTTTACTTATAGACATAAAATAAGATATATAACAACTCATATATACATTAGTAAGGATAAGATTGTAACTATGACTAGGATTTATATATCAATATGCTACCTCTACTATTATCTGCCTCGTAATTCGATAAGTCTATGCTTCTCCAGCTCCCTTAGGAAGCCTATAAAATTGTCGATTTCTTCGCAACTGATTATTCCTAAAAGATATTTGAGTGTTATCTCTCTATCTCTTCTATGAGCCTCCAATATTGCATTTACAAGATCGGTTATATCGGTAAGATTGAATAGTGTTGCTATTGGTTTTGTCATCCCTAGGGTTTGTGGTTTCACAAGCGGTTTTATGATGATATTTTCAGCTTCCATTAGCATCCTTATGTTTTCAATGTCTGTTTGTCTTGGCATCATGTTTATCTTCTTTTCGACGAAGCATATCACTTTACTTAGCATCTCGCTGTCTGGTGTTTTTGGGAAGACGAGTTTGAGGAGGATAAAATACCAGCTATACCTAATGAATAGGTCGTATACCCTCTTTACGTTCTCATCCACTTTATTTTTGTCTAATAACACGATTTTATCTAGGCCCTCCCTAAATATGCTCTCTATGTATCCCAGTTCCTTCTTTGAGTATTCGCGTCTGTCGACTTTAATAAGAGCGATTCCATTATTTAGTTTGATCATGTCAAAATCTTTGTGAATCATCGTTATGACGCATTCTAGGGAACCATACTTAGCCAATATTGAGTCTATTTCCTTTGAGAAGAAACTCAGTATTCGGTTAACACTATCTGAGTAGCAGCGTAAGTCCAATATTTTTTTGTTAATATCAGCAACAGCAATTTTTTGGTTGCCTATAGCGTCCTTCTCACAGACTACTAGGAAATCCTTAGCATAAACTCTATTGTTGGAGCAGATGGTTCTCATATTGGATACTTCGACACTTCGTAGTATGGGTTCTCCTCGACTATTTATTCCACAGAGAAATATGTGGTTGCGGTGAAAAAAACCTATCTTTGACGCTCCAAATGATATTGCTTCCTCAGCATCCTCCCTCCTAACGGTATATGTCTCAACCTTTCCACATTTAGGACACTTAAATACAACGACTTGTCCGACAACTATCGGCAATAAACACACCTAAAATATCTCTGTTATTTTAAATTCTGGAATTAAAACTTTCTTTTCAACATTAATGCCTCTCATTCTTAGTATCGCCAGCAAGAATTTGACTTCATCATCCCTCAATTTGTTTTCAGATAGCCTAATGAGATCCTTTATTGTCAATTTTCTTGTTGTTTCTTTTAATACTCTTTCAAATATCCTGAGATAATCCAAATATTTCCTTATCTCATGTCTAAGATACGCGGCTAGAGACTTTGGATCTTTTATATTCCTCATAGCTGATCGCAATCTACGAAGAATTAGATCAATACTAAATTCTGGCTGAGGAGTATTGAATATGTTAAGTTTCGTTCTTGCTTTTTCTTCGATAGCTATTTTTCGTTGTCCCCCAAAAACATATGCCAGAAGAGCCCGCAGAAGTTTAACTATGCTTGGGTCGCGACCATAAATATAGATATCATCATAGGTTAGAAGCCAGCATAGTAGTTTAGCAAAGTTGTCTATTCCCACAGCATCTATAATATCGAAGACAGGTATTCTTTCTAGAACAGCATATCCTTTAATCAGATACGCACTCCTTATAAGTCCATGCGAATCCACATCTACGACAAGTATGTGTGGCTGAGGCACATCATGCTCTATTGGAATCCTAACAATACCCGAGGGATCCTTCGCTATTTCCTCCTTGTCCACATAGATCTCATTTTCACTGCCACAGAATGGACATTTTACCTTAATGGTGATGTATCTCTGAGATTCAGACAAAACCTGCACACCTATACCACTACTCATTTATATTGCAATTTCATAAAATAAATTTAGACCTCCAAGTATCGATCTATCATATTAGCTCTACTGCTCTTTGGTGATATCTATGGTTCTCGTTTTGCCCTGGCCTATGTGGGAAGATGCTCTACCCCGCGAATTCCCATATGGTACATGGGGGTTCGTCGCCTTACTTATTGTATCTATTATTTATTTGCTGACAATGTGGCTGATAGGTTTCCTATTCTTGAGGACATATAAGCTGTTTCCGCGGAGGAAAGAATATAAATATTTTGGGACTGGTATCTTAATCGTGGCTTTCTTTGACACTATTCATGCCCTTGGAGAAATTATGTTCTTTATTACGAATGATTCGAGAGTTCCAATATTTCTGGACACCAATGTAGTATTTTATTTCTATCCAACAGTGACAAGCCTCTGTGTTATGGGTATATTCACATTCTACATGCTTGTTTACACATATGGTGTCTACAAGCTTGAGGAGAAAAAACCATCTGACAATGTCTTCTACGCACTTGGATTTTTGGGCATTGCACTCGGCCTAAACCCATACAATTTCTGGCACATGATCAAGCCCGAAGGAGCTTTCGACACGAAACCCATCACTGGTATACTCCTTCTCATAGTTGGGATCCTCGCTGTTTACAAGTTCTACACAACTCTCAAAACTAAACTTAGCCTAGAATTAGAGAAGGCCCCTGGAGGTGTAAAAAGGATCAAAATAGTCACTTGGGGTTTGATTCTAATGCTTATACTTGTATTCCTAATGATGCCTCATGGCATGTTGGCAACACTAGCTGGCAAGGGAGTTGAGTGGGCAAAAGTAGCTATGATCGCCATAACATGTATAAAGCTTATATCCCTTGCATCCTCAGCGATATTGATATACTCTGGCTTTGTCTGGCCAAGCTGGGCTGAGAGAATATTTGGTAAATAAATCGTTTTTTCTTTTTTGTTTGGTTTGGAGAGATAAAATAGACATGAGGGTGAAGATCAGACCTGTAGATCCTAAGGATTTTAAAAGTATTTGGCTCATAGAAAGACTAAGCTTCAAGACTCCATACTCCCGTTCTCTGCTCAGATATCTTATGCAATGCTCACACGTTTTCTTGGTTGCTGAGTTAGAGGGAAAAGTTGTGGGCTATGTTTGTGGGGTTATTGAGAGAAGAGAACAGGTATTGGGCCATATATTCAGCATAGCTGTCCACCCAGAATACAGAAGAATGCGTATAGGAACAGCTCTTATGATCGAGGCAATAAATATGCTTAAGCGGCGGGGAGCTCAGAAAATATATCTTGAGTGCAGAGTCTCTAATATTGCGGCAATAAAACTATATGAAAAACTTGGATTCAGAGTAACAAAACGGATAAAAAGCTATTATAGAGATGGAGAAGACGCCTACATAATGGAGTTAGAACTCTAAAGCTATGTAAATACATTAGATTTGATTAACCTATGATAATTGGAAAAAGAGAATAGTAAATTGGTATTATTGGGGAATGATGGTTATAGGAATCACTATTTCCCGCGGCGAAACCAACCTAATAAACTGCCTAGGTGGTTGGCTACTGTTATATGCCGCAGAAACAGAAAATCTTTTCTTGTCCGAAATTTTCCAAGGTTTTATAGATATTTTTTGTGTCTAGGTCTAGACGTATCTATGGGCTCACGGGGAATATGCTTAACCTTAGCGACAATAGTAAATGTGGCAGAAGAACCAGCATACCTAAGAGAAATTCTGAATAGCAGAAATTTTAAAAAATATGGCGAACAAGTATTCATAGTTTCAGTTCTTTCTCTGAGTTCCAGAGACCATGAATGTTGCAATATGAGAAGGCAATAAGTCTTCCAGGTTTCTTGGTCCTAAATGTGAATGTCGCTATAGGCTCGGTATAAACACCACTGGTATTGGGTCCCTGGGTAGATTCTCCATGAGAATTAAACTCAACAAAACCTATATCATAGGGGAAGTTTGAGTCCTCAGGCCAGAAAATAAGCCTTATCCACCTTATATGGTGTTCAGTAGTGTTTGGATGTGGAATCTCCTTCCCAACAGAAACCCTAATAGTGATTGGTTCGCCCCTCTTAGCTTTCCCCAAAATCTCAATCACAGGAACATGCTTCTCAGTTTTCCAGTCTGCCGTTTTGAAGAGGGAGGACACAACGATCACCATATAGTATTACGAAAAATGAAATATAGGGAGATACTTAAACTAAAGTTTCTTGTAGCAGAACCACCAATCATAGCACTCTAATTCCTTCTTCTTTGCTTTCTCAAGACGCTCCTCAGCAGTCTTTATATCGGAGGCTGGTGGAACTATGACCTTATCTCCTATGAGTTCATTGTTCGGCCAATTTGCGGGTATCGCCACATCATTAGCATCGGAAACTTGGAGTGCTTTAACAAGTCTCAGGATCTCATCCATATTCCTACCTACCTCCTGTGGGTAGTAGAGAATCGCTCTTAGGATACCATTTGGATCCACTATAAAGACAGCACGCACAGTATTGGTACCCTTACTAGGATGAATCATGCCTAGTAGCTGTGCTATTTTTCCTCGGTCATCAGCTATTATCGGAAACTTAATCTCGACACCAAGATTCTCCTTGATCCACTCAACCCACTTAATATGAGAGAACACTTGGTCGATTGATAGGCCTATCAACTCAACACCAAGCTTCTTAAACTCATCGTATCTTTTTTGGAACGCTATGAACTCGGTGGTGCATACTGGCGTGAAATCTGCTGGGTGGCTGAATAGGATAACCCACTTACCCTTGTAATCATCTGGGAATCTAATTATACCATGTGTTGTCTGAGCTTCAAAACTGGGCATCTTCTCGCCGAGAACAGGAATTGAAATTCTTTTTACTTCCTCACTCATATTCGATCACCATACTATAATAGAAAAGAATCACACATTAAATAACGAAATATATAATAAATGGTTCGAAAAAAGAATAAAAATATTTAATATTCGCAATATTCATTTGTAGCTGTAAGGACAACAAGCAAAAGGCAAAAAATCAATGCGGTGGGAATGATGTTCCTATTTTTCATAGTATCGGCGATCTTAGCAGGTCTTATAGCGACATCTATTGGAGGAATACCGATACTCTTTATAAAGGAGAGGATCCACAGAAGAAGCTTTGATATAGCTAATGGTATCGCAGCAGGACTCATGCTTGCAGCCTCAATCTTCAGCCTACTGCTTCCTGGATTCGAAATAGGGGGCTTAGTACCAATAATTTCTGGTTTTCTCCTCGGTATGCTTTTCATTCTCCTCCTAAAAGATAGGATTCATGTCTTCTACTATAAGCTACGCGGTAAAATGCAGCCAACAACTATGTATAGAGCACTAATAGTTTTTGTCGCAATAACACTACATAATTTCCCAGAGGGGATGGCTGTTGGTGCGGCCTTCGCCTCAGGAAGTATAGCACTGGGAATCGAAGTGGCGTTAGCAATAGGAATACAGAACATCCCAGAGGGATTTGCAGTAGCAGCACCACTAATAGCGATAGGAAAATATCCCAGAAAAAAGGCATTTATGTTCTCGATTTTAAGTGGTCTAGTAGAGCCAATAAATGCGTTTGTAGCATATGTTCTAGCATCGACAATTCGTGGGTTACTGCCATACTTCTTTGGCTTCTGCGCAGGGGCGATGATGTTTGTGGTACTAAATGAAATGATCCCAGAGGCACAGCACGAAGAATACTTTGACATATCAACTATAGCGATACTAGTTGGGTTCATAACGATGTTCATACTAGACGTCTCGCTATAGGAATCACATACCTTAAGCTTCAAAAGAAATTTGTTACAGAGATCTCTGAGTTCTATTTGAAGAATATATCCATAAGAAATATAAGTCTTAGCGGTCAACTTCTAATTTTCTTATTCTTATTGAGACCAAACTATTTGTTATATCCATTATTGCGTATGTGGGATTTCCAGTAAGTATTCCCGAAGCCTCACCTGGATTTAGTATAAGAGTATCAAATTCATCAGCCCTCAGAGTATAGGTTATCTCCTTCTCGAAGCCTCTCTGCAGAATTTGATATTCTCCGCCTCTAACGATGCTGAGCTCTACTCTGTGTGTATGCCCATAGAAAATATATCTGTATCCAGCGCTGATAGCTAGGCTTCTTATCATTCTAAATGTAAGTTCTATGCTTCTCCAACCATGTACGATAAGCGCCTTTAAGCCAAGAACCATTATCTCTCTTGGCTGGGATTCTATTGATATCCTAGAGTTTCTGATGAGCTGGAGTATTGTGTCTTTATCGCCATCATTGTTGCCCCATACACCATAGATATCAACACCAAGTCTTAGTAGTCGTCTTATGGTTATAGGAGATATATAGTCACCACAATGTATCATAGCGTCAGGATTCTCCACGTTGACAACTTCATGCAGCTTATCGACAGCTATTATATTCTCATGAGTATCCGACACTACAAGCAGACGCATAGCCACCACCTTCTTCCTATAGGAAAACTTCTTTATTAGTCTATATGTCGGGAGGGCCAAAAACAGCAAGTTTTTCGTATAGGGCTATATGTAGGGGAATTATTCTATCTGGATGATACTTCAGAGCGGTCTCATAGGCGTTCCTACTGAGTTCTTCGTATAGTTCATCGTCTCTGAATATTCTTGTTATATATCTGCGTGCTTCACTAATATTCTTGAATCTAAATCCGTTGTATCCATGCTTTATAAACTGGCTGTATCCCCCTTGGGTATACGCAACTACAGGAACCCTATGTGCCATGGCTTCAAGCGCGGCTAGGGAGAATGTCTCAAATGGACTAGAGATAGCAAAGCATCTAGCGTAGAATAAAAGCGTTTTTAGTGTCTCATCATCAACAAAGCCTGTGAATATAATGTTTTTAGGCGCTATTTTTCTGAACTCCTCTAGAAGCGGTCCCTTCCCGACAACCACAAGTCTGTAGGGCAACCCAGCAAATATTTTTAGGATGTATGGAAGATTTTTCTCATGGCTGATCCTCCCTACCCAGACCGCATAGTTTTTCTCTTCCAGAAAATCATATATTTCACTGACTCTTCTCTTTGGTGTTTTGAATTCCCATCTTGGAAGCGGATTTGGGATAATTAGTATTCTTTTCGCAACAATTTTCGCTCTTTTAGGGAGATATTCTACAAGCTCGTCCCTAGCATATTTTGATGGGACAATAACAACTCTGGATTTGAGTAGAGATCTCGCTAGGAAAAATCTATCGACCTTCTCAATTGGTTTATATAGCCTACCGAAACGGACCTTCGTATAGACGTTGACTAGGGTATGGTACGTCAGGATTATAGGAGGCTTCCACTTAAGTGGTCGGAGTGATATTCTTAGCTGTTCTGTTGAGAGATACGGTGTATGTGCATGTATAACATATCTTGATGGTTTAAGTATCCTCCTTATATTCAGTCTTAGTGCAATTAGTGGATCAAAAGGCCTTGGTGCCCTGAACTCGGGATATATATATCTTAGAGAGAATGAGTTGAGCAAAATTTTCTTTGTTAGCCCATCTCGAACAACTCTAAGAGCTCCCCTCTGAGGATACGGCGCAAGAAGAATTGTTCTTACTCCATATCTGGATAGCTCCTCAACAAACAAATCGATAATCCTTGTAACACCAGACATTAGAGGATGATATGTGTCGGTAGTCATTATGACTGTTAGATCTCTAGGCAGTTTTCTTCCCCAAGTGAGCCTTGCTGGAAAAACTGAAAGCATGAAAAAGCTCCAGAACAACTTTCTCAATTTTATTTAATATAAGTTTGGGCTTTTTCCCTATTTTAAACTTTCGAATTTCGCTGTTCTAGTCTCACCAAAACAGCGATGTTATACGCTAGGAACATCACCGCAATCTCGCTCGCGAAACCCTCAAGGAGAGGCGAACGAACAAAGCCGCAGCCAAGAGCCTTAACAGAGCAGAAGAGAGACTCGACAAGAGACCTAATGTTGCCCCTCTCAGCTCTCAAAGCATCATAGTTCCTCTTGGACAACAAGCAGATACCGGACCTAGGCCTAAGCTTACCGCCACGCACGTCGATACACGGCACCAGATGACGTTTGGCCGCACGCAACATGAACTCCGAAGAGTCGAATCCCTTGTCACCAACCAGCCTATCAAAAAGCCCAGAATCAGAAATTCTATCCAAGATGCCCTCAGCCATTCTGACGTCGTGCATCGTGTCATAATCTACGCCAACTGTAAATACGGCATCCACGTCTGGACTGTAAACGGCAATCACCTTCGCATACATTTTCTTCTTACGGCCAATTCGATCCTCGTAGTGGCTACTCGCATGGCTCCGCTTGAAGCCAGTAGTGTCTATGATGGCGATGCTCTTAGGAACTCCCCTGAGCTTGGCAATAAGCCTATATGTGTACTCGATGAGTTCTCGGACAAGAGGGCCGAGGTTTTTTCGCACCTGCTGAGTGTTGTCTTTGAGACTGGCCATTTCAGGCCTAGGAGCTTTCTTAGTTCTGGGCTTTCCCTCAGGCTCTGCTCCATCTTCATGAGGGATAGCCCTGCGAGCACCATGTATGCTATGACTGTGATCCTTATGTAGAGTGGTGTGCCGTGTCGCCCTCTCCACCCCACCTGTCCTTCTTGCCTAACCTCTTTCTTGCCGTCCGCTTCAGTTTGTGTATAAGCCTTTTAAGCGGAATATCATATATCTTCATGGGGCCCGGTCCTCTGGTGCTGTGGGATCAGTAATATATCTGTAATACTGTCTATATCGGGCCGGGCCCTATCAACATCAATCATAAAACGAATTTAGGGAAGAAGCCTAAGTTTGGCAAAAATCATAACATAGGTGTTATATATGTCAAGTCAAGGTGAATATGAGCGTCAGAAAAAAATAGCTGTGACAGCAATAATGATTTTTGGTCTGATAAGTCTCTTCGGAGACATAATATATGAAGGAGCTAGGAGCGCGATATCAACATACTTAGAATTACTCTTGGCTCCAGCATTTATTGTTGGTCTGGCTGTTGGATTAGGAGAATTCCTTGGTTACGCGCTAAGATTCTTGTCAGGCTATGTTGCGGACACAACACGGGCTTATTGGGGGCTAACAATTGCTGGGTATGTTCTTTTGGTATCCATCCCGCTCTTAGCATTCTTTGTGGATTGGAAAGTAGTTATCTTCCTTATAGTCCTCGAAAGAGTTGCAAAAGCTATCAGAACCCCCGCTAGGGATACGCTGATATCCGTGACTACCAAGGCTATTGGCAGAGGAAAAGCTTTCGGTCTCCATGAGCTGATGGATCAGATAGGAGCAACTGTTGGTCCTCTCATAGTTACTGGCGCCATATGGTATAAGCTCCAGCAAGGCGCAACAAAAATCGCACAACTACAATTCGCCTTTATGATTCTCCTAATACCATATTTAATACTTCTAGTTGTCCTCTTCAGTGGATATCTTAGACTAAAACTACCTACACAGGAAGCCCTAGTTGGTGCTAGAGCATCTATGCATCCAGAACCATTATCCAGAAGATTTTATCTGTACTCCTTCGCAGTTATGATGAACACAGCAGGTCTTTTCCAAGTAGCATTGATTCTCTATCGAGCCACAGAGATATTCATTGAGATATTATGGATAGTCCCACTACTATATCTTCTAATACAAGGCGTAGATGCCATAATAGCGCCTATATCCGGTATGGCATATGATAAGAAGGGTAGGTCTGTTCTTATTGTTCCATTCGTACTATCAGTATTCCCAACAATATTTATAGCGTTGCCATTCATAGGTGTTGGTGGAATACTAATGTCTCCGGTGGTATCGGTTGTTTTGGCATCAGCATTCTACGGTATAGTTCTTGGGATGCAGGAATCAATATATAGAGCCGCAGTAGCAGATTTGACAGGGATTTCGAAAAGAGGACTTGGATATGGGATATTTAGCACACTATATGGATTTGGCTTCCTGATCTCTGGTGCTGTTCTGGGATATATTTTAGATCTCTCGAAAATAGATCCGACATACATGCTCTACGCCGTAATATACTCGATAGTGCTACAGATAGTAGCCATAATTCTCCTATACCTATCCCTTAGAAAGTAGAGATATAGAATGCATAAACTTCCCTATTTTTATTTTAGTCTCTCAATTATTATCGCAGGGCATACACGGGTAACCCCCTCGATGTTGTTTAGGCATTTAACAAATCTTGTCATTTCCTCAGAATTTCTAAACCATACTTCAAGAAGCAGCATATGATCGCCACTAGAGGAATACATTTTTACGATTCTATCATCATTTTTAAGTGTATCAATCACCTTAACATATGCTTCTGGTGTTGTGTCTATGCCTATGAGAGCAACTATGTTGAATCCTATTTTTCGGGGATCAACTTCAATCGTATATTTTTTTATTATTCCGAGCTCCTCAAGTTTCTGTAGCCTCTTCCTCACGGCGGTCTCGCTTACTCCCAGCTTCCTAGCTATCTCCACAAATGGCATCCTAGCATTTTCCATAAGTAATCTTACCAGTTTCTCGTCTGAAATCTTACCTTTTTGTGGAATTTTCTATCACCTAAATTAAAAATTAGAATTCTTAGTTTAAGAAGTAAGGCATTAATATCGAATTCTATACCATAATGATTCATATTACATTACTTATTTGTTTCTCCTCGACAAAATAATTATGTTTTGGGCTCCTAAAGATTGATAGTAGACTTACAAGGATAAATGTAGTCGATGTAAAGACAATAGCTGAGCCTGCTGGCTGAATACCGATGATCCCCTCCTCCGCCAGATATCCTCCCGCAGTAGCGATTATTGATCCAAGCACTCTGGTTACGTTCATTCCAGATCCAAAGCCTCCAGAGCCTACAGCTCTCGCCTTTCCTCCCTCTTCTATAGATTTTGTTAGTTGTGGTGTGAATAGCAGGCTTGAAGCCAGACTATATGTAGCGAAAAATAATATGGTTAGTAGAAGCATCGAGAAGCTTGCTGATAGTGCGAAGAGAACCATTGAGAAATTAGCTAAGATGTTTATTGCTCGCCGATACTTTATCGTTGGTCTATATAGATATCCTCCTAGAATCTGCATAATAGCTGAGAATATGGGAAGTGTCGTAAGAATCAAACCAGCGATGCTTGGTGGAATTCCAGCATCTATAAGGATTATCGGGGCATATGTGTTTACTATTGGTACAAGAGAGATAGCGTTTGTGTTGAGGAACAAGTCGCGAATATTCCTAACGGTTATCCTCAATGCCTCCTCTAGCTCTATCTCATATGTTTCTGCTTTGGGAAGAAGAAATACTAAAGGAAGAGAAGAGGCTGAGATTATTGCGGAGAAAATAAATGTTCCATAGAAGCCATAGTACTCATATATAAACCCACTAAGAACGGTTCCGACGAACGCACCTACATACGAAATCGATAATGTCTTTGCAAGTCCTTGAGATGCACTCTTCCTATCCATGTAGCTTGAATAAGCAAGGAAAGTTGACCAAAAGGACGCTATGCCAAGACCAAGAACAATACTTGATATGTACACATCAATGGGGCTCTTAGAAGATAGATAAAGCATGAACCCTGCTCCATATAGTAGTGTTGCGGATCCAAAGATTATCCTATGGTCAGTTTTTTCCGCCAACCAACCGGCAATAGGCCTTGTAAATATCTGAAAAACATTGTTAACTAGTATCGGCAGTATTGCCAGACCCTTAGGTATCCCAACAGATACCACTTTAAGAGGAATAGCTATCTTCATAGCAGTATTAAAAGCAACAGGAATTAGAAACGAGATCACCAACACACCAATCTGCATCCTACCACCAATCCCCGACATCTTAGCTCAGAATAATTATCGGCTAGATTAAACTCATATGAAAAACGGATATATTCATAAGAAAACACAGAAAAATAAAAAGAAGCCTAGGCCGCATGAGCTCTGGGTACCCAAGCCTATTCGGCGGGGCCTCAGAGGTTCAGCCTAAGCCTATGTACAAATGTTTCATTATTTTAATGTTTTTGTTCTTGTTGATGTGGTCATAATGAGTTATCTTCTTTCTTTAGACACTAGTGGAAACTAGACTTTCATTGTTGCTGTCGTTGTTAGAAGAAATCCTAGATCCCCATATAAGATCCCCATATAAGTCGCATGTTGCAGAAATCAACAGGAGGATTCGCTAGAGAATAATAGTTCAAGTTCTTGAATACATAAATTCGGAGGGGTATGGTATATGCTAAAAACAGATATTCGAGGATAAGTTCGCCTCTCCACACGACAACGTATAAGCAAATCAAAAGCTCGGATATCAGTTTTAAGAATGAAATCGGAGAGAATAGCGAATCATCTTCATAATAAGAAATACTGGCCAATAAAACATATATACATAGACAAAGAGTTTATAAAATTCACGGACATATTAAAAAGCATATTTAAGGCGAAGTCTACTTATGTGATAAAAAATGTATAATCCTGCTGAGTGATATATTGGCGTATACAAATCACAGGAAAAAAGTTTTCTAATAAAGAAATATAGCAATATGGTTGAGCTCTGAGAAACATATTTCAAAGTACTTCGGGAACTTTCGTAGAGCCCAGCTTCATCATCTCTATGAGTGGTTTGAAGAACTCGTTAAAAGCTATGTATGCATATGCTCCGACGAATAGTAACGTCATTATAGCCATCGTAATCGTTGTGAAGAACTGAGAGGGTTTGATCCCATAGTATATGTGAGTCGCGATATAAATTAGGTAAACGAGCCATATAAACCATATTCCCAGAAGGGTTATAGCACTACTAATTACGACAACAGGTATAGGAATCCTAAGTATTCTGAGGCTTATGGCCAAGCAGTATATTATGATGCTGGATGTCAAAGAGTAACTTATAACACCATAAAACTCGGGGAATTTAGCTGAGATACCATATGCATATACAAGTATCCGGTCCACAAAATATGCGAACACAAGCCATATAATATGAAGCATAACGAAGAGATACGTAGCAGTAATAATATCTAGATTCCTCCTAACAAAATAGGCGGTAGCTATGAACCCTAAGAAAACAATAGAAGAAACTAAAGGACCCTCAAAGATGCTTACACCCTCCCCGGCAATATTCCTAAATGTCCTCTTTGGCATAAATATTGTGCCAAGAAACCTAATAAAAACACGTCTCACACGCAAAGTTCTGGCACCCCTCATTAGAGCTCAGAGCTTTTGACCATCATCATTCTTGTCAGTCCTCAGCTGGCTCATCATAGATAACATAATATTAAAAAGCAAAAATGGGAAAAGGTCATGTTTTGTTCTTCCAATAAAAATAGGTTTTTGGAAACAAAAAATATCAATAAAGTTCGACATATCATCAAAATTGCCCTCTGAAATCTAAATCCTCAAATCCATTGGGAGCTCTATGAAGATTCATCCTCTGCTTAAAGCAAATGTCATAGTCGTGAAAAATATATTAATTTAATATAATTATTTATGTATCAGAGTGATTTTTCCAGGTTTTAAGCTGTTTGGTGATTTGGTAATGACTGATAAGGAGGGATATAAACCTCTTATTGTTGTGTTTCCTCACGATCTGAGTCTGCCTATTTACTATTCTCCCGAGAATGACGATGGGACTATCCTTTTCACGCAAACGCTTTCTGCAATGCTTTTAGGTTCTAGAGACCTCGACTATAGCCAGATCGAACATGGATTCTCTATATTAAAAGCATTCATGAGCAAAAAACTTGATAGACGAATCCTATATGCAGGTAGTGGAGCGATTCTAGTGTTGCCAAGCAGATATAAGCAATACGAGAAATATATGTTCGCTTTTAGGGAAACTTTTAAGAAACTAGGCATAGACCTTCACATAAAGTTCTGGGACGAACTTGACGGCGAGAGATCTATCGTTCTATTCGCTATGGATATGAGTCTGAGAACCGACGATGGAATAAAACAATTTATATCAAGACTTCAAAATCAGCTAGATATCTGGGATGAGAAAGCAAAGGAGATTGTAACCACAGGAGTACTAGTTTTTTGATCTTTCTGAGACCTCCGATTTAGCTACTCCTGCGACCCATTCTAAGCTTCATAGTCTCTTTAGGAATACCTCATTACTTTTACTATCAATAATTATTACTGTACATGTCGGCTTAATCCACAGCTTTTTCCTCCAACCACCAGTGTTTGCTATTCTTACTTTATAGTCTATCTTAGGGATATGAGTATGACCACATATCAACCATGCATTATCTGGAACTCTAAGGATTTTTCTTAGTTTTCTTTCAGTCCAAAGTCCAGATACCTTATTGAGTATCCTAGAAACCGCACCATTCCTCGAAGCGTAGTCCCCATGCGTAACATAGTATTCAGCTGTATTCTCTAGGATAAGAACACCAGGTATGACTACCACTCTTACACCCCTTAATATAAGTTCCTCTACATTCTCTATCTTCGGATCATGTGTACTTGTGCTCGTCACATAGAATATCTGTCCTACAAAATGGTGGCTAAGTATAGGATTGAATACCTCGGTTAACTTATTTCTTAGTTCTTCTCTGCTGATTTTTCTATGCCCATATTCGAGGAGGTCCCCAGCGACCACCACTATGTCAAACTTCTCCTTGATAATAAACTCTGCTAGTGTCTCTGGAAGTGCTCCCTTCCTTATATGTGTGTCTGAGAAAACAACAATCTTACTGCCTGGGATTTTCTCCCTGTATATTATTGGCATGTAATATTTTGTTAGCCAAGGAAAATTCCATATTAGATATACCATAATGCTAAGTAGCAAAAGCAAAAATAGGAGAAGCAAATACATCCTCCTACACCTCCATTAGGTACTCTAAAATCTTTCTCCCAGTCCTAGGATCAAAAACTATGATCCTTCTTGTTTGCTTAGCAGTCTTAATATGCTTTCTTGGGGTGTAGACAACGACCCATGCAGTCCCTTCATCGTCGAGCTCCCTCATATCCTCGATAGCATATTCCTCTTCCAGAAGCGAATTTAAGATCTCCAGAAAATCTACAAAGTAGTCTGACATACCGCATGTCAGGCACATATTGCCTGTAAATAGAATCGCGATTTTTCCCTCCGAACTTATACCTATAAGCTCGGCTTTAGCTTCAGGATAAAACCTCCTATGGAACTCCCTAGTGGCATTTCTTATACTGTATTCTAGACCCATCCACCTCGCCTAGCAGGACATTCTTTATTCACATTAAAGGAAAAAATTCAAATATTCAGAAGATTTTTCTGCCATTAAAGTGTATTATTATGTGACAATTTTTAGGTGCAGTATAGTGGGCTCCCAGATCCGTTGGGTCGAAGAGAATAAAATTCTCAATATTATTAGAGCCATCGACGAAGGATTTGACGCCGTCATAGAATACATACGTGAGGACAAAATATCGAAGCTCATTCCAATATACGAATCAACTCCGATCCCTCCGGTAATCCCCACAATTCGTTACGGCTCCGCATTGATACCCATTGAGCCCGTGGGAGAATACAGATTAAGAGACCTCAAGGATATTTTACAGGGAGGTTCAGAGAAGATTGTAGATTTCCTTGAGAAAGAAGAGATCTCCGTAGTAGCTGTGGATTCTGGTACTTATGTTTCTGGCCCACATGTCTCAATCGATTTTGCTATAGTAAATGTTGGGTACTGGTATTTTAACTACGGGGAGATGATTGGGGGCGGAGGGAACAAAGCTAGGATTTTTGTTGATGTTGAGGAAGGAACGAAGATACAGACTCTAGCGAAGGAGCTTGAGATAGGTATTGTCGAGGAACTTATGGATAGAATTCATGGAAAGAAAGTATTTGTTTTGCTTGATGAATCTTTGTCCCTAAGCTACACGTTATCTTGGGCGGAGAAAGACCGATTGGAGATCATCAGCAAAATATCTCGGCTACTGAACAGCATTAAGAGTAGGGGAGCTATACCTATCGGTATTTTTTATACAAGGGCTCATGATATTGTTAGGGGGCTAAGCGTTCTGAGACCAGACACAAACATTACACGTGTCCCAGACAGAGCACTAATGGATAGAATCTTAGGACTATTTGGGCGATCACAACTTTTCATGGCTCACAGCAGAGCCATAGAGGGTTCTGGTCTAAGAATTCTAGCTTTCTACACGAAGGTTGGAGAGAGAAATATTTTGAGAGTTGAGTTCCCAGAGGATCTACGTGCCTATGTGGATGATATACATTTTATTGTAGTAGCACAGTCAATGCTGGGCGGGGGGTATCCTCTCCCCCTCCAAAGGGCGCATGATTGGGCGGTAATAGATGCTGAAACTAGAGAGTTTGTGATAGGTGAGATCTGTAGAAGATTAGGCATACCGCTTTCTGAGGTTCTATATACTAAAAAGCTTACCAGAAAGAGAACCCCTATGGAATGAGCAGAGTTTTTTCCTACTGTGACCTAATAGATCCTTTGGGCTCCCCCAATATTTGGCTGAGGATATGTTCGTATAGTCTTCTTGCTGATTGGAACGCTAGTCTGCCGTATGGCCATATGGGGATTCTTTGTGGGTTATCTATTTTGCTAATGGCTCTTCTAAGTATTGAGGCGTGGTGATTTGGCATGAATGCTATTACTCTTTTCGAATTTATTATGATTTTAGGTAATATCCTCGCTAGTAGGTCGGAGAATTTTCTCTTCTCATACTCCTCCATATTCTTTGGAGAAAACTCATAGTTTGCGAATGGATATAGCTTGTCGTAGCGCATAGGCACAACAAGCATAGGTTCTGAAATCACATAGACCTCAACACTCACACCTAGCCTAGAAATGCTATTCGCATAGCTCAGCATTGTTCTATGTATTACGGATTCCCTATATGGCTTAGACCCTGTGCATGGGAGAAGAATGGAGATGTCGGTCTGTTCGGGACTCCACACATAGAATAGATATTCGTGGTAAAGCTTTACGTGTGGATGTTCAAAAAGGTCTTCTGAATCCTTTTTGTAGATTACAATCTCACCTGGCTTTGTACATAAGATCCTCTCCACCTCGTCCCATTGACCCATACTTATTAGCCTATAGAGAATCCATCCTAGAGGCGATATCACATCTTTTTTGTCGAGTATACTTATCTCGACTTTCGGACTCAGCAGTCTTTTCTTCTCAAGCTCTCTGAGAACACGGATCGCAATTTCCCTAAGACGCTTCTTTCCCCTCATCATATATCTCAACAAGTTCATCAATACTCATCTGAGCAAACTCAACTATTTGCCTATAAAGTCTATAGAAGGAGCTTCTTCTGGAAATTCCGCCATCAATACGTGTTATTACCCAAGCATTTATTATTGCACGTCCCTTAAAACTTGATATGAGCTCATGGAAGCGATCTATTAGAGGAAACCTTGACCGTCTGAGTTTCCGATATAGGATCTCGATTTCTTCTGGTTTTATTGGTGGTGTCCCAAACCTTATTTTTCTGCTACCAACATATCTTTCTCCCATACCAGGAATTATCACATGACCATAGGCAGCCTTTACACGCCAAGTACTAGTATCTATACTCCAAGCTCCAAGGGCTTTAAGTATCCTCACCATGACATAGGAACCTAAGCCTAAAACGTGAAAACGAACATTCGGAAAATATTTGCGGAGGATTAGAAAGCCAAGTAGACTTCTTAGCCTCGACTCTCTCCTATTCAGTGTGGAAGGAACAACACCACCATATGCAATTATCGGCGGGTCGTATTCAAGATATTTTTCTACGGCCCATATAAGAAGATCGCTTGGGTAGAGATGAACAACAGGAATTATCGTATGATCTGGTAGACGCTGGACTATCTCAACAAAATTGCTTATATTTCTCCTAACAACCTCAACTGAGGCAAATCTTATACTGGGGACAGGTAGATCTAACGACATATAATAATCAGCATTAAGCATCCTATATCTTCGAAGAAGCTCATCTATGCTTATTTTAAGACCCTTCTTTAGAATCTGATATCCTCCACTATCAACCCATACTCCTATTCCTCTGTGGCGGATCGCTTTTAATTTTCTAATAAGTGATTTTGATGCCACAAGATGATTAAACATAATATCATTGTCGAGGATTTCCCATATAGGGATACTTCCGTTCGCAACACCAAGAACTATATGCATTCGGATTCACATTTCCCTTACAGTAGGACATATGTATGACGGTTAGCAACAGGAAATTTTCAAAATGCGAATATACCTCTAATTTATATACCAGTAGGCAATACTCAGGAAGATACCACAGACTACATATTCGTATTACCAATGTAGTCTGGGGAATAGGTATATGCCTTACTAAACAAGAAGAAACAAAGTTTGACTAGCATCTCATTGACAGATATTTGCTGATTTAATGTTGATTTATTTTATATCACATTCTTATCCTAGTGGATACAATTTTTGATCTAGGAATCAAATATAGCATGGTGTTGCGATTGGCATTAGATATCCGGAGAATCCTCGACGCTAGAGTTCTCATATTTGACTTTGATGGGGTTCTGGTCGACTCTTATAGTTGTCTACCAGCAATATATATGCTTATCGCTAAGAAGATAGGCATGCCAGATGATCTCGCGATGGCTTTTTCTATTCGGGCTATAGCCATGGAGGATGAAGCAGACTACATGATGAACTATGATAGAACCAGTTGGTGGCCGGAGCTATTTAGAAGTTTTGGGATAAATATCGATAGCTGGAGTCTACAAAAACTATCGGATCTTTATCAGGAGGAGCGGATAAATAGGTCGCGGATCCTCCCAAAGGTCAGAGATCTCCTTGAGTGCTTTTTGAGGATGGACAAAATACTTGTGATTGTGGCTGGTTCAGATGGTATTAAGGGTAAGAAGAGGGAGCGGATAGAAAAAAGCGGCTTAGCCCACTACTTTAGAGATATCTTCATTGTTGGTGACGATGTGCCTTCGAGGGAGGACGCGATAGGGATTGTCTTACAGAAATATGGTGTCAAACAGAGGGAGGTTGTTGTTATAGATGATAAGCCTCGCCCAATAAACACTGTGAAGAAGGCCTTTCCCGAAATCTTCGCTATTAGAGTTCTCTTTAGAACAATACTTACTAAGGCTTGGGAGGGCAAAGCGGCTGCGGATATCGAAGTAAGAAGTATGTATGAGTTATATAGACTTCTAAGAAATTTTTGCTGATCGAACCTAGAGGCGAAGTACTATGGCTAGCAGAGCTCTCATAGTTGACCCATATATGGGGGCCGCAGGGGATATGTTTATAGGTGCGCTAGTGGGGTTGGGGGTAGATTTCTCCGAAGCGTTAGAATTATTGTCGGATGTTGGAGACGTAGTGATAGATAGGACCCCAGAAGGCTATAGGGTTTCAACGCACTCGAAGATTATTGAGTTAGGTTTCGAAGACGCACGGAATCTCGTAAATAGTATCGCGAGAAGGTTAGGGCTAGAAGGGTTCTATAGGGATTTCGCTGTATCCGCTCTTAACATCTTAGTAGATGCGGAGACTTGGGCTCATGAAACATTTGGTATGGGTAAAGCAACGCATTTACATGAAGCATCAGACATTGTGCTTGACCTAATACTTACGGCGTATGGGCTTCAGAAGCTGAGTATCAAGAAAATATATTGTCTGTACCCAATTAGAGTTGGCGGAGGCATTATTCGATTTTCACATGGTGTCTTTGAGGCTCCAGCACCCGCAACAAGATGGATAATAGACCGCTATATGCTTCCCACCAAGAAGGGGCCTTATGATGCGGAACTGTTGACTCCAACAGGAGCTGCGATAATCGCCGCATTGCAACCCGTTTTTATGGATAGACGTGACCTGAATAAAAACTTTCTGATTGAGAAGATAGGTGTAGGTCTAGGCCATAAAGAACTGCCTGAGCCTAATTCCCTTAAAATTTATGTTGGCTTGGAGAGGAATAGGTCCTACATCGAGGAAGTTGTTGAGCTTGAGACAACAATAGATGATGTTGCTCCTGAGTATATCAGCTATATATACGATGCGCTGGAAGCACATGAAGTAACAATAATTCCAGCAGTTGGAAAGAAAAATAGGCTCACCATGATTCTTAGAGTGCTATGCCCAAAAGACAGAGAAAATGAATGTGTTGAAAAAATATTTAGGGTGACAGGAACACTCGGTATTCGAAGAAGAGTTATTGAGAGATACGTTAGGCCAAGGAGATACAAGATGAGGGAAATAGTCATAGAAGGACATGTGTTCAGAGTGATATTCAAGGAGGGAAAACCAGAGTTTTTCCAAATATTGGAGATATCTAAGAGAACTGGGCTAACACCGCTAGAAATTCTTCGGAGAATATGATGCTGCGTTGACTTATATAATTCCTTGCTTCCGCAGGAAATCTATTTTCTGGTTCAGATTTTCTCTATCCCTATTAGCATACTCACTGAATATTCTAGATATTTTTGAGTAGTCCTCTACCCTTATGACCACAGGGAACCTCACAGCTTCCCCATATATCAAAACCTCCTGCCTTCCAAGCATCGGAATTACTTTTTTGAATAGTTCAGCTCTAGGCACGCCTATCAAGGCCGATTCTACATCGGCCTTATCTGTTAATGTAAACACAAAGTTTGTCCATAACATGCTTATAACATCGCGATCCAATTCGCTTGGTTTTTGGTCGATTACGCACAGCATAACACCTTTCTTCCTCATCTCTCTAGCTATTTCCCCGAATGGTGAGACTCGGTACGTTTCCTTTCCCAGAAAGTTATGTGCCTCCTCCAAAAAGATTATTATTTTTGTCTCTAATTCCTCCCCCGCCATGGTTTTTTCTAATATACGCTCCCTTAGTCTCCTTGCTATCAGATTCGCTATCATCATGTATAGGGGAGTTTCCTTCTCATATCTACCCATACTTATAACAACATTTTGACCCTCCCGCGATATTAGGTTATCCACAATGATGTCTATTGCTCTCTCCTCCGATGTATATGGATAGCTTAATAATGCCCTAAGCTTAGATGTTTGTGATCTAAATGAGAGCTCCGCACCCACACCTAGTGCCGCCCTAATCTTATCCAAAATTCTCTTTCTCAGAATCGACATATCGGATATTTTTGTCTTATTTGCTATCTCATTCAGTATTTTCTGTCCTTCTGGACTCCTTTCTAATCTTCTCTGAGCATGCCCATCAAGTATGAGGCCCCACACCCAGTAATCCCCCAGACCAACATCCTTTCGTAGAATTCTCTCGAAGTCCGATAAATAGTTGAGAAAACTCGTCGAAACCCCAAAGATTGGTGCTATTAGAGCGACATCACCTAGCGTCAAGTCACAGTAGTTTATCCTTAGGCTTTCTAAACCCCTATTCTCTGCGAGTTCAAGGTCTGGTGTGAAACGCACAAATCTGTCTGAGAATATCTTAGCGATCCCCTCAGCAATAATATTGCCCATATTGTCCTTTAGTTCAAGCCCATATTCGGAATGCATATCGAATATTAGAAGACGAATTCTTTTACATGTTGGATCTTCCAGCGCTCTCAACATATCATAGAGAACCATGTAGCCCGCTAGGATATTTCCAAGAAAAGTCTTCCCAGTCCCAGACTTACCAAATATTCCGAAACTCAACTCAACAAGCTTCTCCACATCTATGGGTACGAATGCCTGTATTCCTTTTGGCGTTTTCGGAACCCCTATATTCCAGAGTTTCTTCTTATCCTCCTCCATGAAGAACATTTTTATTTCTTCTGGACTCGTCTCTAAGACATCTGAGTAGAAACTTGGTGTTGTATCTGCATTTCTCACAACACCATCACAATATTGGCCTATAAGAGCTATCTCTATTTTCTGTCTGCTCACATAATCTCTGATGGCATTTACCGCTACAACCCTAAATTCCTCCTCAATTCCTGACCCAGAGATGCTCCCTACTATGTCGTCTGAGGACTCGATACCAGCATCAGTTATTATCCCTAGATAGGAGTGCTTAGAACCGTGGATAGTTATCAGTGCTCCGACTGGATAGTCCTCTATGTTCTCACCCTTGTTTAGTAGAGCTATCAAACCTTTATTTATGCTTCCACTTACGATCCTCCCCAAGGATCTGCGCATATATATCACCTAAGAGCTTCGAGGGTATCCTCAAGATACCTAGCAATGTTCCCTCTGATACCAGACTTATACAACGCTACTGTGAGTGCCTCCACAATGTCTTTTAGGTCAGAACTTCTGCTTAGAAAATACTCTCTATGAGTGAAGAAAAGTTCCCTTATCTCTAAGGGTCCTGCCCCCTCTATTAGAAAATACCTTAGAAAATCAAAATTCCATGCACCATTTGGCCGAAAGAAAGCATCCAGAAGTTCATCTGATTCTACTAGGAAAGCCAAATCATGGAGTCTGGGCATCGAAGCACGAACATGGAAAATTAGATCGCCCTTTATATGGCTAGTATATGCTATTGTTGACACGAACCTGTGGTACTTATCGAGATCGGGATAGCTCCTGAGAATCTCACTACGGGTCTTCCTCAGCGGTTGTATTTGACCATGTCTGGGCCTATGGGCTGTCCTAATTACAAGTCCAACAGGTTTTGTCTCACCAGAATTCACAACTATTATCGAACCGACACGTATTCTTGGATAGCACTCAGGATATACAAAAATTTCGATTCTCCCAGCATCAACACCAGTAACCTCACCAATAGCACTCTCCTTATGTGCAGTCAAGGAATTCCAACTCATCTCTAAACAGCCACCTTGTCTCAGCGCTAAGAGTTATTAGAAAAATTAGACATTTATTATCTCTGCTAATAGTTGTGGCTACTCTGCTACTATCTAGTATTTTCCTACCTAATCCTCAGAATATATTTTTAGTTCCTCACGGAAGCAATAAAAAATGAGAATATTTTAAATCTATTGTTTTACAACAAATACGGATTCTGCAAGCGGCATACAAAACATTGTTATTAGAAGAGCTACCTCTATACCCACCGCAAATGATATCGGTATTAGTATTGCTAGAGCTATGGATATCACCCCTAGAAACCAATTATCTACCGAAAATAGATGTATAGCCATTGCCACATATGAGATAAAAGCAAATAGGCCTACCGATAGGAACCCACCAATAATGAAGAGTATAACGTACAGCAACAACTCGGCGAGAGACCTAAACACATGTTCAAGGCCTATCAGTGTTAGGGTACCAAAACTTATTAGCGATAGCCCATAGAAAATAGATATTACGCCGACTAAGACGGGTCTCCCAGGATACTCAGAGCGTTTACTTATCAGGATCGCTGACCCAAAAAGCATTAGAACTCCTGCTACCATTATCATCAAAATAAAAGGAATGGCCTCAGCACCAATCTCCCCTACTATGACCATATATATAACCATGATAAGTCCTAGGATCCCCGAAGTAGCAAAGATTTTGTTCTCAGAACCCCATTTCTCTACAAACATTTTTAAGTCCCTACAGTAAAACCAGAAAAAAGCAAATACAACTATTAGTAATGTTATTCGATTTATAAGTATAAACCCAGAAAAAAAGCTTCCTATCGGAAACTATTCCTTTTCCATATCAGGATAACCTATCAGCATAGGGCTAGGATCATCATTATGCCTAGTCCGCTCCGCTATCATCATAAAAAGCCTTAGTATCACTTCGCGACCATACACCCACTGCTTACCTTTTTTTATCTATTTCTAGCCATCCATCCGGAGGGAGTAGCCATCTGGCGCCTCAGAGGCCGATTCTATTCTGGGGCTGAAAATCCCGATAAAAAGCTAGCCCAGCCACCTAAAGCAAAAGACACATCTGAGCATCAAAGCTCAAATAGCAAAATGTGGGCCAATGGGCGGCACAAGATCGCAGATAGCTACTCCTTCAGATAGACAGCTAGAAAAGAGCTTATATAAATGAGAAAAGTCGCGGGGAATCGACGTCCACAGAGAATTCTTAAAAGCCGCTTATATGCTTCCTTCGAGAAGAGTATAGACGAAGCAAGTCAAATGCGCACCAGAAGGCATCAGTAGACTAACAAGGCTACTACGCAGACACATTATAACTGATATCTACATGGGGTCTACTGGTGATTATTACCCACCACTCTACTATGCCCTAAAGGAAGCTGGCATCAGACCACACGTTATGAATGCATATAAGATTCGCAGGCTTGAGCCTAACAAAACTGACAAAAAAGACGCCATATGGCTTCTGGAAGTCAGCGAATCAGAGCTATTCTCAGATTCCTATATGCCTGACGATGACATCCAGGCACTGCGCTTTCTAATCAGAAAGCAAATGAGGCTGTTGACAGAATCAGCGATATCAGGTGGGAGATTAACAATATTCTTTGGAGGCTTAGGCTTCAAGCAGCTCACTATGCGAAGAAGCTGCGGAGTAGAAGAGGCGAATGCTACTACTAGCTCTACTTGAAGGCCAGCTAAGGCCTGACAGTATCAGTAACAGCGATGTGAAACATCAATACGATATCCTCTCCAGCCCCGAGTTTGGGGCCTATGTCTTTGTTCTTAGGGGCAATCTTGACGGATCTCGCTCATTTTGAATCTGCAGGAAAATAACTGCTTTGACTAGGATTGGGGGGCTATTCGGTTTCTAATATCTATTCTGAGCATCAGTTTTGTTCTGGCGGTTGGTATCTTAGTGGAGAATAGTTATATCAACCGCTTTTCCTTCACTGACTCATCTGGCTTCTTATGCTGGTCTTGTTTCCATGGCTAGGAATTCTGATGGTAAAAAGGCATGTTGATAGGTCATCGAAGAAGTCGAATAAGTATCTTAGGCACTACATGTTTCCGGCTAGTATGGCTACGGTTGGGAGTAATAGTGTTGTTATCCGTGAGTTTTTCCAGCGTTTGCTTGGCCGTGGTAAGCACCATAAGGTTGCTGTTATTGCTGTGACTAGAAAGCTTCTATGTGTTATTTGGTGCCTTCTTCGCCGTGGGGAATCTTAGTGTGGGGATGGCTACTTTAAGTGTCCTCGTTGTCTTCCATGTGAGAGGAAGATTAGGATTTTCGTCTATGAGGCTATAGCTGTTCTTGTTAGGGCTGGCTATGAGGCGTAGAGGAAGATGTAGTTTTTATGGGATTAGTGTTGGTGTGTCTGGCCAGCGAATCTATATGGGCAAAGAAAATAAGGTTATGTAGCAATAGAATATCACACATATTCCGATAATTAGAGAAAAGATGTTCATTCTTCTTCATAGAATGCTTTATATGCGAGATATGTCGAGTATATATCAGCTTTGCTTGTTATTTCGCATGGTGCATGCAAAGCTAGGACACCTGGCCCGAGATCCACAGTCAATATTCCTCTCTCAGCTATAAACATAGCTATTGTTCCTCCGCCACCAACATCAACTTTTCCTAGAAGTCCTGGTTGCCATGGGATATTTCTCCTATCGAGAACGCCTCTTATCCATGCAACATATTCTGCGTGTGCTTCACTGGTCATGAATTTCCCTCCTCTACCAGTATACTTTGTGAGAATGACCCCCCGTCCTAGTAATCCTGTATTTGGTGCGTCAAAAAGATCCTTATGAAGAGGATTCATAACAACGTTTACGTCCGCTGAAATAGCCTTAGAATTTATAAATGTCCTAACAAGACTGCTTGTATCGGCCTCCATACCAGTCTTTTTAATGAGTTCCGCTATGAAATACTCGAAGAACCTCGAGTTTATGCTTGTGTCTCCTGCACTTCCTACTTCCTCCTTATCTACAAACATACCGATCGCTGTTGATTTTGGTTTTTTCAGTTCTATGAGCGCTCTAAATGAGGTATACACACATGCCCTATCGTCCTGACCATATGCCATTATCATTGAACCATCTAAGCCCACATCTCTAGGCTTCATCGCTGGTACAAGTGTTAGGTCGGCAGATACCAAGTCTTCCTCTTCGATTCCATACTTTTCCTCAAGTATATTTAATATCCTCTTCTTGACGTTGTCCTTTTCTTGAGGCTTAGTCGGATCCATAGGTTTGTTGCCTGCAATAGCATGTAGCTCCTCTCCTTGGATAACATCAATACCCTTTCTCTGCTCCTGTTTCTTTCTTCCTAGATGTGGAGCTATATCGGGTATAACGAAGACTGGTTCATCCTCCTTCTCCCCAACAACGATTTCTTTTGTAGAACCGTCCTTCAAAACAACAACTCCGTGGAGTGCAAGTGGAAGTGCGACCCACTGATACTTCTTAACACCACCATAGTAGTGTGTTTTAAACATCACTATACCGGAGTCTTCATATAACGGAACAGGTTTGAGATCTATTCTCGGTGTGTCCATATGGGAGCCAACAACTCTAAAACCTTTGGTGAGAGGTTCTTCTCCAATTATGGCCATCAGAACAAATTTGTTGCGAAATATAGCATATACCTTGTCGCCTGGCGATAACCTATCGAATTTCTCTAGTGGTTTGAATCCTTTCTTCTTCGCATTTTCGATAAGATATTTTACGGTTTCTCTTTCAGTTTTGGCCTTAGCGAGAAATTTCTTATAGTCCTCCGAGAATTTCTCCACGGCTTTCTCATCAAGCTTTGCCCATGCCCACTCCCTCATAGAGAACACCTTCTGGAAGCTAGATTATAGAATAAAAAATGAAAAAAGAAGGAAGAGGCTATTCTACCTCCACATATCCCAAAATCCGCTTAAGCTTCTCTTCAACCTCCTTTATCTTTGGAACTAGGGCTAATGCGAATGTCCTTCGCTCTGTGGGGAAATCAAGAATCAGTGTGCCACTTCCAAAGAAGAATATATACTCAAAGACATCTTTTATGTCTATGGCAAACTTCATCTCACTTGTTGAATATCTCTCAATTTTTCCGATAATGCCTGTTCTATGGATGACTTGATTTGGCTCAATAATCCAATAGTTGAATCTTGTTGATAGCCATATAAGGAATAGTACGAAGAATGAGACTATAGCTATTCCTAGATATGCCTGGGGCTCGATTATTAGGTAGAGTTGCTCATACGCATTTTCGAGTCCTCCTCCAGATGGGAGAATCCCCATATAGCCTAATAACACATATAGTAGTACTAGGATGGCGATAAGTGCTATTATCAGCAGGAATTTTGCCTCAGTGAACTCAAAGGCCATTGTTAGTGTTAGGAAGAAATATGCTAGTACAAATACTAGGCCAAGAGCCCTATATACTTCCGTGAAGGGAGCTATCAGCTCAACAATACCGAAGATCAATGCTAGTATCCCCAGCGTATAGAGCATAACAGAGATTTTTGGGTAGGTTCTTATTATCATCCGCTCCTCAGGGGTTACCTCTGGTTTTTCCTCCTCCTCTGTTTCTTCCTCTTTAAGCTTTATCTCCTCGGTCTCTTCTCCCTCCATAGAACACACCAACGGGTGTACTAGTTTTTCACTATTAAATAGGATTTAAATCGGGACTCATTTACATTAGCTTCAGAAAAAGATCTTGAGTTTTATAGCGATATAGAGGAGATAAAGCTTTTAGATGAGTAGAAATGCTTAACAATAAGGCTAAGGTGTACGTGTTCGATCTCGATGGCACATTAGTAAGGAACGTAGCATTCCGCAAAACCATATACACATTACCAAGAATCCTAGGTCTCAACGTGGATCCGGATGCTTTCTACGACGAATTTATAAGGACCTACTACTCCACTGTTGCTTCTGGTGAGCTCTCAAGGGCTTTTGACTGGGAGTTCATCTCAGAGAAAACGATTAGTCGCTTAGGAGGGAGATACAGGTTTGGCGTGTTTACTAATTATTTTGTGAGATACATAGAGGATGGACACACAGATTTAATACCACACGCATTGGATGTTCTTAGAACTCTTAGGAGATTAGGTGTGACTATCGTCATCTTAACGAATGGCAAGAGGATTTATCAGGAAAAAGTTCTTCTGAGAACTGGGCTCTATCCATTCGTAGATATATTGCTTACACTCGACGATCTACCGAAGCCTAAGCCTCATCCAGAAGCATTTAGTGTTCTCAAAAAGATTTTTAAGGACAAAGAAATATGTTTTGTTGGCGATCATCCACTATTTGATATCTACGCTGCGGCCAATTTCTGCATTCCAAACATATTTTGGTTTACGGAGGAGTTTCGCAGTGGTGAGTATCAGCTAAGCGATATTTTTAAGTTCATAGAAAAAGTTGCTAAGACAAAGTATGGATGGCGAATAGTCCCTACAGAGGATGCTCTCCGAAAAAAGATCTATGTAATAAACAGATTATCTGAGATCCTAAAAAGTGTAGCACTAGGAGATTGAAAGAAGGACTCCAAGAATTATTAGTAGGACACCAAAAGCCTGCTTAGCATTCATCCTTTCTTTCAAAAGAATTATTGCTAGAAGCAATGACATCATGGGGGAGGACGTCGTTATTGTTGCGGCTAGACTAGCGCCTATCTCATCGAGTCCTACATAGAAAAGCCAATCACCCACTCCTAGACCAAAACCCCTCCTACCATCGCTATTAGAAGTGCCTCCATATCTAGATTTTTCCTAGTTCCGACAAATTTCTTTGAAAACAATAGGAAATATTAGCGCTGGCAATAATATCAGTTTTACCGTAGCTACTAGTATCGGCTCAAGACCCAATACTGCGATTCTGAAAAGGATTATTCCAAGAGCAAAATATACTGCTGCTCCTACCCCAGTTAGCGCACCAACAACAAAACGCTTTGTATCCGTCACAAAAGCATAATCCTTATTTCCCTGAGATATCAGCCAGATACCTAATATTGCCGTGAAGATATCAGCAAATATCGATGGATCTTGTTGTTCTCCAAGAATAATTATAGCTAATATGGGGACAAATACTGGGTACATTATGATAGAGGATATCCTATTAAAACACCAATATTTCTTATTGCGAGAAGATACATGAATTCCCTAAAATGTTCATAATAAATGTTGCTAGGAACAGAATCGGCAGAGAATCAAAATCACAGAGCACTTCTAGGATAAATCCAAATCCTATACGTAGGGGAACAACTATATAGAGGCATACTAGAGCGAGAGGAACCCTGAGAATATCTACTGCGAAAACACTAGGCAGTTTTGTTAATGCCTTACGATAAAAATCGAAGCTAGAGGCCAACAGAAAGCCGCTAAGAATGTCACCAGCATCCAGATGTATTTCTAAACACCTAATACACCAGGGCACAAAAAATAAAGATTTGGAAGATTCATTTGGTAGCTCTTCTCTTCCATCTAAAGATAAGTACTCCAGCCACTACTATTACTACTATCACGCCGAGGGCTACATATGTTAGTGGTATTCCTCCAGCCTTAAACCTTAGGAACACGGTTCTCGATATTTCCTCTGGATAATCGCTAGCGGATAGTATGAATCTCACGTAGAAGTCTCCTGGTTTATTGGCCTTGAACGCTAGGCATATTGTCCAGGATTCTCCTGGCTCTAATAGGTCTTTAACAAATGTTGTTGTCTGATTTAGATATGTCAGATCCTCTTGTGGGGCGATTACGAGTACTATATCTGATATTGCGATAACACCCCTATTTGTTATCTTCACAGTCACCTTATGTGTTTCTCCAACATAGACATATGGCTTCGTGCTTATAACCAGATCAAGTTTTTTCGCAGAGAATAACCAGTAAAATAAGTTCTCTATGAAGACTGTGTTATCACCAAAATAGTAGTAATCACTAAACATGTAGGATGAGCCACAAGCAAACAGCCTACCAGATCCATTGATTATAGCTGCAACAGCCATTATAACGTCAGTTCCATTAACCACATGGGGCTCCGTAGCTGCACCTAGGGTGACGAATGTGTCGTTGTCTCCTAGAAGTATTGGATATATTTCTATGGGTATACTCGCCTTAGATTCTGTTAGGTTTAGTGCTGTTCCGGAGAATCTAACGTATCCTACACCCGACGTCATTAAGCGAGCTATTGTATTGTTAGCAAAGTTGGTGATACGAACATCATATATCCTCCCAAAGTTTGAGGTGTTATCGTATACGTCTCCATCTATCCAGTAGACACCATATTTCCCAGTAATAGCATCATAACCATTTTGCTTTGCACTTGGCCAGAAGTACTGGTACCAGTTACCCATAAGTATTATTGAGCCTCCACTCTCCAGAAAGCTTTGTAGAAGGGATACCTCATCATCCGTAAATATATCCTGCCCCTCGCTGGGAGGCTGAGGGTTGGGTATTATTATTAGAGCTGTTATCTCGGAATTCAATATCTCGGCTTTGAATTCACCATGATTTATAAGAACGGGGCCAAATTCGCTTGCTATTCCGATGACCCCCTGCATGTATCCCGAAGCAAACCTATAATACTGCTCGTGGCCCTCATCGAAGATTATAAGTTTCTGTGTCGTTGTAATAAGTATTTTTCTTACAGCAAGCTCACCTGGAAATTCTATGTATTTATCCGCATTCACAAGGTATGCTGATGCTGCTCTAGCATATATCAATATTTCGTATGCCCCGACTTGATCCACTTCAATCCTAAACGTCAAGTTTGTTGGTGGGGCGGTATTGTTTATTTCGAGGACAACTACGTGCTCTGGCTCTATTTCTGATGGGGGCACTGATGATATGTTTATGGATATGTTCCTAATATAGCAGATATCCTCCGCTTTGGGGAATATATTTTTGATGGTTACGTGAATTGTTGTGTAGTTCTTAGCAGATATGTTAAGTACCTTCTCCTCCAGATAGGCATCAATGCTAAACATGGGGATCATCGTAATTTCTATATCTGCTGAGCTAAGACTTTCGTCCCCTCTGTATATCACAACACTAAGAACACCTTTTTCCTCTACACCATATATCCCCTCTAATGGCAGGTATACCGTTAGGGTGTCACCAGGTGAAACATTGCCTATAGGGTTCACCGTCACATATTCGAAGGGAACAGTATAGTTACCAGTACTATTTGAGAGTACCATGTACTCTGAAGCAATCAAAAAGTATGGTGTTCTTACATATAGGCCGAACGGACCTTCCTCAGAGGTACTATTGTTTTCTATTGTGATGGTAAGATTTCTGATTATTCCGGGGAAGAATGTTGTGTTTTCTAGTGATATGTTCAGAGTTAGGTTATCTATCTGTACTTGCTTTCCGAAATATTTATTGGATATCACAATGTTTTTCTCTTCGGGTTCGATGTTGATTATTGGGTAACTATGAGACTTTGACAAGATATCCACGTGCCTTGTAAGGGATACACTCTCTGTTTCTAGTAAGGCTATATTCCTTAGAGTTGGGATAAGGAGAAGGACTATGAGTAGGGGTATCAATATTTTCTTACCGATCATTTCTTCGTCACCTCCTCACTTCTGATACCTAACCTCCTCATGATTCCCAGGTCAAGATACCTATCGAGACCCTCGATCACCATCAGTATTAGGAGACCAATAAATACTTCGAATAGACCCGCGAATAGATATCTAAGAAAAGCATTTAGTTCTGCCGGTACTTGCTCTCCCTTAACTTTCATCACAGCACCCCAATCAGGGATTGCTGTTCCAACAATAACCTGTCCGAATAGGGCTACTTGTATTGTCGCCGTGATCGCATATAAAACTGCTACTATTACGGCTACGTAGCCAAAAACCCTATAGTCTACTTTACCTTCTTTTCTGAAAATACCACCAGCTAGTATACCTGCTATTATGGGGAATATATCCATTATTCCTAACATCTTGATGGGTTGTGGAGCGACTATTCGCTGGTCTGTAAGCCACCATATTATGTTGAAGAATAGCTTCTCATTCTCTTCGGCCTTTATGTATGGTGTTGATGTCCCATAGATATATGTGTTGCTGAACATCTTACTCGAACCACACACAACGATTTTGCTCCCATCATGCTCTATGGCCACTAACCAGGGAATATTCCCATATGTATGTATTGTCCCAGCGGCACTCTCAGCATATGATGTTAGTGGAGACGTTGCAACTATTATTGTGGGGTCAGAAACCGTTAGCGATGCCGAGTTTATGACGACCTTCTTTATGCCATATGAGATTATATGTGGGTTAAAGTATTCGCTAGTAACTATGACCTGCCATGGATACCCATAGTTGTTCGCATCATCCTTTATTTCGTCGCCATTATCATTGGTTCCCCAGAAATGTACTTTGTCTCCGATACCTATGTAGTCGAGCAGATTATTGAGGTATTCTGGCTTTCCATAATGCCTATCATCATACTGTATGTCCCCCATTATGAGAAGCCTACCACCTCCCTCAACAAAATTCTTGAGAAATTCAAGCTCTATGTCGCTGAAATCGTTTGGAGGGTTGGGAATAACAATCACAGTTTTCTTAGGATCTCCAAAATAATCAATGCTTGGCGCCGAGGCGCCTCCAAAGAGGGTTTTCACATTGTAGTAGGATGTTGATACTCCAGCACCTTTGAGATCCTCAACTAGGGCTGAGTATTGGCCATAATCGTAGTATTGGCCCTCATCAACACGCCAAACTACATTAATACTGCTACTAGCCCGCGAAGGGCTTATTAATAATACTAGCATGGAAGCAGCAAAAATTATTAATGCTAGGGAGCGTATCCTCATATATTATCACCCCAGATGCCTGTTAGTGATAGCAAGACAACCACCAATAAGACAAAAAACATTAAGCTAACCTCCTAATAATTCTTCCTCTCACAATAAGATCGCGCACTACCAGAAGCAATATAAATATGACTATTACAAAGCCTAGAAGATATATTACGACATCTAGATATGCTCTTCTAAGGCTAGCTGAGTATTCTCTAAGTATTAGGGATTCCACATCCGAGATTCCTCTTAGGTTTTCTAAGACATCCTGCTTGAATATTCTATAAAGCACAACACCAACACACTCCTTAGGCTTCCTTATACCTAATATAAATGCTACTGTTGGCGCTATGTCTATTAGTCTTCCCCCACTTATTACGGCTCCCGGCTGTATAGGTCCTCCCCACACCCAGAATGGTACCTCGTCAACGAGTGTAGGGAACCTATTGAAGTGTCCATATCCTATCCCCCCGTGATCTGCTGTTACTATTATTACTGTATCGTTGGCCCATCCTTTCGCCGTTATGTTGCTGATTAGTCGTCCTATAAGATTGCCTTCCATCGCTATGGCGCTTCTATATTCTCGACTATCCGTTGAGAACTCATGTATTGCTTCATCGCTATCAACTAGGTGAATAAACATCAGTAAGCCGTTTTCCTCGATCTCCTCCTCATGCTCAGTAATAAATTCGAGGGCTTGATCCATGTTTGGAAGTGCTTCTCCACCACCAAGCCGTGTGGTGTTAGAATCCCCAATAAAGCTACTAAGAGTTCTGGGGGCAAAGAATGTTGCTGTTATTATTCCATAGTCATCCGCAATCTCAAATACGTCCTCCGCTGTGGGCTCCATAAAATTACGCAGTACTAGGTGTCTCCTCTCCTTGGAGTATCCAGGGCCGAGTTCGCAGCCATGTATTTGAGGCCATGTCCCCGTGACAATTGATATGTGATTCGGATATGTCACTGTCGGGTATGTCGCAACAAATTTCTTTGCCAATGCTCCCTCATCCCTATGCTGTGTTATCCAATGATCCGTACTCCAGAACACATCGGCACGCGCACCATCGAACGTTACTATTATCACTTTATTTGCGAGTGGTTGCTGCCTTGCTGGATCTCCCCTAGAGCTCATATCCATCGAATTTACCAACAAAACTGGTGTAGCCACAAGAAGAATAATAATTGCTGTGAGGGTCTTAGCTCTCTTCTTCAGTACTGTTATCCTCCTCCTTAGTATCAGGTCAAACAACATGAGTAATGCCGCCAGCATCAATACGGGAACCAAAGTATTGTCAAAGAGCCATAAGGCACTGTTTCTGAATTCCTCCGATGTTGCTAGAGCTGCTTCGGCGCTTCCCGCGTTGGATGGAAACATGAATATTGCTGGTAGTATAAGCACTATAATTATTGATACTACGAGAAGTATCAGTAGTTTATCCTTCAGCAGTTTTCGTAGTCCACTTTTGATTCTAGGCATACTTAGAACCCATCAGAAATTTCTTGATTAGAATCGGTGATGCTATAATAATTATCCCCAGTATTATTGAGAGCGCAAGTGCATAGTATACTTCTGGTGGCGTCCCAGCTTTCACCTCCTCGATTATCAGGATTTTTGCCGCTCCGCGTCCAAGAGCCCCCGTCTCAGAAAGCATTATTGCCTCAACAACATATTCGCCTTCCTCAGCAATAGTTATGTTCGTTGTTTTTAGCCCAGACTGAGCATCTATTTCTAATTCTTCGCTCACAACAGTTTCGTTTGTCTTTATGTTCGTTATCGCGATTCTGAGGGTTGCTGTTTCGTACTGTGACATTGAGTATGTTACATTTATCTCTATACTTTGGTGGGGTTTGGCTATCGCTGGGTTGACGCTTACTCTGACATCCGCAAAATTTTTGTAGACTCCTAGGTCTCTCCCAGTAGCATTGCTGGGTATTCTCACACCAAGAAAACCGGCCAGTGTTGGACATATATCCAGCAACGATATGTTGCTTGGAATATTCACATTCTTATCATACATCTCTCCACTAAATATTATTGGTATTGTGCGTGTGTTTATTCCTCCATGAGCACCGTTGGATTCAAATGTGTACGCATAGTAAGGAGACTTAAGGCTCACTACGATATCCCCAGCATATGCCGTATTGAGACCTAAATCGGCGAGGGTTCCATTAGCTTTTTCTATAGGAGTACGTGTCCATATGCCCTCTATCCAATCTATTTTGCTCAGATAATCAACTGCTATGCTGAGATCCTCCTCATGCTTCAGATATATGTATACCAATGTTCCGATGGGAACAACTCTATGCTCCACAGGTAGACCAACTATGTGTTTGCCATCTGCCGTGAGCACACGATACTCGGGTATTGTTTGGATCATGGAATGATCCGTTGTGAGAATCATCAGGGTTCTCTCCCATAATCCAGTTTCATTTAAATAGTTTATGAGCTTTCCTATTTCCAGATCTATGATTTTAAGTACGTCCTTGTAATAGCTACTTGCTGGTCCATGCGTATGTCCAGATGCGTCTGGCTCTGGAAAATCAATCACAACTAACGCTCTTTCCCCCTCTCTAATGCCCCTTGAGAAGACATCTATGACGCTTATCGACCTGTTTATGAGGTCATCGAGATAGGATTCTCGGAAGATTATTGGTAGTGAGGGATCATATGGGTTGTAGGGTTCGGGATAATATACCGATATTGAAGCCTTGCCTTCTCTACCTAAAGCTACTGAGACCTTAGACTCTGTATATATGAAGCCTAACTTTACATTCTCTTCAAGAAGTACCTCCGCTAAGCTCTCCGCTTGAATCATTTCCGAGTACCCGACAGTCTCTGGCTCGACATCTAGGGGGAGGAGATGATAATACGTAGAGTTGATAGCATAGGTGTTAACGACACCATTGATTTCTGGTGGAGCTCCCGTGAGTAGTGCTGCCCATGCTGCTGTTGTCGCAGAGGGGACTATTGTCTTTCCTAATACGAGGTTTCCAGTTGTTATGAGCCTATAAAAGTTTGGAAGTTGTGCTGCATCTAAAAGTTCCTCGAAAGTTGTATAATTCAGAGCATCAAGTACAACCAAAACTGCCAATCTTCCATATACGGAGTTATCATTGCCCATCGTTGTGACACATATATTCTCACTTGTAAAATCTGTATGCATCGCTGATAGGGGCGCTAGAATCGTCATTAATATCAAAGCCAGAACAATTCGCCTCAAAGCCAGCACCTAGACAACTTTGTCTGATAATAAGAAGGAAATCCTATTTTATATTACCATGCCATGTACTATCTGCAAACACAGTGGAAGTTATGTAAGCGAAATTATTTTCTCTTGATTTAAATCCTCGATTAAAGAGTGTAGATTAGGGGGGTGTCTGATGAAGAATAGTATTGTTGTTGAAGACCTATCTTTCAGATACGAAATCGCTAAGGAATACACTTTACGAGACATAAATTTTAGAGCCATGCCAGGCGAGTTTATACTACTCATTGGACCATCTGGTTGCGGTAAAACTACATTTATAAATACAATAAACGGGATAATCCCTCACGTTCTCAAAGGTATTCTGAGGGGAGATGTAGTAGTAAGTGACGGCGAAAACGAATATGTTGTGAGGGAAACACCAATAAAGACGCTTGCAACGGTTGTAGGAACGGTTTTTCAGGATCCCGAAACACAGTTCTTTACGCTATCTGTACTCACCGAACTTGCCTTCGGCCCAGAAAATCTTATGCTTCCTCCTAAGGAGATAAAGAGAAGAATAGACTTCGCTGTAAAGGCTACCGGAATTGAGCATCTACTCCAAAAAAGTGTCTTCGATCTAAGTGGTGGGCAGAAGCAACGTGTAGCTATTGCGTCAGCACTCACGATGATGCCTAAGATACTTATCCTTGACGAACCAACAGCGAATCTCGATCCCCAAGGAGCAAAAGAGGTTCTAAAAGTTATTGATCGCTTGGTAAGAGAACTCAACATAACTGTGATCCTGATAGAGCACAGACTTGAGGAGGTTTCTAAGTATGCGGACAGAGTGATTGTTATGAATAAGGGTGAGTTCATCGCGGAAGGACCTCCGAGGAAGGTATTTGGCGATCCACACATAGTCGACGTTCTATATGATATCGGCATTAGACCCCCATGGCACATTGAGATACTTCACAGAATCTCCCAGAAACGGAGTGTTAATATTGACGACGTTCCTTTGACGATAGAGGAAGCCGCAAAAATTCTCGCAGGGATACTACCTAAGAAAAGTATCTCCAATGAACCTAGGAGGCTTCGCGAGTTGGAGAAATACTATGAGAATCTGAGCAAAAGAAGAAAAGTAATAGAGATCCGAAACCTATGGTTTGTTTATCCTGACGGCACAGTCGCTTTGAAAGGAATAAATCTGGATATCTACGAGGGCGAATTTGTTGGCATAATTGGTCAGAATGGTTCTGGGAAATCTACATTATGCCTTACCCTCTTAGGTCTATATAGGCCCAGCCATGGATATGTGAAGGTTCTAGGGAAAGATGTTTCTAAGATGAGCTTAGCCGAGATGTCTAAAAGTGTCGGCATGATTTTCCAGAATCCCGATCTAATGCTTTTTCAGAGTACTGTTTGGAATGAGATAGCATTCGGACCAAGAAATTTAGGCCTCCCAGCTGAGGAGATCGCCATGAGGGTTAAGGAGTCATTGAAAATGATGAGGTTAGAGGAATATAAGGATCATACCCCCAGAGCTCTTAGTAGAGGGCAGAGACATAGGGTCGCTGTGGCATCCATACTCTCCATGCGGCCTAGAATTCTTATTGCTGATGAACCAACGACGGGTCAGGACTATGGAAGTTGTAGGGAGTACCTCGAACTCCTAAGGAGACTTAATGAGGAGCAAAATATGACTATTCTAGTTGTCTCCCACAGTATGGATATAATAGGTAAATATGCGAAGAGGGTAATAGTTATGAAGGATGGTAGGATCCTAGCGGACGGCCCAACCCATAAGATCTATGAGAATATAAAAATGCTCATGGAAACAGATCTGGAGCAGCCAAGGGTAACCCAGATTGTTAAGGAGCTTAAGAAATATGGTTTTCAGCTACCACCAGTACTCACAGCGGAGGAGTTCTTGGAGATTGTGGATGAGATTTTTAGGTGAGAACGTATGGGGGCTGGGACAGAATACATAAAATCTCTCTTCATAGGCTTCGTATTCACACCAGTCTTCTTCGTGGTAATAAATGCTATAGGATATGAATTTCAAGTATTCTTGCTGTTTAAGGGTATGCCAATAACGATCCATCAGGTAGCTATGTGGCTATTGTTAATGCCCGAGGAATCCAGAGGAATGGTAGGTTTAGTTGGTACGACTTTGGCATGGATTATGGGTTGGTTGTTGGCATGGAGCAGATCGAGAAACACAAATATGACTATCCTAGCCATAATTACCAGCTACTTCCTTTACATAATATATCTGGTCTCCTTCTGGAGAATACCAATAATAATCTACCTACCTGAGGGATTAGTACCGATCATATCATCCATCATAGCCGTTTACCTCTTTGCTCTCATAAATAAGTATAGGCCTAAGAAGACAATATTTGACTTGTTGAAGCGTGTAGGAATAATATTTCCAGAAGCCTGGAAGAAGCCATATAACCTTCCACTTAAGTGTCCTAAATGTGGTGCCGTTCTGCATTCTAGTCCGAAGTATTGCTGGAACTGCTACTCGGACATAGAAGAGATTTTAGGGGGTGGTAAGTCTTGAGTATAAGCATCGATCTAAGCTGGTTGCTTAATATAATACCTGGAATCCCCCCAAGCATTAGAAGCGGTCTGGGCTCCCTTCTGATATTCATCGTTCTCGTACTGCTCATACCAGGAATAATCGCATATCTTGTATTCGTTATTATAGGTATTTCTGGTTTCAAAAGACTATTTAGTTACGAGAAGAGAGAGTCCCGAGTTCACAGAATGCATCCCCTCCCCAAGGTCATATATGTTTTCTTTATAAGCATAATAGTTGCCTTTATTGAAAAACCCGAGTTCCTCCTAATAATATTTGTTGTGACCTTGATCCCATGGTTCTTTGCAAATCCAAGTAGGGACAAGGTAAGACTCGTAGTGATAATGCTTGTACTACAATTTATTATGACTGCATGGTCGCAGAGCTTTCTGAACCCTTACTATACGACCCCCGCATACACCAGGATCTATGTTATGCCTCCTGCTATTCGATGGATGAGCAGAAGTATCTCCCTCGAAGGTGCTTACTATGGTATGATCCAAAGTCTAAGGGTTATGGCCGCTATTTCCGCAGCATTACTCCTAGTTACAACCACACATCCAAGTGACATTGTTTATGGTCTTAGAAAACTTAAGTTCCCCTACGAATTGGTCTTCATGGTGTCTATAACGATAAAAGCTATACCATCACTCCTAGAGAAAATGTTCCTCGTAATCGCCGCTGAGAGAGCAAGAGCACTTTCATTTGTACCAAAAGTCTCGAGGAATCCCCTAAGTATATTTGGTGCTATCAAAAGAGCCTTAGGTGCAGTGATACTTGCATTCATACCGGCAATAATAGAGGCTATACGAGAAGCAAAAAGGATGGCGTTAGCTGCGACAGTAAAAGCTTTTAGGGCGTATCCCAAACGAACTGAATATATGCTCATACCGCTTAGCCCTTCAGACAAGATATTGACAATAGTTATGGTGGCTACACTAATATTGGTCATAATTAATCAGATCCTCCAAATATTTCCACTATGATTAAACATAACCCAACACTCTTTATCTAAGCTAATTCATTTATGAAAGAACATCCCCAATTTTTTATGTCAATCGATCAGCTTCTCAATAATCACATATAGAGGATTTTTTGAAGTATTCATCACTGGTTAGAGCTTTTATGTAAGATTTTCTTACTATTGGCAGGAAGCAAAACATCAGCAACATCTGGCTCTATTCTTCAAACCTAATTTCAGCACGCTCTCAGCCTAATACATTACTCCGTAGCATTTGAAGGAAGATTATGGTTGGTTTTATAATCCTATATTTTGCAACTACGAATCTTTATCTTAGTAGCTTAACATATTTATGAGAGTCTTCTCCATATAGAGAACGATCCATTCGTATTATTGGCTACCAACAATGCTATTAAAGAAATTATCATAAGATACACTATATATCGGATATCGAAACATGTTTCCTACATTTTTAAATAGATTTTGCATAGGTATATCAGAATCATCATTTCTTGGTGAATTCTATGCGTAAGGCATCTTTAATAGCATCAATAATAATTTTCGCCCTTTTGATCTGCCCACTAGCACCACTTAACAGTGTTAATTTTGCTTCAAATATTAACAAGGTCGAAGCACTAAGTACTGAGTCTCCACAAAGAATAAATATTCTTGAATATGAGATGACAGTACCATTCGAGATGAAGGTTCTCCTTGAGGACCGATATGCTCATGATTACTATGACTACGATGAATATAACTACTTCTTTGGTGACCTCGAAACTATATATGGTTTAACAATAAACTCTACAAAGCGGGACGGCATCACATTCACATTCGAAAATATATCTCAATACGACTTCTTAATCATTCCAAACCCAGAACTAGGAAACTTAACAGTAGCTGAGCAACAAGCAATAATTAGGTATCTCAATGAAACACGAGGTGCGACGTTCATAATGGGACATAGCAACTATTCTGCCAAGCTTAACATTCATACACTAAACAATATCACAAAACCCTTTGGAATTGAGTATCTCTGGGGACAGGTAAAAGACAAAACCGACTATGACTACAGGACATATTACCCTCTTGCCCATAACTGGACAAACACAGAAATAGCTTCTACTCTAGGCGACAACTACAAAGTAAAGATGATGGGTGGAACAACATCACTAAATATATCGAACCCAGCCATTAATGGGACCTGGCTATACATATATAAACTAGCTACGGGAGATGACGACACTGAATTTACTCCGGAATGGAATGAATCAAAGGTAATATACTTTGCTTGGATTGATGTGATAGGCTATGGCACAGCTTTAGTTTCGGGTTCAACAGGCTTCCTAGCAGACTACTATGGCTATCTCACCAACGATAACCGAGATTTCGCACTGAATGTTGTTGAATATATGATGTCCCGAGATCTCGCTTTGACAAGATTCGAGCATCCGACTGGTACTGTTCTCGCGGGCCAGACTATCTATGTAAATCTAACTGTGAAGAACCGTGCAGATCATAATATAACCAACATCCATGTAGGATTAGAGTTCAGCGGCGCACTTGAGCTTCTCAACGATAGCAATATCCTTGATATAGCAGTACTTGAACCAAATCAAGAAATAAATGTGACCTTCGAATTAAAGGTCGTAGGCACAAGTAATGTTGTTATGGAGGCAAAAGCATGGTCTGATGAAGCAAATGTATTTGGGTACCAAAAGAGAGCTGAATTTACAACATTAGGCCTAATGGTAGACGCTAAGGTCTCTCCAGATTACATAGTTATTGAGAACTTCGATACTGTTAAACTAACGGTTAATGTGACTAACCCTAGAGAGAATCCAAATGCTACTAATGTAAATGTATCTATCATATTACCCGCTGATGTGCAAACAGAAAATGACACATTCTACCACTTCGGTATTATTGAGAATGGTACAAGTAAAATAATTGAGATTTATCTAACCTCCAATGTAGCTGGACTCAAGACAGTAAACATTGAATTAGTAAGTGAGAATCTAGGCACCGCATCCGCAAAGGTAACATTCGGTGTCTATGCTAAACCATTCATAGTGTTCGATCAGGGACACTACCAATACTTTACCGCAGAGGTGTTATCCAAGTTTGTGGCCCTACTGAAGAATTATGGCGATGTATATCTTAACAATGGGACTCTAGATAGGAATCTCCTAGGAAACACGTCTCTTGTTATCCTACCGATACCTGGTGTTGAAACCTATGGTAGCGGAGATCCCTCCTCGTGGACTGTACCCAAACCACTGACGGGCGAGGAGATAGACGCACTCATAGACTATATTAATAACGGTGGAAAACTAATAGCGATCGCTACATGGTACAGATACATACTTGACGGAACACTTCACGGACTAAACAACGTCACTAGTTCATTCGGAATATACTTCCAAGACGCAGAAATTGTGGACGATGAAGACAATGCCGGTAAGCCATATTATCCCATACTGAGGAATCTAGAGAAGCACCCAATAGCATCGGATGTCGAATTCATCATTGCAGCGAGTTCAACATACATCCTCATTACTGGAAATGCCAAGGCCGTTGTTAGAGGAAACCCTACATCATATGGCGTGACGAACGAATCTAACACTTATGACTACCATCCAACGGGTGTTAATGGATCCGATCTGATTGCTGTAGCAGCTGTGGAGACACAAAATAATGGTAAAATTGTGGCGTTTGGAGGAGGATCGATGCTTGGAGACTACTATTTTGACAACAACTCTATGCTCATCGAAAATACAATTAAGTGGATCCTTGGCGACACAGAGGCACCAACGGTAACAATAAGTACTGAAAATATCACCGACGCTGAAGGCAACGTAATCGGTGTTAACATAACAATAATAGCTGAAGATAACTTGGCGCTTAGAAGTATCGTAGTTACAGTAAATGAAAGCGAGAAATATAGAAACGATGAGCTACTCACTCATAGTTTTGTATACACATTCACAGTCGAGGGGGCCGGCACATACATCATTAGTGTTTCAGTGGAGGATCATGCAGGATTAGTAACCAGCAAGGAAATAACTGTAACGATACCAAAAATCGAGGAGGCTCCTACGCCTACATGGATATACATAGTTATAGGTGTGATCATCATAGTCATAATCATAGCAGCTGTATACATGCTTAAGAAGAAGCAAGTGTAAATATTTTTCTACTTCTTTTTCTTTTTATTTTTCTTCCTTAGTGAAGATTTCATAGCGAGGGAGTTTTTGTCTGGTGGTTCATTTGGGTAAATTTGAGGCGTCTACACTAGTATCTAGGCCGGATTTAAGGGTTACTCTGATTCTCCTGCTTATCTTCGCCGTCGCTATGATGTATACCATATATAGCCTATATGCACAGGAGATTAATCAGGAGGAGATACCAATAGAGTACCGTATCACAGCACCCTACAATCCACCACCAAGACCGCATAGGGATGGAGAGGTCATCGTTGGGAGAGAGTATTTTACGGCTAGACTCTACATAGTATTCGATACAAATATTACTAGTCTAGAGGTTTTTTTGGACGCCACAGGCGAATGTATATACCCAGAGGGATACAATGCGACTTTCACACCCCGCATTTCGAAGAATAGGCCTAGAGTCTCTGTCTACAAAGTTTCTGTAGGTGGAGAGTCTGAAGAGGTAAATATTACCGACTCACTCTCATTGATCACGGAGGAAAACAGGCTATATGTTTATGCTAGTCTCCCTGGAGCTAGTAGCGGAGAAGCATATGACATACTCTGGCAACTAATACCGCCACAGGAAATGCCGGAGAACATAGATAAATATGTTGTTGCCTTGAAGATAAAGCTGGTCATACATTTCCCCGACGGCCACTCAGAAAATATTGAGCTCCCACCAAAGATAATTAATATTGTTCACCCCCCAATAATGAACTACATAATAATAACAGCTCTTGTCGCTGCTGGTTTTGGTTTACTATTGCTATCTGGGTACATAGGTTTCTTTAGGATGTTCTCGACAACAGACCTCGTTGTGATAGCTATCATATCGGCAATGCAGGCCATATGGGTGCATGTAATCGGAAGGCTTTTAGTGTTCCCATTACTCAATAGGATACCTCTAACATATAATTTTGCGGTCGGAGATTTCCCATATATCTTGCTCCTAATACTAGCAGTTATGCTCATCAGAAAGCCTGGAACTGTAAGCCTAACGCTATTTGTATATAACCTGTCGAGCCAAATAATGGGATTCTATAGTTTTAACCCAGCATGGTGGAGCTACCCATTAGCAGAGGGGATAGTTCCAGATTTATGGATATTTATCCGTGGCGAGGCCATATTGACAGATAGGATAATCTTCTTCAAGAGAGCAATATCAACCGAAGTCTTAGAGGCGGCGCCTGGGTGGAGACCTATCAAGTATGTGGATGGCTTCATAATTGGTTTCACACGCGGATTTACTATGCAATATGCATTATTAGCGATATTCCTACCGTACTTCTATAGAATCAGCTATAGCTTCGGCTATGTATTCTGGTGGATGGTTATCCCTTGGGCGATTGGAAACAGCATTGAAGCTGTGATCTCAATACCTATTGCCGAGGATATACGTAAATCGGCGGCTGCTATCTAGCTTTGGAGATCTTCGTATTATCCTTCTTTTTAATTTTTCTTGTCAATACGTATCCCATAGAAAATCAGAATTTAGCTATTTTCCTGCAGTTTTTCTAGCAAAGGTATAAGCTTATCGCTCGGTTTTTCCATCTTCTTTATTATTGGCTGCGGATCTATGCGGTAGTTGTCTGGGTCTTTTAGCACTCTGAGTACGAACTCTATGATTCTCTGAGGTTCTACTATGTGGAATACTGGGAGCCCTTTCTCTCTGAGATATTCTGCGTAGCCAAGTTTCTTTGGAAAGAAATATATTGATGGCACACCATATAGCGCTCCCTCTTCGACCATTGTTCCACCACCAGTTATTAGTAGCGTAGAAAAAGCAACAACATTATACGCCGGTATGAATCTTCTCGGCATTTTTATCTTATCCCCAAATTTCCTGGCGAGAATCTCTCTTTGATCGGAATATCGAGGAAATACTAGGATCTGTGTGTCTGGATAGAATCTAAGTATTGTTTCGATAAGCCTTGTTTCGAAGAGCAAAGGTTCTCCCCTGCTATAATCCAAGTAGTAATAAGCATAGGTCTCTGCCGGTCTCAAGATTACTATGGGTCTACTTATTTCGAGATTTAGTTTATTTAGGAATAATGAGTCTGGAGGAAATGTCGATACCCACTCAAGTGGGTCGACACCATCATACTGTATTAGACGGTCTGGTGCAATCATATGTTGGAGTAGTTCTCTAGGAAGACATTTTGGTGTTATTACGTATGTTGCCAGAGGGAATGTTAATCTATGCACTATATGAGCATGAGGAGTATCCTCAAGAATTATCTGGGGTATTCCCAGACCGAAACTTACCCTTGCTGTTGCTGGATTCGCAAAATGAATTACAACATCTAAATCTCCTATCTCTGAGAATACCTCAGTAAGCTTAATTGCTCTTTCGAGGTCGGCCATCAGTTTACCTTTTAGGGTCTTGCCACCATATCTACCGACAGATATATACTCTATGTCAAAGTATTCCAGTAATGTCGTTGTTGATTCATATTCCCTCGCCGTGACAAATATCTGATGGCCCAATTTTCTGAGTTTAACGTGGAATGCTGCTACCATCAGAGAGTCTTTCGGGACGCCCGCATCCAACAATACTTTCATCTTCGATCCTCCCAAGGAAAATAGTAGTGATAATTATTAGAAAACTGGTTATTTTTTCTGAGATTCTTGGAGGAATCTCTCATAGTCCTCTCGTCTTATCTTAACTTCTTTTCCACAATAAGAACATCGGAATACTAGGTAATTTTCTTCTTCTTTTACTTTCTCCTCCAGTCTTCTTCCGCAGTAACATACGAAGCCTCTTAGTCTTGCTGGGTTTCCGTACACCAAGCCAAATGGGGGAACATCCTTGGTTACTACGGCTCCAGCACCTATCATTGCGTACTCACCTATCGTGATTCCACATACTATAGTGGCGTTTGCCCCGATCGAGGCCCCTTTCTTTACTAGTGTTGGGACAAGTTCCCAGTCTTCGTTGAATGAGCGTGGGTAGAGATCATTTGTAAATGTGGCGTGGGGGCCTATAAAGACGTCGTCTTCTATTTTGACACCACGATATATACTCACAAAGTTTTGTATTTTCACATTGTTTCCTATCTCAACATTGACGTCTATGTATACTCCCTTTCCAATGTTGCAGTTTTTTCCAATTTTTGCGCCTTTTCGGATATGAACAAAATGCCAGATCCTTGTGCCTTCACCAATTCTCGCACCTTCCTCGACGATAGCTGTTGGATGAATAAAATACTTTGCCAATAACATCCCCCTTTGGGCCTACCTAATAATAAAGATATCAGAAATACACATAAAATCTGATTTTCGCGGTTATTTATTGGAGGAGTTTTACGATGGTATGCAGAAAGATATTTATAGCGTGGAGCAGACTCTCAAGCAGAACAATTAGATACGCCCGATTTCTTGGGCTTAAAGTATACTTCATTAGGGATCCGCCCCCCTACCTCAGAGCATTTTTCTACACATTGGCCATATTGTTGAGAAGACAAAATGATATAGTATTTGTCCAGTTGGCCCCAGGACCCCTACTGATGCTAGCGGCGATTATGAAATTTATGAGAAGATTCTTTTTGGTAGCAGATATGCATTCTTTTTTCCTATGGCCGAGTTCCGCTAAGGGCATCATAATAAATAAGCCTTTTGGATTCTTCCTCAGGTACTGTGATCTTATTCTAGTACATGCAGACATCGTGAAGCATATGATGCCTGCGAATCTTAGGAGAAAAACGGTAGTGGCTTTAGACCCACCAATAGAACTTAATTCCGAAGGGAGAATGCCCGAAGAGGAGGGATCCTTAACAATAGTCTTCCCAGCGTCGTTTGCTGAGGATGAGCCCATAGAAAACATTATTATGGCCGTAAAAACACTCTCTAGCAGAGGCTACAACATAAAACTTATAGTCACTGGTCGATATGAACGCCGACCTGAACTCCTAAAATATTCGGACAATAAACATATAATCTTCACGGGCTTCCTGCCACGGGGGAAATACTACGAGGTTCTTAGAAATTGTGATTTGATCGCGGCTCTAACAAAAGCTAAACACTCCTTAATGGCTGTGGCTCTAGAAGCATTATCGCTTGGGAAACCTCTCATTCTGAGTGACCAACCAGTTTTTAAACCTATTTTTGGCGAGAACTTTATGTATACTGATAACACTGTTGATGACCTCATCGAGAAGATATCCTATATTTATGAAAATAGGGAAATCCTTGACACGCTTAGGAGAGGTGTTAAGAAAGCTAAGCTGAGATATGTTAGCAGATTTAAAGCAACAGTAAAAGCTCTATCCAAGATACTTAGATGGATATGTGAGAAGAGGAGTGCTAGAAGATGACCACATCTTCGGGCCTCTCAAAGTATCTAATTATTAGCTTAAAATAGTCTGTGAGTTTCTTAGGTTTTTTCTTAAGCGAATAGTTTGAGCTCCAAAATGCGTGGTCTGTGTGGATCCCCCTTCTCATTCCATGATCCGATATTATCAGTATCCATACCGGTTCGTTGTTTTTTGAGGCTAATATCCTCTTTATCTTATTTATCCAGCGGGAAACAATTCTGTATGTTTCTAGCAACATTATTGGTTTGTTCCAGTAGAGATGCCCAACAACATCTGTGATGTAGAAATGCACCATTATCAGATTCCAATCATTTGACTTAATCATGTCCTCCAATATCCTCATCTTCTTTTTCTCCAATAACCATTGGAGTCTTAGTCTCTTTCTTGTCATCTCAGGGTCCCCGATGCATCTTGTTAGTGGAAGATATAGGTCGAGGAGAAATTGATGTTTCCATAGGTTGTATCCGGGTATGCATATGGCTCTGGAATTCGGTATTAGCTCAAATATTGTCGGTACTTTTAGGTCCTGTTTGCCCATGGGTCTGACTTTTATTCCTCTTCTATGTAGGATATAGGCGGTACCTGCTTTCTGACCTCTTCTTCTCCGTATTTTTTCTATTAGCCCCTCCACCTTCTTGTAGAGAGCAGGGCTAGTAAGTATTTTCGCTACAAACCTAATTAGCTTACTTTCATAAGTCACGAAGTGTGTTATCCCAGTGTCTATATGCCCAGAAATTATTATTGACCAAAGCCAGGGTGTTATGAGCTTATTTTTATATGGCGTGAGATCTATTTTGCCGAAGTCCCTTTGTAATAAAGTTTTGAATCTAAACCTTGTAACGATGTTGTATTCTAATGCGTCCAGCCCTAAGATAAGAAGTTTCTGCATAGCCTAACCACCTCCGAGGCTCTTTACTTCCTACTTAGAAGCTCCCTAACTCTTCTTATCGTCCTTAATGTGCGCTCTTTCGCCACCTTTAAGTGGTGTTTAGGCTCAAAGAGGCCTACCAACTCTTCTTCCGTGAAATATTTTCTGAAAATATCATTATTGAGGACAACCCTCTCGAATGGTACTCCTTTCTCCTGTGATTCCATAGCTAGTTTTCTGACAAGCATATATGCTTTAGCTCTGCCATAACCCTTTAGTGCTAGGGCATTAGCTATGATCTCTGAGAATATTAGTCCCCTTGTTAGAGATATGTTCTTATGGATATTATCTACGTTTACTTTCAGATTTGAGAGAAGCCTTATTGCTTTGTTTAGTTGTTCATCAAGCAGAAGGAATGCTTCAGGTATCAAAACCCTCTCCGAGCCGCTATTCGTTAGGTCTCTCTCATGCCATAAAACCACATTTTCTAGAGCCACCACCATTAGTCCCCGCAGGATTCTTGCTAGAGAAGAAATATTCTCAGCTGTGATTGGGTTTCTCTTATGGGGCATCGCCGTGGATCCAATCTGTGTGGAAGCAAACTCTTCTTCGACCTCAGCGATCTCTGTTCGTTGAAGATTCCTTATTTCTGTAGCTATCTTATCTAGGCTTGATGAGATGTTCGCTAGAACCAAAAAGAGTTCCGCAAGGATGTCTCGTGATATTATCTGGGTAGCGCTTTCATCTGGTCTTAGACCAAGTTCGCTAAGAACCTCCCTTTCTATCTCCTCGCCTATTGTCCCCAGACTTGTATGTATCCCAACAGCACCGCTTATCTTTCCAACATATAGTCTCTTCTCAAGATCCTCTATTCGCTCCCAATGTCGAAGAAACTCCTCGGCAAAAACAGCGAATTTCCTTCCAAAGAGATATATGTTTGCATGAATACCATGCGTCCTCGCAACACAGGGCGTATCAATATATCTTTCGGCTAACTCAGAAAGTACTGATATGAGTCTAAGAATCTTCTTCTTCACGATACCAAGGGCTTCTCGGATAATAACTATCTTCGCCGTATCCCTCAGATCTGCTGATGTTAGTCCTATGTGTAGCCAGTCTCCCAGTTCTCCCATTTTTCGGGCTAATACGTTTATGAGAGCCATAATATCATGTCTCGTCTTTTTTTCTTCTTCGAAAACCTCGTCTACACTCAGCGAATCGATTGCCTTCTTTAAAGCATCGCTTGTTCCTCTTGGAACAAGTCCTCTCCTCTCCTGAGCCTGGGCAACAAGATACTCTACCCAAGCCATGGTCCTATAGAAGTTTTGGACTGAAAGTATCTTTCTAAGCTCCTCACTCCCATATCTATATTCTACTGGATGTACCTTTTCTCCTTTCCCACTCACTATTTTCGCCTATCAATAGCATCATATACATCGGGACCTGTTCTGATGATTGTTATTGGAACACCAAGATTTCTTTCAAGCTCCAATATGAATTCCTTAGCCTCTCTGCTAAGCTCATCCCAAGACTTCTTCCCCTTATCCTTAGGGAAAATAACATCAAGCTTGGTGATAGCTATTTGGGAAGCGCTATTCAAGCGAATAGCTCTTCTTGCAAGCTCATAGTTAAATGGTGCTGCTCTTCTAAGTCTCCCAGTAACAGTTCCGTATTCCTCCCAACCTCTCCTCTTTATCTCATCTTCGGGAAGCTCACCGGGCAGTGGGCCTGCTCCCACACGCGTGACATATATTTTAAATACTAGAATTACTTCGTCAACATCTTTGGGGCCTATTCCAACATCCCCACAGAGCGTCCCAGCGGTAACATCTTTAGATGTGACATATGGGTAGAAACCATGATATAGAGATAGGAAAGTTCCCTGAGTACCCTCAATAAGTATTTTTTTATTGTTGTCTATCGCTGACCAGATCTCCTCTGGGACATCAGTAATGAACTGGCGAAGTCTCTCAACCTCCTTGGCGATTCTAAGGATTCTCAGAGCTCGGTCAGCATTGGCCTGCCCACATCCCGTAAGTGTGCTACCAATCTTCTTTTTTAGGTGGGACGATTCTTTTTCTCTTTTAATATGTTCTTTCTCTATGACGCCAGCGTTTTTATCTATCCCTATTCTCCTAGGATCCACATGATATTTCTCTATCTCCTCAAACAGCACATCCGGATTTACTAGGACTCCGGGCCCTATGAGCAACTTACATTTCTCATATATAAACCCTGAAGGAATCTGTCTGAGCTTATATGTCTGCCCCATATAGTTTACTGTGTGCCCAGCATTGGGACCGACCCCCCCTCTGACGCAGATATCAACCTTGTCTCTTAGAGCTAAAAAGCCGACGACACTTCCCTTACCTTCATCTCCAAAGAACCCGCCGACTACTAGGTAGACCGGCATTAGCTTCTCACCAAATGTATCCAAGAAGATAAAGACTATTAAAAGCAAGATGAAAAATCTGGTAGAAGACAATGATTATCTAGGTCTAATCATTATTACACGTGCAACTCTTAGGGGCACTATGTGCTCATTGGATCCCACACGGACAATAAGAACTCTGTTTACTTTATCAATCTTTATGACTTCCAACTCAACATTAGGTTTTATTCCTATGTGCATCATAAGTGTGAGGATTTCTGGTGTTTCAAAAGCTATTCTTGAGACTCTAAATACACCTATGCCCACTGTCGAAAGGGGCATACCTTTAAGTTTCACAAGATTGAGATTTCTATCTGGTATTGGATTGCCATGAGGACAAAATTTAGGGTAGTTTAGAAAAGATTCCAACTTGTTAACGGTATTCTCGGCAAGAACATGCTCCATTCTGCACGCCTCATTATGGGTCATCACGGGATCCAATCCTAGTTTCTCGTGCAGAAATACTTCACATAGTCTATGGGCTCTAAGTATTTTGGCTACGCGCATAATGCCTTTCTTCGTTAACCTTACGCCTCTATATTTAATGTATTTGATGTATCCCTTCTTAGCTAGACGCTGAAGAGTTATTGTAAGTGTGCTTGGTGCGTATGTAAGGAACTCAGCAAGAAGCTTAGGTTTTATATATGTTTTTTCATTAGTCATCAACCTATATATTGTTTTTAAGTAGTTTTCAGCACTCTCTGACAGCTGCTCTTCGCCCCGAGGCATATTAGGCCTCTTCCAAAATATTTGACAGCTTTAGCATGCCATGAACATAATATTATGGAGATGAAACAATATGACATCCTACGAAAAAATAAAACATTGGTAACCTATATGATAACTGTCCTAAAAGTCTATTTAACGTATACAATTTTTTGTTGCTTCAGCTTAAATTTGTTTTTTACACTAAATAGTTGACTGGGTGTCCTATCTATGCCTAGAATCCCTATTAAGAGGGTTTTTGTTTTCGACAATGCTGGGTTGGTGACAGTTGTAAAGTTCCGGGAAAACGGAGCATATAGTGTTCTCGTTAATTGGTCTGAGGAGCTAAGTGTTAAGGGAGCAAAATTTGTTGCACTAGCACTTAAAAAGAAGATTGAGGAGAACACAGAATTCTTTGAGCCCCGTAAGAACCTTATGGTCCATCTCGGCTCAAAGTACATTGTTGCCATAGAACATAAAAAATTCCCGCGGAACGAGGCCAGGAAGCTTCTTAGAAAAGTGAATGAAATATTATCGGCACTTAGAACCTTCGATCCAACTGAGATTGGAGAGGTCGTAGCTCGAGCTATAAAAACAGAGTTTATGGATTAACAAATTTTCTAACCCACTCATTGGAGTATCTCCATAATGTTAGTGGGCTTGGCCTATCAGGGAATGGATCGAGTTTTCTCAATCGCAAAGATTTCAGAACCTTTCCTATGGTGTCGGCTGCTGTTACTACTGTTATGAATATTGCTGCTAATCCTCTCCATTTTCCCCACATTCTCTCTGCAAATTCCTCTACTTTCTCTTTTGGCCAGACCTCATCAACATTCAAGTAGGCATTGGGTATCAGCCGAGCGAACCACCGGTCTACTGGGAATTCATCGTACTTTCTGAGTGCTAATATCCTAGCAATTCTTGCTGTGTATTGGCCAATACCTTTAATTTCTTCCAATTCGCCCAGCTCAGGAGTTTGTTTGGAGAAAACTGTGGCGCATCTCAGTATCACTTTTTCTCTATATCCTACCCTGGCCTCTTTGATATACGTCTTCTTAGAAAGAATATCATCTGGTGTTGGAAGAAAAGCTACTTCATGTCTATACTTAGCTATTAAGACTTTGGACCCAAGCTTCTCTCTTAGTAGTGTTACCATGAGCCATCCCTGCTGGAAACCAGCATTCTGCTGACATATCCCTATTAGAAGCCCCTCCCAGAGGCTCTGTACCGATCTCATATGTATACCTCTAAGCTTATTGCTAATTATACCTAGAAGAGAATCACTTCTTACACTATCGTAGAATTTACTAAGATTTTCATCGATACCCAGTATGTATCTCGCATTTTTTAATACTTGGTCAACCTCCACTCCTCTACTTTTCGAGTAGACCTCAAGCTCTATACGCTCATCGCCTTCTGATGCTACAACCACTATTTGTTTATCGTCTATCAGAATTGGTATGTAGGCTCGTTCTCCATCGAAATCCCAGTGAGTCGAATAGACACTCACTGTCAACTTAAAATTGTAGTCTCTTGGAATAGATAGTACCGTCCTATATACTGGTTCTCTGAGAATCAACATTGCGCCTAACACCTTCAAATCGCGTATCGATAATCATTCGTTCAGTAGCATCAGACTATCATCATTAAGTGATTTTCTTCTGAACATCAAAAATAAAAATATGGATTTTTACAAAGTAGCGAATATCAGTATTTTTCGTGGTATGAGGTTCATTCTTCTTCCCATCTATGCAGTATTTTTCCTTCCCCGATAACAAGTCTCGGTTTCGCTCCAAGATAAAATGGATTTCTGTCCCAGACTATCAGACTCGCAAGTTTTCCTGGTTCCACAATCCCCAATAGGTCGTCTACACCTAGAATCTCAGCGGCGTTCCTAGTTATTACTGCCAATGCTTTTTCCTCATCTAGACCATACATCAGGAAGTATCTCAGCCCTAACATAAGGTTCCTTGCTAGAACTACCGGGTGATCCGTCATAAGTGAGAATTTTACTTTGGACTGTATGAGTAGTTTAACATTTTTGTATGATTCGTGTTTTAGCTCTGTTTTGTACGCATATGAATCTATCGGCCCATAGACGACGGGTATGTTGTTATCTCTAAGTAGCTCAAATACTTCGAGTCTATGCACATCCTCAACATGTTCGGCCATCCCGACTAGATTGTACTTCCTCATAATCTCCACCAAAAACACGACATCGTCCTCCTTATGCACATGAACTTTTACTCTTTTCTTCCTATCCAGAATCTCAAGTATGGCGCGGTCGACTGGAGTGAATTCCATCATGAGGACTTCTTTAAATTCTTTCATTTCCTCCTCAAATTCTTCCTTGGAGATAATTCCTTTTTCCATGCGGCGTCTAAGCATTCTCTCTCTCTGCCTTATTCTCCATTCAATCTTCATCTTCTTCTTTATGACCTCATGAAACTTTCTGTGAAGGAACGCGTAGACACCCATTCTAGTGAAGAATCTTTTTCCTCTCCAAACCAAATATGTTGACCTCGGATTGTATCCTAAGGCCATCTTATACCCTATGTAACGTATGGGGGCCTCGCTTCTGTCTCGTGCGAAATTCCTTATAACAACTGCTTTTCCACTGATAAGATTTCCACTTCCAGGAACAATACAGGAGTATAAAACGCCAAATTCGATGGCATCTCTGAAATACTTATCATCAAAATAGACACTATCCAATGGGTCTAGATCTGGTAAAAATATGTCTGCTTGCTCATTCACCTCGCCTTCAGTTGATGGTTCCCCATGTCGAGACATCCCTATATGGCTGTGGGAATCTATGAAGGCAGGGGTAACAAAGCCCTCTCCTATAATCTCACCTTCGGGTTTATCGGAAATATGTATTATTCTCTTTCCTTCGAAAACGACATAGACATTCTTCACATATTTATATCCATCAAAGAGAGTTTTAGCAAATACACATCGCATAGGAAGCACCAACACATATTTTTATAGGAGTGTGCAAAACTAGAATATTAGAGAATAAAAATAATATGATGCATGGAACTAGACTCGGGACGATTCTGGCGAATCTATGTGGTTCTCAAAATGTACATTATTTCTTCTTGGAGAAGCCTAGATACGCTCTCTATCAGTCTACTTTTCTGGCGAATAACTAACAATTTTTTGCGTAGGATATAATCTCTTCTGATTCGCTCAGAAACCTTGTTAAAAAGTAGCCAGATAAACCTCTCTGTTTCGATTTCATATTTATCGGCGGTTACCACCATAGTAAGTGTTGCTCCGCCTTCGCTCTGCAGGATCTTTTCTTTATTGACAGCTAGTATCTTTCTATTAGCCGTAAACATTATTACCCTATCGGTTTCGGTCTCAAGGAGATAACGAATCAGCTTATCATCCACCGCTCCCATACGTAACACTATTTCATCGCCAATTGCTATTGCTAATCCACTCAACCCTGAGACTACTAGATAAAAGCTTATTTTCTTGGAAAGATAGGCCATCAAAGCTGAAACTAAGCCTATGAGCATGAAGGATATATAGTTTGCAGAGATTATCAGTTCATAGGGAAAACATGATAGTACTACTTGTAGAATGAAGATCCCAGTAACTATCAAGAGTATTGCCGAGATTAGTATAAATATCCTATATATGTGGAGCTCTTCCAGTGCTATTATTTTGAATGTTTGGAATCTTTCTAAGAGCCGACGATATAGTATATATGAGAGACCCAAACTTATAAGCGTCGATCCAAATATAGCAATTAGCCTTATCCATGTATGTGCAAGTCTAGGTTCTAGTAGTTCTGCTCGCATCGTTAGAACTTCCCATATCGCGAATACCGCAAGAAATGAGACTAGATAGTTTATTATGGGGTTTCTCATAGTAAGTCTGTTCATCTGAGCAGCATATAAGGCGATGGCGACACAGCTTAAAATTAGAAATAGTCTCACAAAGATTATATTATTTGTTAGAAGACCTAAAAACTTCGATAACATCGAGAAAAAGGCCATGATCAGCAGAACTCTCATTAGAGAAAGAAGTTCTGTTTTTTCTCGGAAAACTATAACTGCCGCATATAGACATAAAATGGCAGCAAGTAGCGTTGTTAGGATTATCAAACTCACTTAGACACCAACTTCTAGAGTTTCCTTGGTCTTTCCATCAAAAGTCTCAAAAACATGTTATGAGAGTGCAAAAGTCCATAAACAACATATCTTTGTAACAAATACATTTTATTATTGGTTATGATAGCCGATATTTTAAGATGAGATATTTTCTCCAATTCCGATACAAATAGGAGTATTCTTCCAACATCATCAGCGTCAAGGATGTCTGGTTCCTCTGATATTATCCTCACGATTCCACACTCATAACTTTTAGCAATTTTTATGTATATGGGCGCTTCAAAGGCTACTAATACGGCGTCTTGGGGCTCATTGAGCAGAATCGTTATTATGATTATTGCTACTGATAGGACAAGTACTTTAAAAGAGAGATTTCTATCAAATACTAAGATTAGCTTAAATAATAATAAAGAAAAAGCAGATGCTACCAATATTATCACAAATAGACCCATTTGTTCGTCGACAGTATATATCACTATAAATGGTAGGAGAAGAGACATATAGAACTTCTCTTTGCTCGGAGAGAAGTCGTACAGGCTTACCATATATGTTATGGAACACGCGGTATAGAAGACCAATGATATATATGGTAGATGTTCGCCATAGGCTACTTGACTCGCATAGTCCAGTAGGTGAATTACTATGAGGGGAGATATCGTTATGAATGCCCTTCGATACCCAATGTAGTATGAGGAGAATAGATATACTATTATCCCTATAGCCAGTACTGGGGTTAGTAACCCAGTGCTCATATGGGCTCTCCCACCACGAATATCTTATATATCAAAGGACAACGTTTATAGATTCTTCTTTGAATATCCTTAAAATTAGCCCTCTCCTCAAACTCCAGTATTATCCTCCCAGATTCGATGTAGTCAGCTATGTGGCTATATCTTGAGTCGCCCTTAATTAGGCTTATTAGCCTATCTCTCGGATCCGGAGGAATCCTTTCGGAGATCACCTGCATGATTATTCCAGACATACATGGAATTATTAGGACTATGAAATTCTCGGTATCTATTACCTTCGCGACAAATTCTGCAAAGTCCTGTTTTAGCTGGATTCCTCTCGAACCTATGCTTATCCCAGTGAATAATTCACCTAATTCACCTAATTCACATATATTCCCAATATATACGATCCTACGGCCTATAACACTAATATGTGTACCCCTATTCGCTACTAGGTCATTTAGTAGATAGTTTGGCAGAGAGAACGCTGTTGCTGTTGTAGCCGCAACTAAATACTCCTTATACCCAGCCATCTTATGGATAAAATCCTCTACTTTTGTTGGAATAGTTAAACTGGTGTCTGTCATCTGTACACCAACAGAAGCCGTCGTTAAGTATATCGGTTTTAACCAACCAAAGGGGGAGGAATATGGATTCGAATCATCAAAATACATGGCCATCGCCATTATCATCGTTTCTGTGGATGCATACAGGTTTAGTATTCTTAGGTTAAGTCCAGAGCTGTTTCGGGCTTCCTCGGCGAATCTGTGAATATCCTCTGAAGAAATACTAAATCTTGTAGATAGGATAACATTTTCGTCAAACTTATCTGCGTATTTATATACATACTTTCTGAGAATCTCGGTCATTGTGTATATATCCGCCAACACTAGATCATACTTATTCCCTGACTTTCTGAGAGTTCTTTCTAGCTGTTCTAGGCCACCGACACATACAACTGCCTTCCTAGCAATAAAACGCAAAAAATTTGAGTGATACTTAATAGAAGAGTCTGGCTCAGAAAAGATTAGAATCCTATCAAAAAGCATTTTTTCGTTATTATGATTGGCGATCGCACAGATGAGTAAGGCACCTCTAACCATAACTTCGATACTCTTCCTAGTAAGCGGAACAAATATTCTTTTGGGAACACCTTCGGTTGTACCCCTAGTCTTCAAAACACAAAAAATATCGCCCTTAAATTCCTCAAAAAGATTTTCGGGATAGTTCATGGTTATTCTTAGATCAATCAGATCCTCGGGATCTTCTATGCTTAGTAGTTCTGGGAAAAACCTCCTCGCAAAATTTGTTTCTCGGATGGCAACCCTAAGATTGTCAACAAACTCGCGCAATTGTGTATCGAAATCATATTCGATAAACTGTTTAAGCTCAGAGATAAAATTCATTCTGGTTTCCTTGGAAAGTATTTTAATTAACCAAGGTTTTGTAAGCAAACGGACGAACATTGCGAAAGGTATCATCAACATCATCTTAATGAACTAACAATTCAAACAAAACAAAAATATAAGCTGTATCTTTCCGAAAAATATTTTAGAAAAATCAGATTTTTTGGTATTTTTTCTTAGCTAAAAGAAAGTGTTTTATACATCTTATTGATTACGTTATATTATTTGAATTGAGTTTCTGGTGCTAGAAAAATGAAAAAACTAGATGAATTAGACTTGAAAATCATAAGAATCCTTCACGAGGATTGTAGAGCAAGTCTTGTCTCAATAGCTAAACAGCTCGGCAAATCCGTATCCGCGATAAGCTATAGATTAAACAAACTTATGCAGACGGGAATCATAAAGAAGTGTGTTGCTATTGTGGATGCCAAAGCACTTGGATTAACATATAGCGTTATTATAATGATTCGCGTTGTTCCAGGAAAACTAGCAGACCTCACCAAGTTTCTAGGCGAACGAGAGGAAATTCAGCTGGCATTTACGATTACTGGTGCTTATGATCTCTGCATATATGCGATATTCAAAGATGAGAACGCGTATTTCGACTTTATTGAGGATCTTCATAATACAGGGTATGTTCTAGAAACAACAACATTCACAATCATTAAGAAACTAAAGGACGACCTAAAATACATTTAACTTCACTACTTCAAAAAAATTCAAAGGAGAAATGGGTATAGTTCTGCTACTTATCCCCAAATTACCTTTGTAACTTCCGATAATCCAAGTTTTTCGAGAGTTTCCTTCGTCGGAACACCGTTCTTGTCCCAGCCCCGCATCTCATAGTACCAGTCAAGCATCTTGTCGTACCCATCATAGTCAAGTTTCGCTCCCTTTTCTGGCCCTTTGGTTAGTGGTTCTTTGAACCATCTTTCTGGCGGCATATCATATTTTCTTGACCATTCTCTGCCCTCAGCCCTGAACTCCCTCACCCAGAAAGCTCTTATTAACGCATATATCCTATTGGTCAATGTATGTACAAAGTCGTAGGATATCTTCACCCCCGTCGCATAATAGAACAGATCATAGTACTCCTCGAATGGGTACCCAACCTCTATCCATGGCAATCTACACGTGGTAGCCGTCTCGAAGAATCCTCCCCTAATATTCTGCATCCATATTAACTTCTCGACCTTTCCTTTGTTATACGCATGGCGGCCAAGCTGCTTAATCTCGAGCATTATTAACCAAGCATCTTTGTGGTGGGCACCTATCGGTGATGTTCCGTAGGCTAGCGCCATACCAGGGGCTGAGTGGCAATCATATGCGCTTATCGGTAAGCCTTTTACATGCATAGCGAAGCTCTCCGCGCCATTACCAATTTTCTTTGCTGTGAATTCTATTCCCTCAGCCAGCATTTTTCCTAGTTCTGTTCTTCTATATGTTATATCCTCAATGAGCTCCGCCGCTTTTTTGTAGTCTCCCCATTCGATTCTCTCATCAATAAGTTTTTTCTCAGAGAGCTCCATGGCGAAGCCTATAGCGCTACCCACGCTTATCGTATCAACGCCATATTTATCGGCCAGCATGTTCAGATACGAGACCTTATGTAGGTCTCCAATCCCTATGTTTGAGCCAAGCATAGCTACATTTTCGTAGTCTAACTCTGTTATGAACTCACCCTCTTCCACTTTGAACTTCACATTGTGGCCACAGATCATATTGCAGTTGGGGCAACCCTTAGTGAATTCTTTAAGCTTCTCTAGCACATCTCCCGTTATTCCTTCGAACTCATCGAAAACCCCCTCTCTGAAGTTATATGTTGGAAGAACATTCGCTTCTTGGCACCACCTCAAAACCCCCATTGTTCCCTGGCGCATCCAGAAATCATATGCATCGCTTTGCTTTATCTTTGAATACCCTTCAGCTCCCTTCTTCACCAAGGCGTCCTTATCAAATACTGCGATTTCTTTGTCTCCATGTGCGACGATAGCCTTTAGGTTCTTAGAACCCATGACCGCTCCTATGCCAGGTCTTCCACCAGCTCTGCCCTTCTCCGACATCACAACAGCGTATTTGACTAGGTTTTCTCCTGCGGGTCCTATCTCCACTATGCCAAAAGCTTTGCCGACTTCGCTTATAAGCTTGTCCTCAGTCTCAAAGCTGTCTAGCCCCCATAGATGCTCTGCATTTCTAATTTCAACATTATCATTCTCTATGAATATATATACGGGCTTCTCTGCTTTTCCCTCAATCACAATTCCATCATATCCAGCTTTACGTAGGTTAACAGAGAATTTTGTCCCTATATTTCCATCTCCATATCCGTGGGTAAGGGGGGATTTCGCCGCAATGACTATTTTCCCAGAACTTGGTAGTGGGAGTGCTGTTAAGGGGCCCGCCATGAATACTAATTTGTTTTCTGATGATAGCGGATCCGTGCCAGGTTTTAGTTCATCCCAAAGTATCTTAGCGGCCAGTCCTCTCCCTCCGACAAACTTGACCAGTAGATCCTTATTAAGTTGTTGGACTTTAATCTCCTTTTTTGTGAGGTTTATTCTGAGAATTTTTCCGTTCCAACCATAGAGCATAAAACCTCACCTAGGCATTTTCCATATCTATGGAAAAATTCCAATTTATATTGCACAGTACATAGTTATTGTTGCATCTATTGATACGTCTATGGCTAACTATATGAATTCTACTGCGCCACTAATATGTCTGATTCTTCTTCTAATCTGGGCAAGTAAGGGGTATGAGAATAAGCTCATTTGTCCTAACACTATTGCTAATCCTCTCTCCATAAGAACTAGACGCGACCTAAGGTGCTTCTGTAGACCGCCAGTTACTTTATCTAGGAAGGATATGTCTGCTGGTGCTACCCTATGGATTATGAATGTATTTACCATCGACATGATTACAGGGTCTACATAGCTTGGTCTTTGGGTGACTAATAATAAGCTTAGACCAAATTTTCTTCCTTGAGTAGCTATTGTTGCTAGAACATCACGTGCAAGATGTAGTCGTATTGGATAAAATTTTAGGTTTGGAGCATAGTTTTGTGCTTCTTCAACGATTAGAAGACCAATCATCTTTCTGCCTTTCGTCTTAGCTTCAACGAATATTTCGAAAAGTATTTTTGTTATGTAGTAGATAACGATCTGCTTGACATCAAGAGAAACCCCCGTAGCGCCGTCTGCTGAGAAATCAAGTATCGCTAGTTTTGGTTTTAGTGGATTTAGGATTCCAAAAAGATTTTTCTTACTAATCGTTGCTTGGTCTCTAGATGGGGGGATAAGCCTATATGTCTCAACGATCTTCTCTGAGAATACATCTAGTGCACGAATTATTGCTTGGAGTGTTGTTGTATGTATTCCATGTATTCCAAGTATTCTTCTGATCTCCACAGCTTCGCGACTTCCTCGTACTCTAGTAGCCGTTATTAGCATATTTCTGAGTGCTAGATATGCGTCCTTATTGCCGAAGACCTTATTGAAATCTATTCCTTCTCTAGTAGTAGCTTGGGGTATAAGATTTGCTATTGCTTCAAGTCTAGATAGTATTATGGATAGATATGATATCTGTAGCTCAGCACCTTCGATTTTTCCACCATGGTAAAAATTTATTATTAAGTAGGCTAGTTCGTAGGGTGAGAGGTCATTGAGATCGAGATATATAGGCTTCAGCTCACTTTTCGCTGTGACGTATTCCTGGCCTTCCAGGAATCTATTGAAGATCATTGAACCATGAAAAATATATCTTATGACGCTATCGTAGGCTGGAACGAGGGAGGGATCCTCATAGAAATCGATGTAGTCACCGTTGGCATCTATTACTATGATTGGTATCGTTGTGAAGTTTTTGCTGAGCATTCTCTTCTTGCCTAGTTCCTCAATTATCACACCTACTGTGTTCGATTTTCCGCTACCAGTAACGCCTAGGATGGCCATATGCATTGTTATATTTTTTAAGTTTAGGAATATGGGAAGATTTTCTGAGTATCCATATAGATGCCCGATGGTTATCATTTCGGGAGGGGAGAGGTTCGGGTCGAATCCATATAGAAGCTTTATTGATTTTAGGTCTAATTGTAGGACTGGTGCTCCAGGTGAGGGAGGCTTGTCTGATGATTTTAGGCCTCTCTCCGATAATATTCCCAGTATTTCAACATCTGCGACCGCATATTCTCTAGCTATGCCCTCTGGAAGTTTTCTTCTCTTTCTTATCGCTTCACTCCATATGTCGCCTTCCTCATAGAACTCATGATACTTCCTAATCCCTACAACATACCCGATGAATCTATTCTCTTTATCCTCTATTATGACAAACATTCCTTCTCGCAGATATTTCTCGGCTTCCTCCACTAATTGAAAGGTCGCTATCCTAGTTGTCGCTCCGGAAAGCACATATCCTAGTACTCCCTCCATACGGATTACCTACTCAATGAATCTTTGAGTTATAAGTGAGATATAATATGTGTCTTCTCCAGATAGCGTCTCAGAGATATAGCGGGATATCAGCTCGCGGAGAATCTTCCGGGCTGTTCTCTTCCTTATTGTACATGTCTTATGTGCAAGGATCACTGGGAGGGGAACATTCATTCCGGGATATGTCCAGTATATGGAGTAGTGCATTGCTATGCGGAAAATATCGGATACTTTATCGGCCTCAGCCGGACTTTCAACTCCTATTATCTTTCCTCTGAATCTCTGGGGGTTAAGGCATGCGTAAGAATAAAATATTTTTCCAGAGCCATATTCCTTGTAGAGTCTATAGTCTGTTTTCTCATGACTAAGCTCGAGGGGCTTTGTTAGGAGATAGTAGCTTATATCAGAATCGCGAAGTATTCTACGTGCGATGTAGGAGAAGATAAGGGTTACAAAAGTGTGGTCGTTCATCCATGGAAAATCCTTGAGTAGTTGCTTAAAGTTTGAGACTAAATGATTCCCCAAGATTCTCTTTGTGATTCCTATAAGGAGCACATTTTTTCTTTTCGCTCTAGCTATTGCCCTAGCCCTCCTACTAACATAGTTCTCGTATGCCTTTCTTAGTTCGCCACCAACAACAAATTTAGGGGGGTCTACTAGGGGGCCATCAATAAATATTGCTCCACCATCAATTTTTTGGGTAGCTTTCTCAAGAGCTTCAGCTTCTAACTCGAACATTCTGAGTAACGTTTCTTTCTTCACATACTCTATTCTGCCTAGTTCTGGTACTCTGATAAGTTTCACGATTAGGTTTTTTGATGGCTTAGCTTTTCCATTCTCGAAGTATACTATAGATGCCGAGATTATTGTGAAGAAGTGTGCTCCAACTCTTACCATTGGTGAGATGCTACTATCAATAGCGATGATTGGCTTTCTTGCTATTTCCTCTAATAAGATCTCATCCACACGTAGGGATCTGAAATCTTTCGATATAAGAATTTTCTCCATGAGATTTGTGGCTTTTGGGATAAAGGATAGAAACTCCAATATTTGGTTAACTGACTCCTTTGTCGCCGAGTCGAGCTCGCTAAGTGTGCTTACCCAGAAATCAACATTTCCTTCCCAATAATGTTTTTCCCTAATCCTTCGCATTAACGTATTACCCTATGATCCTTTAACACATCTATGGTACCCATTATATATCCAATCAAAAAAGCATATGTTCCGTCGTACTGAGCACTGCTAAGGAAAAACTATGTTTTATGTTCTAAGAAATAGCTAGTTGTCTTCGGACTTTCTAGGTTTCATTTCAGCATCTTTGATTTTCAATGCTAATGCGTATTCAAGACTATGTTTCTTCAGTTCCTCTAGGGCCCAGGGATTTTCCTTCACCAACTTGTCGACTAGGCTTAGATATCTAGAGACACGTATCGCTTCTGGTGATATCTTGATGAGTTCTTCGCCATCCACTAACACATAGTGTTCCTTCTCTACTTTCTCACCAACAATGTATACTGCTTCATTAACGGCGGCTTGAAGGGTAAGACAATGAGGAGAACCATCAATCGTTACGACCGTTATTTTGCTTGGTTTTGACGATCTTATCATCGACGCTATCTTACCATATACTAGTTGGCCATTTTCTTCCGGACAGAACTCCAACACCACTTTTTCTTTTGATATTTCCGAGTATATTGCTGGATTTACATATTTGAGACATTTACTACATATCAGCCAATGGGCCCCACGAAGCAACCTAGTTTTGACCCATAAGCTAAGAACTTCAGGCACTTTTCTCATCACCTCTCGCCTCCCTCAGTAGATCCTCCAGTATTATGTATACGCAGAGGGAACCACACATTGTGCATCCCTTCTCTGGCTGAAGCCCAAACTGCTCATGTATTTTCTTCGCTAATTCAGGTTCTATCGCAAGTTCAACAATTCTCTTCCAGTCCTGCTTAGCCCTAGCAACCGCCACTTCAAGATCTTTCTTCCTCGCCCTCTGCCCATACTTAGCTATGTCCCCCGCATGGGCCGCTATCCTCGCAGCGATTACACCAAGTTTTACTTGCTCCTCATTCGGTAAGCTCAGATGCTCACTTGGTGTGAGGTAGCAGAGAAAATCGGCACCAGCAGCCGCTGCTAGAGCGGCGCCTATCGCCGCGGAGATATGATCATAGGGTGTAGATATATCTGTTACTATGGGCCCAAGTACGTAGTATGGTGCGCCTCTTGTTATTCGTTTCTGGAGCTTTATATCCATTATAACTTCGTTTATTGGGACATGACCTGGACCCTCAACCATTACCTGTACATTTGCTTTTCTAGACCTATGAACAAGCTCAGCTATCGTTACGAGTTCAGCTATTTGGAAGTAGTCGTGTGCGTCTACGATTGCTCCAGGTCTTAGCGCATCCCCTAGGCTTATCACTGCGTCGTAATCCTGGAACATTTCGAGGATATAATCGTAGTTTTTGTATAGGGGATTCTCAGCTTTATTATAGTACATCCATGCTGCTAGTATTGCTCCACCCCTACTAACAATTCCTGCTATCCTACCTATGTTCTTTAGTTTCATTACGTGTTCATATCTTATCCCTGCATGTATTGTCATGAAGTCTACGCCATCCTTTAGGTGTCTTTCGATAACGTTGAGCATATCATCTTCTGTCATGAAAACAGGAGATTTCTTCTTCTTAACAGCTTCTATGTATGCTTGGTAGATTGGAACTGTCCCAAAGGGTACTGTTGATATTCTTATGAGTTCTCTTCTTATTGCATCCAAATCACCACCAGTGCTAAGATCCATCACAGTATCTGTCCCATATTTAATGGCTATCTGAAGCTTTCTTTTCTCCATTTCTAGGTCATTAACGAACATGGATGTCCCTATATTCGCGTTTATCTTGGTCCTCAGACCGGATCCTATTCCGATAAGCTTAATAGCAGAAAGATCTTTCCTAGTGACGTTCCTAGCAATAACTATTCTGCCTTCCGCAACCCTTCTAAGAAGTTTTCGGGGCGATAGACCCTCAATTTTTGCAAGTTTCATAATCTCCTCCGCTAGGACACCATCCTTAGCATATTTTATAATCATCTAAGACCCCAAAGATACTACGAGTCCATTGTCAATTATTAACACTAAACTATTTATTGTTCTGGAGAATTTGTTGAGTTTTTATTCTAGATAGCATAGCTAGACAAATAATTTTGGAGAAAATCGAGTTTCGTGGATAAAAAAGGTGTTGATTATTCTTTATTATCTATGAGTTTTGATCAGCTACGTGCCGATCTCCTTTTTTTGATTATCCTTCTAACGATTGCTATCAATAAGACCATCACTCCGATAAGTATTATTATTTCGACGAATCCGGAACTTCGTTTCTCTTTTTCTGGTTCATATATCACTATGAGGCAAATTATACGTGAGTTTCCGGCCTTGTCGACTGCCTTTATTGATATGATGTTTGTTCCCTCCCTCAGCTCCACATTGATCGTGTTTCCATATATTCTCTTCCAGGAGCTATTAGTTTCTATGAATACTCCATGTATTCCATAGTTATCTTCGACAGAGATTTTGATGCTTATGGTGCTGTTCTCAGAAAAACTGTTGTTCTTAGGCTCCAATATCGTTATTGTTGGTGGCGATGTATCGACAGTAAAATAGACTTCGTCCATGGCGACATGCCCAGCAGCATCAACAACACGAATCTCAACAATATATTCTCCGTCTTCCAGCTTGAGAACATAATAGGTATCGTCGACCGCAACCCATTCCCCATGATTTATCCTAAGCTGCACAAACTTGATGTTCTGTTCAACTATGTTCCATGAGACATTAACAACGCTCTCATTCAAATACCTCCCTTTTGGACACAGGATATGAATTATTGGGGGCATTGTATCTACTGTTATTATTACCATAGAGTATCCAATATTGCCAGCTTTGTCTTTAGCCCTAACAACTATTGTATGCTTACCGTCTTCTAGAATTGCATAATATCTTGTTTCGGAACCATTATACAGTATTTTTCCATCAATAATAACACAGTACCACACAGCATCATCACTAAGCGTCCATGTTACATTTATGCTTGACACATTATAGACTGTGTTGTTAGTAGGGCTTAGAATCCAGGGAAGTGGTGGCGTCTTATCAACGCTTATTTCAAGAACACATACATTCTTATTTCCAGCTTTATCAACAGCCCATATAGCTATTATGTGTCTCCCCTCCTCAAGATATAATGAACAGTTTGTTTGTTCGGATGGTATTTCGGATAATATTATGTCGCTGTCTAAGAATATCTCATAATGATCTATGCCAGATAAATTGTCGCTACTATTCCATACGATCACGATATTGGACATGTTGAATATGGAGGTATTTAGAGGCTTCAAAATATGTATGATGGGGGGCGTGATATCTACTGTAATCTCTATTGTGTCCGTAGCCACATTTCCAAGAATATCTATGGCTCTCACCGTGAGATTATGGATTCCCTCGCTAATATTTATCATGTAGCTAGTTTGGTTCACGGAAATATTTGCTACCAAGATACCATCCAAATATAACTCATAGTAGGCTATTCCCAGCATATCACTTGCATTCCATTCAATAAAGACTTCTGTAGAATTCAGTATCGAACCGCTATAAGGCATAAGAATATTTATTATGGGTGGAGTCCTATCAACTATTATTGTTACATGGTCAACAGCTATGTTCCCCGCGAGGTCTACTGCTCGAATAAGAATTGAGTGGACTCCATCATCGACCTCCAAATTTAGTATATAATATGTGTATCCCGTTGGGACACTTGAATTTACGATTTTTCCATCCAAGAGAAGCTCATAGTGATCTATACCAGATATATTATCACTACTATTCCACTCAACTCTTACTGATTGGTTGTTTGTTGCAAAATTATTTGGTGGTGAGATTATAAGTATCTTTGGTGGCTCAACATCTATTATTACTTCTATCGACATGGAACTTATGCTATCAGCCTTGTCAATTGCTCTTATCTTAATTGTATGTGCACCCTCACTTAGATATAAGGTATAATTTGTTTGTTCTGGGGGGATGCTAGTATTAACTGGTTTTCCATCCACATATATTTCAAAGTGGTCTATACCTTCTTCATAACTTATTGCTTCCCATCTAAGTGTTATTGTAGTCGAATTTAAGGCTTCTCCATCCTTAGGTAACAATATTCTCACATAGGGAGTCGCTGTAATTATTATGTCTCTACGAGTTATTTTCACTCTGCCCATCAGTGGAAGAGGATCTGGACCACACGGTGTCTCCCCAATGCCATCCCCATCGGTGTCTTCACCAGAATAGTTATCCCAGTAGTTCCCAGTATAATTTGTGTATGTTCTATTACCAAAACTATAAATTACTGGCCTCGGCGAGGTAAAGTAGTTTTCCGAGGGATCCCCATAATACTGCTTCACGCAGTCCATGAAATTGTTCAAGTAGATCGTATTGTTGTAGGAATAGTCAAAATACAGATTATAGTAATGCTCCTTTACTGTGTTATTCACTATCGTATTATTATTTGCATCTCCAGTTAGATTTATTCCAATATCGCCATTTGCCTCTACTGTGTTGTTTGCTACAAAGTTATTGCACGATGAAACAAGTACTATTCCTTTATGGACATTATTCCGTATTATGTTGTTTTTTATGATATTGTAGTTTGATGAGTCATCAAAATATACTCCTCTCTCATTGCATTCTATTGTATTATTGGCGATAAGGTTATCTTGACTGGATGGCTTAAGAGTTATCCCATATGAGTTATTATATACTATGTTGTAGGAAATTGTCACATTGGATGAAGATTCAACCCAAATCCCACATAGCCACTCCTGTATCACAATGTTTCTTATTGTCACATTATTCGCATTACAGATGTGTATTCCATACTTACTGCTCCAGTTATAAACTCCATCTATAATGTGGCCCCGTCCATCGAGAATCACGTTGCTTGCACTTATGTATATGGCACAACCATATGTACAATCTATTATGTCCTCGGTTAGTTCATAGTATCCAGGTTCGTCTATAATTATGTACCTAGTCTCACGTTTCCATAGCCTTGTGTCCCTATAATCTGCTATCCAGGCCCAACTCAACTTCCTTTCAAAGGAACTATAAGCGACAATCTTCTTCGCCATATATCTGCTTCGTTCGATCTGATGTGAAGTGATATCAATTCCTCCTTTAAGTATCTGTAGCATAGTTATGCATAGCAAGATCAGTAATACGTAAACTCTAACCCTAACCTTAAGCATATGACCATCACCATACCATAAAACTATGGCCGATGATACAGACTATCCAATGGTATTCTCTCCTACCTTATAGTTTCAACTTGCTCTTGTAGTGTAAAAGAAGAGAACGCACAACACTTACGCACAACACTTAAAATCATGTTTTAGAACGCTATGTTCTGTCAAGTAAATTATTTTATTCAGCCTAATAGTTAATAGGTGGGAATTATTGATTAGATATCGGTATGCTAGGCTTCCTGAGGACATATTGAGATTTGAGGACATGGGGCGTTTCGAAGCTGCCGAACAACGAATTAGATGGTTATTATCAAAAAACATTGATGATGACCTCCGAGCAAGACTCGAATACGAATTAGAGAGAATTAGAAGAATACATAAGGACTTTAACATCTCTGAGGATACAGCTATAAAAAAGCTACGCGAAGAGTTTGGAGAGGAAGCCGTAGCCAAATTTGAGGAATGGATCTCAAAAGGCTATGTCGACTACATACTTCTCAAAGGAAGAAGATTTTTCTTCAGGGCTTTCATAGACAACATATTATTCCTATGTGAAGATGAGATATGTACAAAATTACGAAGGAAAAAAGAAGAAAAACAAAGAAACATTAAGGATACACTAATCAAACATGTCGAAGAAATAGTGAACAGAGGTTCGAAGGGCTACATAGAGCCAAGACGAGTCAGAGTTCGCATGATCCTTCGGGTACTACCAAATACGTTGGAGCCTAATGAGATTGTTCGTTGCTGGCTCCCATTCCCAATAGAGAATGAACAGCAAAGCGACATAAAGCTTCTCTCAGCATCACATAGTGACTATGTAATAGCACCCCCCAGATACCCTCAAAGAACAATATATTTTGAAGCCAATGCAAAGGAAGATGGATCGGCTGAGTTTTGGGTCGAATATGAGTATACAATAAGAGCCTTTTATAGGAAGATAAACCCAAGACGAATAAAGCCCTATAACGAAGAAGATGAGCTTTATAGAAAATACACATCGGAACAGCCTCCACACATAGTATTTACCAGACACCTCCGACAACTAGCAGAGGAGATAGTTGGGGATGAACAAAACCCATACGAGAAAGCAAGAAAGATATATCGGTGGGTTACGGAGAATATGACATACACATACGTGGCGGAATACTCAACATATGAAAGCATAGCAGAATATGTAGCAAGAAACCTAAGGGGTGACTGCGGGTTCCATGCGATACTATTTATCACACTATTAAGAATCGCTGGAGTACCAGCCCGATGGCAAAGCGGATGGTACGCTAATCCCGCCATGAAGGGACCATCCCCTCATGACTGGGCACAGTTTTACGTGGAGCCTCACGGCTGGCTTTTCGCCGATTTATCATTTGGAAGATATTGGAGAACTAGAAACAGGATCCTATATGAGTTCTACTTTGGAAACATAGATAGCTTTAGAACAGTATTTAATCTGGATATGATGGGCAATTTTTATCCACCTAAGAAATATCTGAGATCAGACCTAGTGGACAATCAAAGAGGAGAAGTCGAAACAGAAGATAGAAACATATATTATGATCAAATAGAATACAAATTAGAGTACATTTAGCAAAAACACAACAGAAAGATGTGTAGAGTGAGGAAGATTGGTATCATTGTTGCTTAACGATTTCTAGCGCTTCGGTTAGTTCCCTTATTATATGTTCCTTTTTTATGACCTGTGAGTAAAGTTCGTAGGTTTTATCATCCCTAGCTATCAGAATAGGATACATACCTGCTTGAAGAGAACCTATGAAATCTGAAACGATATTATCTCCTATCATCACGCATTTATCCGCCCTAACACCCAATGTACTGGCAGCATAGAGAAATATATTCTTGAAGGGCTTCCTTAGACCTACCTCTCCAGATATTATGATAGCATCAAGAAATCTTATTAGACCATACTTTCTTAGCCCCTCCTTAATGAAGTATATTTGATGCGCGTTACTGACAACGGCAAGTTTAAAGCCCATACTCCAAAACTCTTTTATTGCTAAGAAAGTGTCTAGAGGCGGTTCTATGCTCTCAACAAGGTGATAAGTATAAAGTTCTAGCACTCTTCTAACATCATCCTCCCTATAAATTCCAAGCCTAGTAGTCAATGTTCTTATTAAAAGATCTACCGATACGTCAATTCCTGTTGCCGATCTGATAGTCTCGAAAAAACCAATTGACCATCTGAACGATTCCTCCACATCGTTAATATCAGTACTAGATATGCTTATTTCTCCAGATTCTATTCTCCTTTGAAGATCCCTGAGGAAGTTCCTAACAGCTTCAGACTCAGGATACTTTGGAACAACAAGCGTCTTATAGTAGTCAAAAAGTATGGCTTCGAACCTCATACACACCGCCATATCCAAATATCCTGTTGAACCAACGAAAAAGAGTTTTATAGCCCTACTCATGTCTGAGGGCAACTACGGGATCTAGTTTTGATGCTCTCCATGCAGGATACAAACCCGCCGCTATGCTCAGCCCTATAGCCATCGCAACCGATTTTACAAATGATTCTATAGTAAAGAGAGGCTTTATCGGCAGACCTATCTTCGCGAAGAAAACCTTAACAATAGCATATGAAAGCCCGATCCCACCTATTATCCCTACCACCGTTCCAAGGAGTCCTATTAGGATAGCCTCATATAGGAACAGCATTAGGATGTGCCGATTTTTGAAACCTATTGCTTTAAGAACCCCAATCTCACGTATCCTTTCAAGCATCGCCGTGTAGAGTGTTGTTATTATGCCTATACCAGCTACAAGAAGCGCCACAACAGATATAGCGCCAATGTACATATCGATGGCTTTAAGGATATTAGTAACGGTCTTCCTGATCTCTTCGGCAGTCATAGTCCTCAGGTTGAATTTATTTTGGATATATTCTACCGTTTCATTTAGATATTCCTCATCCCTAACTATCACATAGACGGTATCATATCCCTCCGCGTCAAAGATCTTCATTGCGTTTCTGAGAGGAATCCAAACATATACATCTACGGGTATTATGAAGCTTCCAAGATAGTTAAAGATCCCTCTAACCACAAAGTTTTTGCGTAGAGTTTCTACCCGCGTCTCTGAGTACATAACTATCTGGATCTGAACCATGCTGTTTACATCGGCAAATATCGAGCCATCAGATTCATATGCAATCTGATATCCTAGAACGACACCCACACTGTCATATTCGGATGGATATGCGCCTCTCAGAAGTCTCAGACTTGGAATCAGTAGGGGTAGATACTCAAATTCTATGCCCACTATCATGCAGTCTTTCGATCTTCCTCTCGACGCTATGGTCGCGGGGCGCGCGACGACTGGTATAACAACTTCCACTTGCGGAAGGGATTTAACATCATCTACAAAGGCTTGGCGTATGGGCTCCCCTCCAGATGGGCTGACAATTATTATGTTTGTTCCAAACTTCTCGGATTCTCCTACAATAAACTTTCTGGCGCCAATGCTCACTCCTTCAACTCCAACAATAAGTGCTACTCCAACAACCACCATGAGAATTGTAAATATAGATCTGACTTTCCGCTCTTTCAGAGCCTCGAACGCTAATATTATAAACTCCATACCACTCACACAAAAAAATAATAAAGGAAGATAGGTTGGCTATTTCTCTGTAAAGTGTCTCCTCTTTATGACTACAATAGCTGCGACAGCCGCGGCTATCACGCCTCCCACGTATATTGCTGTTAAATACTCTTCCAGCGTTGGGCCCGAAGACGTCTCTGTTGAAGATTCGCTCTCTTTCTGTGTCACAGTAAATGTGAACTCAACCAATAAGAAGTGCTCATTATATATGTCGTCGAAGTAGCAGATCTTAACGTAGACAGTATACGTCCCAGGGGATATATTTTCCTTAATCTTAAACTTTAGTATCACGGGAATAGGTGCTCCAGGCTCTATCTCACCTATGTATGTAAAGCTCTCTGCTAGAAGCTCTATAAAATCTGCCTGTATAATAGAGGCATTAGCATATTGAGCCGAGGATACACCTACATTAAGAACCGTAACGGATACAGAGACAACATCTCCTGGCGTTATCGCTCCTGGTTCAACACTCTTACTAAACAATCTTAGATCTATCTCGCCTCTGATAATAAACTCGGCTGTGCGCGACTCTTGATGCGAACGCCCATACTTATCAACAAAGCTTATGTCTAGAGATATCGATAGTGTCTGGCCTATCAACGAGACTTCACCGAAGGATGTTAGCACTTTAGCTGGAACATATAGCTCTAGTATTATCGTAACTGTGTCGTTAGGCCTTACGTCGCGGAATGTCCAGTGAGTATCACTAAACATAGCGACATATTCGGGATAGCTTATATCGACATCAACAGTTCCTTGCCAAATGTTATTCCATATCAATATTGTCACATTATATTTTCTGCCAGCATACACATATTCGGGGAGAGTTTTAACCTCAGTAGCACTTGTCACATCAACGCTGATTGTCCACGTAACACTAGAGGTATCATATCCATCATCAATCACAACCCTTAGAGTATGTGTCCCCACATCACTTTCATTGGCATGATAAGTGTAGTTAGTCGCATTATTACCAGAAAGAACCTTTTCACCATCCAGATACCATGCATATGTGATGTTATCCCCATCGGGATCCTCCGCATAGACACTGAAGGTTCTATTGTCACCGACATATATGGAGACTGAACTATCACTTGGATTCGAATCCTTCACCTCAGGAGCCCTATTAGGAACTTCAACCGTCCATGAAACAACAGTTTTGTCCTCACCATCTCTAACCTCTACTTCTAGGGTATATGTTCCTCTTCCATGCTCACTAGCATTAAAGACATACTCATTGGCGTCTGGGCCAACGAGAACCACAACATCATCTAGAAGCCATCTATATGTAAGATTATCACCATCAGGGTCGCTTGCGTCTACACTAAATGTCTGCGTCTCATTGAGATACACGGTTACCGTGTTCGAATCTGGGCTCCTATCTTTGATCTCAGGTGCTCTATTAGGAATCATTACAGTTATTGTTAAATCCGCGGGGATTATCTCATAGTAACTGGTATTATTATATGCATAGCCAGTTATCCTAAGATTGAAGGTATATTCTCCCTTAGTCGCATTCTCGCTGATATCCAGATAAAAAGTCATGTAAAAAGAACCAAAAGGTATTATGTCCTTAGCCTCATTATCTGTCTCTATAGCTATACCGTCCGCAGTAGAAACATTATCATTATCCTGCGAATCCCTGAAGTATTCCGTCAGATTAAGATATCCAACGACTCCACGCAGATACAAAGATGACTTCTGCTGTATGACTACAGTCAATGGCACGTCTTTGTCTCCGGGCTCTGGAGTCACTCTATTTTGGTATGTCCCCCACCAAACATTTTTCACCATGAACTCTACCGAGACCTGCCCGATCGCATTGATATTTCCAATAGCTATGGAGATGGCAAGGATTAGAAATACTACTATACTAACCAGCTTTTTTCTCATCTCGCCCACCTATAATTTCCTCCTCAACAATCACACCATCTCTTATATGAAGGATCCGATCGGCCATCTCAGCGACCGATCGGTCATGAGTAACTAAAATAATTGTAACACCTAACTTCTTATTCAACTTTCTTAAATATCCCATAACTTCCGCCCCAGTTTTTGAGTCGAGATTCCCAGTGGGCTCATCAGCAAGGATTATTGTGGGGTTATTCATCAATGCTCTTGCTATTGCCACTCTCTGTTGCTGACCACCACTTAGATGTATGGGGCGCCTCTTGAGCGCGGTTTCATCTAGCCCCATTATTCTTAGAAGTTGCTTCGCTTTCTCAGCTCTCTTCTTCCTAGACATTCCAGCTACTATGGCGGGCATCTCTATGTTTCGCAAAACTGTTGTCCGATTTATGAGGTTATATGATTGAAAGACAAAGCCTATCTTTCTGTTTCTCAGCTCCGCAAGCTCGTCGGAATCCAATTTGGATATGTCAACACCATCAATGTACACTTTGCCACTTGTCGGTCTGTCTAGAGCACCTATTATGTTCAGTAATGTTGATTTTCCAGAACCTGATGGGCCCATTATAGCGACGAATTCGCCCTTTCTGACTTTCAGCGAGATTCCTCGTAGCGCATGAACTGTCACTGTCCCTACATAGTAGTATTTATGAACGTTCTCAACAACAACTGCATACTCAGAATCCGTCACTCGTAATGGGTCACCCTTAGCCGCTTCTTCTCCAAGCTCTAGGGTAAGCATGTAACCAGATAGGCCCAGTAGAAGTGCTGTTATGCCGCTGAGTAAAATCACTAATTTTTGGTTAGCAAGAATAAACAATGCTACTTGGAGAGCACCAGTCAGTGCCTCTAGGATAGATGCAAACATAAAAGAGCTTATCATAAGTCTCTTCCATGAACGCAGAAAGAGCATTGTGAGAGCTAGGAGCAACACTACACCAATACTGCCCCATAGCATAAGCCCACTGGGTAGGAACGGTAATATTAGCGCTCTCTCAATGAGAATTACTCCGAAAACAATGGACGCCAGTAAGCTCATTTTAAGATTCATTGCTGGTACCCCTATGATCCCACCCCCAAACGATATTATTATTCGGAAATCTCGAATTTTATTATTGTTATTATTACTGATTTACAATATTGATTTACACTAATGAAATAACAAAAAATATCTTAATAATTGTTAAATTCGAGGAAATATCAAAGTACTAAGTTCCAACTTCAAGCTCCTCATCTAGCTTTTGCAACGTCTTTATAAGGGAGAGAGCTGCTATATAGCTTGTCCTTGGGTTCTCTGGATGGTGCATATTTTCCATCTTAAGGGAGATTCTTGTTGCGGGGGAGTCTATTATTATTTGATGTACTGTCTTCTCTATTGTTGGATCCGCATATATCTCCACATCAATATCATGTTTTAGAGCTATGCTTAGCGTCGCTGCAACATTTATCATTGTTGGGAAAAATTTTATCGCATCGCTAGCCTTGCCAGAGAACACTAATGTCTTCATCTTAATATCTTCTCTTCGCAGATCTAATTTTTCTAGATCACCATCTCTGAACGCTGAGGCCTTTTTCACTGTTATCAGCTTCACCCTTACTTCTCCACCAACGTTTGATAAGGCTTTCGCCACATCGATACAGCCTATAGCTCCACTTGGAACTATTATTTTCGTTCTTTTCTTTTTGGCTATTTCTCTTAGCCTCGCAAGAAATTGTGCGTCCAGAAGCCCACCAGAGCTCATAACTATTAGTGTTGCTCCTGCCTCTAGAATCCTATCTGCATATTCCCTTACTGCTTGTGGAGACGCTACTTCCACAACAATATCTGGTCTCCTGTTTAGTAGTTCTTCTATGGTTTCTACTGATAACTCCTTATTTCCTAGAATCTCCGCTAGAGATCTTGATCTTTTCTTATTCTTATCTAGCAGAGCTACAACTTTATAGTTTCTAAGTTTTCCTGTTACTATCGATTTCACTATTTCTGTTGCTAAAGCTCCACATCCTATTATTGCTAATCTTCGCACTTCTTTACCACCTCCAAACTGATATCACATGATGGAGCTGAGTGGGTAAGCATACCTAACGATATTATATCTACACCCGTGGCAGCATATTCCTCGATGTTCTCTAGGTTTATTCCTCCAGAAGCTTCTACGATCACTCTACGTCTAAGCCCTCTTCTCTCCAACTCCCTTATGACTGACTCTATTTCTCGTGGAGACATATTGTCTAGCATTATTATATCTGCACCAAGCTCTGCTGCTCTTATAGCATCTTCGATAGATGTCACTTCTATCTCAATTTTGTGAGAAAAGCTTTTAATCTTCTTCGCCTTTTTAAGCGCATTCTCAACCCCACCCAAGACCCTCAAATGATTATCCTTTATCAAGACCATATCACTAAGACCAAATCGATGGGTGTCGCCACCCCCTACCTCAACAGCATATTTTTCTAGGAGCCTTATCCCAGGTGTTGTTTTTCTTGTCGCAGCAATTCTTATTCTTGGGTTTACTGTTCTAGCTTTTCTAACGGCAACTCTTGTCAGTCTAGCGATCCCACAGAGTCTACTCAGTATATTTAGAAGTGTTCGCTCGAGCATCAAAAGTTTTCTTACATTTCCTCTGATCTTAGCTAATATCGTTCCCTTAGAGAATTCCTCGCCATCTCTCAAGAATTGTTTTACCTCAAACCCAAATCTTTCTAATACTTTCACCAATATGTTTAGCCCAGCTACCACACCGTCGCTTTTCGCTAAGAGGATAGCTTCGTAGCATTCATCGTCCAATAGCCTTGTGGTTACATCGACATATGGAATGTCTTCCTCGATCCACTCGAGGAATTTCTTGAGAAATAACTCTACCAACAAGTTAGACACCTAAAAGTTTGAAGGTTCTTTCGAGAGCCTCACGAACCCGCTTAGCATATTCTTCCCTCACGGAAACTTCATAAACCATATTTTTGAGGCTTAAATATATTGACTCCAATGTTATCTTCTTCATACCGATACAATCAGCCTTGGAGACTATAGGATAGAACTCTTTATCTGGAAAATCTCTTCTGAGCCTATTCAGCATGCCTGTCTCAGTACCAACAAGAAAAACTTTCGCATCCGTCTTCGCAACAAATCTCACCATCCCGGATGTACCACCTACGTAATCAGCAAGTTTCTGTGATTCTGAAGGGACCTCTGGATGGACAATCACAACTCCATTAGGATACTTCTTCTTTGCCTCTAATATGTCATATGGAGTTATCAGAAGATGCACATAGCAGTGTCCCGTTGGGGGGATAGGTACTATTTTCTTCTTTGTGACTTCGGCCACATAATGCGCTAGATTTGCATCAGGAGCGAATAATATTGTGTCAGAATCCAGCTTTGATATCACACTCACAGCACTAGCTGATGTAACTATGTAATCCGCGGAGGCCTTTACCTCTATGGGAGAATTTACATATACGACAAGGGGAGCATCAGGATACCGCCTCCTATACTCTTCGAGCATCTTGACCGTTACCATATTTGCCAATGAGCATACGGCACTTGGAGTAGGTATAAGAACTTTTTTATTGGGATTAAGAACCTTCGCTTGTTCAGCCATAAACTTCACACCAGCAAACACTATTATTTCAGCATCCGTCTTCCTAGACTCTAATGAGAGTTCCAAGGAGTCCCCTACAAAGTCAGCTATGCTTTGTACTTCGTATGACTGGTAATTATGGGCAAGGATAACAGCATTAAGCTTCTTCTTTAAACTCTGAATCTCCTTCCTTATATCCACTTTTCCCACCAATCCTAATTAGATAATTCAATAACAGACTATAACTCCATATCATTACCCAAACATGTTCACAAGGATTAATTCCAAGAATCATACATAGTCGCTTAATTCTAGAACCTCACAATTTTGTCGACTCCCCAGATTTTTCTACGCTGAATCCTTGTCTGAGTCATGATAGATAGACATAGTGATCTAGCTGGATGTTTTCTATGCTTGGCCCATATATTTCTCTGCCTCCTCTAGTTCATCTCTTTTTAGTGCCTCTAAATTCTCCTTCACATTATCCGATTTAGCCATATAAACATCGATGCTGTAGGCTTCAAGCAGAGTACATGTTATATCACTAATCTCATTTGTAATTACACAATCAACATCATTCTGCATTAGAAACCTCCAGATGGCTACTGCTCTTTTTCTTATATTTTTGTGTCTAGGAGCCTTAGCTATTCTTCTTAATTTTATCTGCCCCGTCCGAAGATTTACTTCAAAAATCGCTATTTCCTTTGCATCCTCAAACATTCTCGGTAGTTTAGCATCCAATCCACTACCACTAGCTATTGGGATCGCACACACAACAACATCCTCCTCAAGAGGCTCAACCTCAAATACCACATCCTCAACGGCATCTATCTCCTTCTTTATCTTTGTCTCTATATCCTCAAGAATATCATCAATAGCCTCCAGACGGAGCTCCTCTGGGGCGAGGAGCCTGATGTTACAGAAGATTAAATTTCCAGCTCTCCTAAATCTTACTTGTCTGACTCTTAGCAACTTTGATTCATTCAAAACTATATTGATTATCTTTTTCTCCAAAGCCTCATCATACCACGCATCGAGGAGGTTTAGTACTGATATGCGTCCTCCTAATATCGCCATAACTATTACTACTGCCCCAACAAAAATAGATACTATTCCTTCGAGAGGAATCCCCAATATAGCATCGAGAATTATTGATATTCCAACGACCATGGACACGTATGAGTCAACCTCAAGGTCTTTAGCGCCAAGCATAAGCATGCTTGTTTCGAGGTCTTCGGATATCCTCTTAAGTTTTTGAGCAAAAATCAGGGAGATAAAGGATGATGAGAACGCAATTAACGATGTTAATATGAAGTTTTTGTTTGGTGTGTATCCCTTAACTATAGCCAATACACTCGGCCATATAATGAATACTGTTGATATACCAAATAGGAGGGCCGCTAAACTCAGTGTTAATAAATCTTCCAGTTTGTATAAGCCATAGGGAGTAGTTTTACTTGGTTTGAACCTAAACATTACATATATTGATACAAAAGCAGTCACAGCCATAACTGAGTCCGAAAGCGTGCTTATGGCGTCTGCTCTAAGTGCAATACTAGAAAATATTATTCCGAGAAGCCACTTAAAGATTGCTAGTGCAAGAATATAGGCTATTAGGATTACGAGAGTCCTTCTGCTACGGATAAAATATTCCTGTCTCAGCGCCACTGGCGAACAACCCTAAACTAATAATATGGAAATTAACCTTAAATACTATCTAGGAATACTAACAATTGTTGGAATGAGATATTTCATCCTCCAGTTTTGGAAGCAACATTGGGTTATGGAGACATAAACCCACTTACTGACTGATTAGCTATGCACACTATGAATCTTCCGTGCTAGTTCAACAAGTCTTCTAACACGATTTTCATCGATAGGGTTATAAATTCTTCCTTCTTTCTTAAAAAATGTGCCAATTATGGCACCGTCGGCATATCTAAGCAAGTCTATATTTTCTGTGCTGAGCCCACTTCCTATGAAAACATGTGTTCCTGTACTCTTCGCCTCTTTCAGAGCTTTAGGATTTGGAGGAGCACCCGTTCTTTTCCCAGTAATTATTATAGCTGATGCCAGTCCTCTCTCTACCGCATCTCTTACAGTATCAGCTATGTTCCTAATACCAATAACTTTTCCATGTTTGACATGGATATCCGCTAAGATACATAGTCTTATTCCATATGCTCTAAGAAACCTTATTAATCTAGGTGCCGCCGGTCTTATTATCCCGGAATCCGTCGCCACCGTCTCAACATATGCGTTTACTCTTATGAATTTTGCTCCAGAGATGTACGCGATTGATGCAGCTTCCACCGCACTATTCCTTAGAAAATTTATGCCGATAGGTATTGAGACCTCCCTAGCAACTTCTCTGGCGATCACCGAAAATGCTGATATTGTGAGGGGGTTTCTTACCACAGCTCTGAACGGAATATCACCGAAATTCTCGAGTATTATCCCGTCCACACCTCCTCTCTCCAGCGTTTTTGCTTCTCTTATCGCTATATCCAAAACCCTATCGAACTCCCCTCTAAAAAGGGGTGCACCAGGTAGTGGTGGAAGATGGACCACTCCAATAATTATTTTTCTTGAGACATCAAATACTTCGTCTATCCCTAGAGACACTATTATAGACACCTACTTGATAGGTTTCTTCTATGAGAATTTACTTTTCCCCAAGTTCTTTTAGTCCTTTTCTTCGTGTATATTCGACCAGAAGTCTTGCCAAAGCCTCAAACGATTCTTCGACATTTATCCCATTAATCGCCGATGTCTCGGCATAGTAAACGGGGACTCCTAGTTCCGTAGCGAGAGCCTCAGCATATTTCTCTCCAGCCTCACTAGGTATGCACGGAGTTTTATCTCTTAGATCTATCTTGTTCCCTATTATTATCATAGGTTTTGGCTCTCCCACATGACCTATGAAGCCATCAATCCAGAGAGCAAGATTATGAAACGTTTCCTTCCGAGAAACATCATACACTAATATTGCCGCTTTAGCACCTTTGTAATAAAGAGGATGGATTATTCTAAACATGTGTTGTCCCGCCAAATCGAAGATTACCCATTTAAACAATATTCTTCCGAGGGGCTCTATGTGGTACTCAGACTTCTTTATACTTATATCAGCACCTATCGTGCTACGTAGGGATACATCGAGTTTATCGCCACCACTAAGAAAGCTCTTCGCCAATGTTGTCTTTCCAACGCCGCTATCCCCTAGGAGAACTACTTTTACCTTGATCTCAAACACTCCCTATACCTCTTCCAATACAAATAGAATACTGTTATCCGCATAATAAATGGAGAGACCCAACTATTTGAGTGAAATTTAAATTAATAGATCTGGGGATTGCAATGGTATATATTGGTGTGGATATAGGAGCAACTTGGGTGAGATGTGCGGTAGCGGATACCGATGGGAAAATCATCGCTAAGAAAAAGATTAGAACGCTTCCAGACTATGGAGATAAGAATGTTATGCTACTAAGGCTGGAATCCACTATAAGATCTCTTCTCAGGAATCTTGATGCCAAGAGCGTTGAGGCTATCGGAGTCGGATCTATAGGGCCTCTAGATATGAGAAGAGGTATTATCCTTCGCACCCCTAATCTACCAATAGAAAATATACCTGTGGGTGAGTACCTTAAGAAAGAATTTAATGTTCCAGTATACATCGTCAATGATTGTACCGCGGCGGTCATAGGAGAAAGATTTTTTGGAGCAGGAAAAAACACGGAAAATATAGTTTATATAACGCTCAGCAGCGGGATTGGAGGTGGTGCCATTGTTGATGGGAATGTTCTTTTTGGGAAAGATGGAAATGCTGTCGAAATAGGACACATTGTCGTCGATTATGATAGGAAATTACGATGTGGCTGTGGTGGTTATGGCCATTGGGAGGCTTATACATCAGGCAAAAACATCGGAATATTCACAAGATTTCTTGTTGAGAATGTATATGGGAGGGACAAATATGATGTGAGTATTCTAAGCAGATATTCAAAAGACCCAAGCAATATCAAATATCCAGACATTGTGACTGCCGCAAAAGAGAACGACACATTAGCTCTTCAAATAATAGAAGAAATCGCAGAGATAAACGCCGCAGGCTTCGCAACAGTGACAAATGTCTATGACCCCGAAATCATAAGTGTTGGTGGCTCCATAGCTCTTAAGAATCCATCAGAACTAATTTTAAAGCCTATTGGTGATAAAATAGAGGAATTTCTAATCAATCGCAAACCAAAGATACTAATCACACCACTCGGGGAAGATGTCGTCATAATGGGGGCGGTAGCCTTAGCTATGAACCCAGATATAATCCCAAAAAAGTTTAGAGATTAAATCTTATTTTCTCTCTACAGAGAACCTCTGGCATGATGAATAATCCTAGCAGCCCCACACCAAGCACAGCAAACCAATCGCTTAGAGGTATAGGTTCGAGACCAAAGGCATATGACAGTGGCGAGTACACAATAACTATTGTTGCTACAATGCTTAGAATAACCGCTACTAGGAGCCATATATTCCTAGCGATGTTAGTTCTGAAGACGGATTTATGTTCGCTCCTTACATTCCAAATTATTAGAAGCTCAAATAAGGCCATCTGAAGAAATATTATTGTTCTAATCCTACTGATATCGGTTATTCCTAAGACATTGGCATAGTAGAAGTATGTGAAGACACAGCCAATAGTGAGCGCTATTGTTGAGATTATGACAAATAGTAGGGCTCCAGACAGTATACCTTCTCTGGGATCTCTAGGCGGCCTAGACATGACATCTTCGAAGCTTGGATCCCATGCTAAAGCTGTTGCGGGCGGCCCATCAGTCACAAGATTTATCCATAGGATCATTGCGGGTAGCAATAGTAGTTCCCCGAAGAGAATAATTCCAAGCGTTATTATTAGGACCTCAGCTATGTTACAGGACAATAAGAATTTTGTGAATGATTTTATCCTATCATAGACCTCTCTTCCAAGCTCCACTGCGCGTACTATGGTTGCGAAATTATCATCTAGGAGAATCATATCAGCTGCTTCCTTAGCAACTTCTGTTCCTTTAATACCCATAGCGACACCGATGTGCGCTTCTTTTAGTGCTGGAGCGTCATTCACGCCATCCCCTGTCATGGCTACTATATGGTTCTTCTTTTTGAGGGCACGAACTATTCTAAGTTTATGTTCTGGCATCGCTCTAGCTATTATTTTTATCTTATCCACCTTCTCTAAGAGTTCCTCATTTGACATCCTGTCTAGATCCTTACCTAGCAGTACTATGTCCCCGGGTTCATATAATCCTATCTGCTCCGCAATAGATTTTGCTGTTAATGCATGATCACCAGTTATCATCATGACTTTTATTCCCGCTCTCTTAGCTTTCTCTACTGCTTCATATACTTCTGGTCTTGGAGGGTCTATGATCCCAACTATTCCTAGGAAAATTAGCTTGTTTTCTATTTCGTCTTCTGATAACTCCTTTATCTTTTCCTTATGCTCCGACAGACTCCTATAGGCGATGGCAAGGAGTCTATATCCTTTAGAAGCCAAATCCTCGATCACTTGTAGTATCCTCTGTTTTATCTCCTCTGTAAGCTTAATAACACCTTGCTCAGTTTCAACCCCCACACATCTTTCAAGCAGAATCTCTGGTGCACCCTTAGAGAAGGCATATGGGCCTCCATCATACATATGAACTGTCGTCATTCTTTTCCGCTCAGATGAGAACGGTATCTCCCTTATCCGTGGGTACTGGGATTCGAGGCCCGATTTCATATAGCCAGCTTTCGCTCCCGCCACGACGATCGCAAGTTCTGTTGGGTCACCAAAGAACTCCCTTTCATGAGAAACATTGGTACAGAGAACACCAGCCATTAGGAGTTTCGAGAGTATAGGCTCTTTTCTCGGGTTAATCTCTTCTCCCCCAAACAATATTTTTCCACTAAGATCATATCCAGAGCCAGTAACCTCATATATCTTATCGTAGACATATATCTTCTTCACAGTCATATCCCCGGTGGTCATGGTTCCTGTTTTATCGGAACAGATAACCGTAACTGAGCCAAGCGTCTCTGCTGCTAACAAATATTTTACTAAGGCATTGTTCCTCGCAAGTTTATTAGCTGCTATAGCTAGTGTTATCGCTAGTATTGCTGGGAGACCTTCTGGAACAGCAGCAACCGCAAGACTAAGAGCCACCATCACACTCTCAACCAAACTTTCTATTCCTTTCTCAACAACTTGTATTATCGTAAGGATAATAGCTATTGTTACTACAGCTGACGCCATTTTCTTCGCAAAATTGGATAACTTTATTTTTAGTGGTGTTGCTTCCTCTGCAACGGCCTCAACAAGTTTCGCGATCCTACCAAACTCTGTGCTGAGCCCCGTGCCTACAACAATAGCTTTTCCATGTCCTCTAACAATAGTTGTGCCCATATAAACCATGTTTATTCGGTCTGGAACAGAAGTTTCTGGAGGGAGAATATCAGGGATTTTTGTTACTGGGTACGATTCACCTGTTAGTGGAGCCTCATTTACCTTTAATTCCACAGCTTTTATTATCCTAGCATCGGCAGGAACACGATCCCCTTCCTCAAGTAGGATTATATCTCCTGGAACAAGCTCCTTTGCAGGTATCTCGACAATTCTTCCATCTCGCACCACTTTCGCCTTTGGTGCCGCATATTCTCTTAGCTTCTCCAGAATATTCTCGGCCTTATATTCTTGGTAAACGCTAATAATTACATTGAATATTACTATTGCCAAGATCACTACCGAGTCTATAATGGACTTCTCTACGAACAACGCTATTATACATGCCACCATTAGTAGAAGAACAAAAATATCTTTGAATTGTTCAAGGACTATCTGCCATAGGGCTTTTCTCTTCTTGATTGGAAGCTCATTGTATCCGTACCGCTCTAGCCTTCTCTTCGCCTCGTAGTCATCTAAGCCATGTTCTGTATCGACGCCTAGTTCCTTTGCCACCTGCGATATCTCCATGGAATGCCAGTTTTTTTCCATTGGTTATTCACCACATGGATAATTAATGGATGTAAAGTCCCAATATAATAGTATTGTTCGGATAAATGTTTATTTTTCATGTATAAATTATTGTTTCAGCGCCTCCATAAGCTTAGTAGCGGTCGTATATTCCTTGGGTATTCTTGCTCTAATAGTCTTCACAGCATTAACTATTTGGCTTATCTGGATATCAACGGCCATGCTCGCAAACATGTATGCTTCATCCCAGCTCAGAGCTAGGCTATGCGCCAAAACTTTTACTGCTAGGTCTGTTGCCTCATAGAGCGCATCATTTATATTCTCCCTAGATACAACTATGTAGTATGCATCGTCGGTTTCCAGTATTGGCCAAGGTGTAGGATTATCCTCTATTAGATCCACACGAACCAGTACTTCTCCCGAAACCTCACAGCCAGTAACACAAACTTCTCCATCCCCCATAACAGCGTGGAGATCTCCGATAGCAAGTAATCCTCCTCTTTTGAGGACGGGAAGATATACTGTTGTTCCCTTGGTGATAAGTTTTGTATCCATATTGCCCCCATGTCTACCTGGTATAACACATGGTATCTTCTCATCAGATGCTACCCCTATCACCCCTATCATGGGTCTATATGGAAGTTTTATTTCGACAAAATGTGCAAAGCCCTTCCCTGTGAAATAGACATAGTTTTCTCTTATATCACATATCTTTGTCCTTGGCTCCTTTACTTTATCGCCAAGAAAACCAAATCCAGGAGCAATAGCAACAATACCATTATCCGAAGTCTTAATATCGAGAATCTCCACTTTCAGAACATCACCTCTATCAGCACCTTCTATGAATACTGGTCCTGTCGCAGGATTCGCCTTAGATAAGTCTATCTGCGTGATTAGTTGAGCTTCGGATCTTATCTGATTAGCGAAACAATCCATTGTTTCGAAATGAATTATATCACCAGGCCTAGCCGTAGCTACAGGTTCTATGTCTGGGCCAAAATAGAATATATGCTTATCGGAACCGATAAATATGTAGCCCAGCGACCTCACCCCACTAAACAAAACTCAATAGCAACTGTATCCTACAAAAAACAAAATCGATGAAAAATAAGAGGTATCTATTATAGCCACCAAACTATTCGCTCTTCCTAAGCAACCCAATAAATTCCTTCTAAGCCACAGATAGCTTCGTCGACAAAACCATTACTTCTATCAATTCGATAAACCCTCCGCCCATATCAGAAAACTAAGCTATGAAAGCATCACAGAATTGAAAAATAACCATAACCTTGAGGATTATTTTCTTAAGACATCCAGGATTGTATAGAAGAACATTACATATCCGACAGCAATAATGACCAGAAAGAAAACCATGAGTATTAGCAGGGTTAGCTCAGCGATAAATGAGAACACTACCACCAATATGAGCGTAAGAGCGTAAAATTTTCTCAGATCCCCAAACCCTAGGCAAGATTTCTCCTTCTTTAGTCCTTCTCCCTCGGCTGGTTTATCTAGGTATATGAGTAATGCCACAAAGATATAGAAGAAGACTGTCAGAATCATTGTTTGGATCGAGGGTATCTCTTCGGGTCTTATAGACACAAAGAACAGCCAGTATAATGCTCCTAGGTATAGGATCATCAATATCAGTGCTTTACGACCGACTAAGAGGCTATTCAAACTTAGGAGGGATTTGTCCCTAAGCGTAATAAGCTTATATAACACGAAAATTATCAGTAAGGTTCCTAGGAGGCCCAATAGAGATGTAATTATGTTTCCAGCATTTAGAGCGAGTGCACCAGCAGAGAATATCAGAATTAGATAGTAGAAAAACATGCTCACCTTCCTTTTCTCTAGTAGTTTTTCCGACGGAAATCGAGAGACATCACTGTTTCCTAGGTGAACAGAAAGTATTTCTATGGTTACCAATGGCGCTATAAATGACATTAGGGGATGCCAAAAGAAAGTTATGATTCCCAATTCACCAACAGCGAAACCAAGAATTCTCCCAAACATTGTCCCCTCCGACTCAGGAAAACCAGCCCAGATAACTTTCGTCATCCATGACTCATATAGGCCAAATATGACACCAAATAGATATAGTGATCTCTCTGAAAGCCTACTAGATCTCACGGCTATGTTATATAGAATTAATAGGTGAAACATGTATAAAGGAAGCAGAAATAGGTAGCCGAAAAAATCGAGGAACCATAGCGGCGACGACCCTGACAACACCTCAGCATAGAAGACAGATAGCACACCTGCCAACAACAGAACCAGGATTTTTCCTAGCATAGTTAACACCACATACAATGGAAGTTTATGGTTTGAATACAAAACCATGAGTATAAATCTCCTCATACTATGATGTTTAACTTTTGGCCACCCTAACATGAAGGTGAAGAGACTTGTCATTCAAATTTGAATTAGGAAAAGAAAAAATAAAAGTTGGTGACCTTGAAGTTCCAAAAGAATTCATAGAGACATACAAAAAGATCCTACTTAAAGCCGCAAAGAAGTTCTTTGGCGAACAAATCGAATATAACTCAAATGAGAGAATTGTTGAGAGCATAATCATAGGTGAAATAAGAAATATGGTTATGTACGGTCACGCGTATTGCCCATGCAGAATCCAAAGAATCCGCGAGCATATATGCCCATGCGAACCCGCAAAAGAAGAACTAAAGAGAGATGGTATCTGCACATGCAAACTCTTCATAGATCCTAACATCTACAGGGGCTAACAAAAAACCAAGAGAATTTTCCCTAAATTTTTTGGAGATAGGTGTTATAATTGAGGATCCTTGAGGCTAAGGAACTAAGCGTTGAAACCAACGGCAAACTTGTCGTCAATAAAGTAAGCCTACATGTAAACACCGGAGAGATCATCCTTCTCTTTGGACCCAATGGTAGTGGTAAAACCTCCTTCACAATGGCTCTTCTGGGTCATCCAAATTACAAGATCGTGGGAGGCAAAATATATTTTTATGGAAACGACATAACGGCCTATTCTCTCGAGGAAAGGATAAGTCTAGGGTTAACTGCAGCATTTCAGTTTGCACCAGAGCTGAAGGGGATAAAGTTAGGAGAATTAGCCAGAGAGATAGCGGAGAGACATTGTGTCTCAGAAGATACTTTGAATGAATTAGCAAAAATATTACAGATTGGGTATCTTCTGGATAGATACGTGAATGTTGGGTTCTCTGGCGGCGAAAGGAAAAGAGTCGAAATATTTCTTACAGCACTCCAATCACCAAAATTCGTTGTGTTTGACGAACCAGACTCTGGTGTTGATAGGGACAGTGTTGTTCTCATAAGTAAGGCTATTGAGAAAATGTTTGAGCTAGGCCTTAAGGGTGCTCTAATAATAACCCATACGGGCTTCCTTACAAAATATTTAGAAGCCAGCAGAGCATATGTTATGATAAATAGACGAATTGTGTGTGAAGGGCCTGCTGAGATAATCAAAGACCACATAATTAAGTATGGGTTCAATATGTGTGTTATGAAAAGGTCTAGGTGATCGAGATGAGCTGGCATAATAAGTATCGTGAGCTCGCTAGAAACGCTCTATCAAAAATTCCTGCATATGGAACCGACATAGATCTTTCCCAGTTTGCCCCAAAGGAAACAAAAGGTGACATAGACCTACACTCGATATCAGATATTCTTGAAAGTGTTGGCATAAGTGTGGACTCCCAGAATAGGGCGGGAGAGTACTATCAATTAGAAAGCATTGTTCTAGAGCGACTATCCAAAACACCCGGCCTAGAAATCATGAGTTTGGAGGAAGCATTGGATATCTATGGTAGAGACCTAGAACCATATTTCTGGAAAGCCGTTAAGGTCGACACAGACAAATTCACAGCAATCGCAGAACTGGCAGGCAAAGGCGGATACTTCATCAGAATCAAGAAAGGGCAGAGAATACAGATCCCTGTCCAGACATGTTTACTTATGAGTATGGACCAATCGCTCCAAGCACCACACAACATAGTAATTGCCGAGGAGGGAAGTGAAGTAAGCCTGATAACTGGATGTGCTGCGATGCGGGAAACGGTAGGGCTCCATGTTGGAGTAACCGAGATATATGTTGGGAGAAAGGCTAGGGTTAATTATGTTATGATTCATAGATGGAGCGAAGCTATGCATATAAGACCAAGAATGGGGGTTATTGTTGAGGAAGGCGGAGAATATGTATCACACTACATAGCATTTACAAAGCTTAAAACATTTCAGTCCATGCCGCGAGTAGTTCTTTATGATAATGCACGGGCGTATCTCTCATCCATAATCGCCTTAGAAGGCAACGCAAAAGCCGACAGCGGATACCTAGTAGAGCTTAAGGGCTCTGGTTCATCTAGCGAAATAGCTTCCCGCTCAATAACTAAGGATAGAAGCGAAATCATTGCACGAGCCCATATAGTTGGCTCAGCCCCAGAAGTCCGAGGACATATAGATTGTCAGGGACTCCTACTCTCAGAGAGCTCCAGAATACTAACCATACCTATACTCGATGCTGTGTATGATAATGTTATGCTTACTCATGAGGCTGCCGTGGGAAAACTTTCTGAAGATAAGATAATCTGGCTTATGGCAAGGGGTTTTAGACGAGAGGATGCAGAATCCATCCTTGTGAGGGGGTTCCTCAGAGTAGACCTACCAGATTTACCTCCAGTAGTCATAGGCATGATAGAAAACACATTACGTATAATAGCAAAATCCGTACTATAAAATTTGATGAGGATTTTATCATTGGTGATGTTTTTGAGGCTCTTAGTGATGTCCGATATACATGATAGAATCGAAAAAGCGCTTAGAATTCTGAAAAGAGAAGACTTTGACGCTATCATTATATGTGGGGATTTCACCTATTTCCGTCCACTCCCAAAGGTTATTGACTACATAAATTCGATAAGAAATTCTACCTCAGCACCAGCATATTTTGTCCCTGGTAACTGTGATCCAGAAGAACTCCTAGAACTCGGTTTTGAAGATAAGAAGTTCTACAACATTCATAGAAAGGTCATTAAAATTAGAAATATACAAGTCGCGGGTATTGGTGGCGGCGGAATCTCCCCATTCAATACAAACATAGAGTTCAACGAGGACGAGCTCACAGAGATTGTAGACGATATAAAAAGAGAGATTAGAGCGAATCTACCACTAATAGTAGTGACCCATCTTCCACCACATAACACCGTCGATTTCGTATCGCCTGGGAAACCAATAGGTTCGAGGGCAATAAGGATCTTCGCTGAGGAGGCAAAGCCCATGGCGATATTCTCTGGACATGTACATGAGAGCCGTGGTATAACCAGAATAGGAAAAACCATAGTAGCTAATCCAGGACCAGTAATGCGTGGGTACTATGCTGTAGCTAACCTAGAGAATAATAGAATTTCCATCGAATTAAAGGCTTTAGCCTCCAAATAGTATCGTCGGCGATGTTGGCTACAGCCAACAAAAATATCTTTATAGATAGCAATAATAGGTAACAACAAGTTTTATTATAATACCTAATAACTCATAGCAACAATATTTTTACCGAATATTTCCCTAGAACCCAAATATTCCCGTAGGCAACCTATAACAAATAGAAATGGTATCAGGAGATTAGGGAGAACATATTCTTGATAGATTATTTCCATCGATTTCTAGGAACTCATACCCCGTTCATATCTTCTCGATAATAATCTTCGTTGGTTTGCCTATTGGAACTACTAAAATTTCGCCATTCTTGAGAGGAATCCACTCTTCTACTGGGAACCCTTCTTTGAATTTTCTGATGTCCTCGACCCATTTCTCAGACGTTAGAGGTTCTGAACTTATATAGAGGTCTATCTCGCTCAGCTTTTTCCGGAGTATCTTACCTGCTTCGGATGTCCCTCGGCGTATCATATAGTAGAGTGTATATCGGTCTGGTTCGACCTCCTCCTCGTTGTAAAATCTAAAAGCATACAAATATCTGTGGCTACCCATGATGAAGTTTAGGGAGTAAAACTTCTCTATTATCTCCTCGCTAATAGTTTTTCTTAGTGCATCTATGACATTTCTTGGTTCTTCTCCGCCTATCTCATCGACGGTATGAAGTAGTATTCGGAAAAATATCTCGCTATCAACACCATAGCTTATTAGTTTATATATTTTACCTCTGTATTCGAGGATTCTTTCCGAGAATCTTAAATTGAATACATTCTTTTTGAATAGAACTCTGCCATTATGAGCAAACACCCATTTAAGCCCTCTAAGCTCAGCCATAAATGGATGTGAATTCTCGACTTTTGGTCCCTGCGGGGAATATTGAGGGTATGTCGCTTTCCTAGCGTGGATAATCATCGCTTTGCTACGAGTATATGTGATGAAGGATTTTAGATCCTTGGATTCCCAGAGAGGCCCATCATCCCTCTTAACATTCCACCCATTCTGGTACCAGGCGAACCCAGAGCCATGCTTGTGGCATTCCCCTCTTTCTTCACATAGTTTCTTTAGGATCGCAGCTAGTACGTTGTATGAGAAATTGAGATATGTCTCCAGATTGCTGACCATACCTAGCATTCTGCACATTTACTCCTACACCTCTAGGTACTAAGGATAGAATATGTGAATTATATCATATTTATTTGGGAACCAAATAGCTATATCTAGAGCTATGTTGTCCTCAGGGAACACAATAAGACTTTTCTCCAGTAAGAATACATCCATGTAGACTTGTCTTTTATAAAGGAGAAAAATTTTGAGAAAAATTGAATCTTATCTTAACCATCCCATTTTCATGGAGGGAGAGTTCGACAATGATAGGAACTGACACTAGATTGTCTGAAGGGATGAATGATGATCCCCCTCCAACGTTATCTGAGGGAGTACATAAGGAAACAGAGAGACATATTTATTGGGCTCTCCGCGGATTTTGCAGGAATCCTTGCTGGGTTCGCCTCTTCGCTTCTCATACCATATCTCGGGAGAGTTGAATGGATACTATTTGTTATACCGCTCCTTCTTACTGTTAGAGGAGCTGTCAATGGGGCTTTCTCCGGTAGGCTCACCACGGGCCTCAATATAGGCACTATCTATCCTAGGCTTAGGAAGAATACTAATGAATTCACGGTTTTAGTAGCTACGATGCTTCTAGTCGGCGTCCTAAATAGTATTATAGCGACATTTATAATCGGGCTTTACTTGGGGGACATAACCAAATTTTTTGTAGGACTAATAGTTCTTGTCGACTTATTCTTCATAGCTTCCTGCCTCTCGGTACTTCTGACAAGCATAATAGGTTTCCTAGCCTTCCAACATAATGTCGACCCAGACGCCGTTGTTTACCCCATAATGTCGACAATAAATGATATTCTGGGGTCGCTACTATTGCTATTAATGATAGTTCTCCTCGAACCATGGAACCCTATGAATGCTTTTATAAGGGGAACACCACTCCTCATAGCAATAATTTTCGTGCTAGCAACACAACTTAGAAAAGCACATAGAAACCCAACATTTCGAAGAACATTAGCGGAGATATACCCTGCGATAATATTCTCACTTGCACTCTCAAGCATCTCTGGGTATATACTTACCTGGCTAGAAACAAAGATTGTTGCGCATCCAGGCATACTGATAGTGCTGCCAGCGATGATGGATACAATAGGCGACTTAGGAGCGATATTTGCTTCGTTCACAACAACTAAATTGCACCTAGGAACGATAGAACTGAGACTACGAAGCCTACTCTCAACATTCCCACAGCTACCAGACTACCTAATACCCCTAACAATCTTAGCCTGCACCTATACGTTCTTTGGTGCGATTCTTTCTGGAACCTTAGGAGACCTCATATTCCTACTCTCAACATACATAGCGATAGGCCTTATGGGAACACTCATGATTCTACCACTATCATTAGGAATAGCTGTAGCGACATTCCGATATGGCTTAAATCCTGATAACTTATCGATACCCATCCTGACTGCAACGGCAGACCTATTAACGATAGGCCTCGTATACTTAATCGTTTAAGAATCCAAAGTCACAAAAAGCGATGCTATTGAGCAGAAAAATAAGAAAAAATATTTCCTCAGACTTTATGCTTCTTTCTCATAGACACACTCGATGCTATCACAAGTGGGTCCCATACAGGGGAAAACGGAGGTGAGTACCCCATATCCACATAGAAGAGGTCGTCTATCGTCATTCCCGCATATAGGCCCGCCGCCACAACATTTGTTCTGCCTCCGACCCCTCTGCCTATTATTTGTCCTCCTAGAAGCTTTCTTGATTCCTGATCGTATATCAACTTAACGACTATTCTTCCAGCATCTGGATAGTAGGAGGGCTTATTTAGTGCCTCTATTCTCACACTTTCAGCATCAAACCCTTCTTTTTTAGCTTCTTTTGTATTAAGACCCGTTATTCCAATCTCCATTTCAAAGAACTTTAGGAATGTTGTGCCAGCGACTCCCTTCATCTCCATGGGAACACCTCCTATATTCGAACCCGCAACTCTACCCATCTTATTCGCTATCTGAGCCAAAGGATACCAGGCAGGTTTACCCGTAACAATATTTATCATCTCAGCTATGTCACCCACAGCATAAACATTCTCTAAGCTCGTCCGCATCTTGGTGTTTACCCTGATCGTATTTTTATATCCAAACTCCAAAGGAGACCCCCTAAGATTCTCCGTGTTTGGTTCTACACCTATCCCCACAACAACAATATCGGCAGGATACTCCCCCTTATCAGTCACAACCCTCCTTACCCTATCATCGCCCTCAAAGGCTTCTACCTCCTCTTCCTTACGTAGACTTATCCCCTTACTTAACAACCCTTGCTCCACGAACCGACTCATATCTGGGTCGAGTTTGGAAAGAACCCTCGGACCATGAGTTATAATCGTGACCTTCTTCTTCTGTCTTAGAAATGCGTCTGCAAGTTCAATGTTTATTGCTCCTGCACCTATTAGAACAACATTCTCAGCTTTTATCAACTCCTTCTTTATTGGTATACCATCATCTATATGCCTAATGTAATACACACCTCTAAGATCTTCCCCCTCCACACCGAGTCTTCGTGGCTTAGCTCCCATCGCTAGGACTAGATAATCATACTCGAATTCTACCTCTTCCCCATCCCTTAGTGCATGGACTCTTCCTGCCGAGAAATCAAACTTATATGCTTCTGTCCTAAGATATATTTTCAGCCCTCTCTTCTTCTCAAGAAAATCAACAGAATAATGAACAAGTTTAGATTCATCATCAAAGAAACCACCTAGGAAAAATGGTAGGCCGCAGGGCGCATGAGAAACATGGTTCTTTGCCTCTAAAACAATAACTTCTAACTCTGGATTTGTTCTTTTTGCCTTAGCAGCGGCTGCCATGCCGCCTGCGCCACCACCAACAACTACAAGTCTCTTAGAAACCATTTAGATCACCATCTACAAGCATTCAGACTTATACATAAATTGCATAAGAAAAAGTTTTTGAGGAGATATTGATAAAAACATAGACTTAACTATTTTTATTGATCTAGTAACATAGCTAAGTTGAGTTTCGGAGAATAAAAAACCAAAAATGACTTTTTCCTGATGGTGATGATCATGAAGTTGCTCTTTGAGCCCAAATTCGATCTTTATGTAGACATAATAACCAGCGAGGCTAAAAAGTCCAGAGATATCATCCAGCTTCAGTGGGGAGAACTCGCTAGTGTACCCCCAGAGAGGGTTAAGGATTTCTTTGTAGAAGCTTTTGAGAAAGGACTAACGCATTATAGTCTCCCTCACGGCGATTTAATGCTCAGGGAGGTGATACGAAGAAAACTTAGAGAGAGAAACGGGATAGTAGCTGATATCGATAACATTATTGTTACTGCTGGTGGAACCGCAGCTATAAGCTTTGTTTTTAGGGTTGTTGCAGGTGATGGAGGGTTTATTATTGTGCAGGATCCCTCGTGGTTTGGTTTTTCTGGAATAGCTAGGTATGTTGGCGCAAGGATAGTTAGGCTCAGAGAATATGACTACTCATATGAAGCCCTTGAAAGAGCAAAAAGCGAGATTAGGAGATTGGGGGGCGAATTGAGGATTGTTGTTATGAATTATCCGTCAAACCCAACGGGTTACGTCTTTGATATCGAGACGATGAAGGAGGTTATAGATTTCGCCGAGGATAACGACATTCTTATATTATCGGACGAGGCATATGAAGACTATGTTTTTGAAGGAAAGCATATAAGCATAGCATCCATAAAGGGTTTCAGCCACATAGTCTCGGTATTTACAATCTCTAAAACATACTCATTTACCGGCCTAAGGATAGGATATGCTGTTGGTCCAAAGAAAATAATTGATGCTATGGCGCTAGCACAGGTACACACATATATATCGCCGCCTTCGATAAACCAATATGTTGCTAGAAGATTGCTCGAGGAGAATATAGCTAAGGGAATTGTTGAGAAAAACCTCAAACTTCTAAAACAAAACTTGGCAGTAGTTAAGGAATTTGTCGAGGCGAATGAATGGGAAATTATTGAGCCGAAGGGCGGAATATATGCATTTATCAGACTACCAGGTATAAACTCCGCAGAATTCTCCCTCAGACTACTCCGCGAAGAAAAAGTAGCCGTAGCGCCCGGAATCGATTTTGGTGAGAACTGGAAAGAGTGGCTGAGGATAACAATAGCTAAATCAAAAGAAGAAATCCAGGAAGGATTAAAACGCATATCTAGATTCTATCGCCGTTTTCATCATTAAAAATTATTCTATGAAAATACGTGTTTTTTATCCATTTCAAAATTACTTATATACCATCATTATATATACCTATTTCCAGAAAAAACTTGTTGGGAGCTTATCTCCCACTAGTGTGATTGCCATGATTAGAGTTATTGGCGTTATTACTAATAGTGGTATTCCCGTTAGCATCCTGAGGCTTACCTCTGTTGGGGACGACTCAGTTATTGCGAGTCTAATATCTGCTGTTCGAGCTCTATCAGAAGTTTTTGGCAAGGAAACAATCAAACAAGTTGACTTTGGCGAGGATAAACTTTTGTTGAAAGACACAAAGAAAGATTATATTATTTTTGCTCTAGTTACAAAAGCTGAGAAATTCTTTGAACGTCTTCTGATTTTATTGGCGGAGGAAATCGATCGCTCTAGAGAAATTGAGCCTGCGGGAGGATTTGTTGATGATATTCTGGGTAAAAAAGTGGAAGCAGTGTTACTAAAGTATGTTGAGCCAGCTATTCCTCTAAGCATAACAGATATATTAGTCAACATGTGGATACCTCTTTTAGATGGATTATCTTCCGACCCTAGACTACGTCTGGGAATAGAGGAGATTAAGAAGATTTTGAAAAAAGCTAAGAAAAAAGAAAGCATGTTCTGGAAAAAGTTTATTAAGGATGTCAGGAAAATTTCACGTAGGAAAACTCCTGTAGAATATGCCCTGGAGGGAAATTTTAGTCTTGCGTACATATTTTCTAGGGACTATAAAGAACTTATCGGTCGGATTTTCTGTTTGAAGATGGGCATTCTAGCCAGACTGATAATAAATAGACCTGCACCACCGATTGAGGAATTAGATAAAATAGCCGCAAGTATACCCAATAGTAATATCTATGCCAAACTGGTTAAAACTGAGCTAGAATACATTAAGCGAAGAAAAACATATATTGAGCTCATGGAAATATATGAGAAAGCAGCTAAAGCTTTCAGACCTGAAACTGACGATAAATCCTTAATGCTAGCATTTCTCTTTGTATCCCCATTCATAGACTCCTTTAAAAACTTTGCTGCTAAACTTGCTAGATTTTTCTATGGCAAATCTAGTGTAATCTATTCATACCTTGTTACCCTTCTAGAGAGACAAAATATCCTTGAAAAAATATATGCAATTGCGAGCTATGATGAAATAAGACCCCATCTCCTTGCATGGAAAGAGAGGATTCGAGAACAGTTGATAAAGCTAAATGATATTCTAAATAAGAGAACCGTAGCTAGCGACGGTGAAATATTATTAGTGACAATGCCTAACATTGTGACATATCAAATGCTTCTGATGACTCTGATCGAATCTCCTGTATTAACCCTTCAAGAAAAATTATCTTTCGTTACTTTCTGCCTAGACACATACTACAAGTTTATAAGAAAAGTTATAAGAAGAAACCTTCCAATATTTGTGACAACACTTGTAGATCTATTACAAGTGATCAGTAACATTCTTAGAATACTTTACCCGACATTGACAAGAGACAAACTTGTTGAGGATTTTGTCGAAAGAGCGAGAATAATTCTGCAAGACACCTTAGAAGCCATGTTAAATAATCTTTCAAAATTTAGGCCGTACCTAGAAAATGTATTGGCAGTGATCTCAAACATTGTTACTTGTCTTGTTGAGTTTAATATACGTATACCCGAGGAGCTAGAAGCGATATATGTCATACTTAATGAATTAAGCATATCGGATGTGGAGAGTTGGAAATTTATTCAACCATATCGGCTAATGAGATTATTGGGCGATCTCCTCGAAACAATAATCTCTATGGCTATCCGATACATCGAGGACGAGCCTAAAAAGAAGATTATAATTAGAAGCCTTAAAGATCTCATCAAGACATATAAGTGGCTTATGACACAGGGCAGAATCTCCAGAGAGAATGCATATAATCTCGCCACGTATCTACTTAGAACCTACAAATTGTTGAGCAAAGAAGAATTCAAGGAGATGGTTAATTTCGTTGATAGATATATCCATGTGCTTGTACCGAACATCAGAGAGGGAAAGTTCGAGTTAGCGATGATCTGTAGACCACTAATAAAGCTCTTTGAATTAGCGTATAAAGAGCTTGGATACAGAAAATATCTTGAGTTAGGTAGAGAAATCTTAGAAACCTCTAAAAGTGTTCTCTTATCGGCAGGACTCACCGCCAAATTTAGGGAACTCGAAAATGAATTCCAAATTCTAAACTCATAGCTATCACTAAATGATTTTAGGGAGGGATGCTGTTAGGGAATAAATGGATCCAAAGTTTTTCTGATCACTTGGACTATTTTGTGCCGCACTTCATCATCCTCTATAAATAGCCCTCCAATAAGCCCATTTTTTCTGAGATTTTTGGCGAGTGTTTCGCTGACATATCTAGAGAATATTTTAAGTTCCTCAAAATATGTGTCAAAAAGGTATACACCGATTATTGGACCTACATAGTTTATGATTAGATGAAAATCAAAGAAGCTTATGATATAGGGTTTCTTTCCAAAGCTCTCCTCCATCATTTTTGTTATCGTCCAGAACACGCCAGATACGAATAAGCCACCAGAAATCAATCCTTCCTCATATATCAGAACTCCACTTTCCTGCGAAATTATCATTACCCCTAGTAGAGTTGCATGACCCACATATATCAAATATGGATACTTTAAAACCGATGTGATCAGAATCGCTAGAATCAACATGATGCTGATTAAGATAATTGCATTACTTATAATAATCCCTAGTCCAAAGAACCTATTTATAAAGAAGAAAACACAACCAATAACGATGACACTTTCAGTAAGATAGTAATGCCGAGCAACAAAGCTCCTTTTTGATTCTGTCCTAATTCGCCTTAAAGCGGATTTTGTTGTGAACAGAAGACTAATTACCGTGAGAAGCAATAGGAGAGTATATAAAGCAAGATCGACTATGTTGATGGTCTTGAATGCTAAAACCGCATTTCGTTCCCAGAAACCATAAAATTTCTGAAATTTGAAAGAAACGGAGTGATAAGTAGCTATATTAACGCCAAGAATTGTAGATACACCAAAGACTTTTACTAAGAAGAATCGTGAGCGCCGTACAGTTTCCGAGAAAATGAAAAGTAATACTGTTCCTAATCTAAATAGAATTATAGCAAACCTAGTATAAATTTGAGCATCAAAGGGACTAGGCGTGATGCTGGCTAGCATAAAACTTATAGACATTAAAAGAGCTACTATATTAAGAAGCATAAGTAAGACTAAAGCTACCGAATGGCCTAAAAGTCCTTTTAAGTCGCTTCTGAGAAACACATAAAACCACGATATTATGAAAACAAACGTTATGGTAGCTACTATAAATGTTATCATTGAAAGAGCCACCTTAAATCTAATGACTCCTTCAAATCTGAAAATTAAAGATTCTCCAACTTTAAATTATAAGGTTATGAAATACGTTATTATTGTTAAGATAGAATTTATCTATCAGCGACTACTACGCACTTCTGATAAGGCATAATAGTTGGTTTCTGAGAGTCCTCATTTTCTCGGAAAATGGATATTTTTATGTGACCTCCTACTGTTTGTCTGGTGTGTAGTGTGGGGGGCTGCAGAAAACAGCTTTCCTTTATTAAAAAGATATTGTTGAAAATTTTTGCATCTATGGTCAGAAAAAAAGCATTTAGATATACGGAAATTACTAAAGGTTGGAAAATTCGGGATTACATAGAACACCTAGAGAATATCTTCAACGAGGTAGTTTTGAATTATGAATGGAATAAATTTTGGCGGAGACACCTAGGCGTATTCGACTACAATCAATTATCTGAATTAGGCATAACTCATACTTGGCCGAATGTTCGTCCAGCAGGAACAATAGCCACAAGTGTAACAACAGGAACTATACGAAGAAAGAAGATATATTATACCAAATTTGACGTCGAGAAGTTTTGGGTAGTTAGCATAAAATACGCGGTGCTTCAAGGAGGTCTACCCGCCAACACAGGGCTTTTTGTGTCCTCTGGATACGATCCGAATTGCATACCATTTACTAGTACACTTGTTGGCGAAACTGGTGGCTATTTCTACGATGTAAAGATCCTCCATCTGATATATTCGGAAGTCAGTAATGAGCGTATTAGCAAATTTATTAGGAAATATGGATCCTTTGATGGGATTCTTATATTCGTTACATATCTCCACAGGTTTTTAAATATCGTCGATGTTCCAAATATGGTTCATGAAGAATCGATATATATTCATACTGGTGATGTGTTATCGTACAACGTTTTTGTTGCAATAAAAAAACTGTTCCAAAGAAGCAACGTCAGTCGATTTCGAATATCAAATACGTATGTGGCGTCTGAGGGAGGAATCCTCGGAACAAACATGAAGTTAGTATCATCATGGAATCCCGAGGTTCAAGATATAAAGCTTATCCCGGACAGCGCATTATATACATTTCGGGAATTCGATCCAGAGACAGGTCAGTTGGAGGAGAAGATGTGTTTGGTAGATGAGATAAAAGAGGGGTGTTACTATAATTTGTATATTACGCCGCTTAAGAGTGTTTTTGTCCCAAATTATGATCTAGGCGACATAGTATATGTTGTTAAAAAGACACCGTCGGAGATAATTATACGGGTTGTAGGAAGATTTGGTGTTCCCGTCGAATTCGAGTTGGGGGGGAGAATAATCAGAGCGAAGGAAGCAGCAGTAATTAAAATGTCGGGCTTATCAGTAATAAGCGATAAACTCCTCGAAAAATGTGGAAATCAGGGTGTTGGCAAATGCTTAATACTTGTTGATAATAGCAAGAAATCAGTCCGCATATACTCAGAAAGAAAACTCAATATGGTACGGTTTCTAAATGAGTGTTCCCGGGATCCTCATACAAGCTCACTAATTACAGCTTTAGAATTAGGATACAGACTTAAAAATATCTATGGTGATGATGCTAAGGAAATCCTCAATAAATATTTCGAACAATTTAGAAAAAAGCATGGTGTCCTAGTTATTTAGACTTCTAATAAGGGCTGTAAAGTTGAAAAATATCGGAATCACTTTCCTATCAGCTCTAATTTAGCCAAGTATACTATATGTCTGATTTCTGGGAGTATTAGTTTTTCCAATGCTAGCCTTACTGCACTTGGAGAGCCTGGCACCGCAAAAACTATTAGGTCGTCATAGAGACCTGCTATAGCTCTGGATAGCATAGCTGATGCTCCTATCTCCTGATATGATAAGTACCGGAATAGCTCTCCAAATCCATCTATTTTCTTTTTTAGCATAAGCTCTAGGGCTTCTATAGTTGCATCATCCCATGTTATTCCAGTACCTCCAATGAATAATACTGCATCAGCTTTCTGCTTAATTGATTCTTCGATAGCTCCTATTATGGCTCTTCTCGAATCCGGAATTATTCTTTTTGTTAGAACTGTAAAACCAGCCGTCTTTATAATTTTTGTTGCTAACTCTCCGCTTACATCCTCAATTTTTTCTCCTTTCTGAAGAGATCTAAAGCGCGATGTGCTCACCACATATACAGAGAATCTAACATCCTTTACTCTCTTCTTAGCCTCCTCTTTATGATTTTTATGGTTCATTCGAATTTCACCTTCTCCACAACAATTATATCAGATATCCTAGTCCAGGGATAATTCCCAGTCTCATCCTTCTCATATTTCTTGACCATATCCCAAACATTCAGCAGAGCCATACTCACACCCATCAACGCCTCCATCTCAACCCCAGTCCTAGCAACACTTTTGACAGTAACTTCGACCTCTACATAGTCATCGCTTAGCCTAACATCAACGTCAACATGCGTTATCTCTATCTGATGACAAAATGGTAGGAGCTCAGAAGTTCTTTTAACAGCATTCATAGCCACAATTTTGGTAACCGTTATGACATCTCCCTTCTCCACACGTCTCTCCTTAATGAGTTTAATTGTTTCTCTCCTAAGTTTTATCCGTCCTCGAGCCTTCGCGACCCTTAAAACATATCTTTTGGGTGTTATATCGACCATACGAGCCATAATTCAACACCTTTGAAGCTTGAAACACATAGCTCTAAATAGTTTATAGCCAATATAAACTATCAAAATCCGCTGTTCTAATAGAAAATTTTAGATAACCGCATCTATTGTCTGAGGGATCCGATGGTGTTTTGATATAGAAGACTTATATTAGTCCTTTTTCCTCTGGGGAGATAATTATTAGTAATATTAATGGCGATAACCGCCTAGATATGTTTGCTACAAGCTTTGTGGGAGAGTTAATAACATTGGATGAAACGAGTGGTTCTATTTTGTGGAAGTATCCGATAAATAGCACTCTTTGGCCTGCTAACCTTGTCGATCTTGATGGTGATTTAAGATTATTGTTGGAGATGAAAGCAGTCTTTGTGCTCTTGATGTCGCGGATAGCGGCTTCCAGATTTATCGGCAGGGGGCAGGAATCTTAACTTTACGCGGAAGAGAAACCAGGTTTTTTATCGATCGTGATATGGATTTTCTCTCTGATTATTCTGAGTTGTACCTAGGTACTGATTTGGCGGAGAATGATGCCGATGGTGATTGTGTGGGGATGGAAGGTCTACTATGGTTTGGATCCGATAAATCCTAGTGACGCTGAGCTAGATGTCAATGGTGATGGGCTCTCAAATTTGGAGGAATATAAATACTAACCTTACGAGAAATGGTACTGATGACGATAAAATGCTTGACTCATGGGAAGATGGGAAGCCAAATATGATCTGGATCCCAGTAACGCCCCTCTAGATTATGATTCAGATTGTCTATCTAACCTGGTGGAGTTTAACATAGGTACTGATCCAACAAACACCAACAGTGATGGTGACTTATTTGGGGATGGCGTTGAGGTATCTACTAGAAGCGACCCAACAGATCCCATGACGCCTTGGCTATTCATTGTGAGTTATATCATTGCTGAGATGATCATTACAGTCCTTATTTTTAGAATGGAGATCATCTACAAGAAAAGTAAGAGATCGTACACCCAAATTGGCATAGGGAAAGCTATTGAGATGAAAGAGGATTTTCTGTTGGTTTTTTGGCCTCTCTTTTTCTGATGTCAATTCCCAATTTAATCTTTCTGGTACTAATTATTATTTTAGAAGCCTACTATCGGTGCATATAATAGGATGAATCATTATCTTGGTGATGCTTAGTGGAAATCCGCATAGTTATGGGTGACATTACCGAGGTTGTATGTGATGCCATAGTTAATCCTGCAAACAGTTTGATGATTATGGGTGGTGGCGTGGCTGGTGCTATTAAGAGGAAGGGCGGCACCGCTATTGAGAAAGAGGCAAAGAAGTTTGCACCGGTTCCCATTGGTGAAGCTGTTGTTACGTCCGCAGGCTCTCTTAAAGCTAAATATGTTATTCACGCTCCAACTATGGAAAAGCCTGCCATGCAAACTACTAAAGATAAAGTAGAAAGGGCCATTAGAGCCGCTCTGATGAAGGCCATTGAGCTCGGTGTAGAGTGTATAGCTTTTCCTGGTATGGGGACTGGTGTTGGTGGGCTATCTGCAGATGATTTCGTTACGATTTTTCTGAAGGTTCTTTCTGAGATAAGAAATTCTCTTCTTAGATCCTCTATAAGGAGAATTCTTCTTGTTGCCTACACATCTGAGTTGTACGAAGCCATGAAAAAAGTGGAGAGAGAACTAGACTTAGAGAACTTTTAGAAGTTCCAGGGATCTGATGGGAGGTTCCTCCACCTCTTTGCGAACTCCCTCATATAGCTCTGAGCAGCATCCTTTAGAATTTTTAGTGTTTCCTCGACACTTGTTTTGAAGTTCGCTGCCAGAATTGTTATTGAGCATCCATTCATATTTTCTGTTTGGATCGCCAGTTTTGTTCCATTCATATTTAGGAGACCAAATTTAAAGTTAGGATCCTTGAAGAGAATATCGAAGTATTGCTCATAGATCTTCTCTACAAGATCTTTCTTCCCGGCAATTGATATTGGGAGGCTTTGGGAATCATATATTGCTATGGCTTCAGCCCCTAGCCTATCCAGCAGAGCTTGTGATATGAAGTCTATATAGTTCCCTCTTAATGTGTTGTAGAGGCTTCTGAGAAGAACTAACATGCTTAGTGTGTCATGTATGCTCGTTTCTAACACAAGGATTTTTGATTTTGAACCCGCTACAGCATTCTTTATTTCTTCTCCCGATAGGGCTCCCTCTATGTCCTGTTTATGTGCAAGAAGAATTATTTTAGGTTTCTTTACAGCATATTTACTACGCATCTTCTTTATGAACTTAAAATACTCCCTTACCTCTGGAAGCCTCTCTGGTCTTGCAGCATCAACAACAAATACTATGTAATCTGCGGATGGGAATAATATCCTATAGAAATCCTCATTCAGCCTATACACCTTTTGCCCAGGGATTATAGATATTGTTAGCCCGGCCCTACTTAGTCTCTCAACCCCTGTGGATGCCACCGTCTTTGATGCCCTCTCACTATCGAGGTATTGTAAGAACAACTTTATGGATGTTTTACCTGCCCTGTCAAGACCCACAAACACAGCGTTAACCATAATAATTCACCGTAATACCTACTGGGCACGGTACTTATAAGAGGAGATATTGCCCAAGTAATATTGGGGAAAGAGAATTAGAAATAGACAAGAACGATAATAGCTATTATTCCTAGAGCTATTTCTGCCGCCATGAAATATTTATTCTTTACGTATTCTAATAGAAATTCTTCTAGCGAATTCTTTCCTATTACTAGACTTGACATCTTCTCATATAGACGTAGACCGATCGTCCTCCTAGTTATTGGATAGAATATATATACACTCCAATCTACCATATCGAGAGCCAGATGAAGTAGGCTAAATAGCGGTGTCCACCAATATTTGAACCCGAACCAGTATAGTAGTGGTACAAATACCATCCAGGGAACAATACTATGAAGTGGTGAGGCTCTGTGCTCGGAGGGCTTAAAAACTACATCGCCATCTAGAAAAACACCAAAGAGGAGAGCTAGTAGAAAGGAACATATGTCGGAGGGAAAAAACATTGTCAAGAATCTCCATAGAAGATATGTGGTGGCTAGATGTGCAAGAGGCAACATTTTGTTCATCTAGCGGATCCTAGGTCAGTGTGAGAGGTGGGTCATCATGACTTTTCTAGACAGCAAGTCAATCATCATTCCTAAAGAAATACATTAAAGTTTTTTCTAATATTTCTGGGGAGATAAAGTTGTTTTTCATTGAGATTGATCGAAACACAAAACTGTATCTCGTATTAGTATTCGCTGTGTCTTATTGCTTGGAGGCTGGCATAATTCTAGGGAAGATATATGGGGATTACACACTTGCTAATCTCTTCTTAATATTACTTGTTTTCACACCGGCAACTATAGCGGGTATTATGGTTAACATGTTTGGTGAGCCACCATATTTTCTGAGAACAAAACTTAGGAATGCCAGGTTTCTCTTTGTTGCCTATGCCTATCCTCTCTTTCTGATAATCTTAGCAGCTATTCTCTTAGACTTACTGGGTTTTGATATTGACTGGGGGCTCACCGCATATAAGGCTCAGCTATATTGGACAGCTATCCAAAGTGGTATCTCTCCAGATACGTTCTATGAGATGATGCTGATAGGTGCTTTAGCCGCACCAATAGTTAATTCGCTATTCGCATTGGGAGAGGAAGTTGGCTGGAGGGGATATCTTCTAGACAAGCTTCTAGCCCGAAACCCCCTTGAGCGAGTCATAATTTTTATAGGGGCTATCTGGGCCCTATGGCATGCCCCGCTAATAGCGATTTTAGGGTACAACTACAAAAGTCTTAGGGCTCTCGGTTTACTACTATTCATACCGTTCTGCATATCCCATGGGGCGATTCTGATATGGCTCAGAATAAAAACTGAGAGTATATTAACTCCAGCTCTGGGACACGGAGCAATCAATGCTTTTATCTGGTATGGTGCTGCTTTGCACCCAGAAGGCAATGAACTACTACACCTCGTGCTAGGTGTCCCAGGAGTTCTTGTCGCATCGATTCTTGGATTTATTATGTATAGAGACCTAAAGAAGGATTTGGTATTCATACAATTACAATAGGTATTAAGTATTGTTGAGTCTTCTCCTCACACTAGCAGAAATTCTTGAATCTTTTTGTTAGTTCATCAGCTTTCCTTATTAGGCCTGCTTCGTTGAACGTTCTTATCACCGTTCTAAAAATTCTGCATGCCAGCTCCCTATATCTCTCTACGTTTAGCTTTTGGTGGGCCAGTAGGAACGCATATATTACCGATCTGCCTATCCCAGCGAGCTGTGCGCCTCCCAACTCTATGCTTGGTACTAACACATGTATATGCACATCGAGAAAATCCATAACCTCACCAACCTTTCTTTTGCCTAGGAAATCCCATGAGGCTATCAGGAAGCATGATATCATGTATGAGAATGATGATGCTATTTTTCCTTGAGTGATGAACCATTTATAGAGTCTTATCAGCTTCTGAAGGCCGTATTTTAGTACTTTTTCCTTATTTTTCCTATCCATGTATCTTATTGCCATCGACATTAATAGGCTTATAAGATTCGAGGAGAAACTTGCGAGTTTATAGGGTTGGACAAATTTCCAGCCATCAATACCCTTGACATTTAGCCCATCCAGAACTATAAATGTGGCTTCAAGTTCTTCTATTACCGAAATATTTAACTCCATTAGACACGATGAGACACCGCTTAGAAATGTTACGATGACTTCTAAGTAAGGTCTTATCTTGCTTGCTTCTTGGAGTATTGCGGCTAGAAAATCAAGAAGAAGCTGCCTCGAATTCCTGACAAAACTTCTTAATGCCTGTTCCCTTGTGAGGAGCATATAGAGATTCACTATGGTCGCGCCCAATACTTGAAACACGTCTATTAGTGACGAAACAAATATTGGTAGCTTTGCTCTAAGAATTCTCCGAATATATTTTATGTACATCCTAATGTTTAGGGTTATCAGGGACATTTTCTCCCTCAGCATAAGTACTGGTGATTCTATGAGGGCTGTGATAAGCATTTGATACGTGATGATATTGGGTATCGCCACTAGAAGAACCTTGCCATCCTCAACAGTATTAGAATTAAAAATCCTATCCAGCCTAGATAGATTCTCCTTAGCTCTCCTCTCCCATATGAGGAGATATTTTCTTATCTCGTCGTAGCTAGTTATTGTATATGCTTTCTCAAGGATTTTTTGCCTCTCATATAGGGCGATTAGATATGAGTATATAACATCGGATTTGTTCTTGAAAAATTCTGCAAGCTTGATGGCGAAGTCCCCAAAAACTCCTATGAGGGGAGATATGAAGAGAAAAGCTAACATTAGGGAGTCCTCATAATCAAAACTAAACTTTTCGGTTGCCTCGAGATACGCTTCGATGAGCTCTGTAACCCCTATACTTTGCTTTAGATACTCAATTTCTTTTCTTAGAAGATCAGCATAGACATTATCCTCGGGTAGCGTATCAGCGAGGCTTTCCAATTCCTCTAGAGGAGGAGCAGGCCTATTTATTATAGACCTCGCTAGGATACCCATTTTAAGACTAAAAATTCTATTGATAAGACTTTCGGAGTCTTTGGATAGGAGATATGCCAGGTTAAAATCTCCGTTGAGGGCGTATCTTATCGCTGATTCCCTAGCTTCTGTTTTTTCCATGAATACTCGCCACCTTCTTCTTTCTCTCTTAGCTGAAAGATTTAATAATCTCTTAATTCGCTCTATTCTCTGCATTGTTGGTTTCCTCACAGCTATCTGTTCGTAGAGGGGAACCCACATATTAACTAGGATATCGGCTACACTTATGGGAACGCTGGGCTCAACATATCTTTGGAGCAACTTCTCGACTTTCTTGCTTAAGGTATTATCAACTATCTCCCTTGCCGGCTCTATTTCATCCGAACTATCTATTTTTGCTGCAATGAATAGGAGAAGTCGCTCTACGTAGTCTCCAGCTACTGATGCCAATGAGAACACTAGGTATCCCTTATTTGTATCTGTTATTAGAAGCTTATCGTCGCCAAAATCAACTCTTCGAACCTTACCTATACCGAGAACCTCCGAGAGAGCCCTAACAGCATATACCAGACTAGCAACGAGTTCTTTGCTTCTGATCGGTATTAGTGTTGATATGCTTATAGGTATTCCACCCTTCGTCGTAACACCCACAATTTTTATCAAATAGAACACCTAATCACAAACACTTAATTTTACAAAAGCACAAGGAGAATTCAACACTATTAATAATACCTTTATAGTGAGGGATAGCCATGGGATTGGGTTTTATCGAGTAGGATATTATAGTATGGCTAACCCATGTTTGGAACGTACTTCTTTTGGAGGTCTGCAAGTTCCAGTAGGAGGTCAATCTCACCGAGCCTATCAGCCTTTGTGAATTCAGATAGTTTTCTGGTTGCACCTCTGATTATGATTTTCCTTATGAGTTCGTACATAGAATTCGTCATGTTTGTTAGCCTATCAACAAGGTCTATTGGATATGGGCAGGCTGTATGAGACGAATTAGCATTCAGCCAAGACAGGATATTTTCTAGGCCTATACCCGAATAGTCTGCTATCTCAAACCTAACCACATGCCTTGATCTATATGGTTTTATAAAGCCCACGAACACGTCCTTGGTCCACGGATTCTCATTTAGGAACGATAGGAATGTTTCTCTCCTATTCTCCGTAACAAGAGTTCTATCGATTATAGGGGAGCTCCCAAGATGACCTATGAGCAGAGCTTCACCAGGTTGGAGTATTAGTGTCGCTAATGCTTTATCACTAGTCCTCTCCAATGCTCTTCTCGTATTATCATCTAGCATTATTTCCCCTTCCTTTTCGAGGATTTTTATTAGCCCTCTCCCTATGAAATGTGATCTGACTCTTTTGACTATCCCTATAACTGTTTTCTTTTTCTCTTCGCAGAACTCCGCTACTTGTCCAGAGATCTCTAATAGCTTCTCCTCTTGTGTGTAGAAGCGTGTTGTAACAACTACTATTGGCCAGAGAGGTATTATTGGGCCATCAAACATCAATATTTCCCAGGGCTTGGTCTCGAAGCTTGGGTCTTTTAGGATTTCACATGCTATTTTTCTTTCCACAATTTTTGATATCGCTGTTTGGATCCGTCCAGTAATTTCCTCTCCGCACTTCACAGCTATCCTCATGCCCCTATTTATCCTTAGATCTACACCTCTAGCTCGTGGATATCTTATGTAGCCACCTACCACGACGAATAAGTCTCCATAGACGAGAGGTAAGGGTGTTCGGAAAGAGGAATCTATAGCGTATATTCCTTTGATATCTGGGGTTCTCTTAGGATCCAATCTGACTATCTTTGCTGGGCTTTCAGTATCTTCTATGACTCTGCGTATATCGGCTATCACGCTTAGGATGTAAGCGATCTGTTCCCCTATCTTATATGCTTCTTCAAGAGATTTTTTCGAAAGTTCTGTTATCAGTTCAGGTGTTAGATCTGGTTCTTCCTCTTCCTCCAAGTCATATTACCTCTTTAACCTCCTTAACTCTGATGGCGATAGGTTTTCTAAGGGGATTCATTAATCCCGCGACGTAGAATTCTCTCGGGACGAGCTGCGCGAGGTTCGACATGTCAACTCCCGTTATATCTGTGAAGTCCTGTATCTCACGTAGATCTGTTGTTTGACTTAGCTTAGAGAAAAACACTGTATTTATGTTGGCTCTTATATCTGGATCTATGCTCCTCGCTAATCTTTGCGATGCGAGTATCAAGCCATACTTCCATTTCCTACCCTCCCTCGCGACTCTCTCCACTTGCTCTTTGCAGTATCCACTGCCCCAAGTATAATTTTGTGCTTCATCTATCACAACAACAAGGTTTATCGGCACATATCTTCGCTCCTTTCCCAGGAAGTTCTTCTCGAATATCCATCTCCATCCACACTCAATTATGTCTCCAACAATTGTTCTTTTCATTTCTAAAGTCTCCTCGAAGGATAAATCTATTACAAGAGGCTTTCCTTGGTCCTTGGCCTTACGTGCTAGTTCGATGATGTCTTCTACCGAGTATTTCCGGCCGAGAAGCATACTCTCAATAAGTTCTGGTTCGACAAAATACTGCATTCTCATGCCGAGGCTCCTAACAGTATCATCCCTCGCACCAAGCGTCTTTGCTATTGTCTGCAGCCTAGTGGTTATTTCTCGGTGAACATTCTTTAGTTCTTCTTCGCGACTATCTGTAGATTCGAGGCGTTTCCTATATTTTGGTATACTCTTCTTCAGCTCCGCCCCGAAGAACTCTAGGTATGTGGTGTAGTATTCGCTCAGTCTAAGCTTCTTCATGAAGAAATCCGCTATTCCGAGGGGCCCAAGCTCGATCTCAAGTGAGCATATCGTTGTATCTGGATAAAAAACAGTGTAGTCCATCCCAGTATGGTCGAAAACTATCACAGCATACTCCGTCTTCTGAACTATCTCATCTATTAGAACCTTAACAAGTCTTGATTTCCCCATACCTGTAGCACCAAACACACCTATGTGGTACTGCACATATTTAGGATCAAGGGGTATCTCGACATCTACTGAGTATTTGTGTGTGCCTACAACTATTGGGGCTTGGGAGTTAGATATTGTTGTTGCTAGAAGCCTCGTTATTATGTCGCCCCGCTTAACCCTATAAACCTTACTGCCAGGAAATGGAACATATGTCACATTCCTACTTATACCAACAACGTTGTTATCCTCAACAAGTATCTCGGCGAGGGGCATTATGTGTACATTTGTGTATACAAGCTTCTCAATCTTGTCAATAGCATCGGGATATTCCTCGATGCCTACCTTAACGCGTTTCCTGAGATATGGTTCGAGCCTACTTATCCTTCGTAAAACGCCAAGTATTATCGGAGTTCCAGGATGCTCCTCATCATAAATAAGCATAAGTTCTTCTTCTCTTATCGAAATTTCCGGATCCCCAGCGAAGATAGACACCGGGATGCTTGTCACGGAGGCATCTGATAGAGCAAAACCAACAAGATTGTCTCCTAGGAGCTCATCAATACTTATGTTGATGGTCAAGAAGAAACACCTAGATAAATGGCTACCAAAATTACAATATATCACATTATTAATTTAGTAGCAAAAGTAGGGGCGGTGATCTATCTTGGAGACAAAATTGCTATTCTATGAGGATCCATATCTTAGGGAGACCAAGGCCAAAGTTGTTAAAATCGAAGATGATGTTGTTTGGTTGGATCAAACAATATTCTTTGCGGAGAGCGGAGGCCAAGAATCTGATCGTGGCTACATAGACAATATTCAACTGATTGATGTTCGGCCTGAGGATTTTGGACATATCCTATCGGAGAAACCAAGTTTTGGTGTTGGAGACGAGGTAAACCTCGTTTTAGATTGGGATCGGAGATATCGCATCATGCGTCTCCACTCCGCCGCGCATCTTGTAAGCATAGCTGTTGAAGAAGTTATAGGTAAACTTGAGTTGATAGGATCTCATGTGAGCCCCGAGAAATCTAGGCTCGACTATGCGTTTGATGGTAGGATTTCCGATTATTTTGATGCAATCATGGAGTTTATCAGACCCTATCTCGAGAAACCCCATGAGATTGTTATATATAGGAAACCTGAGAATCCTCAGATAAGAGTATGGAAGCTAGATCGCTGGGAGTTACTGTGTTGTGGTCTTCATGTTAGTAATACTAAGGAGATTGGCCAGATCCGTCTAAAAAGGAGGAATTTAGGGAGGGGTAAGGAGAGAATAGAAATATACCTAGTATAATATCCCTAAATTCTCTCTATGCAATTATTATCCTACTATTTATGATTCACAATCAGCAGACCAGGCAATATTCTTTGCTTTTTTATAGCTTAATGCTAATCTAACTTACATTTGGATTTCTTACTGATTTTTTGGCTGAGGGGATTCGATGAAAAAAGAGGTGGAAGAGTTTGATAGTACTTCTGACACAGTGATTATCCGCCCCGATCTTGTTGTCTTTAAATCACCTGTGGAAATATCATTCACAGAGAGCTACCTAAATGTTAGAAACCTTTGGACATTCTTTTCGTTTAAGAGACTGAGCAAGCGAATTGCGAGACGTCTTCATAGATCTGTGGGAATCCTCGTTAGAAGATTTCTGGACAATGTTGGTTATCGCGATGTGGAAGCACATGTAAGTCTTGAATTTGACGCTAAAACATCAAACTTTGTGGTAAGCTTTGGTAACGAAGAAATCCTCGACAGAAAACTTGCTATGAATCTCACCAAATATGCTTTTTCATCGATGTGCTTTAGACTTCCAGAGTATTCAATCAGAGAATACAGACTCTTACCTATATCGGAGGGAGACTATAAATTCTTTATTGTTCTAACACCTTACAGACGGGATCTTTCTCGCACCCTAGATGTCCTCAAAGATATATTGAAGTATCCCTACGTGACATTGCCTAATGATGAAGGAACATATTTCCTCAGCGGGTTTGGCGAGGACAATCTTAATGAGCCTCCCAGAATAATAGATAAACTTGCGAGTCTTATGCATCTTAGAGAAATTTTCTTCGCTAAGAAACTTTCAGATCTATACTCCCAAATAACTTCTCCAAACAGACCAAATAACTACTCCGAACCCATAATGGCTAGAGCTATTAAAGAACTTGTCGATCTCATGGACTACTTCGAGGATCCCAAACCCATATATAGGTTGTTGCAGTTTATGCATAAGGTCTTTGGGGTTGAAAGACCAACGAAGGAAGATCTCCTGGCAATAATTAACTTATTGGATGATATGACTAAAAAGTGTGAAGGATTAGATGCTCTGAAGAAGCTTTATAAATACTTTCGGAGCCTCTATGACGAGTTTCTATTGATAGAGAGAATTGAGGAGTTAGGAATAATACGCGCTGCTCTCAGAAAACTTAGCAAAATGGTATGTGTGAGTAGCAAAGAAAAAATTGATATTAGAGGGATCCCAGCATTCCTCCATGAGTTTGTGTTAGCTGGCTCAATTTTGGCTAAGTATCGGAAAGAACTTATAAATCTTGGTGGAGGTAAGGCAATATATATAAGCCCCCACGAATGGAGGTGTATCTCTAGAGAACTTAGTATCGCTGAAAAAGCGAAACTAGAAATAAAAATTGTGAAACATCCAGATGGAAGAAAATATTTGGTTATAAGCTTCCTAAACGACTAGGTGCTCTACATTATGGGAGAATCCGACGATAAACATCAATATGTTCTCAGTATCCGTGAATTTAGACCCGAGGACATAAGGCAGATAAGAAATCTTGCTAGGCTCGCATTTGAAAGCGAGGTCGATAGGTATTGGAGTGTTGTTGGGGCGCAAAAGGCACCATACACATATATAGCTGAAATTAACGGCAATATTGTTGGAGTAATAGAATTTGAGCCGTTCTATCTACCCAACTCTGTCGAGGGACACATCTGGTATATTTTCGTTCACCCAGAATACCAGAGGAGGGGAATAGGAACAGCTCTTCTTAGAAAAGCTGAAGGAATATTGTCTAGGGAGGGGGCAAAAAGAGTATGGGCAATCACATCGCCCGATAACATAAAGACACGACTTTTCTTCGAAAAGAATGGATATCGGAGAATACCATTAGATGAAATGAAAAAGCTTCTTGGAAGCACAAATACAAAGAAGTTCCTTAGACGTATGGTCTACTTCGAGGGCGACATAATATATATGAAGGTCTTGATGTAGTTATTAATAAAAAAGGAGGTAGCATCACTAAAAGAATCTGAATTTAGGAGACCTCCTATTTTGTTTTCTCCTCAGCCACAACAAGTGTTAGAGAGTCCTTAACACCTGTAATCCTTCTCATGGTGCCGCTGACGACTTTGTCTAATTCATCGTGTGAAAGTGTTTCCACTTCAGCTATTATGTCGAATGGGCCAAATACCAGACTTGCTTTTCTTACACATTCGATCTTCATCAATTCATCGAGTACAAAATTTTCTTTGCCAGCTTCCACCCTTATCAGGACATATGCTTTCATAGGAGCCACCTCATGAAAACTCTCTAGCGTATTAATATATTGAAAAAGTCTTTTTAATAGCTTTATGTTGCGATACACTGACATATATATGGCCTATTCTCTCATTTCCAATCTTAGATAATAGCTATTCGCTGAGGGCGAACACATGGATTTAGAGAGACGCAGAGATATCTTCATTAGAAAGCTCAGAGGTATTGGTATCGATCTGTCATCCAAAGAGCTGAAGCATATTGAACGCTGTTTTGAGCTCCTAGGAGAGGCACTACGAAAAATAGATGTAAATTTCGTGCCTGGACACGATGTCGAGCATATGATACGCGTCGCCGAAATCGCAATATATCTCCAGAGAAAACACGGGGGCAATTTTGTTAAGATTCTTCTAGCGGCACTATTACATGACATAATGCGCCACAAACCAAACCATTCTCTGGAATCCGCCAAGTTTGTTAGGAAATTTCTCGGCGAAACGGAATTTAGATCTATAGCTGATGATGTTGCAAGAATCATAGAGGAGCACAGCTATAGTATTAGTAGGAACCCCTCATCTATAGAGTCAATGATTCTAAGAGATGCGGATAGACTCGATGCTCTTGGGGCTATAGGGATTGCAAGGGTTTTCTCATATAGCAGTTATTTAGGAAGAGAATTCTATGATTTTGAGAAACCTACTGAGGGAGGTGCTTTGGCACACTTCTTTAAGAAAATACTTAATCTTCCCAAGACAATGTGTACTGATACGGCTAAGAGAATTGCTTCTAAACGTGTGGAATTTGTTCGTAAGTTTATTAATATTTTTCTAGATGAGCTAAATCTGAGGGATCTTGAGGGGGGTCCTAATGAATATTAGGAAGCAACTACTATTTATTCAGTTGGTCATTCTAGCAGGCCTTCAGAGCGCCCATAGGAGTGTACTTATACCTATACTGAGACCCATGATTACTAGTTTTAATATAACGTATGGATTTGGTGGTCTGCTCATAGGCATATACATGTTTCTCTCCGGACTAGCTGCTCTTGGATGGGCGGTATACTCTGACTATACTGGACTCTCTAGAAGAATATTGATTGCTGTTGGGATTTTAGGCGGAATCTTATTCACAGCTCTAAGTGTAACTGCGACAATACCTCTGCTCTTCGCAACATTCTATATTTTAGCTGGGATGTCCATAAGTGTTATCTATCCACTCGCAACAACAATAATACTTGACCTTGTCCAGAAAGAAGGAAGAGCGGGTATGATGATGGTCTTCTCGCTTCTTAGTGGCTTTGGATACGCATTTGGCTTCGGCCTCGGAATAATTACTGTTGCCTTGTTTAATGATTGGAGACTACCAATACTTATATTGGTCATTCTAATGACTATCATAAGTCTTCCATTCGCGATATTGCTGAGAGAACCCCCAAAGGGCTTTTCCGAAGAGGAGCTTCATGATGTTCTGAGGAGAACATATAGATATCCATTCACTTTGCGTCCAGAAGACTTAAAGATAATTACTGGTAATAGGAGTAATGTGTTTATTGTATTACAGGGAGTCTTTGGGATCATCGGAAGCGGTGCGATAGAAGTATGGATGCTCCAATACCTAATCGCGGAGGCGGAAGTAAATGAAGTTGTAGCATCACTAATAATGGGGTTGGGGGCTCTTGGAAGTGTAGGAGGTCTCATAATAGCAAAGATTGCAGACATACTCTCACGCAAGACCCCCCGCGCTCGACCTCTAATCGCGGCGATATGCTCATCAATTACAGCGTTTGCATATCTCTTCTTCTTGACAATACCTCTTCGCCTCAACTTTGAGACAAACAGCTTTGTCGAGGCCGCATATACCTTGGTGGTTATGATGTCTAAGAACCCTCTGCTACTCACAGCAATATTAGTGTTTTTCCTAGCTATGGTTGTTAACTCATCAGTGGGATCCATAAAGGTTGCTGTTCTCTCGGAGGTCAACCTCCCAGAGCATAGGGCAACAGTTATCTCTGGGACTAGCATAATTGAGCTTTTATCTAAGAGTATAAGCATAGCTGTTTTGGGGCTACTAATCGACTTGCTACATAGCTTTCGAGTACCGCTTATGATAGCGGTTTCAATGTGGTTTATATCTGCGGTCTATTGGGGAAAAACAAGTAATACCATAGATACTGATGTATGGAAGCTAACCATATTATTAAAGAAGAGGAGAGCTGCCTTGACATCTTCGAATAGTGCTCCCTAATCCCCCGCTAGCTAGTAGTATATGTCCCCCAATTAATTTTTGCAAAAATTATATTTCTCAGATTACAATGTCTCAAATGAGTAGAGAACTTGTTGTTGGTTTTGCGGCCACCCTCACAATGATCCTTAATGTTGGAATAATAATGATAGCAATGCAAATAGTGTTCTACGAAGTTGTGTCGGACTTCGAAATAGCCCTCATAGCCACAGCTTATTGGATTCCCGCCTTTCTCCTAACCTCTGTCTGGGGATATTTAGCGGACATTACCGGAGAGAGAAAAACTATAGCGATAATATCGCAATTCATAGTAGCCATTCTAACATTCCTCCATATCGTATTTAATCTTTATAGCCAGATACTTCTCTTACGCTTCCTTACTGGTATTTTTTCCTCGGCTTATCTTCCATGCGTCCAAGGATATCTAACTCTTGACAAGAGACCT
>Ga0190367_1000006_pt1 | contig 183687 bp, 217 predicted proteins | sample 4872181011_MG_FD_171838 | JGI IMG/M metagenome (GOLD analysis project Ga0190367, IMG submission 171838) | Hydrothermal vent microbial mat bacterial communities from Southern Trench, Guaymas Basin, Mexico - 4872-18-10-11_MG | ecosystem: Environmental > Aquatic > Marine > Hydrothermal vents >...
GTTCAGACCCCCGAATCAAAAGACATTGGCCTAAAGAGGTTTTTAGCTCTTTTAGCGGAGACTTCTATAGGAACAGATGAAAAACCCATATTAGAAGAATTGAAAAAATCTGGAATGATAAAATTTTACGGTGAAGAGGTATGACGCTTGTTATTTTAAACAAAAGACCTATTGGGGAAACGGATAAACCGCTCCAACTTCTAAAAGAGATCATAGAAAAAAGAAGAAAGGGGGTTATCTCAAAGGAAGTTAATGTAAGTTACGATAAAGTCTACGACATTTTAGAAATCAACACTGACAGAGGAAGGTTGAGAAGACCTCTTATTGTTGTAAAAGACGGAAAACCCCTTCTTACTGAAAAGCATCTCAGAGATCTTCAAGCAGGAAAAATAAAATGGGAAGATCTGGTAGAAAGTGGAATAATAGAATATCTGGATGCTGATGAAGAAAAGAATGCCTATATTGCTCTTTCTCCTGATGAATTAACTAAAGAACACACACATCTAGAAATTCACCCTTGCGTTATCCTTGGAATGGCTATGAACCTAGCACCCTTTCCTGAATTCAATCAAGCACCAAAAACCTTCGATGGAGGGAGAATGTGCGAGCAAGGTGTTGGTGTCTATTGTTTAAACTTCCATCTAAAGATGGATACAGATGTTAGCTTGGGATGGTATCCCCAACTGCCAATTGTTAAGACAGTTGGATTTGACGCTTTTCCAAAAGAATCAACAGCTATCGGCCAAAATGTGATTGTCGCAATTATAGAGTACGAGGGATACAACATGCAGGATGCTATTATTATGAATAAGGCTTCAATCGAACGGGGATTATTTAGGGCTTACTATTTCCGACCCTATGAAACCGAAGAGACAATCTATACCGGGGGTATGAAAGATAGAATTGAAATCCCTCCCGAAGACATTTATGGATATAGAGGAGCTCAAGCTTATGAAAATTTGGAGGAGGATGGAATAATTTATCCTGAAGCTGAAGTAAAAGGTGGAGATGTATTAATAGGTAAGGTGTCTCCTCCAAGATTTTTTGTAGGATTAGAAAAGGTCTCTTTAGGGGCTGTTTCAAATAGAGACTCATCTGTAGAGGTGAGAAGGGAGGAAGAGGGTACTGTTGATTCTGTAATTATAACTGAGACAAAAGAAGGGAATAAATTAGTAAAGGTTAGGCTAAGAAGGCTTCTCATTCCAGAAATCGGTGACAAGTTTGCAACAAGACAAGGTCAAAAAGGAGTAATAGGTCTTATAGTCCCACAGGAGAACATGCCTTTTACAGCTTCAGGAATAATCCCAGATGTTCTTTTCTCTCCACATTCTATCCCATCTAGAATGACGATAGGATATCTGCTTGAGCTCTTAGCAGGAAAAGTAGGGAGTCTAATAGGGAAATTTGTGGATGGTACGCCTTTTGATTCAATAAACCCAGAGGAACTGAAACAAATATTGCTTGATTTAGGTTTCCGAGATTCAGGCGAAGAGACAATGTATGACGGAATTACTGGGGAGCGCTATAAGGTAAGGATCATGGTTGGGAATATGTATTATTTAAGGCTGAGACATCATGTGGTTAATAAAATGCATGCCAGGGCAAGAGGACCTGTAGCTCTTTTAACTAGGCAACCTACCGAAGGAAAAGCGAGAGAAGGAGGTTTAAGGATTGGTGAAATGGAAAAGGATGTTTTAGTAGCTCATGGCGCTTCTCTCGTATTAAGGGAGCGATGGAGTTCTGATAGTGTAAAGATACCTGTATGTGAAAAATGCGGTTTAATAGGTTACTATGATAAATATAAAGGGAAAAAAGTTTGCCCAATTCATGGTGATAGTTATCCTCTGAAGTATATAGAAGTGTCTTACGCTTTTAAACTATTCCTTGATGAGCTATTGAGCATGGGAATATACCCACGGCTATATATAAAGCCAAAAATAGGTGAAGAAAAATGAGCACACGGCACGAAATTGAAAAAATAAAATTTGGTATCCTTTCTCCAAAAATGATAAAAGATATGGCAGTTATGAAAATTACAAGATCAGAATTATATGATATAGATGGTTATCCTATAGAAGGTGGCCTAATGGACCTAAGACTTGGAGTTATAGATCCCGGATTAAGATGCAGAACATGTGGAGGAAGATTTGGAGAATGTACTGGCCATTTTGGCTATATTGAGTTAGCTCGTCCGGTTATTAATCCTTTATTTGTAGAAATTATAGAGAAATTCTTAAATGCCTTTTGTCCTGAGTGTGGTAGATTAAAAATCCCTCCCGAAAAGAAGGAAGAGTTTAAGAAAAGAATAGAGGAATATAAAAAATTGCTTAAAGACGTAGATCTCATTGAATGGAGTAAAAAAATATTGGATACTGCTAAAAAAGAGAGAAAATGTCCATATTGTGGAAAGGAATTAAAAGAGATCAAATTTATTAAGCCTTGGTTCTTTTATGAAGGAGAAAACCGTCTGAACCCTGCACAAATCAGAGAGCGTCTCGAAAAAATTAAGGATGATGATCTTATATTGATAGGAATTGATCCAAATGTTGTCCGTCCGGAATGGATGATCCTTACTTTACTCCCCATTCCTCCTGTAACTGTTAGAACATCGATAATCCTGGAGAGTGGACAAAGAAGCGAAGATGACCTTACTCATATCCTCTCTATGATTATTAGGGCGAATAATAAGTTAATAGAAAACATAAATGCTGGATCCCCTGAGCACATTATAGAAGACCTATGGATAAGCTTACAATACTATGTTGCTGCCTATATAAACAATGAACTTTCAGGAATGCCTCCTCAAAGGGCGAGGTCTGGAAGGCCACTAAAGACTTTGGCTTCGCGGATAAAAGGAAAAGAGGGCAGACTAAGAAGGAATTTAGAAGGAAAAAGAGTAAATTTCTCTGCAAGGACTGTTATTTCTCCAGATAATTATATTGACATAGACGAGGTAGGCGTGCCTTATGAGGTAGCCATGGAATGTACGGTACCCGAGGAAGTTACCGAGTGGAATCTAGAAGAACTAAAAGAGCTTGTAAGAAGAGGTCCAAATCAATATCCTGGAGCTAATTACATTATTACACCAGAGGGGAAAAGGAAAAGAATAACAGAAGAAAACAAAGAAAAGCTAGCTGAAGAATTAATGCCTGGTTATATAGTGGAAAGGCATCTAAAAGATGGGGATATTGCTCTATTTAACAGACAACCCTCGCTGCATAGAGTCTCCATTATGGGACATCGGGTGAAAATTTTGCCCGGAAAAACTTTCCGTATACATCTAGCCACTACGATCCCCTATAATGCAGATTTTGACGGTGATGAAATGAATCTTCATATTCCTCAAACCCGCGAGGCTCAGGCTGAAGCACGATTTTTGCTTTCGGTTCCCAATCATCTTATAGGAATAAGGGATGGTTTACCCATTATCGGTCTTATCCAAACACACATCTCGGGATTGTATATTCTTACCAAGCTAATAAAAAAGCTAAGAAAACCCCAAGTAACGTATCTTCTCTCAGCTTGTAACATTTTCGATCTTCCCCCACCTACAGGAAAAGATGATTTAGGAGAGTATTGGAGTGGAAAGGATGTATTTAGTGCTCTGCTTCCATCGGATTTTAATTTCAAAGGAAAAACTGCGACCGGGGATGATATTATCATTGAAAACGGACGATTATTACATGGATGGATAGACAGAAATGCCGTTGGATCCGAAAGAGGAAGGATGTTGACGGAAATTATAAAGAAATATGGAAAAGGATTTGGAAAAGAATTTATCTGGAAAGCCTCTATGCTAGGGATAAAAACCCTTTCTTTATTTGGTTCTACTGTTTCTTTGGATCATTATAAACTTCCACCCCCGGTGAAAAAAGAGGTTAAAGAAATCATAAAAGAGTACGATAAGAAAATAAAAGAGCTTCAGGAGAAATATAAGAAAGGAGAATTAACCCCCTTACCAGGAAGAAGCGCTAAAGAGACATTTGAGATATATCTTACCAGAGCTTTGAATGAAGTCAGGGACAGAGTAGAGAAAATCATTGTTGAGGGAATGAAAGATAAAGAAAACTTCACTCTGATAATGGCTAGATCAAAAGCTAGGGGGGACATGCTAAATTACACCATGTGTGCTGGGATTATTGGACAAATGACTGTTAGAGGAAAAAGACCAAAATTAGGATATTTCACACGTACACTTCCTCATTACAAAGAGGGGGAGTTAGATCCTGTTGCAAGAGGGTTTGTAAAACATTCTTTTTGGGAGGGAATGAGCCCGGTGGAATTCTTCTTTGCTCACATGAGTGGTAGAGACTCTTTAATAGATACTCACGCCAGGACCCCTATTTCTGGATATATGTACAGGAGGCTTTCCTTTATGCTTCAGGATGTGTTTGTTAGATACGATGGGACCGTGAGGGATGGTTGGAATCAAATAATTCAGTTTCAATATGGAGAAGATAGTATTAATCCGATGAAAACGCCTGGAGGCAGATTAGAGATAGAAAAAATAATAGAGGAGGAGCTGAAAAAATGAAACTGGAAGAAGCTAAAGAAATCTTACCAACTTCTCTTTATGAAGAATTAGTGAGGTTATTAGAAGAAAAAAGGGTCCCAAAAGAAAAAAGAGAGAAAATAATAGAACGGGTCGTAGAAGAATACCTTAATTCAAAAGTAGATTACGGAGAAGCTGTAGGAATGATTGCGGCTCAAACTGTTGGCGAGAGAGCAACCCAACTTACTATGAGAACCAAGCATTTTGCAGGTGTAGAAGAGAAGAATATAACGCTAGGTCTTCCGAGACTAATAGAAATTGTTGACGCAAAACCGATCCCTTCTACTCCTATTATGCGTATTTATCTTAAAGATGGAAAAGATGAAGAAAGGGTTAGGGAATTTGCTAAGAAAATCCAGCAAATAACTCTAGAAGACATATCGAAAGAGATAGACATAGATGTATTCAATTTCCGAATAATATTGAAATTGGACCCCAATAGGATGGATGAGTATGAGATAAAGAAAGAAGACATAGAAAAAAGTCTCAAAAAAATTAAAAAAGGTGTTACTAAGATTGAGAAAGATAAGATTATTATTGAATGTAAGGAAAAAACAATAAAAAGCTTGTATTCTTTGAAAAAAAGAATAAAAGAAACCTTAGTACACGGTGTTAAGGGAATAGAACAAGTAGTGATAAGAAAAGAGGGAGGAGAATGGATAATTGAAACGGCAGGATCTAACCTAGCAGAAATATTAAAAATGGAAGAAGTGGATAAAAAGAGAACAATCACCAATGATATCATAGAAATAGCAAAAGTCCTCGGAATAGAGGCTGCAAGAAATGCTATAATAAGAGAAATAAAAAGTACTCTAGAGGAAAGAGGAATTAACATAGATATTAGACATATAATGCTAATAGCTGATGTTATGACTGCTGATGGAAAGGTTATGGGAGCAACTCGTTATGGAGTCCCTAAGGAGAAGGCCTCTATATTAGCAAGAGCGGGATTTGAAATGCCTATAAGACATCTTTCTTTAGCTTCTATTTTTGGAATGGAAGATAATTTGTCAGGAGTTATAGAAAATGTCATGATAAATCAGGTAATACCTTTGGGAACAGGTATGCCAAAACTAATTTATGAGGCGATGCCTAATGAAGGTGAAAGAGCTCCTTCAAAAAGAGAATAAAGTCATCGGGACAAAAAGAACATTAAAATTCACCAGAGAGGGAAAAGTGGAGTACGTAATTCTAGCAAATAATTGTCCTAAAGAGATTATAAACCAATTTAAGTACTATGAAAAATTAGGCGGACCAAAAGTGATCCTTTCCCAATACAATAGCAAGGAACTTGGAACTCTCTGTGGTAAACCTTTCAAAGCATTGGTTGTTGGTATTCTTTATGAAAATAAAGTGGGAAAGTAATACTTTAAGATATATCACTGTGTTTGAATCCTACACTGGTGTATCTGTCAAAGATATAGAGGTAGACAACGATAAGATAGTATATATACTCAATGAGAGAGATGCTATCAGAATTCAAAGATCAAAAGATGTAATAGAGAATATAGAAAGACGACTTGGAAAGAAAATCGTAATTTTTTCTATAGGTAATAGTCCAATAGATTTTTGCAAGAAAAGATTAAAACCTGCAAGAATTTCCTCCGCCTTTCTCTCGAAAAAGGAAGGAAAGAACATTCTTATAATCCACACTCCTGACAAAGGGATCGTAAGGAAAAAGTTAAAAAAAGTGAAACAAATATTAAGTAAATACTACGACATAGAGGATGTAGTGGTGATGTAATGGCAAAGAAACCAAGGGGTCTCTTTGCAGCAAGAAAACTAAAGGAGCGAAGAAAAAAATTCAGATTTGCAAAGAAAGATGAATGGAGCCGGAGGACTGGAATGTGGAAAAAATTTGATCCGTTAGAGGGAGCACCAATGGCTAGAGGAATTGTAATTAAGAAAGGAGAAGTAGAAGTGAGACAGCCACACTCAGGTATGAGAAAAATCGTAAAAGTGCAACTCATCAAAAACGGAAAAATCGTCTCTGCCTATGCGGGCGGACCTGGAGCGATAAATATTATAGAAGAGCACGATGAGGTTCTAATAGAAAGGTTAAGAGCTCCGCAGAGGAGGGCTTTTGGAGATATGCCTGGTATAAAGTTTGTTGTTAGGGAGGTTAATGGCGTTCCTTTAAAACTTATTCTTGAGGGCAAAGTACAAAAGCCTAGGAGATAGCCATGGCTTTGTTATTCGGGAGGTGGGATACCTCCAATATAAAAATTTCGACTCCTGGTTTAAAGGAATATATTTGCTTAGAACCTGTTTATGTTCCTTTTATTTCAAAAGGAAAACACGTTAAGAAGAGATTCGGTAAGGCAAAAGTAAATATTGTTGAAAGACTCATAAATAAGCTAATGGTTCCTGGCCATGAGGGAAAAGAACATAGGTTTACTTCTGGGAGATGTACTGGAAAGAAACTCCTAGCTACCAAAATTGTTATAAAGGCCTTTGAAATTATTGAGAAGAAGACTGGAGAAAATCCTATCCAGGTTCTTGTGCGGGCTATAGAGAATGCAGGTCCAAGAGAAGAAATTGTTCTGATAGAGATGGGAGGAGTAAGGGTACCTAAGGCTGTGGATGTGTCTCCTCAAAGAAGAGTTGATATTGCATTAAGATGGATAGTTCAATCTGCTTATAAGAAAGCGTACACTCAACATCTTAAAGCATGGGAAGCTTTGGCTGATGAAATAATCTTGGCTGCTAACAATGATCCTAAATCTCGAGCCATCTCTAAAAAAATAGAGGTAGAACGCCAGGCTGCGGTGTCAAGATAATGAAAAAGGCAACAATAGAAGAGTTAATGAGAAAGAAGAAGAATATAAGAAATATAGGAGTAGTTGCTCATATAGACCATGGAAAAACAACTCTTGTAGATTCTCTTTTGGCTGGAGCAGGATTATTATCAGAAAAAATAGCTGGGGAAGCAAGAAAGACAGATTATCTTGAGGAAGAGCAAAGAAGAGGGATAACAATTCAATCAACTGAAGTTACAATGGTCCATGAATATCAAGGAGAATATTATCTCATCAATTTAATAGACACTCCAGGACATGTAGACTACGGAGGAGAGGTAACTAGAGCTATGAGAGCGATTGATGGTGCCTTAATACTCGTAGACGCCGTTGAAGGAGTAATGCCGCAAACAGAAACTGTATTAAGACAAGCTTTAAGAGAAAGGGCAAAACCAATCCTTTTTATTAATAAAGTAGATAGATTAATAAGAGAGTTAAAGTTGGATCCAGAAAGAATTAAAAAAAGGATAATAAGAATAATTAGCGATGTTAATAAGCTGATTCAAAAATATGCCCCCTCCGAGTTTAAATCGAAATGGCAATTACGTCCTGAAACTGGAGCGGTTGGATTTGGATCTGCTTTGCATAAGTGGGCCTTATCAATTCCTATAATGCAAGCTACAGGAGTGACCTTCAAAGACGTTTATGAGGCCTATATGGCAGAATCTGAAGAAGAGCTTCAAAAAAATATTGAAGAACTACAAAAGAAAATCCCGCTTTACAAAGTTGTCCTTGATATGGTTATAAGACACCTCCCCGCTCCAGAAGAGGCTCAGAAGTATAGAATTCCTGCTATCTGGAGGGGAGATTTAAATTCAGAGGTAGGAAAGGCACTCCAGAATACTGATGAAAATGGTCCTACTGTTTTCGTTGTTACAAAAGTGGTTCATGATCCACAAGTAGGAGAAATAGCATTTGGGAGGGTTTTTTCTGGGACTTTGAAAGAAAAAGATGAACTATATGTACTACGAGACGGGAGAAAAGAAAAAGTTCAAAGAGCTTTTTGTATCATAATTAGAGACAGATATAATCTGAAGGAGATCCCCGCAGGATGTGTTGGAGCCATAATAGGGATAAAGGGGCTGAAATCTGGAGACACCCTTGCTTCTATACCAACTCAACCATTTGAAGAAATAAAGCATATTTTTGAGCCAGTATTAACCAAAGCAATAGAACCTGAGAACCCGAAAGATCTAACCCGACTAATGGAGACCTTAATACAACTTTCAAAGGAAGATATTACTCTAAAGGTAGAAATAAATAAAGAAACAGGAGAATACTTGATAACTGGCTTGGGACCAATGCATCTGGAGTGGATAGAAACAAAATTAAATAAATACTTAGGTATTCCAGTGAGGACCTCTTCTCCAATTGTAAAATATAGAGAAAGCGTTACAAAAAAATCTGGGGTAAAACAAGGAAGATCCCCAAACAAACATAATGATTTCTTCATCTATATCGAACCTTTGGAAGAAGAAGTATATAATGCAATTAGGGAGGGGGAAATAAAAGAAGGCATCTTCAGAAAAACCAGCGAAGAATTTGTTAAAAAAATGATGGAATTAGGTTATTCAAGAGATATAGCAAAACGTATAAAATGTATTTATAAAGGAAACATCTTTATCGATGCCACAAGAGGAGTTGTACACATTGGAGAAGTAATAGAGATGTGTATTAAGGCATTTCAGCAATGCATGGATGCAGGACCACTAGCCAAGGAACCAATATTTAGGACTAAAGTTGTACTTGTTGATGCCAGGTTGCATGAGGATTCCATTCATAGAGGCCCGGCTCAAGTTATTCCTGCAGTAAGACAAGCCATTTTTGATGCATTCATGGATGCTGATCCTATTATTTACGAGCCTGTCCAGATTATAAGAGTAGACGTTCCTAGCGAGTATTCTTCAGCAATAATAAATGTTCTTCAGCAGAGAAGAGGGCAAATCCTTAATGTAGATATAGACGAAGAAATGGGAAACACAATAATAATAGGAAAAGTTCCTGTAGCTGAAGCGCTTGATCTTCTTCCTGCACTTAGATCTGTAAGTATGGGAAAAGCTATTCTTTCTTTAATTGATGTGAAATATGAGAAATTACCTCGCGAGCTCCAGAATGATGTGATTAAAAAGATAAGAGAAAGAAAGGGTCTCCAGGTTTAACTTGCCTTATATAAACCCTTATAAGAGGGAGACATTCTCCATAGATATGCCTGTGGACGTAAAGAAGCCCCACATAAATTTGATCTTCATAGGACATGTAGACCACGGAAAGTCAACAGTACTAGGAAGACTTTTTTTCGAAACCGGTAGAATTAATGAACGGCAATTGGAAGAATTCAGAAAACTTGCTCAAGAATATAAGAAAGCTGGATGGGAATATGCATTTGCAGTAGATAGAACAATAGAGGAGAGGAAAAGAGGGCTAACAATTGATTTATGGCACGGCGATTTTGAGACAAACAAATATTTCTTTACTATCATAGACGCTCCAGGCCATAGAGATTTCATTAAAAACATGATTACTGGAGCTTCACAAGCAGATGCTGCAATTCTTGTAGTTTCAGCAAAGAGAAATGAATTTGAGGCAGGGATGGGGGCCGGAGGACAAACAAGAGAGCATGCTTTACTCGCAAAATACCTTGCACAGGTCAATCAGTTTATAGTGTTAATAAATAAGATGGATGCTGTTAATTACGATCAAAATGTTTTCAATGAGGAAAAAGAACAGGTTGAAAAAATGCTTAAGAGATGGGGAATAAAAATAATAGCAACAATTCCAGTTTCAGGCCTTAAAGGAGATAACATAGCAAAGAAGTCTCCAAATATGCCCTGGTACACTGGACCAACTTTAGTAGAAGCCCTTGATATGCTAGAACCCCCAAGCCTTCCTATAGATAAGCCATTGAGAATACCTATCCAAGATGTTTACTCTATCTCAGGAATAGGTACCGTTCCTGTAGGAAAGGTTATTACTGGCAAGCTAAAGGTAGGGGATACGGTAATTTTCATGCCTCCAGGGATAAAAGCTGAAGTAAAATCAATAGAGACTCATCACACTCCTATTCAAGAAGCAAAGCCAGGTGATAACATTGGATTCTGTGTAAAGGGAGTAGCTAGAAAAGACATAAAAAGAGGATACGTGGTTGGACATCCAGATAATCCTCCTACTGTGGCAGAAAAAATAGTCGCACAGATCTTTGTAGTCTGGCATCCAACTCAAATAATGCCTGGATACTGCCCAGTAATGCATGTACACACCGCTCACGCTCCAGTCATGTTAGAAAGGATACTAGCAAAGATAGATCCCAGAAGTGGTCAAGTAATAAAGGAGTTTGAAGAGGGAAAAGAAGAACCATTAAAACCTGGGGATGCTGCTAAGGTTGTACTTAAGCCATTAAAGCCAATAGTAATAGAGCCTGTAGATAAACTCCCACAGCTAGCAAGATTTGCAATTAGAGACATGGGAAAAACTGTTGCAGTTGGGGTTGCTTTAGAAGTTACCCCTGCTAAGACTGCTTAATCTTTTTCTTTTTATTTATGAAAGCAAAAATAAAACTTGCCTCTCCAGACCATCAAAAACTTGATGAAATAGCTAGGGAAATAATTGAAATTGCCAAGAAGGCAGGGGTAGATTACTCAGGACCTATTCCTTTACCTACTAAAAGATTAAGGATACCTGTAAGAACCGCTCCAGGCGGAAGGGGTAGAGAGCTTTATAAGACCTGGATTTACAAAATACACAAAAGATTAATAATAATGACTGTAAATGAAAAAGTTTTAAGGCTTTTAAAAAGGCTTTCAATGCCTAAAGAAGTTTATATTGAAATTGAGATTAAAGCTGAATAGATAAATCTGTCTTTTTATCCTTTTATTATAGTGCCCGGGTAGCTCAGCGGTAGAGCATCCGGCTGTTAACCGGAAGGTCGTGGGTTCAAATCCCACCCCGGGCGTGTGAATTTTCCATTCTCCAGATTTGAAATTACTCAGACCTTCTGCAGCCTCAAAGAGCCATCCAACTAGTAGGAGAAGGTAAGTACTTTACTTTTCTCTGGCGGCTGATGGCTACTAAGGAGTTATGTTCAGAAAAAGAGAGGTAGTATTTCAGAGGGATAAAGTATATAGATTAGGTTTAAGCAATCCCCTCAAAGAGACATGATAAAAGTTATTTCAAATTATAAGATTGCAAAGGTTTGTGTTCCTCTTTTCTTTATCACCCCGTCTGGTTCTCAAGCCATTGATATTATGACTTTTCTAGCGTTCTTCGATAAGAATCTTGAGAAAGTGGTTACTCTTGTCCAGAGGGCAAAAGATAATTATGAAGAACTTATTTGGGAAATGGTAAATGGAAATAGAACAGAGAATGATAAATTACTAGAAGAAATTGAGATAAATATCGAAACGGTTGATGAGAGAGAATACGAGGAAAAAATAAAGAAGGCATTCAAAAAACACAAGATCTTATTGGATATTTTTGAAGTTAAGAAACCAGAAGGATTTTACTTTATATTATTCAGAAGTAAGTTTTTCATTGGAAGCTTTGAAGGCTTTAAAAAACCAATTGTTGTTTGCATATTCGACAGATTCTATGACATTCTCATCTTAAGAAGTTATTTGTTATGGAGTTTAATAAATGAAAAAAGAATAAAAAGAGAAGTTGCAGAAGTAATTTTAGATTATGTAGTCTGGCTGAAATATAGATTAAAAATTGGAGAAATAACTAAAAAGCAATTTGAAAAGTTTCTAGATGATTACAAAAAAAGAAAGTATTGGCTCTTTAAGACTTTTGGAGATTGGATAGATAAGTTAGATTTTCTCTTAGATTATGATTTCAAGGAAAGCGTTTGGGCCTATATAAAAAGAAAAAATAAACATATATTGGAAGAATTATCCAAAGAAATAATAATCAAATCAAATCTGTGAATTTTTCTTTTAAAATACTTTCTAATCTGTAAATTTTTGTATCCTTATACCCAGGTACTCAAGGACGTATAAAAATTCTCGGATAGTTCGGGCGTATGAAACAAAATTCTCAGGCCCACCCCGGGCGTGTGAAATTTATCTCAACTGAATTTAGATACCTCTAAAAAAGTGTAGATTACGAGAAGTCTGCTATCGTTTATATGTTTAAATGCGAAGACCTAAGCAAGCTTTAAGTCTTTTATAAAGGGGCATTATTAAAAAGGACCTTGGGGGTATTCATAGAGGGACGATATGGAAACTCGCGCATACTCGAGAGAGATAAAGAACCTTCTAGAAGGCTTTGGTATAAATGAATTTACTAAATGGAAAGTAGAGGAAATAACTTCAGAATTTTACTCAAAAATCTTAAACCCATCACTTTCAAATGCAAAAACATTAACAGATATCCTTTGCTGGTTTGCTAAATTGGCGAAAGGCATTGTTAAAATTGGAGATGAAGAGAGGATTCCAAGAGAAAGGCTATTAAGTGATATTTTAAGTATAACTGGACTAGACATATCCTTTAGGGATTATTTGCTCCTAGGAGGGCCACGTGGGAAGATATTAGACATGCCTCGGATGTTATATACCCTTTGTGTTGAACCTGTAGTAGAAGAAGCAATAAATAACACCCTAATTTACTTGGGGTTGTATATTGTGACCTTCGTTCTCGCAAAGTTTAAAAGAGGTGAAGAAATAATAAAACTTAATTTGTATAGGCTTGAGTCCGTAGCACTGAATCCTCTACATGCTCCTTTGCAGGAAATAAGAAGTAGATTAGAAGAAATAAAAGCTATAGAAATATTTGGGGATGAACAACAATCACTTGAGAGGCTTATAGAAAGACTTGAAAAAGTAATAAGACTATATGGGCTTGTTAGAGATATTTTAAGAGATTACATGGAAACTGGAGAAATTTTTGATGAAGATAGAGGACTTCTCATACACTTAGCGAACTATGGATTGTATGAATATATATCAAAACACTCAAAAAACAGGAAAATTTAATTCGTCTTTGTTAGATCCACTAAAAAAGAGGAACAATAAAAAATGCTGCAAGACTGTTAAAAAGTCAGTAATCAGTAGCAAGCTGCATTATCTATTGTGCTGATTTCTTATTGATCATCTTTACTCTATTAGCCAGATCTCCCTTTATATTCCTATTATTGGTGGACTTGTCGCGTCGGCTATCATTATTGTTTTCATGCTATATGGGCTGTATACATTGGGTAGAACTATCAAAACTTTATCAGAGTTATAAGTAATAACCATGACTTACTATGAGTATCTTAAAGATAAGAAAAAGAGAGACAGGATTCTGAGGGAAGAATTTGGAATTAGTGAAAAGGAATTTCCAAAAACTGTAGTAGTCTCTCCACTAACTTTTGATAGGGTCTTTGTAGCAGATTTAAACTTTTTTAAGGAACATCTGGAGGTAGAGGTAAGAGAACAAAAAGATAAGATGTTAGCAAGGCTTCAACCCAATTGGGTATTGAAAGGAAAGGAAAAAATTGCTGTACTTTTTACAGGAAGAGGGCCCACCGAATTTATAGACCATTTAGTTATCCTACTTCATTCACCAAGAATAGAAAATATAATTTTTATCGGAACTCGTGCTTCTTTGTCGGAGGAAATTAAAGAGGGAGATATAAATATCCCAAATTTGGCTATTCCGTTAGAAGGAATAAGCAAAGAATATGTTATCCCACCTGAGGCTATTCCAGTAGCTAATGAAGAATCAAAAGCCAAAGTGGAAAAGATGCTTAGGAATTTAGGAATAAAAGTCCATAGTGAATTACATGCCACAGTTCCTCTTCTCTTTATCGAGTCCACGAGGTTTCTTAAATTTCTGAGAGATATTGGGATAAAAACAATAGATATGGAAGTTTCAGCTCTTTATAGAATGTGTGATTTCTTTAAAAAGAAAACAGTTGCCATTCTAGAAGTTTCTGATTTGCCTTTACAAAAAAGAGATGTATACAAGAAAAAAGAGGAAGAGATTATAAGGAGATATATAAAAACACATATAGCTCTAAGCAGATTTCTGGTAGAATTGGCAAATCGGTCTCTTGATCTTAATTGCTCTTAAGAACAAGAGGGAAAGATAAAAAGCAAAATATTGAGTTTTGTATCACAGTGCCTATAACCAACTCATTTCAAATTAATCGAAAATTCAATGTTTAAAACAATTAAGACTTTCTATCCATATACTTTTAGAAATAGACATCCAAACATTACAATTACTCCAGCAATAAGCCTTCTTACAGGCTCTTTTTCTCTAAAAATCAAAGTTCCTAAAAATATAGTTAATGGGATATTTAGCTCTAAAAGTGGGTAGATTATAGATAAAATCCCCTCTTTGTACGCCCAAAGTTTGAAATAATATTCAAAAGCTGAAAAAAGTGGAGGTACTAACGTGAGAAATCTGTATTCCTTGATTATAATGTAAAGTTCTTTTGGGTCTGATAAAGAAAGTAAAAGTAGCCCTGGAATCAGATAAACGAAAAATGAATAAAAATTAGGGCTAAAGAATTTCATCCCATAAAAATCAACTACTTCAACCGATGCTATTAGAATTGCTAAAATTATTAGGAGCAGAACTCCATAATCAAATTTGAATGTTTCAAGTTCCTTACTAGCTAAGATGCTTCCAAATAATATGAGAAGTATCCCTGCTATTTTTATGGTCGATATAGGCTCCCCAAAGAGGAGAAAGGAAAAGATAACAACAAAAATCAACCTTATCTTTGATATAGGCTCTCTCTTTGAAACTTCCAGCAATTTATAAGTAAGGAAAGACATCCAAGCTATTAATGCCCAAAGAATAGAAGAAATTAAAACAATTGAAAAGCTTTGCAAGGATATGTTTATTAAACCTTTCTTAACTTCAATCAGAAAAAGAGGAGAAAGGAATATTGAAGAGAGGATATTAAATAGTGAAGCATATGCTAAAGGATTGGCTTTTATCAATATTTTTCTCTGAGTAATCTTTTTCAGAGAACCTATTAGCACTGAAATAATCCAATACATAGATAAATTATCTCAATGCCATATATAAGAATGGTTGTTCTACACATTCCTTCTAGTTTGGGGGACAATTTCACATACTGGTTTAGAATGAAAATATGTGCTAATATCCCCTGTAGTCTTTCTAAAGCCATTTGGTAACTTTTTACTTTGTTTAAAATCTATTTTTAATCTTAAATTTCTAAAAATATGCTACACATAGTCTATGGTGAACACTTACTTGAATCTCTAGTATACAAACCAGTTATCGAAATTTTAGAAAATCTGGAGGGAATAGTTTTAGTAAGATTCCCGTATCCTTATGATTATAACTATAGAAGGGAAATCTTAAAGAAAATATCAGCATATGTTAGAAAAGAGTATTTAGAATTTCCTACGAAACCAAAAAGACCTTTCATTTATCCAAAAGATTTAACTCTACATTTACACTCTACTCCTCCCCCTAAGGTTGAAACTATGCCAAGAGTCTATTTTCTTATTCTTCTTTTTAACCCAAATATTCCTGAGCCAGTCTATCAGGCAATTATTAATTTCAGAAATGAAAGATTTGTTCCCATACCTGGAGCGGAGGAAAAGTCAACCTTTTTAACTCTGGAATTTTGTTTAGGATTTACTTTTCCTGAGTGCTTAGCCCTCTCCAGATTTTTTAACCTTAAAGTTAGAGATATAGAAAGGATATCAGATATTTTGCCGTTTGTGGTATATCCTGATCTTTTTCCAAAGGAAGTTAGGGATATAATTCAAAGAGGCCAAAGAAAAAGAAATAAGCTTGTCCAAATTGCTGCTAAGCTAATTAAAAGGATTGCCGATGCAGTTTAATATCTAAATTCGACATAGGTTATGGTTAAGATATAAGATAAAAGATCTATCCATTCTGGAGAAGGAAAAAGGAAGATAGATTGGGCATCTGAGCATATGCCTGTTCTTTCTAAAATTAAAAAAAGATTTGAATGTAGAAGCCATCCCAGGGATAGTTATAGGGACCTGTTTACATGTTACCAAAGAAACTGCAGTTTTGGTTAAGACTTTAAAAGCTGGAGGAACAAAGGTGTGTCTTTATCTAGAAATATAGTTTATGTATGCAAAATCCCCATATGTAAAAAGCAATTATTCTCCTTCTAGATGAGATTTATCGAAAGCTTTGGAATGCTCTCTTAAGAAATTATGAGAACACTAAAAAAGGTATCAGAAATAATATCTAGCGTAATTTCCAAATACCTTGGAATAATGAAAGAAAAAAGGAGAAAATGCATAAAGTTAGGAAAAAAATTAACATTAGAAGAGATAGAACGAAGCATTGAGGAGGTCTTTTTTCGTAAGTGAGATAGTAGTAGATACTAATGTACTAGTTTACGATACTTTTGAAGACCAGCCCCTTCATAAGAAAGCGAAAGAAATTATTGATAAAGCAAGAGCTGTGTTTATACCAGAGCTTGTAGTTATTGAGTTTTTGACAATTCTTCTTAAAGAGTAAATAGATTATAGCTTTATCCTAGAAAAAATAGAAGAACTGTTTGAAAATTTCATAGTTGCTCCACTATCTAGAGAGGACTTCAAAAAAGCTATTGAATTAATGAGAAAATATAGGTTAGGATACAAGAATTTAAATGACATGATAATCCTGGCATTCTCTCTTAATAGGAAATTAGAGTTAATGTCCTTTGATAGGATTCTTATGAAAATCTATAGGAAGGAACTCAAATCTTAATCCTTTTCTTAAAAATTTTAAGAAAATTTGGGAAATTATATATAATCTCTCCGACTCTCTCCATTATTTTATCTATTTTCATTCCAAAGAAGAATTTCAGGGCTTCTATATGCCATTTTTCTTCCCAAAAGTCTTTCTTAAATACCCTTCATTTCTTTATATGGTTTTTCTATAGAAGTCCAACTTAAGGTTATTATATAAAGGCCTTTTCTTAGCAGTTTAATTAATATCTCGCAAGACTCCTCTCAAAATTCTTTTTCTTCCACCCTTATACTGTTATTGCTAAAGAATATAATAGTTCATAAATGGGCTAATAATTCGAGCGCTTCTTTTAAAAGTTTCTCTAGCTTAATTTTTGGATTTATTATGGCATTATCTTCTTTAGCTTCATCAGGAAGAAAAATCCTAAAAAATTCTACTAATTTCTCTCCCATTCGAGATAATCGATAAGTTATTCCATTTTCTTCCTCCTCCTGAATGATAAGTCCTGCCTCTTTTAATCTCCTAAGGTGATATGCGTAATCCCCTGCTCCAGTTTCCAAATCGATGCCGGCAATGTTGGCCAATCTTGTGTAAGAACAAGGACCATATACATACAAACTAAGTAGGATAGAGCACCTTACAGGAAAGCCCTTACCTCCTAATCTCGTAAATACTCTTACTAAGATAGAATATAAAGTAGATGCCTCATGTAACTTTAGATCGTAAATATTACGAAGCAATTCTCTAGCTTTTTCATTTATATCCTTAAGATCCGGCACGAGTTATTTAGGTTCCTTGGTTTTTAAAATTGGAGTTTTAAGTATTTTAACATCTTAGCACTCTCTTATTGGTCACAATTATATCCACTTTTTCATCCCAAGGATCAGTTGGAACCCTTTCTACTATTTGCAATTCATGAATATTAGTTATTACTGGAATTTTCCCATATCTCTCTTTAAAAAATTTTATTTCTCTATCTCCAAAACCTCCACCCTTACCAAGTCTATTTCCTTCTAAATCAACAGCAACGGACCCAATAACTATCAAATCTGGAGCAGGCGGATCCCAGTAGACTTTCTTTCCGTATTTAAACATTCCTCTTATCCTTACGGCTTCGTCAATATCCTTTATTTGTTCCGGAAAGAGCAGGAGAAAACCTTCCCTTAATTTGGGAGTAGCAACAATAAGTTTCTTTCCGCTCTGGAGCGCTTCCTTTCTTACCAATCTTTGGGGTGTATCAGGACTTACAAAAATTGCTTTTGCTCTTTTCCACTCCGGTAAAGTTTTGAGAAGTTCAACTGATTTTTTAACTCCTCTGAAGTTAGGAATTCTTCCCCAATTTGGAAATAGGGCCACACCCTCTTTCTCAAGTCTTTTCCAGATTAATTCTCTTATCTTTCTTTTTTCTTCTCCATAACTGCTCATAATAAGCAAGACTTGTTTCATCCAAATTAGAAATATCCCCTGTAGAAATATTCTTATTTGTCTCTCTAATCATATACCTCTTTGGCATAGCTCTTGTTGATAAAAGAACGAGATATTGTGGTGAATTAGGAAAGTAAAAGAAAGAATTTCAGAATAGGGAAGAATATGCTTAAAAAATTTGGTTGATTATTCCTTTGTTAAAGTCTTCTAAGAAAAAATGCTAAAGGAAAAAATTAGGTTGTTTAAAGAGAAACTAGGTTTATTGATTATAAATACTATGAGAGTCCCTAGAATTTGCAAAGAAAAATTTTTACTCTATGTTAAAATCAGTATATCCTACTCTAAAAGACAGTCCTTTCCTGGCTTTCAAACCTTTTAGCTGATACCCAGGAAGTTGTTCAATGGGTTTTCCATTCACTTCTACAGGGTTTTTAGAGTTTAAGGATGTTCTAATGTAAGCACCCCCTGTTTCATCTACCTCTATTGTTGCACTTCCAAATTTTCCAATCTTAGGATCATATCGACTTACAAGCGCATCTTGAACGTTAAGATTTTTCTTTTCTAGGGTACCCCATTTCTCATCAATTCTATAGAGATAGATGTCAAATCCTTCCGGTTCCCTTCCTATAACGTAAATTGAACCCGGTTTCAGTTCTAACTCCCTTTTCTTCCCACTTGAATCTTTCCAGACAAGTTTGGGGGCCTTCATGATGCATTATAAAATCCCCAACTATAGAAAGTTAAGTTTAAAAGGGATTAGAAATCTCTGTTATCTTAACTCTTATTTTAGACCTCAAATACCAACACCTATATAGAAGCTAGAGAATGTTTCCCACATGCGGGGGTGCCCGAGAGGCCAAAGGGGCCGGAATGAGGATCCGGTGGCTTAAGCCGTCGTGGGTTCGAATCCCACCCCCCGCAGAAAGAATTTAAAGATTTAAAGTTTTTCTTTGGAATGAAGAAAAACCTCATTAGATATCTCTTTCCTACAATCATAATCGCCCTTTCTATAATTTTCTTATTGAGACAAATAAGAGTTAAGAAGTTAATTGAAGATTTAAAGAGATTAACTGCTGAAAAAATAATAATACTTCTACTTCTTATTGGTTTGGCTTCCTTTTTCAAATGTTTTAGATGGTATATTACTATTAACTTATATTCTCAACTTTCGTTTAAAGAAAGTTTTAAAACATTCTCTCTTTCTTATTTAGGTAATGATTTGATGTTCTTTGGAGCTGGGGACATAATGAGGTTGACTTATATTTCTAAAGTTTATAATAAGGAATCGCATAAGACTGGAGCGGCCATTTTATTAGAAAAATTTATTGACTCAATAATAACACAAATAGGATGTATAATCGGTATTCTACTATTTTTCCCAAAATTTTTCTTCTTGTTCCCTTTTTCCCTGTCTTTTGTTATAATTTCATCCCTACTCTTTTGGAAAAGTGAGGTGGCCTGGAAAGTTCTAAAGGTTATACCTAGCAGAAGACTACAAAATCTAGCTAAGCAGGTTGCCCATGCTTTGAAAGAAATAGGGCCAAAAGGCTTTTGTGCAGTCTTTATTATGGCTATTTTATCTTGGCTTATAGATATGTGTTCTTTGAAGGAAATATTCAAAGTATTGGGTTATGATGTAGGCCTCCCTAAGCTTTTTTCAGCTATGTGTATAACTTTTACATTTTCCCTTATCTCTTTCATCCCTGGAGGTTGGGGGGTGAGGGAAGGCTTCCTATCTTATTTCGCAAAGAGCTTAAAGGCAAGCGCAGAATCCGGATTGCTGGTATCCCTTATCTTTAGGTTTTTCTCTTATCTTTTTTTCTCAGCTTTCTATTTCTTTATCCCTTAACAACAGCTAAGGGAACCATTCTTGCTATCTTTTTTGATATCCCAACCCCATGAGCGGCCTTAACTACCTCATCTACATCCTTATAAGCTGCTGGAGCTTCCTCTGCAACTACCGCCATTGAAGCCGCTCTCACGTAGATGCCTCTAGACTCCAGCATTCTGACAATGTCTCTGCCCCAGTAGGTTCTTTTTGCTTTAGCTCTACTCATAGTTCTTCCGCTTCCGTGGGTCGTTGATCCAAAACAAAGCTCCATTGCTCTTTGAGTCCCAACCAATATATAACTTGCAGTACCCATTGATCCAGGAATTAATACCGGTTGTCCAATCTCCCTATAGTCTTCAGGTATCTCAGGCCTTCCTGGAGGGAAGGCTCTTGTAGCCCCTTTCCTATGAACTAGAACCTTTTTCTTTTCCCCATTTACTTTATGGACTTCTATTTTTCCTATGTTATGAGCAACATCATATATTAGATACATCCCCATATCCTCGGCTTTCATTCCAAATACCTTCTCAAAAGCTTGCCTAGTTCTATAGGTAATAACCTGACGATTACTCCATGCATAGTTTGCTGCTGCTGACATTGCTGCAAAGTAATCATCGGCCTCCTTGGTTCCCAATGGAGCATATACTAATTCCGGATCTGGAGAGTGCCTCAAAATATCTCTGAATCTCCTTCTGAATAGTTCTATATAATCAGAAGCTACCTGATGCCCAAGACCCCTGGAGCCGGTGTGTATCATTATAACGACCTGATCCTTAAATATTCCTAGTTTCTCTGCTATTTTTAGATCATAAATCTCTTGCACTCTCTGTATCTCTAAAAAATGGTTACCGGCACCCAGAGTTCCCAATTGTGGTCTGCCTCTACGCTTAGCTTTAGAGGAAACTTTGCTTGAATCTGCAGATTCCATCCTTCCTCCTTCCTCACAATGCTTTAAATCTTCATCCCAAGCCATCCCGCGCTCCAGTATATACTCACATCCCTCATCCAATACTCTATCCAGCTCCGCTTCTGAGAGTCTTAATGGACCTGTAGAGCCCACTCCAGAAGGAACAAGCTTGAAGATGGTGTCAGCAAGCTGTTTTATCCTTCCTTTGATATCTTCGAACAAAAAATCTGTTCTTATTACACGAACGCCGCAATTAATGTCATAGCCTATCATTCCAGGCCCAATTATGCCATTTTCTGAATACTCGAAAGCAGCTACACCTCCAATTGGCATCCCGTATCCTTCATGACCGTCTGGCATTACAAACACAGCTTTTTGTACTCCTTGTATGCTTGCAACATTCTTTGCTTGCCAAATAGTTCTATCCTGTCTCATCTTCTGGATAAGCCTCTCTGTAGCAAAAATATAAACTGGAACTTTCATTCTTCCGCTTTTTTCAACTTTCCATGTGAATTCATCAATCTTACGAAGTTCTTCCATAATATTTAAGCAAAAAATAGTTAATATTTTATGCAGCTTCAAATTCAAAGGGCAAGAAATAAAAAATTAACTGCTGCCCTTCTATTCCTCCTAATGTTTTTCCTTGCTATATATCTTCTTGAAAAGAAACCAAAGGGGTTCTTTGGATTAATTAGGGGAGGAGCTGAAAAAGTGAAGGGTTATATAGAATCCATCCCTGCTCCAGAAGAAAAGAGAATTTTAAAAATTAGGGAAATAAAAGTAGGAGAAGCAAACATAAAGCTCGAAGGAAGAGGATCAATAGGGATTATTAGAAACATAACAGGGAACTTGGAATTAAAGGATTATTCAATAATCATTGATAACACAACCAAAATTTCTGGAGAGCGCGTTTTAATATTTGGATTTAAGGGAAACTTAGAAAATGCCTCCTTCTCTTATATTCTTATCGCTGGTAGTAGGATAGAGGGCAATATTCTTTCTGTTAAAAACTACAAGGGTATAGTAGTCAACGGAAAGGTAGATCTGCTCTCCTTAGAAGAGTATAGCGGTAACATATCTATAACTCCTCTTCTTCAAGAGCCAGTTAGGGTCTCTAATTGGGAGATAAATCTAAGCGATTTAGAAGGGACAATTGTATACACCCCTTATTTGTTAAAAGTTGATGGAAAAATAAAAGGATATTCAACAAAATTTCAATAAAATTATATGTCTATAATGAACTCTAGCTCAAATTGATCTCCTTTCTTTTCTAATCTTATCCTGTGGTAGGTTATTGCTTTAATGTACCCTTTATAACCATGTTTGGGAGAATATTTTTCCCCCTTTGCTATTGCTTCTAGCGCATATCTCCCGTTTTTTTGAGTAATGAAAACGGAGACATCATTCCAAATAAACTGTTCAGAATCAAAAAGTGCCAATAATTCAGTTAGGAACTGCACCAACAAACTTTCTAGATCTTCAGCCTCTACTTTTATCCTTTTCTCCTCAAGCGGTGATACTTTATTAACATGTACCATAAAATCGGCTATACTTATTGCGGCTTCTCTAAAGAGTTCAGAAAGAGTTGGGGCCTTTACCCTTATTATTGCATCGGCAGTATGTGGAAGAAACTCGTACATATATATAGAAGTAGTGAGATAGAAGAGAAATAGGTGTAAAGGATGGCAAAGAAAGCAAGAAGGCCAAGAAGGGGATCACTTCAATTTTGGCCAAGAGTTAGAGCTAGAAGGATTTACCCAAGAATAAGAAGCTGGCCTAAAATTGATAATGTTAAATTATTGGCCTTTCCTGGATATAAGGTAGGAATGACCCATTTAATAGTAAGAGATACTCGAAAATACTCTCATACGAAAGGAGAAGAGATTTTTATGCCCGTAACAGTTATAGAATGTCCACCGATAAACATCATAGCGGTTAGATTCTACAGAAAAACTTCTGAGGGCTTAAGATGTATTGGAGAGATTTGGTCTTCTGAACTTCCTCCGCATCTAAAAAGGAAAATTCCTACTCTCCACGAAGGTACGAAAGGGGATTGGAACAAATATAAGGAGTATGATGAAGTAAGAGTTATCGTCTGTACTAGCCCTTGGTTAACTGGAATTGGCAAAAAGAAACCAGAAGTTATAGAAATAGGACTTGGTGGTAATCCAAACGAGAAATTAGAATATGCAAAGAATATCCTAGGTAAGCAGGTTACAATAAAGGAAGTTTTCCAGGAAGGAAGTTATGTAGATGTTTGTGCTGTTACGAAAGGTAAGGGATTTCAAGGAGCTGTAAAAAGATTTGGTGTTAAAATACTAAGCCATAAAACAAAAGGAGAGGCAGGAAGGAGAAGAGCAGGAACAAAAGGCCCATGGACTCCTTCTAAACTGGACTATAGGAGACCATTGCCTGGTCAGCTTGGGTTTCATACTCGCACAGAATACAATAAGCTGATAGTAAAAATAGGTGATGATTTTGAAAAGTTTAATCCAAAAGGAGGGTGGCCGCACTATGGCATCCTCAGAAATCCATATGTGCTGCTTAAAGGATCTGTTCCAGGCCCCAAGAAAAGGCTCATCATAATGAGAGAAGCTATTCGTGAACCTTCTGTTTTGTATGAAAGGCCTCCTGAAATTTTGTATACTTACTTCCCGGGTAGTTAGGAATGAAGGGGGTAGTTTTAAGCATAGAGGGGAAAATTCTAAAAGAAATAGAATTACCTCCCCAATTTGAAGAGGAAGTTAGAAAAGATATAGTAAAGAGGGCATACTGGGCAGTGTTTTCTCATCTACTCCAACCTTATGGAACGGATCCCCTGGCCGGAAAAAGAAGAGTTGTAGATTGGCATAAGAGAAGAAGAAAACCTTATCGAAGTTTTTACGGATGGGGCGTCTCTAGAGTTCCAAGATATATTCTTTCTAGAAGAGGGGGTGGGTGGGGAGGAAGGATTGTTGTACATATGTTTAGGGCTGGGTTCGCTCCAGGAACCGTTGGTGGGAGGAGAGCCCATCCACCAAAAGTAGAAAAAGTTATTTACGAAAAAGTAAATAAAAAGGAAAGAAGAAAAGCTATAAGATCTTGTATAGCTGCTAGTGCCTTGCCTTACTTCGTTAAGGAGAGAGGACACTTAATACCAGAAAATCTTTCCTTACCAATTATAGTTGAAGATCCCATAGAAGAATTTTCAAAAACAAAACAAGTTATGAATTTCCTAAAAAAGATAGGATTAGAAGAGGAACTTAAAAGAATCTCAGAAAGAAAGACAAGAGCAGGAAAAGGAAAAAGAAGGGGAAGAAGATATAAAGTAAAGGTGGGTCCTCTCTTTGTTGTTAAAAACAAAAAGGCTCCTCTAATAAAAGCTGCTACCAATATCCCTGGAACAGATTGCCTACCAGTAACCGAATTAAACCTTCTCTATCTTGCTCCAGGTGCAAAGCCAGGCAGATTAATAATATGGAGCGAATCTTCAATAAAAGAGCTGGAGAAGGGGTTGTATCTATAATGGATCCATTAAAGGTTCTTAGATATCCTGTTGTAACTGAAAAGACAACAAGGATGATTCAACATGAAAATAAAATAACTTTTATTGTTGATAAAAAAGCTACGAAGAAAGAAATAAAAGAAGCTTTTGAAAGACTTTTCAATGTAAAAGTGGAAAAGGTAAATGTTCTTATCACACCAAAAGGTCTTAAGAAGGCTTATATCAAACTAAGAAAAGAGTACAAGGCAACAGATGTTGCTGCTAAAATAGGTATATTATAGGTTATTAAATATGCCTAGGAGACTGAGACAGCAAAGGAGAGGAAAGGGAAAACCAAGATATATTGCTAGAACATTTCGTAGTCCGGGAGCTGTTGGATATCCTCCTATTTTGGACGCTGTGATTTCTGGAGAAATAGTAGATATATTCCACTCCCCTTTCCACACCGCTCCTTTAATGGAAGTAAGATGGGAAACTGGTGAAAAATCTTTTTTAGTTGCCCCTTTAGGAATTAAGGTGGGGGATATTATAAAAATAGGTCCCGGAGCGGAAGCCTCAGTTGGAAATATTCTTCCTCTTTCAGATATCCCAGTAGGGAGCGAAATAATGATGATAGAACTTAGACCGGGAGATGGTGGGAAAATTGTAAGAACTGCCGGAAGTTCTGCTAGATTGATATCAAAAGATGAAAAATACGCTTATATCGCTCTTCCTTCAAAAGAAATTAAAATGTTTAATCTTAAATGCAGGGCAATGATAGGAAAGGTAGCTGGAGGGGGGAGAAAAGAAAAGCCTCTTTTAAAAGCTGGGAGGGTTTATTATATAAGAAGAAAAAAAGGAAAAAGATGGCCAATAGTTGCTGCTTGCGCTATGAATGCAGTTGATCATCCATTTGGAGGGAAAGGAAGAAGGCTTTCAAAACCAAAGACGGTCTCCAGAAATGCTCCTCCAGGGAAGAAGGTAGGATCAATAGCTGCAAGAAGGACTGGAAGGAGGAAGAAGTAGTATGGCAAGGAAGTTTACCTATAGGGGATATACTTTGGAGGAGTTAAAGAAAATGCCTTTATATGAATTAGCAAAACTTGCTCCTGCAAGAGTTAGGAGAAGTTTAAAAAGAGGATTTACCCCTATGCAGAAAGCTCTTATTAAGAAGATAGAAAAGGCCTTAGATGCTATAGAGAAAGGAAAAGAGCCTCCACGTATAAGGACTCATGCTAGAGACATGATAATACTTCCATTTATGGTCGGGCTTACAATCGAAGTTTATAACGGAAAGGAATGGATACCAGTAAAAATAGAACCAGAAATGATCTTCCATTATCTTGGAGAATTTGCTCTAACAACAAAACCACCAAAGCATTCGGCTCCAGGTATGGGGGCAACAAGGACCTCAATAGGATTAATGAAGGCTAAGGGATAATGACATCACAAAGATCTTATTGTTATTCATTTAAATTTGATCCCAAAAAAATGGCTAGAGCTTATGGAGCTAATCTTCCTATTTCATTCAAGAAAACTTATGAGCTTTGCAAGTTTTTGAGAGGAAAACCTCTGGAGCGGGCAATGAGAGAATTGGATCAAATAATAGATTTGAAACTTCCTGTTCCCTATACCCGGTATAATAAAGATGTGCCTCATAAGAAAGGAATTGGTGCTGGAAGATATCCTGTTAAACCCGCCGCTTATCTAAAGAAAATATTGAATAATGCTATAAACAACGCAAAACAAAAGGGTTTAGATACTTCTAAAATGAAGATACTACATCTTGCTTGCCATAGAGCTGTTTCTAAAGAAAAGACAGCAAGAGGATGGCCTAAAGGATGTCATGTAGAAGTTGTTATAGGACTAAGTGAGGAAGAATGATAGAGAGATACTTTATTAAACAACAGGTAAAAGAGGTCCTTATAAAAAGGTACTTGTTAGAACAGTTTAAGCGAGCCCTAATAGGGAAAATAGAAATAATGAAAACCCCCCTTGGAGATAGAATAATTATTTACTGTGCGAACCCTGTTTTAATAATAGGAAGAAAAGGAATAAATCTAAAGAAAATAGCTGAAGATCTGAAAGAAAAATTTGGACTAGAAAATCCACAAATAGATGTTAAAGAAGTAGAGAATCCCTGGCTTGAACCTCTTATTGTGGCTGAACGTATAGCTTTGAGGTTAGCGAGGTTGGGATCAAGAAGGTTTAGAAGAATTGCCTACTCAGTAATGGAAGAAGTGTTAAAAGCTGGAGCGCGAGGAGTTGAGATTGTAATGTCAGGAAAACTTCCAGGAGAGCGTGGAAGAACGTGGAGATTCAAGAAAGGGTTCATACCAAAATGTGGAGAGCTTGCAAAAAATATAAAGGAAGCATTTTATCAAATTACTCTCCCTCCAGGTAGCTATGGGATAACGGTTAAGATACTTCCCCCAGATGCTCGCGCTCCAGATGAAGTTATAATAAAAGATATTCCAATTGAGGTCCTAAAAGAAAAATTAAAAAAGGAAGGTTTACTAGAGGAAAATATAGAAGATGAAGGCGAAGGAGCTAAGGGAGAAAAGCACTAAGGAGCTTATTGATAAACTTAGAGAACTTAGATTTGAACTTTTTAAGCTTAATGTAGAGCGTTTTGGGAAACGAAGCTTGAAAAATTATGGTAAATACCGCCAAATTAAGAAAGATATTGCTCGGATCCTTACAATCTTATCTGAAAGAGGAATTAAGGGATGGTGAAAAGGTTAGTAGGTCTTCCTGAGATAGAAAAAGAGCTCTTAGAAGAGATAAAGAGGGAAGAGAGAAAAATTATAATAAGAGTTGAAGAAGTAAAAAGAAGAAAAGTAGCAACCATAATTGAAGGAATTGAAGATAAAGATGAGGCAAAAAGAATCCTAAAAGCCCTTAGAAAAAAGCTTGCTTGTGGAGGAACATATAAAAATGGGAAATTAATGCTTCAAGGAGACCATAGAAATAGAATAGAAGAGGAATTGGAAAAGTTGGGATATGACAGAAAGAATTTAGAAATAATATAGGTTATAAGAATTCAGAAATATCTGGAACTCTCTGCGCTTTTTCTTTTATTTTTTTCCAATCCTCAACTTTTCTGAAGATTATCTCTGGTTTTTTAACAACCCATTCTTCCTTTTCACTTAAAATTTCTTTTAATTCTGGCTTCTCTCCAATTATAGAAAGTATCTTGGAAGAAAAACAAGGAATGAATGGATATAGCATAATAGACGCTGCTCTTAGGATAAAGAGTGATGTCGATAATATCTTCTTTCTTTCTTTCTCACTTTTCTTCCAGGGTTCTTTATTTTGAAAATAAGAATTACCAAAATCAGAAAGGGCTAAAGCAACTTTTAAAGCTTTTCTGAGTTCAACCTTCCAAAAATTTTTTAAATACTCTTTGTAACACTCTCTCACCTTTTCCTTCACTTCTAGATCCAGATAAAATGGTATTTTTCCTCCCTCTTTGAACGAAAAAGTAACAACCCTATAATAAAAATTGAGATAATTTCCTATCAACTCTTTTTCTATCATTTCTTTGAAGAAGCCCCATTTAAAATCAGAATCTTTCTCTTCAGGCAATAAAAGAGATAAAATAAATCTCCAAACATCTGGAGGTAAACCTGCCTCCAAAACTCCAGGTCCAAAAACCCCCCATCTTTTAGATTTTGATATTTTTCTCCCCTCCAGATTCAGAAAGTTTAGCCCTATAACATATTCTGGAGGCTTTATCCCTGCAGCAATTAATATGCCTGGCCACCAAATTGTATGAAAGGGAATATTGTCTTTTCCAAGGAAATGATATATTTTTGCTTTATTCCATATATTCAGATACTTCTCTCCAACCAGCTCCTTAAGAAATGACAAATAACCAATTGGAGCGTCAAACCAAACATAAAATACTTTCCCTTTCCAATTTGGATCTGGAACTTCTATTCCATATTTTAAATCCCTTGTTATACACCTCTCTTTTAGCTCTCTCAGAGTTGCTAAAGCTTGGGAATAGACATATTCCTTCCACTCCTTTTTTCTATTTTCGACGTAGGTTTCTAGCTTGCCTTTTAGTTTCGTAAAATCTAGAAAAAGATGCTTTGTTTTTCTAAGTTCTGGAGCGGAGCCACAAATCGAACATTTAGGAGATATTAACTCAGTAGGAGAAAGCAATCTACCACATTTCTCACATTGGTCCCCATTTGCATCTTCATACCCACAGTAAGGGCACTTTCCCTTTACAAACCTATCTGGCAAAAACTGATCGCATTTTTTGCAGTAAAACATTTCAATTTCTTTTTCTTTAAGAAAACTCCCCTTCTTAATTCTTAGGAATATTTCCTGAGTTACCTCTTTATGAATTTCATTTTTGGAGGTATGAGAAAAAATGTCATAGCTTATCTCAAACCACCTATACACCTTTTCATGGATTTTTCTCATTTTTGTAACAAGCTCTTCTGGAGTGATTCCCAGTTTTTTAGCTGTTATTTCTGTGGCAGAACCATGCTCATCAGTTCCACTTATAAAAATAACTTTTTTTCCTAGAATTCTAAGAAATCTAGCGAAAATGTCTGCAGGTAATTGTGAACCTATAACATGACCAATATGAGGAACATAATTAACATAAGGGAGAGCTGCTGTTACAATGTAAATTTCTTCTTCCATATTATCCCCAAGGCCTGTTAGAAAATTAAGAAGCTCTTTCAAGTCTCTAAATACTCTTGAAGCCCCTTCTTTATAAAGTTCATCTGTCGTGTAGGCTCCAGAACAGATACCGATTCCAACAGCGCCAGCTTCTTTGGCCATTCGGATATCCCAAATACTATCTCCTATTACCAATACGTCTTCTGGAGCGGCTCCAGTTTTCCTTATTATATAATGTATAAGCCCTGGATCGGGCTTGTTCTTCCCTACTTCTTCAGGATAGACGACCAGATCAAATTTTAGCGAGAACTTTTTAATTAAAATTTCCGTTCTCTCTTTTTCTCCAGCTGAAAGAAGGACTAGAATATATTTATCTTTTAACTCTTTAAGCAATTCTTTAGCCATTGGAAAAGGTTTTGCTTCTTTCTGGAGCAGCTCTAAAAATTTTTTATTTTTTAATTTTTCAAATTCTTCTCTGAGACTTTCTGGAGCGGAGGGGAGAATTCTGCTCAAAATTGTTTCAGGACCTAACCCAAATGATTTTCTCAATTCCTTCAGATCAATTTCTACTCCCAACTTCTTTGAAGCATAAAGATAGGCTTCTTCTGCTAGCCTAAGAGTATCTATAAGGGTTCCATCTAAGTCGAATACTAAGACCTTCTTACCCATAATTATGGAAATCTATGTAGGAACAAGTGGATGGATGTATAGCTGGAACCCAGCAGGAAATTTTAGATGGTATGTATCTAACTCTGGTCTCAATGCTGTCGAGCTAAACATGAGCTTCTATAGATTTCCCTTTCCTAATCAGATAAAGAGTTGGGCGAGATATGGAAGTAAACTTGCCTGGGCTGTTAAGGTAAATAGATTGATAACCCATGTTTTTAAATTAAGTGAAAGGGCGCTCCAGAGTTGGAAGAAATTTAGGCTTCTTTTTGAGCCTTTGGATAAATATATTCACTTTTATCTCTTCCAACTTCCCCCTACTTTTTCTTTCAAGTTAAAAAACCGAGTAGAAAAATTTTATAAGCAGACAGGATTAGGGAAAAGGTTTGCCCTAGAAGTTAGGCATATCTCTTGGTTCAATAGGGCCGCTCCAGAATGGGCAAAGAAACTTGGTCTTACTTTAGTTAGTGTAGACTCTCCAGATTTTCCTAGGGATATTTACTGCACTTCGGGAAGAATCTATCTTAGGATGCATGGAAGAACTGCCTGGTACTCCCACTACTATACTGATAACGAGTTAAGGGAAGTCGCAAGGAAAATACTACGCGTTCGCCCAGACAAGGTTTATGTTTATTTTAATAACAATAGGAATATGCTACACAATGCCAGATCATTCCTTACTATTTTTTTGGAAGAGTTTCAATCTCTCTCCACTTAGTTAGGTTAATGGTCTTGAGAAGGAGAAGCCTTTTCTTATCTTTTTCGGCGTTTCGCAATTTTAGTAGGGGAAGCAGTCTTTGAAGGTCTTTCTTTCTGTATATGACTAAAACCCATAACTCCTTATTGTACTTTACTACTTTGTTTCCAATCCTTGCTGTGTCGCCTCTTTTTTTCATTCTATAGGTTTTACAATTTATTTTAAATTCCCTGTTCAGTTTCCTTGCTAATTGTATTAAGAAATTCTTATTTTCCATTCCGATTACTACACTCCTTCCTATGTACTTCCCACTACTTTTTGTAATTATAATGGAGCCTTCAGCATCTATTAAACCGCTAACCCTGTACAAGAGTTCCTCTCTAGACAGGTTCGCAATGTTATAGTCCCGTTCAGTTTTAAGCAGAAAGTTGAAAGATTGATGCAAGTATACAGCTACTCTCCAGCACCGAGTACCATGAATCTTGTACTTCAAAATTCTTCCATACTTGGAGAAAACCTCTTCAAACAGTTTTATCATGCTTTCTTTGCTGGTCGTTAATGAAGCTATTATACACCATCTAGACCTTTTTTCCACTGAAAGGTCTTCGGAAAGTCCTAATAGGTATTGTTTTTCCAGCGGGTCTCCTGAGAATGGAAATCGCGGATACTTTTGCCTTTTTCTAGCAGCAGTCGAAACTGCTTCTATTCTATTTCTTAGCGGTTTTCCTAACTTCTTTAAGTGATAGAAAACCGTTGCTCGATCGATTTTCAAAATTTTGGAAATTTCAACTGTGGACTTCTTCTCTTTCCAATAAAGGTGCGCTATTAGACGTGCGTCTACCCGGGATTTTCGTGGCATAAAATCTTTTTCTTCTTCTTTCGTCATATGTCTTTTTTAGTTACCACCCGGTTTTCCCCTCAGGGAGCATATGTTAGAGAATACAATTAGGATATCTAGAATTTTAACCTAAAACAGTGCTCTTAAAGGCTTTTTCCCTTCATTGCCTTTCTAAGCTCCCAAGATTTCGGGGAATGGATGAAAATATTCGAAAATTAGACAATACTTAATATTTCTTTTAATTTCTTTCTTTGCTCCTCCAATTTCCCTGAAGGATTCTCAATTATAATAAATGGGCATCCTGATAACTCTGCGCAAAACATTCCAAATATTTCTTCCATTTTTTGCTCCCATTCTATCTCATTTACATCTTTTATTATTCTTTTTCTTCCTATCTTTTCATCCTTCTTTCTCCGCTCCAGAATTTCTTTTGGATCTGCTTTTATCATAATAATAGCATCAAATTTTATTCTTTGGAGAGAAAATAATGGAAAACCTGGGAGCATACCATGACTTCCAATTACTACTGAGTGAGAATCTATTATTACATTCCTCTTTTCCTTTTTTACTTCCTTTATAAGAACATCCAACGCCTTCTTTTGGACTTCTCTTTGGGTTTTAAAATCAAGTTCTAGAATCTTATCCCTATGAACGTTTTTCAATAAATCAACCATTAGATCCCCATAATTAATGACTCTCCATTCAGGCTCTAGTCCTTCTAGAATAGAAGACTTCCCAACACCTTTTATCCCTATAACAAGGACTATTTTCTTCTTCATAAGAAAGAATTGTGAAGGTTAAGGATATCCTATGGCATGAGCTAATAGGTCTGGAATGTGAAGTAATTTGGTCTACTTGTAGGAATTACATAGGTTTAAAAGGAAAAGTTATAGATGAGACTAAAAATCTTCTCATATTAAAAACCGAGAAGGGTATAAAGAAGGTTTTGAAAAATTTATGTGTTTTCTGCTTCTTTATTAACAAAAAGGGAGTTATTATTGATGGAAAGATGATAAATAAAAGACCTGAGGAGAGATTAAAGATGAAGGTCAAAGTGAGGCATCTCCATTTTGAGAGAATCTTGAAGGCTCTAAAATATAAAGGGATATCATTGAGTGAATATGGAGAAGACAAGGATAAGAATAGCAGGAATAGAACCACCCAAAAAAACATGTAATGATCCAAACTGCCCATGGCATGGAAATCTCTCGGTTAGAGGGAGAATTTTTAAAGGTGTTGTTAAAAAAGCAAGGATGGATAAGACAGTAGTTGTTGAATGGGAGAGGTTATTCAAAGTTCAAAAGTATGAAAGGTATGAAAGGAGAAAAACAAAGGTATTTGCACATAATCCTCCTTGCATAAATGCAAAAGAGGGAGATAAAGTGATTATTGGAGAGTGCAGGCCTCTTTCAAAGGCAAAGACCTTTGTGGTTTTAGGTATTATAGGTAAGGAGAAATGAGGCCAATAAAAGCAAGAGTAGTAAGATGTTTGCCTATAGGAGCGATAGTGGATGTAGCCGATAATAGCGGAGCTCAAAAGATAAAAATAATAGGGGTTGTAGGATATAAAGGAGTTAGAAGAAGGAGACCATCAGCTGGTATTGCAGACTTAGTGACAGCTTCAGTAGTAAAAGGAAAGCCTGAAATGGTCCATAAAATAGTTAAAGCTGTAATTATTAGAGTAAAAAAGGAATATAGAAGAGCTGATGGTACAAGGATAAAGTTTGAGGATAATGCTGCTGTTCTTGTGAAGGATGAGAATGGAGAACCTGTCGGCACTGTTATTAAAGGGCCCGTAGCAAAAGAGGTCATAGAAAGGTTTTTACCTCTAGGAAAGATAGCCAAGGTGGTGGTATGAAAAGCAAGTGGTCACGTACCTGGATCAGGTCAAAACAACCCAGAAAACAAAGAAAGTACATCTACAATGCTCCTTTGCACATAAGAAGAAAAATGATGGCTGCACCTTTATCCAAAGAATTAAGAGAAAAATATGGAACAAGGAACTTGCCAGTTAGAACAGGAGATGTTGTGGAAGTTTTGAGAGGAAAATTTCGAGGAATAAAAGGAAAAGTACTCAGAGTGGACTATAAAAGATATAGAATATTTGTAGAAGGAGTTGAGATAACTAAAAAAGATGGAAGAAAGGTTAACTATCCAATACATCCGTCGAAAGTTAGAATAATAAGTTTAAACTTAGAAGATAAATGGAGACTGAAAATATTAGAAAGGAAGAAGCGATGACCTATGGCTAAGAGAGGAGGGCAAAGGAAGTTAAAAAGACTGGCTGCACCTCGGAGCTGGAAAATAGAAAGAAAGGAATATACATGGATTATTAATCCAAGGCCAGGTCCTCATCCAAAGGAGCTTTCCATACCCTTACTAGTTTTCCTTAGGGATTATCTTAAGCTTGTAAAGAACGCCAAAGAAGGAAAAAAGCTTATTAAGGAAGGAGAAGTGCTAGTTGATAAACGTTTAATTAGAGATCATAAATTTCCGATTGGGATTATGGATTCGGTTGAAATACCTAAACTAGGAAAGTACTTCAGGATAACTGTTGATAAAAAAGGAAGAATTGATTATGTAGAGATAGAAGAGAAGGAATCTTTTCATAAAATATGTAAAATAATAGGGAAAAAAACAGTTAAAGGAGGACACATCCAATTAAATTTGCACGATGGGAGAAATATATTGATCAAAGTAAAAGATCCAAAGAACCCTGTAGAGGATATATATAAAGTTGGAGATTCATTGCTCATAGAGCTTCCTTCACAGAAAATTATTGCTCATTTAAAAAGAGAGAATGGAAAAATAGCCTTTATCTTTAAAGGAAGACATGCCGGGTCACTAGGAAGGATAGTCGAGATAAAAGAGAGACCAGGACTAAGACCTCAAACTCTAATAAGATTACAAACAAACGGAAAGGAAATAGAAACTATAGAGCAATATGTAATGGTAGTGGGGGATGATGAGCCATTAATAAAGATAACCCAATGAGAAAAGTCAAAATTGGAAAAGTTGTGCTTCACATTACTGTGGGTAATAAACCTGGTTGGGGAAGGGAGTATGAAGAAAAAAGAAAGAAATTATTAGAAAAAGCGAAGAAGTTATTAGAAAAAATAACTGGAAAGAAACCCTGTCCAACCTATGCTAAAAAAAGAATTCCGGCATGGAAGATATACCCTGGAGCGTTGCTTGGGTATAAAGTAACACTAAGAAAGGAAGAGGCAGAAAAAATGTTAAATAGGCTCCTAGACGCTATTGATAGGAAAGTAAAAAAAGAATGGTTTGACGAATATGGAAACTTTTCTTTTGGGATAAAGGAATATATTGATATTCCCGGAATAAAGTATGATCCAGAAATAGGAATGTTTGGACTTGATGTCTCAGTTTCTCTGGAGCGGCCCGGTTATAGGATTCAGAGAAGAAGGAGATGTAGAAGGAGAGTACCTAGACGTCATCGAGTTACAGTTGAGGATGCCATAGAGTTTTTAAAAGAGAAATTTGATGTTGAAATAGTATAATGGCAAGGCTAAGATGGGAGAATTTTCTTAAGCAAGTTGGCCATAAACCTGGAAAACTTACAAAAGTGCTAAAGCACAATAAGCCAAAAGAAAGGAAATTTAAAGTGATAAAATGCAAAATTTGTGGAAGATACGGAGCAGGCACGTCAGCCTATGGATTAGAAATATGTAAATTCTGCTTTGCTGAATTTGCAAAAGAAATGGGATGGAAAAAGACTGGAGAACGATGAAAGAGTATATCTAATAGGCTTATAAGCATTTCTCTTTATTCAATACTTATAACTATACTCCAAGGGGAAAGGCGATGTGTAGGATGGACCCCCTCTCAGATGCTCTATCCGCTATTTCTAATGCTGAAGCTAGAGGTAAAACTGAAGTTATAATTTCTCCCGTTTCTAATCTAATTCTTAAAGTCTTTGATATTATGAGAAGAGAAGGGTATATTGCTGGATATGAAGTAAAAGAAGAAAACAAAAAGAGAATTGCAATAGTAAAATTAAAAGGTGCAATCAATAAATGCAGAGCAATCAGACCTAGGTTCCCAGTAAAAAAAGATGAATGGGAAAAATGGGAAAAGAGATTTTTGCCTGCAGCTGAATTTGGCATTATAATTGTCTCAACATCCCAAGGCGTGATGACCCACAATGAAGCGAAAGAAAAAGGAATAGGAGGAGTTTTAATTGCTTATGTTTATTAAAAAAATAGAAATTCCAAAGGAAGTAGAAGTTGATATAGAGTATTTAGGAAAATTAGATGGCTATCAGGTTAGAGTTAAAGGTCCAAAAGGAGTTCTAGTAAGAAAGTTCAATTTTCCTTATGTAAAAATAGAAAAACAAAACAATTATGTTATTATTTCCTCAGAAAAGGAAAAAAGAAAATATAAGGCTATAGTAGGAACTTATAAAGCGCATATTCAAAACATGTTCCGAGGGGTTCTAGAAGGCTTTACTTACAGACTTAAAATTTTTTATAGGCATTTCCCAATCCAGGTAAAACTAGAAGGAGATAAGTTTTATATTATAAATTTCCTAGGAGAAAAGGCACCCAGGATTGTTGAAATACCTGAAGGCGTTGAGGTTAGGATAAAGGGGGATGAGATTGAGGTCTTTAGTATAGATATTGAAAAAGCTGGCCGGACTGCTGCTAGTATCGAAACAGCAACAAGGATAAAAAGATTAGATAAAAGAAAATTTATTGATGGAATCTATATCATAGAAAAACCTACTAGTAGGTTCGTATGAAAGAAAAAAGATTCAAATTTAGAAGACAAAAATGGGTGAAGCTGGCCAGAATTAGAAGAAAAGCTGATTCATGGAGAAAACCCTACGGTCATAATTCTAAACTTAGGCAGAAAAGAAAAGGATATGGAAGAATGCCTTGCTCTGGATATGGAAATAAAAAAGAGCTTAAGTATTTACATCCGTGCGGTTTAAAGGAAATTCTAGTTCACACTCCTTCTGAATTGGAAAAATATGATCCAAAAGAATGTTGTGTAAGAATTGCTGGTAGTGTTGGGAGAAGAAAAAGAATCTTAATAATAGAGAAAGCAAAGGAATTGGGATTCAAAGTGCTTAATCCAGGTGTATAAAATGGGGGAGGAAAAGAAAAAAGCTGTTGACCTCTCATTCCAAAAAAGATTGGCTGCTGATTTGCTTAAATGTGGTGAAAGGAGAGTATGGATAGATCCAACAAAAATAAATGAAATAGCTGAAGCAATTACAAGGGAAGAAATAAGAATTTTCATTCATAAAGGATGGATAAAGAAAAAGCCAGTAAAAGGAACTTCAAGAGCAAGGGCAAGAATTCTCCATGAAAAAAGGAAGAAAGGAAGAAGGAGAGGGCATGGAAAAAGAAAAGGCAAAAAGACGGCAAGAGAGGATCCCAAGAGGATATGGATATATAGAGTCAGAAAAATGAGGAGATATGTAAGGTATCTTGTTAGGAATGGTTTCATAGATAAAAGGACGTACAGAAGACTCAGAAGCCTAATCAAAGGAGGATTTTTCAGAAATTTTTCCCATCTAAGGCTTTATGTTGAAAAAGAATTAGGTGTAAAGACTCATGGCTAAGGGACCTACTTATTCAGTGAAGTTTAGGAGAAGGAGGGAAGGGAAAACAAATTATAGAAAAAGGCTTAAATTACTCCTCTCTAAAAAACCCCGTCTAGTGATCAGAAAAACTAATAGATATATTATTGCTCATATAGTTAAATTTAATCCGAAGGGGGACGAAACGATTTTAATGGTAAATTCTAAGATTTTAAGAAAGCTGGGTTGGCCTTATTCATGTAAATGTCTGCCAGCGTCATATCTTACTGGATATCTTTTAGGAAAGTTATACAAAAAGAAAGAGATTGGGGAGGTGATTCTAGATATTGGTCTCTCAAGATTAACAAAGGGAAATAGAATCTTTGCATGTTACAAAGGATTTTTGGATGCTGGAGGAGTATCTCCGCACTCTCCAAAGTACTTCCCTAGCGAAGAAAGAATAAAAGGAGAACATATAGCAAAATACGCTAAGCTTCTCAAAGAAAAGGACATTGAAGCTTATAAAAAAATATTCTCAGGTTATTTGAAGGAAGGGGCCTACCCTGAAGATATACCTAAAAAGTTTCAAGAAATTAAAGAAAAAATAGATAAGGAGTACGGTGGGTAAGGATGGAGGAGTGGGTACCAAAAACAAAAATAGGGATGATGGTAAAAGAAGGAAAAATAAAAAGCATTGATGAAATACTTGAGAAGGGAATTCCAATACTAGAGCCGGAAATTGTAGATTATTTCTTTCCAGACTTAAAAGTAGAGTTTATTAAAGTTGGACAGCTTAAGGGCCCTCAGGGTGGGGGAAGAAGGACCATATTTAGACAAACTCATAGAAAGACTCCAGAAGGGGCAAGAATAACCTATGGATGCCTCTGTGTAGTTGGAAATGAGGATGGATACATAGGAATGGGTTATGGAAAAAGTCAGGAAAGAGAAGTTGCTATGGAAAAGGCTCAAAAAATAGCAAAGAAAAATCTAATAAAAGTACCCCGAGGGTGCGGAAGCTGGGAATGTAGATGTGGCGAACCGCATTCTATTCCATTTAAGACAGAGGGAAAAGCAGGTTCTGTAAGGGTTGTATTTCTCCCAGCACCTAAAGGGGTTGGTCTTGCAGTAAGCGATGTTGCCAAAGTGTTTATGAGATTAGCAGGAATAAAAGATGTCTGGGGAAAAAGTTTTGGACAAACTACTACAAGAATAAACCTATGCAATGCTATTTTCAATGCTTTAAAGAATCTCTCAAGGGTAAGGGTTCCTGAATCGGTAAGAAGAAAAATTGGAATGCAAATATGAACCCAATTGCAATAATCCGAATAAGGGGAACTGTAAATGTTAGAAAGGAGATTCAGGATACTCTGTATTTGCTGAGGCTAAGGAAAAAACATACATGTGTTGTCCTACATCCAAATAATAGCTTAAAAGGAATGATAGAAAAAGTGAAGGATTTTATTACTTGGGGAGAAATTGATAAGGAAACTTTTAGAGAACTTCTCCTAAAAAGAGGGAAGCTTGTTGGTAATATACCTTTTACTGAAGAATATTTAAAGAAGAAAACAGGCATGTCTCTTGATGAGTTTATTGAGAAATTTTTTGAAGGGAAAATCTCATTAAAAGATATTCCAGGCTTTAAACCATTTTTTAGATTAAATTCTCCTAGAAGAGGTTTTGAAAGGGGAGGAATTAAAAAACCCTTTCATCTGGGAGGGGCGCTGGGTTATAGAGGAAAATATATAAATGATCTGATAAAGAGGATGTTATAATGGTCGTTCATAGAAGAAAGAAGTCTAGAAAAAAGAGTTTTAGGAGATCTGGAGAAATTAGAAGGGGTGCTGGAAATAGAGGAGGAAGAGGGAGGGCCGGCTTTGGAAAAAGAGCTGCTCACAAGAAATTATTAGCAATTAAACTTGGAATGCTTCCTGGAAAGCGCGGATTTTCCTCTATTAAGCAAAGGTTTAATAAAAAGGAGAGAATTATAACCATAGATCAGCTTAATGAAATACTTTGGGAATTGAAAAGGAATAATAAAGAACTTAAAATAAACCTCTCTGAGCTTGGATTTGATAAGCTTGTAGGTAGGGGTTTTCCAAAATTCCCTGCAACCATCCTTGTAAAATCCTATACTGAAAATGCTAAGCGGAAAATAGAACTAATCGGTGGTAGAATTGTTGAAATACATTAATTACATAATTCCTGACGTAGAAAGACCAAAGAAATACTTGAGTCTGAAAGAAAGATTGTATTATACTTTAATAGCTCTTTGTTTATACTTCCTTCTCTCAGCTACTCCAGTTTATGGGATTAGCAAACAGACAGCATCAAGGTTTGAAGCAATTCTTATTCTATTGGGCGCAGTACATGGTTCTCTAATTACTCTAGGTATAGGGCCTATAGTTACAGGAGTTATAGTCCTTGAGCTTTTGGTTGGTGCTGGAATACTTCCTCTAGATCTAAATAAAGAAGAAGATAGGAAGAAATTTAGATTGCTTTCCAAATGGTTTTCCCTTCTTTTTATTATATTAGAAAACACCATCTGGGTAATTAACGGGATGCTTGCTCCAGAAAGGCCAACGGCTTTTATGTATGGAATTGTTATCCTCCAGTTAATTGTTGGATGTATATTGTTAATGATATTAGATGATTTTGTTGATAATTGGGGAATAGGATCCGGAATATCCTTATTTATACTCGCAGGAGTTTCAGCCCAAATCTTTACCCAAATGTTTTCTTTCCTCCCTGGACCAAGGGGATTGCCTGGAGGATCTTTCTTAAGAGGAATAATCTTTGGAATTAAAGGATTCGCGCTCCAGGCACTGTTTTCTTTTATGCCATTTATAGCTTTTATTATTATTCTTTTGCTCTCGGTTTATACTCAAGGAGTGAGGGTGGAAATTCCTTTAACTTTTGGACGTTTAAGAGGATATTCCCTAACATGGCCAATTAGTTTCTTATATACCTCAAATATTCCTGTAATATTTGCCGCTGCTTTGCTAGCCAACATGCGAATTTGGGCATTAAGCCTCTACAATGCCGGATATCCTATATTGGGAACCTTCAATCGCACCTTATTGCCGACTGGAGGTTACACTGATGTCCCCGTTTCTGGGGTTATGTATTATCTCACACCAACACCATTCTATGATGCAATAATTGGAAGAATCAGCTGGAGCGCATGGATTCTAAAAACTTTATGTTATTTCGCATTCATGGGAATTGTTTGCATGCTATTTGCAAAATTATGGATAATGATTGCCCCAGGCCAGAGTCCTGAAAGTGTTGCTGGAATGATCCTTAGCTCCTATTTAAGAATACCTGGATTCAGACAGGAGAAAAAAATAGTAGAAAAGACAATATCTAGATATATAAATGCTGTAGCTATATTAGGTGGATTATTTGTTGGATTTCTTGCAGCTCTTGCAGATATTTTAGGAGCTCCAGTAAGGGGGACATCAATCCTATTAGCTGCTATTATTGTTCTTAATTATTATGAAGTTATAAAAAGAAGATATAGGAAGGAAATTCCTAAAAGTGTAAAAAAATTCCTGGGGATATAATGGGAAAGAGAAAAATTTGGAGAAGAACTCCTGGAGGGGAAACAAAATTAGTAATAGAAAAAGGATTGGGAGATTATCCTAAATGCGCTATTTGTGGTAAAAAATTGCAAGGCTTGCCAAGGGCCAAGGAGATGAGATGGTTAAATATAACACAAAAAAGGGTTTCTAGGATGTATGGGGGATATTTATGCTCTGAATGTGCAAGAAAAGTTTTAAGAAAAAGAATTATAGAGGCTTTTGAGAAAAGTAATAAATGAGAGGAGTTTCTCCTGTTGTTGCCTCAATATTGCTCATCTTTATAACCCTAAGTGTTGCTGCTTATTTCTTATTATTTTCAAGAAAAATAACCCTCACTCTAACTGGAGAGACATCAAAAATGGCTGAGAAAAGCCTGGAAGAAATAGCTGGAGGAGTAGAAATTTTAGATGTTTCATTTATTAAGCCCCCAGAATATGGCTTAGTATTATATCTTCCTTTCGATGAAAAATGGGGGAAAAATTTTAAGGATTTATCAGGTGCCGGAAATGATGGGGTTTTTTATGGAGAGGAATTGAACAATGGGACATTAAAGGATGCTAATACAGGCAATGCAGATGGTAATACTCCACCTCAATGGGTAAAAGGAAAGTTCGGATACGCATTAAGTTTTGATGGAGTGGATGACTATGTAGATTGTGGAAGGAGTGACGTATTCAACTTTCGTGATAAGGACTTCACTGTAATTGCTTGGGTTTATGCGAGGAGCTTTGCTAATCTAGTCCCCACAATTGTTGGGAAGTACAGAAATTCTTTAGATGACTCTGGCTGGGCCATTTTCGAATACAACAATAGGTTACGATTTAGGATTGTCACTGATGTTAGCTTATATACTGCAGAACTTCCAATAGAGACTGAAAAGTGGTATTTCGTAGTCATGCGAAGAAGTGGAAACACATTAACATGTTGGCTTAACGAACAAAAAGTTGGTATAACATTTGCCGGAAATATTTCGCCAAATAATTACAGAGTCATCATCGGAAATGACGAGGACCTGCATAGTTCTCACAATTGGCAAGGTATAATAGACGAAGTAAGAATCTATGAGAGAGCCTTAACAGAAGAAGAGATAAGAGCAATCTATGAGAACAACACTTTCATTAGAGAAGGATTAGTTGCTTATTGGAGATTTGATGAGGGAAAGGGAAATACTACCTATGATACGCACCATATTGTGTATGAAACAAATCCTGAAGGAAGCGTTTCTGGAAATGCATTAAGTTTTGATGGGGTGAACGATTACATTGAGATTCCTCATTCTCCAGAACTTGATATCACAGATGAGATAACAGTGGCAGCATGGGTTTGGCAAGGAGAAGGTGGAGCTTTTGCTGGCTCTACTCGAACTATTTCCTCTGCAGGAGTAAATGCAAAATGGGATTGGAAGACAGGCAGGGATGGAAAATTCATTTTCGTGATTGAGCATACAGATGGGACTCAAACCTATGATGAAGTTTCAATCCCATTGAAGACTTGGGTTCACCTTGTCGGAACATTCAAAAATGGTCAGTTTCGCATGTACAAAAATGGTGAATTAATCATAGATAAAACACCAACATCTACGGGTATAAAGTCCTATGCAGATTGCAGGATTAGGATTGGAGTGGAAACTGCTGGAGATGCATTTAACGGCACAATCGACGAAGTCCGCATCTACAATAGAGCCCTGAGTAGAGAAGAAATAATAAATCTCTATGCCCCATTACAATTGTCCCTTCTTAACCCTGAAGATAAAGAAGTAAATATTTCTGGAGCTTTCCTAACTTTAACTGGAGAAGAATACCATTGTTCCGGAAAGCTTATTGAAAACAAGACCTTCTTTGGTAATCCAAAAATACCTCCTAGAGGCACATCAGTAATAAAAATTAGTTTAGCAAGCTTTGGCTGTAAATCCCCTCCAACTGGAAAGACCTATAAGCTTTGTATCTATTTAGGAGGAAAGGAAAGTTGTACATACTTCAACTATGTTACCTAAAGAATTTAGAGAAAAAGTTATAGAAATAAAAGATCACTTAAGAAATTATTCTGAAGCCTTGGTTGTTTTCCATGATGATGCAGATGGGTTATGTTCTGGAGCAATAATTAAGGAAACACTGGAGCGGGCTGGAATAAATGCAAAAATGGTTTGTTTAGAAAAAACATATCCATTCGCGCTCCAGAAAATCCATTCAGGGGAGGGAGGATTAATATTTTATTGTGACATTGGATCCGCTCATGCGGATTGGATTGGAAATTTCAACCGCTCCAGAAATCTAGTAATTATTCTAGATCATCATGATCCCACAGCTACTAAGGATCCAAAGGTTATAGATCTTAACCTAGAATATTGGGGATATAAAGGAGAATCGGATTTTTCTGGAGCGGTAATTTGTTATCTTTTTTCAAAAATAATTTCGCCGGCTAATAAGGACCTATCTTATTTAGGGGTAATAGGGGCTAGTGAATTGCCTGGAGGGTTTGTTGGATTTAATAAAGAAGTTTTAAAGGAAGCTAAAGAATTAGGTCTAATTACCCAGGATCTTTACATAAAAAAATTAGGAATGGATGTTAAGGAAGTTTTTTCTGTTTTGCAGGTTTTGGGGGCTGTGGGATATTACCAAGGCGGTCCAGAAATAGGAATAAAATTGATTCTGGAGGGGCCAAAAGAGTCTTATCTAAATTTTGCAAAAGAACTTAGGGAAAAAAGGAAAAAGCTTAATAAAATCTTACTAGGCAAATTAAGAGCTGGAGAGTTGAAACAGGGAAAAATTATTCAATGGTTTGACGCTAAAGATTTATACAAAGGAATGGGTTCAAAAGTAATTGGCCAATTTTGCTCGTTTCTCTCTTACCAAAGACTTGTCAATCCAAGGAAATATATACTAGGATTCATGAATCTTGAGGGATATTTGCCAGGGATTGGTAAGTTTGAAGAAAAGTATTCTAAGTTCTCTGTAAGAGTCCCAGTGTTTTTGAGGAAGCTTATTGAAGCTGGTAAAGCAAAAGATTGTGTCGAATTAGGAAAAGCAAGCTATAAATATGGTGGATTTATAGATGGTCACAAATTTGCAGCCAGCGGGATAGTAAAGAGAGAATTAATAGAAGCTTTTACAGAAGAAGTAGATAAATAGCTCTGGAGCGGCCCTTAATCTTCAATTTCTATTATCTCCCCCTTCGGTCCAGGATTTATGACAAGGGTTTTACCCACTTTTACTTTTTTTCCAAAGGTTTCATGCATATGGCCACAAATTAAAATATCTGGTTGATATTTCTTAATAAATTCTACAAGTTTTTTATTTGCTTCAAATCCTAGAGTTAACTCTGGAATTTCTGGAGGCTCATGCACCAGCACTATTTTTACTTTTTTATCCTTTATCTTCTCAAAATTTTCCCTCAGGCTTTCAAATATCTCCTCTTCACTTAAGAAATTAGGGCCAACCTTTGTAGCTCCTCCTACTCCTATTATACCAACATTTCCTAATATAAAATAGGATTTATGCACATTGTAAATCATTGGCCTATAAAGATTAACTAAAAAATCTATGGTCGGATTTGTCTCCTCATTACCTGGTATTAATATTATTCTCTTTCCACTTTTCTTAAGTTCTCCAACTATCCCTTCTAATTTAGTTTCTAAATGAGTTAAGTCTCCAGCTATAAGAATTGCATCAACATTTTCTTCCTTTGCTTTCTTAACAAGCTCCCTTATCCTCCCTAATTCACCATGCAAATCTGAGGCAACTAGAATTTTCATAATTAGGATTATGGGAGGAAAGTTGATAGTCATTACCGGCTCTCCAGGAGTTGGAAAAACAACACTTGCAAAGGAACTGGAAAAACTTGGAGTTGGAAAAATGCTTCCTGAAGAAATAGTATCCAAATGTGTTGTTTCTTATGACCCTTACCTTGAAACGAAAGTAATAGACGAAAGAAAACTTGCTTCAGTTCTAAAAGAATTTCTTGACAAAAATGATGGAATTTATATATTTGCATCACATATTTCCCATTTTTCGCCAAAAGAATGCGTTCTATTATATATTCTGCTTACATGCGATCCAAATGAATTAAAGAGAAGACTTGAAAAAAGAAAATTTGATTCTTTTAAAATAATGATGAATATTCTTAGCGAAGAATATGGAATAATTAAAAAAGAGCTTGAAGAAATGGGAATTCATTATCTGGAATTTAAAACTGATAAAAAATCTATAAAGGAAATTGCTGAAATTATTATGAAAAAAATTAGAACATTTTCTCCCTAACTTAGTTATGGGCAATTTTGAGATCCAGCCCTTAGCTCAATTCCAAGCCACCCTCGATGTATACTTGAACACCATCGTAATAACCCTCTGGGATATTCTAGAACACATCTCTTGGTACGGTTCTTTTATTTTAGAGAGAGAAGGAATAGAAAAAGGAGTTAAGGGCTATACTATACAAACTAGCTTATATGTATTTTCCTTAGAGAAAACCCTATCGGGTACTATCTCTTTAAGAATAGCACTTCGGGGCTCAGAGCAATATCGCACCCTTTTACTAGTTGCTGATCCTGAAAGTCAGAAACTTAGGTTTTTCCCAGAGAATCTTAATTATCTTGCTCCCTACATCAAAACACTGGCGGAAAAAATAAAGAAGGTTTATAAAGATTTTAGAAAAGAATTAGCAAAGAGAAGACAGAATGCTTCTCTATCAAAGTCTCAAATTGCAGATAGAATAAGAAGGCTCGATAGCCTTCTTAAGAGAATATAGAAAAATATCCCTCCTATCATCATGGGAGTACTACCAGATACTTCTGCAGTAATAGAGGGGGTTATATCTGATTTACTAAGAAAGGGAAAAATAAGGGGGCCAATAGTTATCCATAGGGCTGTTGTTTCTGAGCTAAATCATCAGGCCAATCAAGGAAAAATAACTGGGATGCTTGGACTAGAGGAAATAAAAGAAATAAGGAAAATAGGAAAAACACTAGGGGTAAAAGTAGAGATAGTTGGAGATTATCCTACTAAAAGAGAAATAGAACTTGCGAAAATGGGGGAGATAGATTTGCTCCTAATTGAATATGCTTTTAATAATAATCTTACTCTTATAACTTCCGATACAGTTCAAGCTAAAACAGCTGAGGCTATGGGGGTTAGGGTCTTCTATATAGAGCCAAAAGTAATAAGAACGCTCGAATTTGAAAAGTATTTTGATGAGGAAACAATGAGTGTGCATCTAAAAGAAAATACTTACCCAACTGCTAAAAAAGGAACTCCAAAGAAGTGGAGGTTTGTTAAAATTTCCGATGAGATTATAAGTAAAGAGTATTTAGAAAAACTGTCCTATGATATAATAGAATTCGCAAAACAGGACCCCCTTTCTTTCGTAGAGATTGATAGGAAAACAACCACCATAGTTCAGCTTAGAAGCTATCGTATAATTATATGTAGACCCCCCTTCTCTAGCGGTTGGGAAATAACTATTGTTAGACCAATCAAAAAACTTTCATTGCAGGATTATAATCTTCCTAGAAAACTGTTGGAAAGATTGGAGAAGAAAGCAGAAGGAATATTAATAGCTGGGCCTCCTGGAGCGGGAAAATGTGTTACTGGGGATACCCTCATACTTACTGAGCTAGGAAAAATACCAGCAGCAGATTTATATCAGATGGTAAAAAATGGAAAATCAATTAGAGTTATATCTGTAAGGATGAATAGAATAGAAAAACAAAAAATAAAAAAAGCCTTTTCAAGAAAAGCCAAGATTATAATAAAAATAACGACATCAGGGGGAAGGACTATCAAAGTAACTCCTGCTCATCCTTTATTACTAGGAAAATCTTCGGGAGTCGGTTGGTATAGAGCATCTCAAGCAAATGAAGGAGATATGATTGCTACATTCGGAGAGGATGAGTTTATTCCTGCCCACCCTTTGATAGCAAATCTTGTTGGAAATACCGGTGGGAAGTTTATTGAAAAATCATTTCTTAGATCTAAGCTCGAAGAGATGCCTTTAAAAGATCTTGTAAAAAATAAGGACAAACTGCTTCTTTTAAATAGTCTCATTAGATGGGAGACTATAAAGAAAATAGAAAGATATGAAACTGAGGAGTTTGTTTACGATTTTGAGTGTGAAAGAGTTCATAATTTCATAGCCAACGGGGTAATTATTCATAACTCTACATTTGCCCAAGCCTTGGCAGAATTTTATGCATCAAAAGGAAAAATAGTCAAAACTGTAGAATCCCCAAGAGATTTAAGTCTTCCAGCAGAAATAACACAGTATTCAAAAGATTATGGAGATTCAAAAGAGATTCATGATATTTTACTCCTCTCCAGGCCTGACTATACAATATTTGATGAAATGAGAGATGATGATGATTTTAAGTTGTATATTGACATGAGACTTGCGGGTGTAGGAATGGTAGGCGTGATACATGCTTCCTCCCCTATAGATGCTATTCAAAGATTTATAAGAAGAGCTGAATTAGGACAAATCCCAAGTATAATAGATACCACAATTTTCATAGAAGGAGGGGAAGTAAGTAAAGTTTATTCTCTCAATTTAACTGTAAAATTGCCAACCGGCCTGAAAGATAGGGAACTAACACGACCAGTAATAGAGGTCAGAAACTTTCTTACCAATGAGCTAGAATACGAAATCTACAAATTTGGAGAAGAAACTGTTGTTGTTCCAGTACGCAGGTTAAAATCAGAGGCACTATGGAGATTAATGGAAGAATTTGGAATAAAGGAATGGGAAGAAAGAAATGGAAGGATAATTATAAAAGTAAATAGAGATGAACTAAAAAGAGTAAGGAAGAGTTTAAGACGCCTCTCCAGAATTCTTAAGAAAAGATTTAAAAGAGAGATAATAGTGGAGGTAGTATAATGGAAGAAGAACTCTTAGTCCCCTTGGAAAAATATTTGCTAAGTGGAATCCATATAGGCACCAAAATCAAAACAAAATTTACTGAGCCATTCATATTTAGAATAAGACATGACGGTCTCACTATTTTAAATATTGAGGAAATTGATAGGAGATTAAGGATAGCTGCCAATTTTTTATCCAGGTTCGAGGCTTCTGAGATTGCAGTGGTAGGAAGGAGAATGAGTGCAAGAAAGCCAATTCTAATGTTCTGTAAAGCTACTGGAGCGGTTCCTTTTGTGGATAGATACCTTCCTGGCACTTTTACTAATCCTGAATATGAATGGTACTTTAATCCATCTGTAGTTCTCATCAATGATCCTTGGGTAGATAGAGTAGCTCTTAATGATGCTTTTAAAGCTGGGATCCCAATAGTGGCCCTTGTAGCTACTAGTAATGTTCTTTGTAAGGTAGATTTAGCTATTCCATGTAATAATAGAGGGAGGAGGTCTCTTGCTCTTATATACTGGATTTTAGCTCGGGAGTATCTAAAGAGAAGAGGAATCACAGAGGAATTCACTATTCCCGTAGAAGAATTTATTACAAAATAATGAAAATAATATTTTTCGAGCCTTTTCCCTCAACCTATCAAGAGATAATACTAGCTTTTCTCAAAAAAGAATTTTCAAAGAAGTTTGGTATTAATTTAAAGGAAATAATATATGAAACTGCCCCAGAAGGGAGTTGGAATAAAGAGAGGAAACAATATAGTTCTGAAAAGATTTTGGACCATCTAATAAAAAAGCATAGGTTTTCATTTTTTTCCTTTATAGATTCAGACCTTTACGTAGAGGGACTAAACTTTGTGTTTGGAGTTGCTATCCCTTTTAGAGGATTTATACTTTCTACTTTTAGACTTAAGGGGGAACTATTCTTAAGCAGATTAAAGAAAGAAATTTATCATGAGTTTGGTCATGTTTGCGGTCTTTCCCATTGTAAACCTCCATGCGTGATGTCTTTTAGTAATTCTATAAAAGAAGTTGATAGAAAATCAGAATTCTATTGTGAAAAATGTTTGAGAAAATTATTAAAAAATATAGCTTTAATGAAAAAGTATTCTATTTTATGAAAAGAAAACCTGTAGTTGCTGGGAGTTTTTACCCATCTAATCCGGAGAGGCTAAAAGAGATGATAGAATATTGTTTTTCTCATAAATTAGGCCCAAAGGAATTTAGAACGAGATCGGAGGTTGTCGGAGGAATTGCTCCTCATGCTGGCTATGTTTACTCAGGGCCCTGTGCTGCCTGGTTTTATTCCACACTTAAAGAGAATAAGACCTTCATAATAGTCGGACCAAAGCATACAGGATATGGTACTCCTATTTCTATACTAACAAGAGGCGAATGGGAAACCCCTCTTGGAACAGCGGAGATAGATAGCGAAATTGCATCATATCTAAGAGATACCTGCCCCCTCCTTAAAGAAGATTGGGATTCTCACACTTATGAGCATTCTATAGAAGTGCACCTCCCATTTCTTCAATATTTATTTGAAGAAGTGAAGTTTATTCCTATTGTAATAGACTCTTTCTTTTTTGACCCAAAATATACCAAAAAAATAGGCTCCAGCATTAAGAAAGCTAAAGAGGAATTCGAAGACATTATAGTTATAGCATCTTCAGATATGACCCACTATGGGCCTTGGTACGGATATTATCCTTTCGGATTAGGAAAAAATGCTTTAGAAAAAGTGAAAGAACTTGATCTTAAACTTCTTTCTTTTGCAGAGAAGTGTGATATAGATGGGTTCTGGAGGTTCTATGTAGAAAACCATATGAGTGTTTGCGGAGCCGGACCAATAATTGTATTATTAGCATATAGTGAAAAGGAAGGAGAAGTATTGAAATATTACACATCAGCAGAAGTAACTGGAGATTATGAGAACTTTGTTGGATATGCTTCTCTAGTTTTTTAAGATTCTAATTTTTCTATTTCTTCTTCCAATCCTAACGCTTCTACTATCTCTTTGTATCTATTTCTCACAGTTACTTCTGTTACATTTGCAGCATTCGCTACTTCTCTCTGAGTTCTTTTTTCATTGCAATAAAGACTAGCTATATATACAGCAGCTGCTGCAACTCCTATAGGGCCTTTTCCAAATATTGCCCCAGCTTCCTCTGCTTTATCTATTATTTCTTTAGCTTTATCAATAACCTTCTCAGATAATCCAAGACTATTCGCTATTCTCTCAATGAAATCCCTAGGATCTACAGGTATCATTTTGATCCCAAGTTCCCTTAGTATAAATTTGTAGACCTTCCCTATTTCTTTCTTGGTAACCTTTATACTTTTACTTAAGTCCTCAATAGCTTTTGCCATCTCATCCAGAGTTTTTGGTATTCTATACATCCTACAAGCTGCATAAAGTACAGCAGCTGCTGCACTATGGATGCTCCTACCTCTTATTAATTTCCTTTTTGCGGCCATCTTGTAAAGTTTAACTGCCTCATCTCTCACATATTCGGGCAATTCTAGTATTTCAGCTATCCTTCCTATTTCCATTAATGCATACTTAATATTTCTCTCCCAAGCTGAATCCAACCTCTGTTCCCAACTGCTTATCTTCATAAACTCCTCCCTGATTCTTCTAGGAAGTTTTGTTATGTCAGACTTGTCTATCTTTGATTCTGCCTGCCTTGCATGGATAGGAGTTGTTATTGAATCTCCACCCCTTCTTTTGAGGAAATCTTCCCCTTCAAATTCCCTCCACTCTCTAGTATGAAAGGCCACATCGGGCACTTCAAATGTTAAACCACACTCCAGACAATAGGCTTCTCCTCTTGAATAATCAAAGATTATTTTAACTGATCCGCAATCAGGACACCTTAATTTTATTCTTTCCTTTGCCTTTTCTTTTTTTCTTCCCATGTTATTTCACAAGTATCGCATTTACAACTCCATCTTGGCCGGGTCTCGATGTTACTTTCACTTTTCCTATCTCTGTTTCTAGGATGGCCCCTTTTGTTATTATACCCAACCTAGGAAAGTGTTTATTTGCAGGATTCTCAAGGACTCTCAAGATTTTTACTTTTTTACACCTCTTTTCCTCAGGGATGTAAACATTAGCATATTCACACGCGAGAAGCCTAACTTTCTTATTTCCTCCCATACATCTGATAATCTTGTTTTTTTGTTCTCCAATTTTTGTTAAGGCGGGCTCTCTTCCCATCTCTCTTTTCCTTTTATCTCTAAGTTTCCTATACTTGCCTCCAGAAATTTTCCTTCTTGATCTAAACTGCCATATAGCCATACTTATCTATTTAACTATTTCGACGTGCTCCCTTTTTAAGCTTTACTATATTAAAAAACAAAAAAGGCCAAAGATTAAAAATAAAGCCAGCGCTTCTTAACAGCCCTATCAAAGACTATCCAGTTATCATACCATTCTTTATTTCTCTCTTTGAGCTCTTTTAGTACCATTTCTCTTAACTCATTTGTATGCACTTCTTCTTTGTCTTTGATTCTTTCTTCAATTTTCCTAGCTATCTCTCTGGCAACATCTGGAGGGGCTCCAGCTTTTATCATTGAAACTACTAGTTTTTCTGGTATGAATTCCTCAATACGGCCATCTCTTTTCCTAACCTTTACCATGGGTTTTTTTCTTAAATTTCTCTAAAAGTCTTTTTGCATCTTCTCGCATGTAGATATTATTAAAAAGAATATAAGAGTCTCTTTTATATTCTTTGAATTTCTTATAGATGAGCTCTATTTCTTTATCAGAATACTTATATCTATAATTTATTCTTCCTTTTTCTATCTTTCCGTGTAACCTTACGTAAAGCGGATTGGTAAGTACATAGGGATCTTCTCTTAGTGGATCAAATACTTGAATTAGCTCTAGTTTCTTACATATTTTCCCAACCGTCCTGTGATCCCAACCTCTTAACTCTAGAGCTAGAAAAAGGCCTTCCCTCTCAATATTATTGAAAAAATTTTCTATTCTTCCTATATTTTCCTCATTTTCTTTGAAAGAAGGAGGAAGTTGAAAAACAAAAACTTTTGAACCAAGAATTGAACCTATTTTAACCATTTTGCTCCAGAAATCCTTTGTCAAGTTATTTAAAGAGAGAAATCCAACTCTGTCTTTTACTTTTTGAAGATCTACGCTTTTGCATCTTCTCCAGGTAGGGGAAGAAGGAGGATGGGTAAGACCCTGAAACACTTTTAGAGTGAATTCAAATTCTGGAGGGGCTTTCTCTCTCCATTTTTTAGCCCTCTTTTCCGTAATAAGATTATAAAATGTTTCTTGTACTTCAACTACCTCAAACTCTTTAAAATACTTATCCATTGCCATAGGAAAACCACAACAACCTATTTTTATCCTCATATTCTACTAACATAATGTGATGAGTTTAGCCTTGTCTGAAGCCTGATGAGTGATGGGCTTACTGAGCAAATAAATTATAACCTCCTCTGTCTAAGATATGACAATTTACTTAGTGAGATATAGTGAAATCTATTTAAAATCAGTAAGAACAAGAAAAAGACTCTTAAATTTGCTAATAACAGACATTCTCAGAAGATGCAAAGAACGAATTCAAAAAATTCAGCTAGATAAGGGAAGGATAATAATAGAAGGAAAGGAAATTTCAGAGATCCTTAAAAAAGTACCAGGAATTTTCTCTTTCAGTGAGGCAATAAGGGTAAAAAATTGGAAAGAAGTTCCTGAGGCTGTTTTGAAGTATCTGAAAGGGAAGAAAACCTTTGCTGTCAGAGTAAAGAAAAGTTTAAAGATGGAAAAAAGTAGCTTGGACATTGCTGCTGAGATTGGAGAGAAAATTTTAGAACTGGCTCCTGAGCTGCGTGTTAACTTAGATAATCCAGACATAGAAATAAATGTAGAAATAAGAAAGAGTGGAACTTACGTTTTTTTCGAGAAAATACCTGGCTTAGGAGGTCTTCCTTTAGAAAGTGAGGGAAGAGTCGTTTCATTGGTTTCTGGTGGGACAGATTCTTCTGTTGCAAGTGTTTTAGTGCTAAAAAGAGGATGTTTGCCTATTCTTCTCCACGGAGAAATGAAAAAATTCTGGAGCGGGGATGCTTATGAAAGATTCTATAAGTTTGTAGAATATTTTTCTGAATTCTCTCCAGATTCTCCCGTTTACTCCTTTAATCTAGAAGAACTCCACGAAAAGTTCAGGCTTAATAATAGTCTACGCTGTTTCTTCTGTAAAGCATGTATGTATAAAGCTGGAGAGATCCTTTGCAAAAAAACAGGGGCAAAGGCGATAGTAACAGGAGAATCTCTAGGACAAGTTGCTACCCAAACGCTCGAAGCATTGTATTTCCTCTCCAGAACAGTTTCTATTCCTGTTTTCAGGCCTGTTCTTTGCTGGAGTAAGCTTGAGATAGAATCTTTAGCAAAAAATCTTAACTTATATCGAATTACCGGAAAGAATGTGGGAAAATGTTCACTTCTACCGACCTTCCCTCGCACGACTCTTTCCAAAAATGAATTTATTAGACTAAAAAAAGAAATAAAGAGAATTGAGAGAAATATTAGATTTAAAAAGATTTACTAAGGCCCCTCAAACCCACATTTTGGACATTTATATCTTACGGCTAGCAATCTGCAATCTTTGCACCTTATTATCATAGCTTCTCCACAATTTGGACAGGGGAAGATTGTTGACCCTTTCTGATTTCTTATTGGTCTCTTACAACTTATACATTTGTATTCCATACTAGCTAAGTTTATTATTCAAAAATTAATGCTCTATTGGATATGGAAAAAGAGGAAGAAAAAGTGATAGTAAGAATATGCGGGGTTGACTTAGATGGTAATTTGCCCATCGAGAGGGGGCTCTGGAGAATAAAGGGGGTTGGATTCTCTTTTGCTCATGCTGTAAGAAGGGCTTTGGGTTATCCTCCGGAAAAGAAATTAAAAGAACTAAGTGAAGACGAAATAAAAAAAGTAGAAGATTGTATAAGAAATCCTCAGAAATACGGAATACCCAGCTGGCTTTTCAATAGGAGAAAAGATTATGAAACAGGAGTAGATATGCATTTAACCGGAGGGGACCTTGATGTTGTTACGGAAAGAGATATTGAAAGACTTAAGAAAATAGAGTGCTGGAGAGGCATCAGACATGAGCTTCATTACCCTGTAAGAGGAAAAAAGACAAAACCAGGTTATACTTTTCCTCCTTATCGTAAACATAAAAGAGGAATGGTTGTTGGTGTAGGAAAGAAGAAAGGACCGGGTGCTAAGTAATGAGAAGGTTCAGGAAAAAATACATTACGCCCTCACATCCTTGGAGAAAGGATAGGATAATTGAGGAAAGGAAGCTAATAGTCAAATATGGTCTGAAAAATCACAGAGAAATCTGGAGAGCGAAGTGGATACTAAAAAGAATAAGGGAAAATGCAAAGAATCTAATAAGATTAAGGGGAACTGATGAAGGAGAAAAAAGAAGGAAAGAATTTATGGAAAGACTGTATAAAATAGGCCTCATCGAAAAAAATGCAAAACTGGATGATGTCCTAGAATTAACTACTGAAGATATACTTGAGAGAAGGTTGCAAACCATTGTTTTTAAACTAGGACTAGCAAAAACGATAAGACAGGCCAGACAACTAATTGTTCACCGGCACATAATGGTGGGAGATAGGTTAGTAACTTCCCCTTCATATCTCGTACGGCGGGAAGAAGAGGGCCTAATAAGGTATAGGGATCCTTCTCTTAAGGAAAAAATATTCAGAGAAGAAGGGGTAGAAAAGCATGAGTAAAGAAAGATGGGGTGTAGCTCATATTTACTCAAGTAAAAATAATACAATAATCCATATTACAGATATCACTGGGGCAGAGACTATAGCTATAGTTTCCGGGGGTTTTGTAACAAGCAGTGACAGATATGAAGGTACACCAACAGCTGCAATACTTGCCACACGAGCAGCTGCTGAGAAAGCATTAAGGGTAGGGATTACTGCTGTACATGTAAAAGTACGTGCTCCAGGGGGACACAACGGGCCAAGAATACCTGGGCCTGGAGCAAATGCAGCAATAAGAACCTTAGTAAGGAAAGGCTTAAAAATAGGATTTATTTTAGATGTTACCCCTATCCCGCATGATGGTTGCAGGAGAAAGGGAGGAAGAAGAGGGAGGCGAGTATAGTTGAAGATAAAAGTATTGAAAGATGAAAACTCTGAATTAGAATTTTTAATAGAGTTTGATTCAAAAACGAACTTTCAGTTTCTAAATGCCCTTCGTAGAACAATGATGGGACATATAGAGACATTTGCTATTGAGGATGTTTATATCAGAGCTAACTCATCTGCTCTTTGGGATGAATATCTTGCACATAGGTTGGGTTTGCTTGTAATAAGAGCAGAAAAACCTGCGAAAAGGGTTAAGTTTTTTCTAAAAGTAAAGGGACCTAAGACTGTTTATGCTAAAGATATAAAAGTAGAGGGAAATGCTGAAATAGTCTATCCAGAGACTATTTTAGTAGAACTTGATGAAGGCCAAGAAATAGATCTATATGCAACTGGAAAATGGGGAAAAGGAATAGAACATGCAAAATGGTCTCCATGCTTGGCCACTTATAGGCATTACGTGGAAGTATTCTTTGATAAGAAGGACAAGGAGTTCAAAACTTATTGTGAGAAAAATGGAATCTTGGTTGAGGAAAGGGAAGATAAGTATGTAGCTATAGACTGTCTAAAAAGAGAAGGGGTTTTGCAGATAGCCGAATCAAGAGGGTATGAAATAAAAGAATACGATAATAAAGTTGTATTTTATTTGGAGAGCTGGGGGCAGTTAAAAAAAGAAGACATAGTAGTGTTGGGAGCTGAGACTTTAAAGAGGATGTTAGAAGAATTTAGGCTTAGACTGTTTAAGATAATCAGCTAGGACTTCTCTTCAGCTAGTCAGTTTCCGGATTCCTCATCATATAGAACTATATTATTCATAGGCTTTTTACATCATTATGATCTTTCCAGTGAGATGCTTCACTTGTGGAAAACCCATAGGGCACCTCTGGGAAAAATATCAAAGGTTATTAAAAGAAGGAAAGACCCCCAATTCTGCATTAAACGAGTTAAAAATAAAGAGACCATGTTGTAGAGCAATTTTTCTAACTCATGTAGATATGATTAAAAAAATAATGAAGTTTAAAAGAGGATAGGTTTTTCTTCTTAATTAAAATAGAATATAAATGGGAAATACAGAAATAAAAAAGGCTATTCTTAATGATTACTTCAACCTGATCGAAAAAGAGGCATTTAAAGCATATAAAATTGCCGAAGCTGCCAGAAGTAAAGGATTCGATCCCACCGAAAAAGTCGAGATAGAAATAGCTAACAATGCTGCTGAACGGGTTCAGAAGCTTGTTTCGTTTAGGGTACCTTCTCTTGCTGGCACTGATCTCTCTGAAAGAATAAGAAAATATGAGGAAAAGTATGGCTGGCTAGATTGGAGAGTAAGCCTTAAAATAGCTGAAGACGTAGCTTTTGGCGAGTTTTGTGACTGGAAAAATGAAGTAGAAGGCATTGATGCCGGAATAAGAACAGGGCTTGCCTATATAACTTTGGGGGTTGTTTCCGCTCCTATAGAGGGAATAATAGGAGTAAAAATAAAAAGAAGGATGGATCGGGGTAATTACCTAGCCATATATTATGGCGGACCTATCAGAACTGCTGGTGGCACTGCCAGCGCTTTTTCAGTATTAATTGCAGATTATCTAAGGAAAAAATTTGGAATTTCAGAATATGATCCAACCGAAGATGAAATCCAGCGTTATATTATCGAAATAGAAATGTATCATTCTTCACAGAGGCTTCAGTATAAACCCGCTCCAGAGGAGATAAAGTACCTTGTAACCCACATCCCTATTGAAGTAACTGGAGACGGAACTTTAGAAAAAGAGGTCCTTGCAAAGAAAGACTTACCACGTGTAGAAACAAATCTAGTAAGAGGGGGAATGTGTCTAGTATTAGGTGAGGGGCTAGCTCAAAAACTAAAAAAATTTAAAAAAATTGAAAAGTGGGCAAAGGATTGGGGGCTTGAGCATTGGGTTAAAATTTCAAAAGAATTTTCCGAGCTACAAAAGAAAATACACTCTGGAGTGGAGAATACAAGTAGTGGTATTGCTCCTAATTACAGATACCTAGAAGAACTGGTAACAGGGCGGCCAATCCTTTCCCTTCCTATGAAAGTAGGTGGATTTAGAATTAGGTATGGGAGAGCGAGAAACACAGGACTTGCAGCAGTAGGGGTTCATCCAGCCACGATGGAAATTTTAGGGTTCTTAGGAATAGGGACACAAATTGCAATAGAAAGACCGGGAAAGGCAGCTGCAGTTTCACCCGTAGATACTATTGAGGGGCCTATTGTCAAACTAAAAGATGGATCCGTGGTTAGAGTGGAATCCTTAGCGTTTGCGAGAAAAATAAAAAGTGAGATAAAGGAGGTTCTCTTTCTGGGAGATATTTTAATAGCATTTGGTGAATTCCTAAGAAATGGCCATATTCTTATTCCTTCCGGATATGTAGAAGAATGGTGGGCCCAGGAGGTAAGACGGGCATTAAAAGAAAAGAAAATAGATGAGAATCTAAAAGAAAAAATTAAAAAGATCCTAAGAAACCCACTTAGAAACAAACCAGATGCAAAATTAGCTTTAGAGATTTCGAAAGAATTACAGGTCCCTCTTCATCCAAAGTACACATACTTCTGGGAAAATATCTCCTCTTCCGATATTATTTACCTTTTTGAGAAATTAAAAAAAGGTTCGTGGGAGGGAGATGTTCTACGCCTAAAATATGACAAAAAATTAAAAAAGATACTTGAGAAAATCTGTATTCCACATAGAGTGAATGATAGTGAAATAATAATAGAAGAGGATTCTATAATACTAAAAGAATTCTTGGATTATTATCTTAAAAAGGAAGAAATAAAAGGAAAGGATGGGCTTGAGGCTTTAAAAAGTTTTGTAAAAATTCCCTTAAGAAAAAAGAGTGGCATATACTTAGGAGCAAGAATAGGAAGACCTGAGAAGTCAGCTTTAAGAAAATTAAAGGGAAGGCCTCACATGCTTTTCCCTGTAGGAAGCGAAGGGGGGAGAATGAGGAATTTTATGGAAGCTGTAAAGCAAGGTTCCATAACAGGAGAGTTTCCTATGTTTTTTTGCCGAAAATGTTCCAGATGGACTATATATCCAAAGTGTGAGAAATGCAACAGTAGAACAATAAGATATTACACATGTAGAATTTGTGGAAAAAAGGTAAGAAGCACAGTTCATTGTGGATATAATTGTCTTGTAACCGAAAAAAGGAAAATAAATCCAGGGGAATATCTTTCAATAGCTCTCAAAAACTTGGGATTAGAAAGCCCTTCCCTATTAAAAGGAGTAAAAGGAATGAGCTCGTTGGAAAAGATACCCGAAAGGATAGAGAAAGGAATTCTTAGAGCATTTCATAAACTCTATGTCAATAAGGACGGAACCATAAGATTTGACGCAATAGAATTGCCTCTTACTCATTTTAGACCCAAAGAAATAGGGGTTAGTGTAGAAAAACTCAGAGAGCTAGGATACAAGTTTGATATATATGGGAAGCCTTTAGTTTCGGAAGATCAAATAGTAGAGCTATTTCCTCAGGATATTATATTGCCCGACCCAAATGTAAGGGGTAAAGAGGAAAAAAGTGCAGCCGAGGTGTTTTTCCGAGTAGCAAATTTCATAGATGACTTATTGGAAAAATTATATGGCCTTCCACGCTATTACAATCTAAGGAGAAAAGAAGACTTAATTGGACATCTTTGCATAGCTCTTGCTCCTCACACCTCTGCTGGGACTGTTTGTAGAATTATTGGTTTCTCAAAAACACAAACAATAATTGCTCATCCATACCTCCATGCTGCTGAGAGGCGCAATTGCGATGGAGATGAGTTGGGTCTTATTCTTCTTTTAGATGGTCTGCTTAACTTTTCTAGAAAATTTCTCCCAAAAAAGAGGGGAGCTACTCAAGACGCTCCCTTAGTAATCTGTACTAAAATAGATCCAAGATATGTAGATGATGAAGTCTATAACATGGAAGTTGTAGATTCGTATCCTCTGGAATTCTTTGAACTAACTCAAGAACTAGTGGATCCAAAAACCGTTCTTGAAAAGGGATTAATTGAAATTGTAGAACAAAGAATAGGAAATTCAAATCAATTCTTTGACTTAAAGTTTACCCATGATACAGAGGACATAAATAAAGGTATTAGAATTTCCGCCTACAAAGAGCTGAATACAATGGAGGAAAAGCTAAATGAGAGCCTAAAAATAGCCCAATTATTGAGGAGTGTTGATGAACGTTATGCTGCGCTTCTTACCATAAAAGCCCACTTTATGAAAGATGTAAAGGGAAATTACAGAAAATTTTTCTCTCAAGTCTTTAGGTGTGTAAATTGTAACGAAAAATATGAAAGACCGCCTTTATCAGGAAAATGTAGGAAGTGTGGTGGAAGGATCATATTAACTGTGCCTGAAGGAGGCGTTAAGAAGTATTTAGATTTTATAGTACGATTAGCCCAAAAGTATCACTTTGATACCTATGAAATGCAGGAGATATTGCTGCTAAAAGAGAGAATAGATTCCCTCTTTGGACAGGAATATAAGCTAATAGGTTTTCTTAATAACAATAAGTGTGAAACAAAAACTTCTAATTGAGCGCAAGATAGTGTTAATGGATGATAGAGAGGACAAACTTATTGAAAAAATTTTAAAAGAAAGAGGAATTCATGTAATTAGAAGGAGATTAGAAGTTGCTGATTATGTAATAGGAGATATTGGGATAGAAAGAAAATCTTTCTCAGACTTTGTTAATTCTATTATAGACAAGCGACTATTTGAACAAGCTAGGAATCTAAGAGAGAATTTTCAGAAACCTCTTTTCATTGTGGAGAAAGGATATACTCCAGTAAACATAAGTGATAACGCAATTAGAGGAGCCATTTTATCACTTTATACTGACTTTGGAATTCCGGTTATTTTCTCAAGAGGTCTGGAGGATACAGCAGAGTATATTTACCTTCTGGCGAAGGAAAAGAGAAAGTATATACAAATAGGAAGAAGAAAGAAGGGAGATGTTAGAATAAATATCTTATGCGCCTTTCCAGGAATAGGAACCAAAAAAGCCGAAGCCTTGCTCCAGGAATTTGGCAACCTAATTTCCATATTTGAATCCGATTATTTGAAACTTAAAAAAATACTTGGAGAAAAAATTGCTCTAAAATTTATAGAAACATTGAGGAGGTGATGTTTTTCTACATAATAGTTGGTATAGATGTCGGAATTTGGACTGGAATTGCAATTTCAGACTTAAAAGGAAATATTTCAAAAATTATGAGTCTAAAACACGCCTCTCCAGATGACATTGTTAGGATTATAGAAAAGGAAGGAACCCCTATTCTCTTTTGTATAGACGTGAGCAAAATACCTCAAAAAGTAAAAACCATATCCAGAAAGTTTAATGCAAAGGTTTTTGCTCCAGAAAAGGATCTTTCAAGAGAGGAGAAGGAAAAGTTGGTTAAGGGATATAAATTTAAAACTGATCATGAAAGGGACGCCTTAGCTGCCATAAAATACTTCTTTAAACAAAAAGGAAACTGGCTAGAAAAGATAGAGAAGGATTGTAAGAAATATTTTGATTTATTTGTAGATGAAATTAAAAGGAAAGTAATAATAGAAGGAAAAAGAAGCATTGAGGATACTATAAAGGAAGTATTATTTGAACATGATAAAAAACTTAGAGAACTCAGTATTGAAATATTAAAGTTAAGAGGGAGGGTCCATTACCTAGAAGAAAAGCTTAAAGAAAAGGAGAGACCTAGAATCATAAAAGAAAGTAGTAAGGAAATAGAGAAACTCAAAGAAATTATTAGGAAGTATAGAAAGTATATAAGGAAGAAGGAATTCTTCTTTAAGAATATTTCAGAACTGTTAGCGAATAAGGATTATATCCCTTGCAATGCTAGGATTTTTCTGGAGCGGCTGGACAAAGTAAATGAGGATGTTATTATTGCGTTAAAAGAAATATCTCCCAAAGAGGTTGTCTATAGGAAGGGCAATTTGAAAGAGGCTGAGAAACTTTTAAAAGCTGGTATTAACATTAGGAAAGAAAAATTAACTCCTGAGGATGTAATAGAAATATTGAAGGGAAAGCCCCCGTCGTCTAGCCAGGACTAGGATGCGGGATTCTCGGTCCCGAGGCCCGGGTTCAAATCCCGGCGGGGGCAGTGATTTAAGGTAACAATCCTATCTTTATGGACCTTGGCTTCAGAATTTGGCTTATCCTTTAGATAAGCTCTCAATAATTGGTTGACTATACTGGGATATTCAAGTGTGGCTTTTTAGAAAGAGTATCAATTAAAGACGTCTCTCAAGCTGCCTAGAGAAACATTAGGTATTCTAAAAGTTCTCCTGAAATCCTTCTTAGGTGGATATCTAAATAAACTAATGCTATTTTCCATCTCACTGCTTCTATGAACAGTGTTCACAACATGAACATTCTGCGGGCTCCCAATACCTTTCAATCCAGAATCTGATCTAACTTCGCCAAAGAGGCCCTAGAATATCAAAAGACTCCAAAAATGTAAAGTAAAAGTTTTATGAACAAAATAGTATTTTTAAATGCTGTTAAGAAATTAAAAGACTCTTTTTACGACATTTACTTTATCAAATCCCTTATCATTTGAGAATATTGTTGAAATTTCATTATCTATCACAGTAGCAACATGAATAGCGTCCTCGAAATCTAAATTGTATTTTCTCATTAGCCTTCTGGATATTCAGGGTTCTCTTATTAAGATCCAACAGTTCTATTCCTAAGTCCTCTAATATTTCGATTATATTTTTAAGCTTCGTCAACACATATAACGGCCATGTGGTTAATGAAGATGTTGCAAGATCTTTATTCTCTTTGATTATTTTTTAGATTTTTCTCCAAAAACCGGATCTGCGGTTAAAAAATAATATATGATATTCACATCAATATATTTCATTTGCCATTATCCTCCTTGTCTCTTCCTCTATCTTTTTGTCTAGTTTTTTTGGAGAAAGAGATTTCTTGTTTTTAATTATTCTATAATATTTTTCTATATTTCTTTCTACTGGTTTTAGAATAATATTCTCGTCGTCATAAGTTATAATAAACTTCCTTGCCTTTATTTTCTTTCTAATCTCAGCTGGAATATATATCTTCCCCTCAATTATTTTTGTTCTCGTATTTGGTAAAAATTTTTCCACTCTATAGAAATTATGGTAAGTTCTAGATACCTAAAGAAATCATGAAAATGCCGGAGGCATGGCATTTTATGAAAATACTACAGGACAAGAGAGTAAAAACTAAAAGTTAACAAGTATGACGGTATGTTTTCTGGAGCAGGCTAATAGTTTTGAAATTTGGATTTAGGAAGATATTTTAGCCTAGAGAGAACAAAAATAGAAGTCATTATTCCAAAATTCAATTCAGAAGTAGCGTGTAGTAGGAATTTAAGTAAGGGAGGTATTACTCCCTCATAGACTCTTATCCCATGCAGGAGCATCCCTCCTTCAAAAAGTCCGTCAACAAAACATCCTACAGCAAAAGAAACTAAAGTAAGTCTCCTCAGTCCAAGCACCCAATAATTTATTGTAAAAAATATAATTGTTCCCATTAGCTCGATTAAATGGATAACTAGAGGCCAGGGTCTTACTATTTCAATTTTCTTTTGAAAGAAACCAAAAGGGAGCAATCTTCCTAAGGGAAAAATTAACCAGCCAATTAAGAAGAGAAAAACGAGTTGATATACGTATTCCTTATCTTCTCCAATGTAGAAATATTTTATTAAGGAAACTGTGGTCACCATAGCTACGAGCGTTGGATCAAAGCCTATGGCAAGTATCACTAATGGTTTTGAAAATTCTGGAGGATTATAGATTTTCCTTATTCCTAAGGACAACAGAATTACTTCGGCAATAAACATACATGTCCCAGCCGTTAATCCAAAAGCTAATTCTTTCATTTTCTTCTTTTTAAGGAGAAAGGCTATGAATAAAAGGGTAAAAATATAATCAAAGATGCAATATCCAATATTAAAAACCCTATTAGTCTCGCTTGGGAGGAAAAAAACAGAAAAAACTTTAGATTTCATTTAATCACCAACGCAAGGAATTCTTGAATATATTTGAAACTTGGTATCTCATAAACTTGAAAATTCTTTCTAAAAGTAATCTTCTTTCCATATGGATTTACCCATACCAGATTTTTATAACCAAGTCTAGCCAATTTTAGAAGAAATGGCAAACAATCATCAACTATAATAACTTTTTCAGGCGAATAGTCCCTTACTATGTCCTCCTTCGAAGTTGAAGGAGACAAGAATAGGATTTTAACATTACTATTTCCAACCCCCTTCAATAAAGAGAGAACCCAGGGTTTGGGGGAGTAAGTACAAATTAGGATATTATACCTTTGCTTTAATTTTTCAATAATTTCTAGGTTTTCTCTTAATTCTCCAACTGTTTCTTCCGGAAGACAAAATCTTAAAAAGAATGCGAGTATTGTACAAAAGTGCCTTATAATTGAAACTAGGTTCTGATTAAGATTATACCTCAGAAACTCCCCTTTAGGATCCTGCAAATATTCTCTATATCTCTTTGAGAATATTTTTATTCCATATATTCCAAAAATTTTCTCTACGAGGGCTAAAATTCTGTCCCAATAGGAGATAGTTGGAGCCAAGGTTCCCTCAAAATCCACAAATAGTGTTACTCTTTTTTGCTCCATAGGTTTCTGATAGCTACTCCTTTATAATGACAATGTTTTTAAGTGAGGCTTGGAAGAAGATAAGTGATAAAGCATCTCTGCGATTGCCACGTACACCTCCACCCAGCCAGAATTGAAGCTGATAAGTCTGAAGTAGAAACCATTTTATCTAAAATAGTATCTACTCTTCTAAATATAAGAAGAAATCTTGTAAATCACGGGTATAATTTGGAAAGGATCTTAGGAATAATTACTCCCCCATGCGCAGATTATGCATATAGGATTTTCCAAACAGAAGTAAGGAGAGACATTGTCCTTGCTGGATATGTGTTCGCTCATTGGGACTGGAAGAAGGATTTTTCGAAATTCGCTTCTCTAATTGAAAGAAGAGTGATAAAGGCGATTAAGATCCACCATTTTATCTCTCCAGTGCTTGTTCCAGATATTGTAAATGACATAATCAATCTATCATCAAAAATGGGAGTTTCCCTTATATTAATTCATACCAATTCTATTTCCCCTGGATTTATAGAGATAATAAAGGATTGGGCAGATTCAGGGATGGTTATTATTCTTTTCCATGCCTATTGGCTTTTCTCTCCTTATCAACAATCTTCAATTAAAGGCCTGTATGGAGAAGAAACCTGGGAATCATTTCTGGAGCTTGCCCTCCGCAGAAACGTTTATATTGGGACATCTCCAAAGGAGCATACTTATTGGACTCCGGATCCGGATCTTAGTAGAGCGTATGGCGCCCTTGGAGATAACTTGATCTTTGGAAGCGATTTTAGCCAGATATGCTTAGCTTGGCCTGGTGGGCCTATTAGAGAATATCTTTCAAGAATAGAAAGGGTTGAAAAAAGTATTGGATTCAATGAAAGGATAATGTATAGGAACTTCATCGATATTTTAAAGAGAATAAAGTAATCTTTCGCAATAATTTTTTATAAAACAGTTCTTCCTCTAGTGTGATATTGGTAAATTTAAGTATTTAAGTCTGTATTAAGGGCATTTATGAATAAATTCCTTATAAAAGAGATTAAAGTTAGAAAGTTAGAATTCTTACTTTAATACTATTTTCCATAAAATTCAAAATAACACATTATTTTTTGAACAATATTTTACCCTTTCTTTTTATATGTAAAATTTTGTTCAAGTTTTTTAATTTACCTTTATACAGTAGTAACATACTAAAATGATCATGAGCTGGGGTACCTCTTTAGAAAAATTAATTGAAAGCATTGGGCCTGTTATACTTCAACCCACGGATGAAAATTGGGAAAGATTTGATGAATGTAGAGACATGCTTTATGAAGAACTTAGAGAATATACGGCCACTGGAAGAACTGAAATAGCAAGAAAGGGAATAATTGCCTTATATCTCATAGCTAAAGATATGCTTGAAGGCTATATCCCCGTTACTCCCTCCTTTTTAGAAAAATTTCCTGTGAAAAAAGCTTTAAGAGCTGGAATAAGAATAAAGAAAAGAGCAGGCAAATATCTTTTCATAGGGGAATTTTCCTCACCAGACCTTTATGATGCTGCTTTTTCAATCCTAGAAACCGCTATGAAGATTGAGGATTTCTTAATAGAGAAAACAGGCAGCAGGGAGCCCATATTCGAAAAGGTATGCAGAGATAGTCCTGAAGTAAAAAAGATAATTTTCAATTCCATCGAGAAAACACTAAAAAAAGAAGCAGATCCCAGCTGGAAATATGCTCTTTTCAGGGCTTTAATATTCCTGGGTTCAGCCATAGCTGTTTATTCAAAGCTTGGCTATATCCCAGCTGAATTCAGTGTATTTATTAAATACCTTAGGAAATATGATAAAGAAATGTTAGAAGATGAGTTTGTCAAAGAAACTTGGGAAGAATACAGGAAAAAAATAAAAGATATAATTAATCTATAGCTTGTTTTTTTCTCTTTATTATTTATGAAAATTTATCGAATAGAGGAAAAGATAAAATTCGACGAACTAGATGGAAAAATATTATCTCTTCTTTGTCTTAATCCTAGAAAAAAGATTTCAGAGATAGCAAAACATCTTGGTATACCAAAAAGCAAAGTTTTATATAGAATTAGGCGAATGGAGAAAAATAACTTGATTCAGGGGTATTCTATCTTAGTTAATTGGAAATTGCTCGGTTTCAGATATTTCTTCATTGTAATAGACAAAATAGAAGGAGAAGAATTGAAGAAATATGTAAGTAGGGAAGAAAAGATTTTAAAAGCACACCTTGGTTATGGAGATTTCTTTCTTCTTCTAGAAGTTGTGAGCAAGGATGAAAAGGAATTAAAAGATATCCTGAAAAAAATAAAAGAAAAAGGGGGAAGGATAAAATATTTGCTTGAATGTTTAAATGTTTTAAGATATTTTCATTTAAATCTCCTCGATTTTGGTTGTCCATTCCCTCCATTCTCTCAAAGTCATTTAGAGAACGTAGAAATGCCAAAAGATGCCTTTCAATTGATAAAAGAACTGGAGAAAAATTCTAGAGAGAGATTAGTAAATATAGCTCCAAACCTTTCTTTTAAGAGGAAAAAGAAAATAATTGATTTTCTAATAAGGAAGAGAATAATAGTTCCTTACGTTATCTTGAATACTTCCAGGTTAGGATACAGGAGCTATTTTGTTTTGCTTGAGGATTATCACCAAGCTTTAGAGAAGCTCTCTATAATATGCTATGAAACTCTTTTTCCTTATCAATACTTGGCTGTCTTTGACCTCAAAAAAGAAGAAGAATTCAGGAAACTACTTGAAGAGATAAGAAAAGAAACAAAGGCTGAATTTATGATGGAAACTTCAGAATGGAAATATACAGAATTACCTAAGAGTTTCTAATTTTTCATTAATGAATCTCTCAAATTCTTCTTTCTTGCAAGAAGCTCCACAGATAAACTTATCTGCTGCTCCATAATAGAGGATTAGTTCATCTTTGAACTCGACCAAGCCTGGAGCAAATATAACCCAATTAACCAATCCATAGCATTCATACCATTCCTTTGGATAAAGCAGAGGCTTTTCAGACCTTGCTAGGATATTAAGGTCTTTATTAATGATTAGCCAGCCTGGAGCATAGATTTTCTTAAGCGGATGATTTGAAGAGTTATAAATTAGGAGATACTTTCCATTTCCTAAGCTTACTGGAGCGGGTCCAGTCTCGACTAACCATCCATCAAATTTTTTGCTCCTTGGTTTTAAATATATCCTTTCTATTTTCCATTCAATAAGATCTTCTGAGGTTGCTAGATAAGTAAATGTCTTTCCCCAAGGTTTTTCACTTTCCATGCAAAGCATGCAATAGAGCCCATTTACCTTCCAAGGGATCAAGAGTCCAGCTTTATAACCTGGTAAAACTAATCTTAATTTTTCCCATTCAATTAAATCGTCAGAAAATGCTATTCCTATCCTTGTCGTTTTGCCATCATAGGCTGTAAAAGTCATCCAATATTTTCCTTCAAATCTTACAACTCTAGGATCTTCTACTCCCTTGCTTTCCTCCCAAGAAGTTGGAATTAAGATAGGATTGTTTTCATACCTTTTTAAGTCCCTACCATCTTCGCTTATTGCTAGGCAAATAGTTGATTTCCCTAATCCAAGTGCTCTATAGAAGATATAGATCTTATTATCCTTTACTAGCGCTGTTGGGTTAAAAACAGAGTCTTTTTCTTCTAGCCTTTCTGGAGTGGGATAAAGCAAAGGATTATTTTCGAATCTTTTAAACAAACCTTCCTCCATGTTAAAGGAAGATTAGAACAAAATTTATCAATAGGAGTAATTGTTGTTAGATTAAGAAACAATGAATTGTCTGCAAGTCTCTATTCCTTTAATTATCAGACATAGTTCATAAACTCCGGATCCTAATAAGTCACAATTAAGGGCCCTTGGCTGGATGTAGATGTCGGTTATGTTATTTGCTTCTAATTCAATCGGTCCAAAGTAAGAATAGTTATGAATGAGCTTTCCGGAGCAGGAGTAATCTCTAGAAAGACCTTTGAGCTTGAAATAACTTCCATTAATGGGAGCTTTTTCTTTAGAAGTTAGAGACACTTTAACTGGGCCTAAGTAAATTTGTTTTACTTCCTCTTCGCTTAAAGCTCTGTTATAAATGCGAATTTCATCAATAATCGAATTGTCTTTTCCCATAACAACTGCTCGTGTATCCCATTTCATCGTTGAAGCGTTGTGGACGGAACATTTTTCATCATTTAAATAAAACATCATATTGTTATTTGAGTCGTACACAAGTGCAAGATGATACCAAATATCTAGTTTGATACTAGGGTGTGCTAGATATACTCTCCCATACTTTTGGTCATTTACGAGAACATAAAATGCTTCAGAATAATAGTCACGTAAAAAGCTAAAGCCTGTAATTGTCCAACCTCCTTTACAGAGAATATCACGATATGAAGGTGGTCTAGTAATTGATTTATACCAAAACATAACAGTGTAGCTCTGTGGTCTTAAACTTGTCGAATCGTTCACTTCAACATAATCATCCACTCCATCAAAGCTTAATGCATATCCATACTTCCCCTCAACCCATTTTGGTGGTGTGTCCCCATCTGCATTTGTAGAGTTAGCATCTAATAAAACTCCATCATTTCCATTCCCGCTCCAGTCCCTAGTTACATTCCCCTCTCCTTCTTCAAAAGGAAGGAAAAGGACTAATCCCTTCTCTTCATTTATTCCATATACATCCAGTACTTCCACTTTGGGTGTTATCCCTTCTAGACTTTTTTCTATAGTCTTCTTCCCAGTCGCCGCAGTCTTTCCTATAATGGAGGAAAATGTATAGAAGGTAACAACTGAAATTGAGATTATTATTACAAGAATTAATATTGAAGAAATAACCGGGGATATTGCTTTCATAATTAATTAACTTTTTTCTATAATTTTCAAACCTGCTCCAGTAAGGACAAAAACAAAGAAATAGGTTCTTCTTATGTCTGGAGCAGCTCTTGCAATTATCACCGCAATTGTTTGGGGAATTGGAGGAACTTTAGATAAGGTTATTTTGCAAACACTTAAAAGCCCAACTGGAGCGCTTCTTGCAGCAACTTGGAGATCTATAATTGTTTCCTTGGTTTTTTTATTTGTAGCATGGTTTAAAAGAATTTCCCTATCAAAATTTCCAGCAATTTTTATATATCTTGTGATTATTGATGGAATCCTAATAGCCTTGGGTGTTCTTTTTTATTTCAAATCCATAACACTGATTGGTGCAGGAAGAACAGCGGCCATCTCATCAACCTATCCTTTAATAACAGTAGTCCTAGCGTTTATCCTCTTAAAAGAAAAGATAACAGTAAAACACATATTAGGATCTATCTTGGCTGTAATTGGAGTAATTCTTCTTTCATAGCTTATTCTTTGGGAAGATAGATGCTATGGGGCTTTAGTTCTGTGGTCCCAACTTGAGTTACAAATGCAAATTTAGCTTTTTTCCAAAGCTCTTTAATATTTTTTGCACCAACATATCCCATAGAGGCTTTTAAACCTGCAGAAAATTCTTTTACAACATCACTAACACTTCCTCTATAAGGAACCCATCCCTCTACTCCCTCTGGAATATCTTTTGCTGGCATAGAATATCTATCAAGCGCCATCCTCTTTCTTCTTGCCCTTAAACTCCCCATTCCATAGTATTCCTTATAATACTTGCCTTCTAGGGCAATTAGCCTCCCGGGACTTTCTTTGCATCCAGCAAAGATATTTCCCATCATTACGCAGCTCGCTCCAGCTGCAAGGGCCAAAGCAACATCCCCAGGATTTTTTACTCCTCCATCAGCAATTATGGGAATATTTACTCCATAATCTAGGCAAGCATCAGCAACCTGGGCAACAGCAAATAGGGTTGGGGCTCCTACTTTAGTAACAATTGAAGTAGTACAAATTGATCCGCTTCCTATTCCAACTCTAAATCCAGATATCTCTTCTAGTTTTGTAATGCAATCTTCAGCAGCTTCATAGGTCCCTATGTTCCCAACTATTAATTCAGAACCTATTTCTTTTAGCAGCCTCTTTGTTGCTTCAATGCAGTTCCTATTATGAAAATGCGCAACATCAGTTACTAGTATATCTACCCATTTGTCTAGAGCCTTGGCCCTAGGAAGGTCAAAAGGAGAAATAGCTGCAGCACATAATAATCTTCCCTCTTCATCTCTAATAGCATTCGGATATTTCCCCCTACCTTCTATATCTTTAACAGTTATCAGCCCAAGCAATCTTCTATTTTCATCTACTATTGGTAATTTTTCAATCCTATGCTTATGAAGGATCTCTTTTGCCTCTTCAATTGTTATCCCTTCTGGAGCGGTTATAACATCTTTTGTCATTACGTTTTCCACTTTAAGTTCTGGAGCGGCAAATCTAACATCCCTCCAGGTAATTATTCCAACAAGCCTTTCTCCTTCTAATACCGGTAATCCATGTATGTTATGCTTTTCCATTAGCTGAATTGCATCCTTAACTGTAGCATCCGGATTTGTAGTAATTACGTCCCTTATTATCCATGCCTCAGCCCTCTTTACTTTCTTTGCCATCTCAACTTCTTCTTCTATAGTGCAATTCCTATGTAGAACACCTAGACCTCCTTCTCTTGCTAAAGCAATTGCCATCTCAGCTTCAGTAACTGTATCCATAGGCGCAGAAACAAAAGGTATGTTTAGTTTGTGCTTTGGAGTGACCCAAGTCGAAATATCAACTTCCCTTGGCTCTACTTCTGTATAACCCGGAAGCAATATAACATCATTGAAAGTTAGGGCCGCTCCAGAATCCTTCAGTTTCTCCCTAAACATATAGATTTCAGTTTATCTCCTATATTAAGATTCAACTGAAATAAAAAATTGATATTGGATTGCCGCTCCAGAACCCTTAATAGTACTCTTAGAATGTCAAAACCTTTATCCAAACAAATTCCTCTTTTCTCTGAGATTCCTATTTTTCTAATTTCTTTTATGCTTATTATTCATGTTAACTCTTCTCGATTGTTTGAAGATTAAAATTAAACTTCCTGTTTGATAAATCGGAAATAAGAATTTAAGCCAAATCTACAACATTTTTATGATACTTGGGATCGATGAGCTTCTTAGGCTTGTAAGGGAAAAAGAGCTTGTGAAACACCTTTCCGAAAGGGAAATTCAGAGACCTGAAGGAGCAGGATTTGATATAAGAGTTGGAGAGATATATGAGATTGAAGGGGAGGGATTCTTAGGAGTAGAAAAAAGAAAAACACCTACTCCAAAGCTAGTAGCTCAATATGGAAAAGATAAAGAATATATTCTCAAACCCGGGGCATATGTCCTTGTTAGGACTATAGAAGAAGTAAATATTCCTGAAAATCTGGTTATGCTAACCTTTCCAAGAAGTACATTACAAAGATGTGGTATACTGCTTTTGGCAACACAAACCGCTCCAGGATATTCAGGAAAGCTAGTATTTGGGATGAAAAATTTAGGTCCTTGCCCATTCAGAATGGAATTGGGCGCGAGAATAGCCCATGTAATCTTCTTGGAAGTAAAAGGAAAAACCAGTCTATACAGAGGGCAGTGGAAGGGAGGAAGAGTGGCCACTCCAGAACTGGAGCGGCAAGTATAGCTAGCTTATTTCTTTAATAACCTCTTGCCAAAGGATTCCTCCCTCTATTGCTTTATTACCTGTAAGTCTATATCCAAGTCTGGCAAAGAATTCCTTTGAACCCTCATATACATGAGCTCTAATCCTTTTTATTCCAATTTCCTTGGCTTTCTTTTCCAATTCTTTTACCAATTTGCTTCCTATCCCCTTTCTTCTATATTTCTGAAGAACATAAATATCATTAATATACAGCTCCTCTGGGCTAGTTCTGAATGCGTAGAGAAAGCCAACTGTTTTATCTTCAGCCTCTGCAATTAAGATAATTTTGTTTGGATCTCTTAATGCTTCTTTCATTTTTTCTATAGAAAACCAAGGGAGCTCTCCCCAATATTTCCTATCTAACTCAAATGCTTCTTGCTTTGGAAGATTGTAGATGTCAGAAATTCCCTCCAGATATATTTCAAAAAGCATTTGATGATCAGAAGCCTTCGCTTGCCTAATAGATACTTCCATGTTTAGTAAATAGATTCTAACTACTCTTTCCTATGGTGTGGTTATGTAACGACAGTGGTGTGAAAAAGTAACGATATTAAATAAGAGAACAATTTGGAGATAATTTCCTTATGGGGCCGGTAGTCCAGTGGTAGGATGCCCGCCTCGCAAGCGGGAGGACCCGGGTTCGAATCCCGGCCGGTCCATTCTCAGAAGCAAGTAATCCTCCTTACAATTACTTCTACTGTACTCATTGATGAAGGATTATCCCTTCACATCTAATACCATATTTTTTGACTATGTCTTCTATTTCTTTTCTTAAAAGACTTCCGCTCTTCAATTTCTCCATACTTCTATAGCTTATCCTACTTAATACCTCTCTAAACCTCTTTCCAGCTCCTTTAAGATTTAAAAATTCAAACCAGTATCCATCCACAAAATCTTTGGTTTCTAATATCAAAGACTCAACATCCGTTAGCTCAGGTATTATAGGAGAGATAAAGCAAAAGTTCTTTATTCCGTTTCGGCGAAGTTCCTGGAGTGTATTAATTCTTTTCTCATAATCTGGGGCATAGGGTTCAAAAATCTTTTTTATTCTTTTTTCAAAGCTATTTAAAGTTATACCTACTTCAACATTTCTATATTCCTTCAATAGGTCCATGTCCCTCAGGACTAAGTCCGATTTTGTCAATATCCAAAAAGTATTTCTCTTATCTAAAGCTTCAAGTACTCTCCTAGTTAATTCATACCTCTTCTCAATTGGCTGATAAGGGTCTGAAACTATGCTGGAAAGGGCCCCAATTCCTGGAAGGATCCTATTTTTGAGATAAATTGGAGCGTTTATTTTTATCTCAACCCAGCTTCCCCATCTGCCATAGGGCTTAATTTTGCACATGTATTTAGCATAGCAGTATAAACAGGCGTGTGTACATCCAATATAATGATTAATTGCCCAGTGAGCAAGTTTAGACTTTGAAATAACATTTTTAGTTCGGTTTATTATTATTTTTATTTTTCTGTGATTAATTATCTCCCACTCTATTTCCACAAGAAGTTATATCTGCCGGCTTTTATCACCTCATTGTGACTATAGAGCATGGGCCTAGCCGAGGCGAGAAGAAAATATCAGCGTCGTTTTAGGAGACAGCTGATTAAGAAATTGAGGGAATATGGGGGAGAGATTGCAAAAATAGTTTTAGAATGTTACCCAAATACACCTGAAGAGCTTTCTGATCTCCTCATAGAAAAACTTAATTTTTCCTTCCCTAAATGGATTTTAAAGGAAATCTTAAGAACGATCTATTTACTTGCCATAGCAAGACCTTCTACTTCTCTATCTATTACAGGGCAAGTAATAGCAAGCTCTATTGGTGTAAATAGAATTAGGGAATACTCTCCGATACCTACACATGTTCCCTCCAGAGGCGGGGAATATAGCAAGAAGATACAGGAATTAATGAAGGAGTACATAGTAACAAGAGTTGAGGAATTTTGTCGGTTGAAAGGTAGAGGAAAATTTTCCAAAGGGCTTTATAAGCTTGAAAAGGAGATAGGAATAACAAATCTAGGAGATATATTGTCTGATTTTGAGAAAGAAGAAGTAAATGAAAAAATTGCAAGAGCTGTTTTGTTGATGATTTCTTACATAGAAAAGGAACGTCCTATTAGCGAAATAATCAGAGAGCACTTTTTCTATTCCCCACTTCCTTCCGAATGTTCTTTAAGGGATTTATTAGAATCCCCTCTATCTTTTAGAGCCGTAGTGCTGAGAATGGCACTAGAAGTCCCTGGAGAGGCTGAGGCTATTATCTCTGTTGAGGCTGGTGGTACTCCCTTTGCATCCATTATAGCATTTCTTCATAAATTGCCATTTATTTCAATACCAAAGGAGAGAGGCATATCTTCATCCAGCATAACCATTGAAGTAAGGAGATATGGTGTGGACCATGTTGTAATCAGCGTTCCTATAGGTCTTCCAAGCAATATACAGAGTATAGTAATAATCGATGATATGATAATGACTGGAAGTACCTCAGAAGGTGCCATTAAAATTCTTTTAGATAGAGGCTACAATGTTTGCAAGGCAATCTATGCAGCAGCCACTTCCTATGGAAGAAGGCGTATAGAAGAATTGATTGGGAAAGGAAGAGTATTTTCCTTATATAATATCCCCGGATAGTTTCTTCTTAAAATGTAACTAGGAAATTTTGATCATCTCTTAACACAAAGATATACACATGCCCCTTGCCTAAATTTCATAAGCCTTCTTCTTTCAAATTCGCCAATTACTTCAAATCCTGCAGACTTCAGAATTTTCTCCATAAGCTTCATAGGATATATCCTAACCTTTACTTTTCTTTCATAAATTTTCTTCTTACCTTCCCAGATTTCATCAAGAAAAATCCGATAGAGACCTTCAGTCCAAGAGTAAGAAACATGAATAAAATTTTCGAATTCATGAGTATTTGCTGAAAGAGGCCGGGTAAGAAAATCTTCTGTAGGAATATCTAAAATTAAAATTCCTTTTCTTCTACAATGCTTATAGAAGTTTTCTAAAACTCTTATGTTTTCCTTATCAGAAAAGTATCCAAAAGTTGTAAACCAACAAAGGATAATATCAAACTCCCTATTTAGAGAGAAATTCCTCATATCAGCAACAATATAATATTTTTCATATCCCTTGTTTCTTTTCTTAGCCAATTCCATCAATTCTTTATTTACATCTATTCCCCAAACTTCGTATCCAAATTCTCTCAAATAGGGATGAATCCTTCCATTTCCGCAGCCTACATCAAGTATTTGGTGATATTCCTCTTTAGTTCCCTTTCTAGCAAACTCTATTAAGGAATGTATATATAATGCCTCAAGATAATTGTCCTCTTCATCTCTATGAATATGCCAAAGAATTTCCTCAGGAAGATTTTTCATAAAGAAGGAATAGTAATAAGGTGTGATGAAAATTAAGTTGCTGATTTATGATGATGGTTTAAAGCGCTGATGTTTACTATTTCTTGTGAAAATGCCTAAGATACTTTCCCATAGATGTTCCCACTTTGGAGCAGAGACAGGCATGGAGGAAGCTATTAAAAAGGCATTAGAAAAAAATATTGATGGTATAGAACTCGATATTTCCCTTACAAAAGAAAGAAAAATGGTTATCTTCCACGATGAGGATGTATCAAGATTTCTTCCAGAATCAAAAGAAATAACTGAATTGGAATATAAAAAACTAAAACTATTTCTTGACATACTAAAGGTAGAAGAGGTTCTTTCGTTAGTAGATGGAAAATTTTTAATAAAATTTGATCTAAAGGCACCAGTTAGGAATGAACTGCTCTCCTTGCTAAAGAACTACGACGGAGATGTTCTAATCTACATGGGGGGAAGAGTCCAGGATTACCTCTTCCCCCTCCTCAGGTTTTGGAACAAGGCAAGATCAAATAAAATAAAGGTTGAAATTGCAGAATATCTTTATTCCTTTAGAACGGATTCATATATAGACGGTGTTTCCTTTTCTCCATCAAATAAGGAAATAAAGCTTTTTAAAGAGTTTCTTTACGGAAGGAAACATGCCGATATTTATATTGATCTAGATTCCTATCTTGGCAAAAAGACCATAAAGAAGTTATTAGAACTAGAACCGGCCTACATTACTTTACATGGAAAAATAGATTATTTCCTGTTTAAGAGAGTATATAAGGGAGCTTTAGAGGAAAAATCTAATGAAAATAGCAAGCATTTACTTCTATAGAGTGAAATCTATATATAAGTAATGGCAATTAGGTTAAAATATTAAGATTTACAGGAGAGGCAAATAAATATGAAAAAATCCAAGTCATCTGATTTCTATGCTTGAAATAAAAAATCTTTGGGTAGGGGTTGATAATAGAATAATATTAAGAGATATCAATCTTAAAATAAAGAAATCTGAAATACATGCCTTAATGGGCCCAAATGCAAGTGGAAAAACAACTCTAGCTAAAACGATAATTGGCTTTCCAGGATTTAATATAATTAAAGGGAAGATTTTGTTCAATGGAAAAGACATAACGAATTTAGAAATGGAAAAGCGGATTAAGCTAGGAATTTCACTTGCTTTTCAGAATCCTCCTGCTATTCCAGGAATTAGGGTAAAAACGTTATTAAAAACTATAAACAAAAATTGGGAAGAGATTATTAAAGAATTAAAGGATCCAATAATAGAGAATTTTTTAGATAGAGAAATCAATGTTGATTTTTCTGGAGGAGAAAGGAAATATTTAGAATTAATCCAAGTTCTGTGTCAAAAGCCAAAATTCGTTATTTTTGATGAGATAGATTCTGGAATAGATATCGAAAGGGTTAAAGGGATTGGAAAAATAATAAAAAACCTCTTTAGAAAATCGTCCATTCTCCTTATAACTCATTCGGGAGCAATCTTGGATGTAGTTAGACCAGATAAAATTCATGTTATGATTAATGGTGAAATAGTTTGTTCCTCTTCAAGTTGGAAAAAGGTTCTAAGGACAATAAGGTCTTATGGTTATGAAAAATGTAAAAAGTGCAAACTACGTCCAGATAAATGACAGGGTTCTTAAAGTCTTAGAGAAAAAGGGAGTGGAAATTTTACCTGTAAGAGAGGCTTGGGAAAAAATAAAATCTATTAGAAAATATTTTAAAAAACCTCCTAAATGTGGATATTACGTAAAGGTTAAAAAATCAATTCAATTTCCTTTGGTTCTTTGTATGTTAATTTCAAAAGAAAGATTTAAGCAAGAATTGGATAATTTGTTGATAGTTGAGGAAAATGTAGAGTGCAATATTTATGCTACTTGTTCTTCTGTGTTTACTGATCTTTGCGCATTGCATAAAGCTGGGGGAAAGATTATTCTAAAGAAAGGGAGCAAAGTAAACTATTTCCATTTCCATAGATGGGGAAGCTATGACAAAGTTCTAACCAACTATCAGATAATTCTGGAGCGGGGATCATCTCTCAGTTATCTTTACAAATGTACTTTGGCTCCCCAAAATCTTGAATTAAAGACCTCAATTACGGCTGGAGAAGGATCAAATGTTCATACAAGGGTAATCTTAGATGCTAGGGGAGGAATATCTAAAGCAATGGAGCACATACTCCTCAAAAAAAGAGCATCGGCAATTTCTGAGTATAGGGTTGTGGGGAGAGATGGTGCAAATGTGGAAATAGAAGGAAAAATAGAAGCATTAGAGAATTCCAAAGGACATTTAGATTGTAGAGGACTTATTTTAGATAGTGATTCGAAAATCTCTTTGTCTCCTGTCCTCGTTAACAGAAGTAAGGATGCTATACTTACCCATGAAGCGTCTATTGGGAAAATTTTTGATGAGCAAATACTCTACTTGAAAGCAAGAGGTTTAAGTGAAGAAGAAGCCATAAATCTTATTGTCACTGGCTTCTTACATGCATAAGAAAATTAAAAATAAACCTTTGAAAGAGCTTCTAAAGGATGAAGATATTTTAGGTATTTTAATTGAGGAGGGAATCCCATGCCTAACCTGTCCTTTCCTCCCATTAGAAATGAATAATATTACTCTTTTAGACATTGCTAAGATTTACAACTTGGATTTAGATAAAATCCTAAAAAAGATAAAGGAAAGGAAGAAAAAATGAGGATTAAGCTTATAGACGCTCATGTACATTTGCATGAATTTAGTAGAGAATACATCTCTAGTTTAAAGGATAGTTTTTACCGTATCCTGGCTGTTTCGGAAGATTACGAAAGTTCATTAAGAACTCTAGAGCTTTCTAAGGATTTTGATTTTATTATTCCCGGCATAGGAATTTACCCTAGTGAGATCAACAAGAATAATTTAGAAGGGATTAAGAAAATTCTTGCCAGAATTGACCATCCTTTTTTCTTTGGAGAAATAGGAATGGATAAAAAATTTAAGAAGATAATCCCTTTGGGGAAACAAAAAGAAGTTCTTGAATTTTTTCTAAAATTAGCTAAAGACTACGATGTGCCTGTTAATCTGCATAGTCGGTACGCCTGGAGAAATGTTCTTGACTTGGTTCTAAAATATGATCTAGACAAAGTAATATTTCATTGGTATACTGGCCCGAATGAAATTCTAGAGGAAATTATTGGAAAGAATTACTTTATAACACTAAATTTGGCAATAAAAATTCAGCCAATCCAGAAAGAGATACTTGAAATTGTTCCTCTAAAGAATTTGCTCCCTGAAAGCGATGGACCCTATGACTATAGAGGGATCCGACTGGAGCCAAAAACTTTACTAGAGTTCTATGAAATTGTTTCAGAAAGAAGAAATATCGATATTATCTCATTAGCTGAGCAATTTCTATCCAATTTGCACGGATTATTCAAAATTTAATTTAAATAGGAAAGGAAATATCCATATATTTTTGTTCTTTGTTTGCCTATTACTCTCCTGTAAATAAGAAAACTTATATACAATATTTTATTCCAAATAGAAAATGATTGAATACAAGTTCATAAAGCCAGAAGAGATAAAAAGAGCGATAGTAAGAATAAAAGCGAGAAATGTAGAGAAAAATGAATTGCTTGCACTAATTGAGAATCTATCAAAATGTCTTGAAAGCAAGGTTCTTTCAACAACTCTCGTAGAATTCCCTGGAGGGGATTATACCATTTCATCAATATTAGCAACTTCACATGCTGTATTAAGCACCTATACAATTAGAGACGGAAAATGGATAGAAATAGATGTAGGATGGTGCTCCAGAAAAGAATTGGATGAGAAAGAAGTCAAAAAGAAGATAAAGAAGATACTGGGGGGAAAGTTATTCAACGTGGAAATTCAGGAAATAAGGAGCCAGTAAAAACAAATAGGAAAAGAGTCCTAACCAAAAATATTACCTAACTTACTTCATAGTCTAAAATAAATTTACTTCTTATATTCTCAGCTTCTGTTTAAGAGGCTGCCTATTAGAAGAAGATATAAAACGCTGCTCCAGAACTTCTCTCGGAAATTTCAACCCCATACACTCTGGAGCGGGAGCTATTTTACCTATATTCAAGACTTTAGCCTAATAAGATACCAAATAATATCGTTAAACATAGAATTAAAGTTCAATTATCCTAAAGAATTAAGGAATCAATTGCACTTTCCCTGTAAGAATGTCTTCAAGTCTAATGATTGGGTACTGGAGCGGCCGTCTTGTAAAGGTTAGGTTTATGGGAATGCCTGTCTCTAATGTAAGTCTATCGAATTCTCTCTTTAGTTCTTGAAGTACTGCAGTATCGGAAGAACGATAACTAACTACTATGTCAATATCCGAAATGAAGTGCCCTTCTATATAAATGAAAAATCTCCCAGTTCTCACGCTAGATCCATTTGCACCAACATCTTTGAGAGATATATCATAATCGGAGCAAATTTTCCCTATTTTTCTAAAGGCGGGAAGAATATGTTTTGGGATAGCCTCTTTTTTCTTTTTTAGCCAATACTCTTCCTTTTTCTTGAGTTCATCCAAAGTAGGAGCAATAAGATCCTTTCTAGCTCTAGTAGCACGTAAAGCTCCCTTCCTTGATCTTGCTTCAACTCTTGTGTAAAACTCTTCCTCTCCAGTGCTCACTTCCAAGAAATATATTACAGTGCAAGGAGGATAAAATTTATCTTCAATTATCCTGCCTCTAGATAATATTAACTCGTGAAGAGAAATTGAAGTTCTACGTATTTCTGGGAGATCAGGTAAACCAAACAATTTGCGAACGCGATAGGGTGCAAGTTGGATCATTGCAATATACCATTCTTTTGGGGTTTGGGTACTATATCCTAGCATTTGGGCAGCAAAGACCGGTAAGAAATCACAGGAAGCATCATTATGTAATATCTCTAGAAGTCTTGAAAGGGAATTTATGGCTTTTGGAAAGTTGTTTACCCTAAGTGCTAACATAAGAAAAAACATCTTCTTTCCTTTAAAATACTGCTACTATACGATTGTAATCCTATCTGCTAAAAATAGCTTGGTAAAGGTTTTATTCTTAGGTTTTTAAGTAAGATGCTTTTCCCTATTACTTTATTAAATTTCTTTTTTAGCTCTTTAACTACAGCCTCTCCAATCATTTTTGGCCTCTTAGAGAGCATATCTCTAATACATTCTCTCATTTGCCATATTCCGACTGGAGCATAGAACTCTTTCTTAACCTCTCTTATTATAAGAATAGAAGCTTGCCTTTTTCTCCTTTCAAGGGCCTCCAGAACTGCTAGCCTACCTGCGTAGAAAGCCCCTCCAGTAGAGGAAGCATAAGATGTCCTTCCCCAGTAGGGTTCATAATCCGAAAAAACTATTGGATTATTAGAATTTAAATTCCAAATACTCCCAGGATATTTTATTTCTATTAGCTCATATTGATATTTGGAGGGGAAAAGTGCAATTGTGTATTTATTCCCTATATATTCTCCAGTATATAACTCCATATCATCTATCTCTGGGTATTCCCTAATTCTTTGCAAAAGAAAATCTCCAATATGTTTATCAACAGCTGTAATTGACCATCTGGTTGGAACAAATTTCCTTTGGATCTTTAGCCCTAACAAGCCGGCAGAAAATATCCTCTGAATCCTGCTAACTGGAATCCCTTTTTTATAAAGAATTATAACTGCCTCCTTTGCTTTCATTTCATCATCTGCTATTACTCTTTCTACTTTGTTCTCTATTTTTGGCTCATCCAAAAGCTCAATTAACTCATACTCTGCAGGATTTCCAGTGGGGGGTATTCTGGCCCCAAAGTAAAATCTAAATCTTGGGTTTTTCTTTAATTTAGTAAAGAGATAAATTTCCCTTTTCGAAGCTGCAGCCTCCTGAATTTCATTTATTCCCTCTCTAATATGTGTTTTAGATCTAGCATAAACGAGCGATCCTCTCAATTCGAGTATTTTCCTTATATTAAATTTCCTTTTATACCATAATTCTGGATATTCATATATTTCTGAATTAGATTCTGGAGCGATGAGTAAACCTGTCCATACTTTTGGATATCCAAATCTCCCAACAAAAATACCTGGAGGGGATGGTCCCTCTATTTCTTTCTTTTTTGTCAGGATTTTTCTCCAATGCTTTATTTTCTGTAATATAGGGCAAGGCCTCCCACACCAGCCCCTTCCTTTACATTTTGCACAAATGGGCTGCTCCAGTGCCATATTAGAAGCTTATTAGACTTTTCTCTATTTCATCCCTTCTTATCTTATATTCACAATACTTACAGACATATCCATCATCTTTTCGCAAAAATATGCTTGAAATAAATTTCTTCTCCCTTTCATCATTAGTTATACAAAATGGATTTGGACACTTCAATATATTCACTATCTTTTCTGGAGGGCCAGATCTAACTTTTTTGATAACTTTATAATCCTCAATGTAATTAAGAGTTGCCTCTGGAGCAACTAAAAATATTATTTGCATATGCTCAACTGTAGGAAAAAAGTTCTCAACTTTTATTATATCCTTTTTCCCTATCTTCTTACTTTCAACATTTGAAAGCAAAACCCAAGTATGTGGCAGTTTATCTATACCTAAGATCCTTAATAATATCTTTCCTTTTCCCGCCGGAATATGATCAATCACAATCCCTTGCCTAATTTTTCTTACTAGTAATTCTTTTTTCATCCCTTATCACCAAATACAAAAGAAAGTATGGCCATTCTTGTGTAAAGACCATTTTTGGCTTGTTCAAAATAAAGTGCGTGTTTAGTAGAGTCTAATTCTGGAGAGAGCTCATCAACTCTAGGAAGCGGATGCATAATTTTTAATCTTTCCTTGCAACCCTCCAAGCCTTTTGGATCAACTCTATAGCTCCCTCTTACTTTTTCATATTCAAGTGGATCTGGAAATCTTTCCTTTTGGATTCTAGTTACATAAAGGACATCCAACTCAGAAATAACCTCCCTATAATCATTAACCAACTCATATTCTATTCCCTTTTTCTCTATTTCCTCGATAACATTATCAAATCTTCGATTTATTTGGAGCTGGTCTGGAGCAATGAAATACAGTTTTACTTTCCAATTTGAAAGGGCATAGGAAAGGGAACTAGGAGTTCTTCCATATTTTAAATCCCCCATAATTCCTATCTTTAGCCCAGAAATCCTCCCAAAAGCCTCCCATATTGTATAGCAGTCCAAAACTGCTTGAGTAGGATGTTCATGACAATTATCTCCTGCATTTATTACTGGAAGACCAGTAAATTCTCTTAAGTAAAGGGGTGCTCCAGCTTTTGGATGCCTAATTACAATACATTGGGCTCCGTAACCGATGAACATTCTAGCCGTATCTATAAGACTCTCTCCTTTCTCTAAAGACGTTCCTTTAGGGAAGGCAAAGCCCATGACATGGCATCCAATTTTTTGAGCAGCTTCCTTGAATGAGTTAAAAGTTCTTGTAGATGGTTCAAAAAATAATAACGCAACATTTCCCTTTACAGATGGAATTTTACCGGCCTTTATTTCCTTGGTTTTTTCAAATATGGCTAATAACTCCTTTTTAGAAAGCTCCTTAGCTGATATAAGACCCCTCTCCAGCATCTCCAAGTTATTTGGTACAGGTAATTATAAAAGGTTAATTACTTATTAAAGCATGAAAGGTGTTCCTCTTCACTCCAAGAGGTACTAAGGATTTTTCCCCTGAATACTCTGTTTTATTTAAGGAAGTTACAAGGAAGATAGAAGAAATTTTTAGAAGATACGGATTCGAACCACTCTATACACCGATTGTAGAATATTGGGAAACTTTAAGCCAAAAGTATGGAGCAGAAGAAAAATTGGTTTGGAGATTTAAACTACCCTGGACTGATAAAGAATATGCATTAAGATTTGACCTAACTGTTCCTTTAGCCAGATATTATGCAAAAAATAGGCCCCCACTACCTTTTAAGAGGTATCAAATAGGCAGGGTTTTTCGATATGAAGAACCACAGAAGGCAAGATATAGAGAATTCTGGCAAGCCGATATTGATATTATAGGATCTCCCTATCCGGAGGCTGATGCCGAAATAATAAACACCCTTTCAGCAGTTTACGAAGATTTTGGTCTGGATTATACTGTAAAACTAAATGATAGAAAACTAATGGAAATTTTGCTTAAAAGAGAAGGAGTAAAGAATTTCCTAGAAGTTTGTAGATGCATTGATAAGCTTGATAAGATTGGAGAAGAAGGCGTAAGGAAGCTTCTTTATGAAAGAATTGGAAAGGAAAAAACTGAGAAAATTCTTGAAATAGCAAAAATAAAGACTAGGGATCCTTCAGATTTGAAGGAAAAAATAGAGCTAGAAAAGGAAATAGAAGAAAGAATCTCCTTCTTAGAAGAAATATATGAATTGCTTGAGAGGAAAGATAGAATCGTTATAGATCTTTCCTTAGTTAGAGGGTTAGATTACTACACTGGACCTGTATTTGAAATCTGGGTAAAGGAATTAAACTGCTCAACAGCGGGAGGAGGAAGATACGATGAATTAATAGGCATGTTCTTAAACCAAAAAATCCCTGCAACTGGAGGAAGTATTGGAGTAATAAGGTTTCTGGAAGCTGGGATAGAGGCAGGAATTTTTGGGCTAGAAAAGGGAAGTTATACAGAAATAGGGATTATTTATGAGGAGAATTGCTTTAAAAAAGCTTGGGAAGTTGCAAATAAATTAAGAAAAAGAGGAAAAAATGTTTATATTGATTTGCTTCGAAGAAGTGTAAGAAAACAAATGGAATATCTAAAAAAGAAAAAAATTAATCAAATATTAATTGTTAAAAAAGAAAAATTTGTCTATATAGATAAAGAAAGAAGTATAGAAGAAGAATTGAGAGACCCAGAGGAAGTATTAAAGCTTCTAGAATAATACCAAGAGCGTATCCCGCCAGATTCAAAGCCAGAAAAGCCTTTAAGATAGTCATTATCTCCTTTATTAGGCCCAATACTTCAACTTGAGTTGCACAAACTGAAATAAAACTCAAAAGAAGGGTTTATTCATGACAGGGCTTATTGAAGAAATAAGGCGACTATACTTACCTATTTTCTCAATTGATTATGCATTATCTATCCTTGATTGGGATATTGCAACCTACATGCCAAGGAAGGTTATAGAAAAAAGAAAATTTGTAATGGCGGAGCTTGAAAAATTAAGAAGGAAGCTTATTCTTAGAAAGGAAGTAAAAGAATTCATAAAGAAAGCTGGAAAGGAAGAATTGAACGAAATTGGAAAAGGAATGTTAAGAGAATTAAAAAGAGAAATTGAAATTTATGAAAAACTTCCAGAAGAATTTCTTGAAGAGTTTGAGAAAATAAGGAGAGAAGCGAGGGTTGTTTGGGAAGAAGCAAAGAAAAAGAGCAAATTCAAATTGTTTTTACCCTATTTAGAAAAAATAGTTGAACTAACAAGGAAAAAAGCTGAGTACTTAGGATATGAAAAACATCCATATGATGCATTAATCGATTTGTTTGAAGAAGGTTTTAGAAAGAGGGATCTAGATAAGTTCTTTAAAGAACTAAAACCAATAGTTAAGAAAAGATTTGAAAAAATAAGGAAATCAGAAAATTACATTGAAACTCATCCGCTTGAAAAAGAAAAATATGATAAAGAAAAAATGAGAGAGTTAAATTTACTCATTGCAAAAGAAATGGGTTATGATTTTGAAAGGGGAAGGATAGATATTTCAGCACATCCATTTACTCTCGACTTGCCCTATACGGATATAAGATTCACAACCTGGTATCATGAGAAAGACTTCCGAAGGAGCCTTTTCGCAACTATTCATGAATGCGGACATGCTTTGCACCATCTTCAAATTAATCCAGAATTATGGGGGACTCCAGCGGGCTTCGGATCTTTTTATGCATTAGGAGAAAGTCAATCAAGATTTTGGGAAAACTATATAGGAAGGAGCTATGAATTTGTTAAAGCACATTATAAAATATTTTGCAAATATCTTCCGTTCCTAAAAAATTACTCTAAAGATGACGTATACAGATACTTTAACCTAGTAAGGCCTGAAGTAATTAGGGTAGAATCAGATGAGATAACTTATCACTTTCATGTTCTTCTTCGATATGAGGTAGAGATTGGACTTATAGAAGAGAAAATAAATGCAAAAGAAGTACCAGAAATTTGGAATGAGAAAATGGAAAAATATTTGGGAATAATACCAAAAAAAGATTCTGAAGGAGTATTACAGGATGTTCACTGGTCTGAAGGATACTTTGGATACTTTCCAACCTATTCGATAGGAAGCGTATTAGCGGTAAGTATTGGGGAGAGAATGAAAGAAGAATTAAAGGGAATCGAAAAAGACATAGAAAAAAGGAAATTTGAAAGAATTAGGGATTGGCTAAAGAAAAACATCCATTGGTGGGGAGCAGTTTATACAACCAAAGAATTAGCAAAGAGAATAGGAATAGATCTTTTTAATCTCTCAGGCTTTAAGAGATATCTAAAAGAGAAATTTGAAAAGATATATTAAAGCAAATAGCTCATATCCTGATAGAGTCTATATACCTTTCCAGTTAATTCCTTTATTCCTTTTTCCATGTTTTCTATTATTTTCTCAGCGCGCTCCAGACTTACCATCCTTTCATCCCTTTCTTCCTTTTTATTATAATCGTAATATTTTATTGAAATTTTTCCCTCTTTGGCCTCTTTTTCGCCAACAAAGATAATAATAGGAGGTTTTATTGTTGTTTGCATTTTTCTAATTAAGGATGCAATTCCGGTTTTATCTTGAAGAATTGAAGCAACTCTTATTTTTTTGCTTTTAAAGTTTTCCTCAATTCCCTTAACCTCCATTTCTATTTTCCTATCTATATCTTTCGCTCCAGTTTTTATCCCCACAACAGCCACCTGGAGCGGGGAAAGAGCAAAAGGTAATCTTCCTTTACTATATTCCAAATAAGTTCCAAGAAATCTCTCTATTGATCCTAATATTGCCCTATGGATCATGTAAATTTGAATTTCCTTTTCAAATATCTCACTAATAAGATTGGGCAGCTTGAATCTTATTGGTAGATTAAAATCAAATTGGATAGTAAATAGTTGCCATTCTTTTTCTCCAAATCTCGCTATACCATCTATCTTCGGACCATAAAATACAGCTTCCCCAACCCCTTCGTAATATTCAATCCCATATTTCCTTTCTATCTCCTGCGCCACTCCAGACATGAAATCCTGGATTATTTCCCAATCCTCCCTCTTCCCTGCATAATATTTTCCTAGTTCTGAAAAATCAGCAAAACTAAGTCTAAGCTTTAGATCAGAATCAATTATTGGTATATGAAATATCTTTTCATAAATATTTACCACTTCATCTTCAAATATCCTTAGCATTTCCTTCTTTATTTCTTTCAACTCGATAAAAATGTGCCCATCATCTTGAGTAAATTGTCTAACTCTAAATAATCCATGCAAGGACCCGCTTGGTTCAAATCTTGCTACTCTCCCTGGTTCAAATATCCTAAATGGGAGCTTTATCTTCTGCCTATACTTCTGGAGCAGGTTAATAAATATTAGGATATGATGTGGGCAATTCATTGGTTTTATTGCAAATTCTTTCCCTTCTATCTCTAAAATATACATATTTTCCTTGTAGAATTCTAAGTGTCCAGAAATCTTATATAATTCAGAAGAAACTATTGGAAAGGATTCCACTATTTTATAGCCTCTACTAAGATGAAAATCGGTTAGAATATCAATCAATATTTTTCTAAAAATCCCTCCTCCGATGCTAAATAAAGGGATCCCTGAACCAAGTAAAGCCCCAAATGGCCTTTCAAGATTTGATGCTAAGCCTTCTGGCTTTACTATTAAGTCCAAATCATCTGCGAAATCAATATGGTCTTTTTGTCCGAACCTCACCCTTCATATCGCCTTATTTTCCTTATCCTTATAAAGATTTAGTGTAGTTCTTTTTGAATTAGAAAATTATGTGGGCTGGCCATTTAATAATCTCCCTCTTAATACCCTTCTTAATTGGAAAAACAACTCTTTTTGCATTCATTGTTTCTGTGTTTTATGGATTATTCCCTAATTTGGATGGAGTTATTGAGATAGCACTATCAAAAAAGGGATTTCATAGTGGTCCATTTCATTCTATATCCGCCGCCTTCTTTTTCTCTATCCCTCTAATTTTTTACTCAAGATTCTACTTTGCCTTAGGTTTTCTATCCTACTTACTTCATTTATTAGCAGACCTGCCAACCGATAAAGGGATAGAAATATTCTGGCCATTTATTAAAAAGAGATATTCCCTCCCTCTTTGGAAAGAAACAGGGTTTTTTGGAATTTCTAGTATTAAGGGATATTATAGGCAAAAATGGCCAAAGATAATTGAATTCTCCCTCCTTATTCTATTGATACTTTTACTGATTAAGAATGTCATTTGAAGATCTAAAGAGTATACTCAGATGTCCTAACTGTAAAAGCAAGTTAGAGTTTTTTGAGGGAAGAATAAAATGTAAAAAGTGCTCCTTTTTAGGGAAAATAAGGGACGGGATTTTTATTTTTGAGGAAAGTTCTGGAGCGCTTTGCAAATACTATGATCTATACTCTGCCTTCTATGATCTTAACTATCACAATCCAACCATAGCCTATGCAAGAGTTAGAGAACAGGAAATTTTAAAAACGTGTTCTGGAGTGGGGGCAGATTTGGGATGCGGTACTGGAGCGCAGACCATATTCCTAGCTAGTTCTGGAGCGCGGGTAATAAGCATTGATATTTCATTTAGAATGCTTAAAAGATTAAGGCAAAAGATCTGGAATCTTAATTTCCAAGAAAAGGTTTTGCCTCTCCAGACAAATATAGAAAACCTCCCGCTCCAGAATGACTCACTAGATTTTGTTATTTCCATGTTTGGAGCACTAAACCATGTTAATCTGGAGCGGGCTTTAAAGGAAGTTTCCAGAGTCTTAAAGAAGGGGGGTTTCTTTATTTTTAGCATTCAGACAAAATATGTTTATCATCTCCCCGAGCTGCTCCAGTTATTGAAAAAAGCAAGGAAGTATTTCTTTAGTAAAGAAGTAATTTTCCCCATAATAAGAGATAAAAAAGGAAGGAGAGTAGGAGTAAAAACTTTTCTTTATTCATGGAAAGAAATAAAAAGATCGCTGCTCCAGAATGGCTTCGAAATATTAAGAAGGGAAAGCTTATTTCTCTTCCTTAAGCCAAAATTTAAATATTTTCCTTTCCTCAAGCTTAGGCCTTTAGAAAAATTAAAAGCAAGACTGGAGCGCGTGGTTGGAAATATTCCTCCTTTTAATTGTTTTGGAGTTTACTTAATTTTCCTAGCTAGGAAAAAATAAAATGAAGAGAAGCAAGAAATTTGTTTTCATACCTGCATGCTTAATTGCTCAGGCGATCCGTGCAAAAGGGATAGTAAAAAAATATCCTGCAATCGTATCTCCAATTCTGGAGCTTTTTAATAAATATCAAATTAATTTAATTCAAATGCCCTGTCCAGAGATCAAGTATAAAGGATTAATTCGTGAGCCATGTGGAAAGGGGAAGTACGATAATCCAGAGTATAGGAAAATCTGTAGGGAAATAGCAAAGGATGTTGTTAATTCTATAAAGGAAATAAAGGGTGCTGGATATGAAGTAATTGCTATTTTAGGGATAGAGTATTCACCAAGTTGTGCTGTTAATTATCTTTGGGAAGGCAAGTTGAAAAAAGGGAAGGGAATATTCATAGAGGAATTGGAGAAAGAGTTAGAAGAAAATAAAATAGAAATAAAAATTTTAGGAATAAATATCCAAAAAATAAAGAAAACCTTAAAGGAACTAGAGAGCTTTCTAAGAAGTTTTTATGGCCTAAATTTAAAAGACCTAATGTCGTTCATGCACTCTTTACAATAAGGCTTTCTTAAATCAATTCTCCAAATTAGTGTCTCTAAACTGGGCCAGCCAGGGCGGTCGAATTGCCGCATAGCACAGTTTGGATTAGTACAATGAACTCCGGATTCATCCTTCCTTATTATATCATTTTTTCTCTTTGCTCAGAACGAATGTAAAGACTAAAAAACACCTCAACTTATATGCAAATGAATTTAAAGCCTATTCATACTCCCCTATACCCGCTAATACCCTTGGGCCCGCGGGGATTCGAACCCCGGACCTCCGGCTCCCGAAGCCGGTGTTCTACCAAGCTAAACTACGGGCCCAGCATAGAAAGAAGAAATACTCTCAGCACATGTATATAAGAAATATCTTACAGTTCTAATATTTCTCTTGAAAGGAAACCTTTAAGTTTTTAGCTAGGTCAAAAGGAGGGTTTTAATTGGGATAAAAGATAAATTAGTGCACGTTATACTACCTTTATGGGTATAGAAGTAGAATTAAGAGGTTTTCTGACCAATAAAGAAAAAAAGAGGGTATTGCAAGAGTTGTGTACAATCCTTGGACCTCCAGACATAGCAGATGAGGCCGTGGTGTTCTTTGAGGGGAGTTCGGATGTTAAAGCAAAAATAAGTAAGTGGGGGGTGTATTTCTCCTTAAAAGAAGAATTGCCCGAGAGCAAAAGTAAATCTCTTAGGGAAGAATATACAATAAAAATATCGCTAGAAGATATAGAAGATTTACTTCTACTATTAGATAAGTTAGGATATGGCATAGGATATTTTTCAACTTACACAAAGTATGAATTTAGTAAGGGAAAACTGAGATTTATCATCAAAACAGGCCTCCCTGTCGGTGATTTCTTCGAAATTAAAACAGAAACAGAATCTGAAAAGGAAGTTAAAAGAAAACTGAGAGAATTACAGGAATTTTTGAAGAATTTAAAGTTAAAATGGTTTGATGAGAGAGAAAGCGAAAAATTCTTTAGACAATGCTCCGAAATAGTTGAAAAAATTAAAATAGTGAAGGATGGACAAATTAACAGGAAATTACTAAGTATAATTGAAAAATATAAAGGTTTGTCAGAAAGAAAAAAGGAAAATTAATAGACTTTCTTAAACTTAGGAGTAACGATTATTCTCATTTAGAAAAATACTTCAGAGACATTACTGGAAAGGAGCTTTTATCCTATGAACCAATAAATTATAGGAACGCATTCCTGGTAAAAAGTAGTATTGTTGTTATTGCATATAACAATCTTAATTTGGTGAAATACTGTCTAGAGTCAATTTCTAAGCAAGACTTGACCCCTGTACAATTTCAAGACATAGAGGTAATAGTTATTGATGGTGGAAGCAATGTAGATGGAGCTTATCCTATTATAGAAGATTATTTTAGGAAAATAATAGAAAGTAAAGGGATGAAATTTAAAATGGTAAGAACAAGCTCCAGAATTAGTAGATCCGATGCTAGAAATCTTGGCCTTCAGCTCAGTAAATCTGATATTATAATCTTCCTTGATGGGGATGTTATTTTACATAAAGACTATATAAGCGAGACCCTTGTAAGACACCAGTTCTTGAAAAACATAGTTTTGGTAGGCTTTAAAGAAAATATTTCAGTAGAAGAAGCAAGGGAACTTCTTAAGAGTAATAAGATATCAAAAATTCCAAACATAAGCAAAGATTTTAGAGTTCATACAGAGAGAAAAAGAGAGTGGACAGGCCTTTTTCCTTCAGACAAAAAAATAATAAGATGTTTAGAGGAAACAAATTACTTTAAAGACTTTGGTTTTAACAGGAATTTAGGACCTTTCAATCTGGCATGCATGGTAGTTACCCACAATGTCTCTGTAAGAAGGGAAGAGGCAATGTTGGCAGGAGGTTTTGATCCCAAGTTTGAAGGATGGGGCCTAGAGGACACCCACTTTGGTGCGAAACTGATAGCAAGAGGAAATTATATTATTCCTCTTCTTTCCACAGGGGTTTTCCACATCTCCACGGAGACAGAAGAAAAAGAAAGAAAGATAGAAAGTTTGCGAAGAAATTATAAGATAATGTATGAGCTATTAAATTCAGAATTCTGTATTTTATAACAAAAACTTTTCTAAAAGACTAAGAATAATGTTAATCTCTTCCTTGGTTCCATCACGGGAACTATGATTATTTTGTGCCCAGTCCTTCTATAAGCTCCGAGTATGGCTTCTTCTTCTTTTTCTCTAAGTTTTTCTATCTCTTCATCTGTATATTTTCTTCTCCCTCTGCACATATTCCAAGGAAGCCTCTGAAGGAAAAGAACGATATCATATCTTTTTTGACATATCCTCAACAAATAGGAAGGTACATGTTCGCCAACTAACTCTATGAACGCTATAGCTTCTGGAAGGCCTCAATCTAAGAAAATCCAAGAACTTTTCCTCTGGATTGCCCGCCTTTCAGCTTCTCTCTCCATTTCTTCTTGTGTTTGGAAGATTAGCCACTCAAGATAGTGTATATCTTCCTGTTTTAATTTGTGAATATCTATCCCAGACATAGGGAGAATTTGCTCCAAACGAGAGAAGGCTTCTTCAACAGTAATATACCCTAATTTCTTTAACATCCCTATTAGAGTTGTTTTACCCGCACAAGAGGGCCTGTCAGAACAATTTTTCTAATCCCAAAAGGCTCATTCATATTGATATCTTTGTTACTTCTTTATAGTAGTTTATATTTCCTACCAAGTTTTTGCTTGTTATTCAAACTTTTCTTCGATGGATTCAACTTGTTCATAATTCTATTATTTTAGAGCGTCAGTAAACTCCTTCATTTTCTCATATGGATCTTTTGCTTTAACAACTCCAGAAGCAATTAAAAACCCTTTGGCTCCTAGCTCTATTCCTTTTTTAATATCCTCTCCTGTCTTAATTCCAGCTCCTATTAATAATGGAACTCTATCCTTACATATTTCTACAGCTTTTTTTACAATCTCTGGCTTTGCTTTGGATACTGAAATATCCCCTCCTATTAATTCTGGGGGCTCATAGGCGATAAAATCAGGATTAAATTCCAATATCTTTGATATTAGTTCTAAATCTGGAGCGCAAACTACTGTAATTAAGTCCCATTTTCTTGCAGCATCAATAGTTTTCTTTATCTGATCAAGCTCAAGCCTATGTTCTGAATGATTAATTAATGTCCCATAAGCTCCAGCATCCCTTATGGCCTTTGGATGAATCCATCCGGTATGTGCCCCAAATTCTATTGGATCTATATGTTGGGCTAGTACTCTTAATTTAGTAGCTTTTGCTATTTGATAAATATCTGTTGGTTGTACTGCCACCCATATTTCACATCCCAATTCATCCTTTGCCCGCTCCAGAATTTTTGCTAATTCTACAGCTCTTTTTCCTATCCCTTTCTCATAAGCTTTAAAATTAATAATAAAGACTACATCTCTCATTTCTATACACCTAATAGCGACTTATATTCAGAAAAGAATCTATCAAAGTACTCTTTAATCCCTTTATCTTCTTTCATCTTCTCCTTCCACTCTGGAGTTCCTATTTCCTCTGCCAGTTTTCTAATTATGTCTAAAACTCTTTTAGACTCCCAAAAAACAGGGGTTGCTCCAGCTTTCTCGTTGTATTCCCAGAACTTCTTAAGAAGATTTTTTCCTATCTCCAAGTGATTTATTCTCTCACCATATGCTTCAAAGTACAAATCATCTATTATTCCATCTATCCATTTCCTTTGAAACCTGCATATTCCAAAATTATCGTAAGTTATTTCCTTTACTCCTGCATTAAAAACCTCCTTAGCAAATTCTTCCGGCTCCTTAAAATGTCCTACTTCATATACTGTGCACCATTTTCCTGGAAGCGGAAGTGGAAGCAATACTCCTATACACCAATAGAAAGTTGGGCAAATACACCATCTCTCCCCAATTGGAATATATACTGCGTAGTCTTGCAGTCCCATCTCTCTTGATATTGTTCTTAGGTTTTTGTTTTTCCAATTTTTCTCATAGAATTGATTAACTACATTTATTGCTTTTTCTAACCTTGTTTCTCCATCGATTTTTACTTCTCCCTTTTCATCTAACTCGAGGAAAAATGCTACGATATGCCCCATCTCTATCGCATCAAATCCCAGCTTATCGACCAATTCAACAAGTTCCCTAGCATCTTTTAGAAGATATATCCCACAATTAAGGCCTAATGCTTGATAGGGCTCATAATCTATTTTGTAAGTGTCCCAATATTTCTTGCAGGTAGCTATACATGGTTCTCCGCAAGTTCTAGAACTCTTTTTGTCCAATACATTCTCCTTAAATTTAACGTACCATTCAGTATCCATTATTCTTTCTCTAAACACTTCCTCTCTCTTTTCTTTATTTTCATAAATCATTCTCCAGTTTTCCCTAATTGTCCAATGCTGGAGCTTAGGATAGTTTCCCCCGAATGTTCCTTTTTCCCTATATTTTTCGGTTGCATCTAAGATCGCTTTTGGATATTCCATTCCATGAGTGGAAAATACTTTTTTAACAGCATCAATTCCCAGTTTTGCTTTATAGTTTTCTTCCTTTCCTCCAAAGGCAATTGCTGCTAATCCTTTGTAGGCAAGAAGTGATCCTGCACCCCCTCTCCCGCAAAAATCCTCATATAAGATTCCTCTCTCTGTTACCATACAGCTAAACACATTTCCAAAATCTGTAGAGAATGCAGCTGGCCCAATACAAAAGACTCTATAACCCCCTCCTAGATGTTCTTTTAGAAATTCCAAAGAAAAAAGTGCCAAAGCCTTATTTCCTTTCTCTTCTTTGTATCCTCTAAAAATCTCAAATAATTTTTCCTTCTCAATCTCAAAAAACAGGGCTTTCTCATCATTTATCCCTATTATTAATGGAATATCAGATTTTCCCTTTATCCAGAAGATTCGCTCTCCGGTCCTCATTATCCAATAACCTCCTCCTCCTGAAGTTGAAGAGAAAAAAGTTCCTGTGAGGGGGGATCTAAATGCTATTGTAACTCTGTGTGTTCCAGGTAAATAAGGAGAATTAAAGGGGCATGTTCCTATGAATATATCATTTTTCTTCGAATATGGTTCTTCCTCGTAACTTTTTAAAACATTAAGATGATAATGCAATGCTACTTCCAAGACCCCCAATTTCTCTTTCTCTTCCTCTACCTTTTCATAATCCCTCTTCTCTAGGTCTAAAATCAGCATAAAAAAGTAAAACAAAGAATTTAAAAAAGATTTCTTTAGAGTTTATAGCCAATATTTCTTAAAAATTTCTTTCTTTCTTCTATATCTTCCTCCGTTTCAATTCCTTTTGTCTTATACCCATCTATAACTCCCAAAACACCTCTTCCTTGCTCTGTTTCTGCAACTATTACCTCAACAGGATTTGCTGTGGCACAATATAGCGTCACTACTTCGCTTACTTTTTTTATCTTATCAATAACATTTATAGGATATGCATTTTTTAAGACTATGATAAAAAAATGGCCAGCCGAAACTTTCATAGCATTTTTCTTTGCTATTTCTATACATTCCTCATCATTTCCTGCCCATCTTACTAAACATTTTCCTGAGCTTTCACAGAAAGCAATTCCAAATTTTATTTCTGGAAATGCTTCTTTTAGAGCCTCATAGAGGTCCTCTACAGTCTTAATGAAATGGCTTTGTCCAAGTATAATATTCCAATTTTCAGGCTTTTCTATCCTAACCGTTTCCAGCTTTATCATAAGTTGTGATACTCAAGAATTTCTATATCATCAACCCTTCCATCAGAATCCTTATCCACCCCTAAAACTACTGAATAGAATTCCTTCCCCTCCTTATAGATATCAAACAACTTTCCATGAGTGAGAGAAAGGATGGCAGCTTTAGTTCCTTCTCCTTTATAACCTGAAAAAATAAGGAGCCATTTTTCACTGTTCCATGGACTCCTAATTTTACAAACTAAACCATAAGCATCATCTCTATACTCTTTTCCTGTAAAAGATGAATAAAAAAGCTCAACACCATTCTCAACTCTATATTCTATCTTCAGATATTTTCTTGATTTATCAATAATATGATTTCCAATAGGACTTCCCACAAGGATTAGATTTTCTTTCTCAAGGAGATCTCTGATAATTACTTCAGCATCTAATATCGCAGAAATTGGTCTTTTTGTAAATCTAACAAACCTTCCTAGGAAAAGGCATAGCTCTGCTGCCAAAAACCCATATTTTCCTACAGCCCTTGAAGGCCCATGAGGAAATGGTGACTCTATTGCTATAAGACAATTTAAATACCCCTCTTTAGAAACAAAAGGGTAGAAGAACTCTAATGCTTTAACGGAAATTTCTCCCCGAATGATTTTCTTCCATTTTGGATTTATTACTATTGAAATGGCATCCGATTTTAATCTATAAAAATTCCCCGTTTTTTCTACTATCCCTTTTTCTCTTAAATAGGAAAGATGATAGAGAACTGTCTGTTTTGTTTTATTTATTTTTTCTGATAGATAGGAAAGATCCGAACTTCCCCTGCTGAGTTCTTTCAGAAGTTTAAATTTCACTCCAGAAAGGTCTAATCCTTCTTGAAAAATTAAGGTGGAAAGCATCTCTTCTCCTCTTATTATTATACCTTTATCTAACACTTTTTCCATATTTTTCGAACATCTGAAAAAATATTAAAATTTGTTTATCAATTTTTCAACAAAAATTTAAATAGAGCTAATCCTAGGCTAGGGCATGTGTGGTATCCTAGGAATTGTCTCTAAGGAACCCATTAAGATCAAAGATGCTCTTAATAGGCTCAAGAGGTTAGAGTATAGAGGATACGATTCTGCGGGAATAGCTTCGGCTTCAGGCTTCTTTTTAAAGAAAAAAGGAGATATAGATTCACTTCTGAAAGTTGTTCAAGGAATAAATTCAAAAGATAAAGTAATAATAGCACATACCCGATGGGCTACTCATGGAGAAGTATCTGATATAAACTCTCACCCCCATTTAGATTGCTCTGGAGAAATAATGATAGTACACAATGGAATAATAGAGAACTATAAGGAACTAAGAAAGCATTTAGAGAAGAGAGGACATATTTTCAGATCAGAGACAGATAGTGAGGTTATAGCTCATCTGATAGAGGATGAAGTAAGAAAGGGAAAAGATTTAAAAGATGCTGCGCTCCAGTTATTTAGAAAGCTAAAAGGAACTTATGCCATTCTAATCCTAAAGAAAGGGGAAAACAGGGTAATAGCTCTGAGAAAAGACTCCCCATTAGTTATTGGGTTAAGCAACCCCACTATATTTATATCCTCGGATGTTCATACCTTCTTAGATCTAACCCAGAAAGTCATTTTGCTCTCGGATTATGAGCTTGCAGAAATAACAGAAAACTCAATAAGAATTTTCAATAAGAAGGGAAATTTGATTAAAAAGAAAATTAAAAACTTAACGCTTGTAGAGCTAAGCGCTAAGAAAAGAGAATTTGAACATTTTATGTTAAAGGAAATATTTGAACAACCTTTGGCAGCAAAAATTCTTATTGAGTCTTTAGAAGGAGAGCAAGGAGAAAGGATAGACAAACTCTGTGAGCTTATAGAAAAATCTAAAAATATAGTGTTTTTAGGGGCCGGATCTTCCTATCATGCTTCCCTTATAGGAGCTTATCTATTAAGAAAACTCGGATTCCTAGCTGAAGCAATCCTGGCCTCTGAATATCAGTTAGGTGTTTACGATAAAGAAACTCTTCTTATTCCTGTCTCACAATCTGGAGAAACGATGGATGTGTTGTTAGCTGTAAAAAACTTGAGAAAGAAAGTTTTTCATGTTTTTTCTGTCCTTAATATTCCATATTCAAGCCTGGAGAGGCTTTCAGACTCTTTTGTATATATCAATGCTGGACTGGAGAAATGTGTTGCAGCAACCAAGACTTATACAAATCAAGTTCTACTTTTCCTTCTTTTGGCAAAAAAATTGGGGCTTAGGATTCCAATAAGAAAAGCTCCCAACGCGCTTCAAGAAATTATAGAAAAAAATGAAGAAAGATCAATAAAAATTGCTAAAGAAATAAAAAATGAAGAGAGCATATACATCATTGGAAGGGGGATAAACCTTTTTGCTGGGATGGAAATCGCATTGAAACTTAAGGAAATAAGCTATATTCATGCTGAAGTACTTGCTGGAGGGGAGTTAAAACATGGGACTTTAGCGTTAATTGAACCAGGAACAAAAGTTTTATCTCTTAATCCAAAATGGGATAAAAGAATTGAAAGTAATATGAAAGAAATAGAAAGTAGGGGAGGGAAAATTTATTCAATAAATAAAAATGGAGATTTTGTAGTTCCTGAAGACAAGTTCCTCTATCCAGTTTACGCTGTGATTTGCGGTCAGCTTCTGACCTATTATACTGCAAAGGAAAGGGGTCTTCCTATCGACAAGCCAAGAAACCTTGCAAAGACAATAACAGTATTCTGATGATAATAGGAATTGCTGGAGCAGGAAGAATGGGAGGTATTCATTTAGAGAAGGTTCTGGAACACCCTAAGGTCCAAGAAGTTCTTATTTATGATAAACTTCCAGAAAAAGCAGAAAGATTAGCTAGGTGGTCACACAAAGCCAGAGCTGTTTCATCTTTAACAGAGCTTTCTCAATGTGATGGGGTTATAGTATGCGTCCCACCTCACGCTCTTTATCCCGTAGCTTGTGAGCTTACGGAAAATGGGGCTGTATGTTTATTGCTTGAAAAACCTGGAGCAACGTCCTCTTTTTTATTAGAAAATATCCTTAGCAAAGCAGAATTGGTTGGGGTTGATAATACATTGCTTGCTGGATATGGTCCTTATTGGGTCAAGGATTTTATGAGAAAAGGAGAGGAAATTTTGGCTTCGGTTGTCTGGGAATCCAGAAAACCTCCTTGGTCACTAACTAATCCTTTAGAGCTTCTGCTTAATCTAGGATATCATCCATTAACGCTTCTTATAGAGAAAAGAAAAATTAAAGAAGTGGCAGGGCATGTAATCGGTGTATTTGACTCAAAGACCAGGTATTCTGCAAAAATAAGGGCCAAAATTGGATTTTCTGGATTAACAATAAAGCTTGCTTTAGATTTGTCTTACCATTTAAATCGTTCGGAATCTGGGGTAGGAACTAGGGAAATGCTTCTTGATAATGGACGCCTAACTCTTAAGCTTACTTATGCGGGGATAAAAGAGAGAGTAACATTAAGGGAAAAATCCGAATCTATACCATCTGTCGTACGTACTTATAGGGTTGATAAAATCGGAGAGATAGACAATACCTTTCTCTCTTATGCAGAGAAAGAAGCATCAACAGATGAACTTCCTTTTATGCTTTCTCCCTATGCTGCTTGGAAAGTTCTAAAAATAATTGAGAAAGTTTTGGGGCTGAAGAATACATGAAGGGAGGTATTAAATATTCTTCTCTTTTATACATATGGGCTTTTACAAGTACATCTCAGCATTGTGGAAAAGACCGAAAGAAAACCTAAAGGAGCTATATAAGCAAAGGTTAATAAAATGGAGAAAAGAACCTGTAGTTGTTAGAATAGAGAAACCAACAAGAATCGACAAAGCTAGAAAGTACGGTTATAAAGCAAAACAAGGGTTTGTAGTAGCTAGAGTGAGGGTCCGTGCTGGGGGGAGGAATAGGCCAAAACCCTCTGGAGGAAGAAAACCTTCAAAATCCGGGTTAAAAAAATTTTATCCAAAAAAAAGCTTACAATGGATAGCTGAGGAAAAAGCGAATAGAAAATTCCCTAATTTGGAAGTTCTTGGTAGTTATTTGGTTGGAGAAGACTCTATTTATAAGTGGTTTGAGGTTATCCTCGTAGATCCTCATCATCCCCAAATAAAAAATGATCCAGATATAAATTGGATTTGTTTTCAAAGAGGAAGGGTATTTAGAGGACTTACACCTGCTGGAAGGACTTCAAGGGGGCTTAGGAATAGAGGTAAAGGAGCTGAAAAAATTAGACCTTCTATAAGAAGTCATGGAAGAAGAGGCAAGTAAACTTGCGAAAAATTTTTTTAAGGAGATAAAGGAAAATATAGTAAATGAGGATGTTAATGAATTTTTAGATGAGTTTTCATCTAGAATTGAAAATACTAACGAAATACTTCTCCTTTCTTGCGGAAGAAGTAGAGACTCCGCATTTCTTTTATTAGACCCAGAATTCTTTCTAAGATATTTTAAAAAGAAAATTTATGATCCGCTCTCTAGAACATTCCCAGCATCTTCACCCAAAAGTTTTGTCGAAATGTTCCCTGAAACATTTCTTTTTGTTATAAGCGGAAGTGGAAAGACCCCTTATATTGTAGAAAACCTCTCCGAGCTAGCCAGAAAAATTAAAGAAAAAAGAATTGCCCTCATAACAGGGAGGAAAGGTTCTCCAGCTGATAGAATTGTAAGGGGTAAAAAAGGAATTGTGCTTTATCTTGGACTAGGAAAAAGAGGCATTCTTAGAGATATATTCGAGTGTTCGGTGGCTTGCTTATCAGTTTTTCTTAAGTCTAGTATAAAAGAACTAATTAAAGATCCAATTAAATGCTTAGAAAATATCTTCAAAGTGACAGAAAAGGGGATAGAAAATAAAAATGTTAAAATACTGTTAGAAAAGTTGCTCACAAGGGGAAAGCTGATTATCGCCGGAACGGGAAAATCAGAGGCTATAGCAAGTGCAGCGGCTATAAGACTTAATCACATAAAAGGATATTTTGGAGATACTGTCCAGATTGCTGGAGAACTAACTGGAGAGATAAGGAAGGATGATCTTGTTGTCTTTATAACCTTCTCTGGAATGGAAAACAGAATAATAAAAAGATGGTATGAAGAATCACTTAGGAAAGGAGCATCTATTTTCTTCCTCTCCCCTAAGAAAATAGGAAAAAGTCCTACAATTACTATCCCAACGGACAAAAGAGACATATTCTATCCAGCTGCTTATATCCTAACGACCTTAATAGCTCTCTTCCTTAAGAGAGAATTTGAAAAGAAAGGTTTTGTTCTGGAGCCACGGGTTAAGCACTCGCTTTTTGTGTAGGGATAGCTCCTTGAAGGGAAACCTGTATAATTAGAAATAAATCCTCTTAGCGGTCTGTAATAAACTTATAGTAAGCAATAAATAATCTAAAGTAATAACAATATAGTAAGATATAGCTGATGCGGGGGTAGGGCAGCCAGGAGTGCCCGCGGGGCTCATAAGGCCTTTCTCTCCAAAGGGCCTAAGTAACCCCGAGGTCGGTGGTTCAAATCCACCCCCCCGCTTCATTTTCTTCTCCCAAAGATAAGGGAAAATTATTTTTATCAAATTCACATTCTAGAAAAAACACCTATTTTAAACAGAAAATACCAGAGTTACCATGGAGGAAAATATATATGGGCCTTATTTATCATTTTCTGTAAGAAAAGGGGAGATTAAGCTACCTATGAGAGAGAATCCTCCCCTTATAAGGAATATTATTCAAAAATGCTTGCAGGTTGAACCAACATCCGCACTCGTTATAAAGGGCAAAAATGTGCACTCTGTTTCTCTCAAATCTCATTGTGAACGTCTGGAAGCAACTTTGGAAATTTCCAATAAGGAAGGACTTACCCTTGACTCATTACTTATCATTAATGCAATAAATTTTACTGTCCTTTATCATCTACCTATGCCCATTAGAGTAAATAATTCAATCGATTTACTCTTCTCTTTCCTTTCATCTAAGGAAGGAGCTTTAACCTATTATTTTCTGGCTAAAGGAGATGGAAAACAGATATATAGGACTGAGATATCTCAAAAAGAAGCAGTAGATTTGGAATATTTGGTTTATTTAAGAGTAGAGAGGATTATCAAAGAAAATGGACTTAAATTGACAGTCCTACATTCGCCCATCGGTAGGAGGGCTTTACTGGCCCGATCGGAAATTGGAGTAGTAGGAATCTCTGACAAACCCCCTTCTTTTTACAAGTTCTCTGTATCCCTCCCTTATTAGGAAAATTTCCTTAAAAATGCTTCTAAAAAATATCTTGGAAACTTTCCTCCAGCTGCTTTAGGATGTCCTCCTCCACTTCCTCTTAGGTCTTGACAAATTTTCCTAAAAAGTTTTCCCAAATCTATATCATCTAACTCCCTAGTTCTTGCCTCAAAATAGATGTGCTTTCCTTTTTCATTTAGAACAACTACCACTTTTTGCCTAATCGTATTTGCCAACACATTGGATAGATATCTGTGAATGGGCAAAGCATGATTTATCTTAAATATGACAAACCTGTCATTTTCAAATATTTTATTTTGAGAAATGGTAGACAAAGCCTTTAGTTTTTCTCTCTCTGCTTTCTTTGAGAATCTTACTAGTTTAGAAGAATTAGGGGTTGTGCCTAACAAAGCTGTGGGGATGCTTAAATTATATGCCTCTATAAGAGATAGTACTGCTGTTTTTTTGGCTTCAATCCCAAATAGCTGTACTGAGGCCACAAGTCTGAGTGCCTTTTTAAGGAAATTTTCATCAATCTCATAGTATTTTCTCGCTAGATTAAGATGTTTTATATAAGATGGGTCTTTGTCTGAATATGCCCCTAAAGCTGCTATCCAGGCTTCTTTTTCATCTATAGCAAAGTTTTCGTAAACTAAGGTAGTTGTACACTTTCCTATTGAATGAATAATATCTACTGAGGAGGGAGGGTTTTCGTAAGGATGATGGTCTATGATCATAGTTGAATACTCCTCAAAAATTGCAGGATTTATTTCATCAATTGGAATATCTAAAATGTAAATGTGATCAGGATTTATTTTCCTTATTAATTCAATTTCTTTATCCGTAAGCTCTGTATTAAAATCTGGAGATAGAAAATAAGGAAAGGTTTTCTCCTTATTCAAAACATACAATGAAAGAAGAGCTGCTGAACATATGCCATCTCCATCACCATGAAAGATAATCAGAGGTTTCATAGAAGATAATATGATATACTGGACCGAAAAATACGCACCAAAAAAACTTAACGAAATAGTTGGTCAAGAAAAAGGAATAAAAGAATTAAAAGAGTTTGTTGAAAATTTTAAGCCTGGATCTGCACTCCTTATTTATGGGCCTCCTGGAGTAGGGAAGACGGCTTCTGTAAGGGCTTTAGCCAATGAGTATGGATATGATCTTTTAGAAGTCAATGCATCAGATGAAAGATCTTCCCAAAAGATTAGAACTATAATTGGCACTGCATGTAAGTTTCAAAGTCTTTTTGGAAGGAAAAGATTGGTTCTTATAGATGAAATTGACGGAATGTCTGCAAGGGGGGATAGAGGGGGTATTAGGGAAATTATAAGGATAATAAAAGAAAGCAAGGTTCCTATTATCCTAATAGCTAACGACCCCTGGGAAAGAAAATTGGCACCTTTGAGAAGACTTTGTAAGTTAGTTAAGTTTGATTCTATTTCCCCTGGCCTTATAGTTAAACATCTAATAAAGATAGCAAAAAGTGAAGGCATCTTTGTTGATTATGATGTTTTAAGAGAGATCGCCCGAAGAGCAAGAGGGGACCTAAGAGCAGCAATAAATGATTTGCAAACCCTTTCCATAGGAAAAAAAGTAATAAAAAAGGAAGATTTAACTATTTTGGGATATAGAGACAAAGAAATCTCCATTTTCCAAGCTCTAGGTACTATTTTTAAATCTAAAAGTATCCGCAATGTTATTGGGATAACATCAACTCTGGATATCGATATACCAGAATTTATCCTTTGGATAGAGGAGAATATTGGTCGGGAATATGAAAGACTGGATGAAAAATACAAAGCGATGTATTATGTCTCAAGAGCAGACCAGTTCCACGGAAGAACCATCAAAACAGGAAATTGGAGATTTCTATACGTCTACTCAGTATTATTAGCTACGATGGGTGTTCTTGTTTCAAAAAGAGAACCTTATAGGAAATTTACTTCCTATAAAAGACCTGAAAAACTAAAAAAACTCAAAGAATTATATGAAAAAAGGCAAATAATAAGAGAGAATGTCAAAAAGATAGCAAAACATTTGCACGAATCTACAAAAGAGATAATGAACGTTTACGCCCCCTTTTTCAAATTCTGGCTAAGAGATAAAAAAACAAGGAGAGAATTCGCAAGAAGGTATGATATAAGTGAAAGTTTTGTAGATCTTTTAACTGAGTTATGAGTGAGAGGTTACAATAGGGCTATTTTTCCCTGCTCTGGTGAATATATCTCTCCGACTCTTTTTAATTCATCAAGAATTCTTAAAGTTTCGCTCTTCTCAATACCAGCTTTTTCAGCCTCCATCAAGATTGTGTTTAAAGGAATCCTATTCTCATATTCCCTAGAAAGCCTTTCAAGCATCTCCATTATCCTACCAATTTTGTCTCTCTTACTCGCAGGTATGCCTGTCATTATCCTATCAATGTCTATTGCATTAGACCCAGGCTCTAATCCTACTTCCCTTAAGAAATACTTCATTAGCCTAATCGCTTTTAATGCATCTTCTCTTTCTACCTTCTCCTTAAGTCTAACTTTTGCATAAGCTTCCGACATTCTTATTAGAGCTTCTAATTGTCTTGGGGAAATAGGTATAGGTTTCATTCCCTCATCACCTGGCTTTACACTTCCTCTTAATGTTAAATAAAAGTCTTTTATTTCTTTCATAGCTTCTTCTGTAAGCTTTGGCCTACAGTATTTCCGGGCATAGATAATATATTTTTTTAATAAATCATAGGGAATCTGTGGTTTTTTCTCCTCAGGATTCATATGAGATTTCAACATGAACTCTGCAACATATTTATCTTTTTCTTTATCTGGAATATCCCTTAATGGAAATATTAGATCAAACCTGTTAATTAAAGTCGGAGGTAAATTTATCTGTTCTGGAATTGGCCTATAGGGATCAAATCTTCCAAATTTTGGATTTGCAGCAGCAAGAACTGAGGTCTCTGCTTTGAGTACTGCATGAATATTCGCTTTTGCTATACTTATGGTGTTCTGTTCCAAAGCCTCATGGAACGCCGCTATATCTTCCTTTCTTACTTGATCTAATTCATCTACACAAAGTAAACCTCCGCTCATCAGCACTAGAGGTCCTGCTTCTAAACACCAACCTCCTAATATTTCATCCCTTACCACTGTAGCTGAAATTCCTGGACCAGTTATCCCTTTGCCAGAGACATAAGTTGCTCTTGGAGCTATAGCAGCAACATGCTTAAGTATCTGGCTCTTCCCCACTCCAGGATCTCCTACAAGCAAAATATGAATTAATCCCCTGGTCTTAGTACCATCCGGCCTTTTTTTCTCTACCCCTCCAAAGAGTTGGAGCATTATTGCTTCCTTGATTTCTCTATAACCCGCTATAGACGGTGCTATGCTATTTATTATTCTCTCTTCAAGATCGGGAAGTTCCGAAAGTTTCTTAATTTCTTTTATATCTTCTTCTGTTAGCCCTTCTTCTTCAAATTTTGCCTCTAATGCCTCTATGTTATTCGCTTCTATGAGATACTCGTACATCTCTTTCCCTCTAACTTTTGTTTTCTTCAGAATACCTATAATTCTTATCCTTCTCCCAGGAATCACATATCTCTGGAAAAATGGGTCAACAAGATCATCCAGAAGAAGCACATCTACCCTCCTTGGCTGTCCTTCTACTCTTTCGGGTATTTCTTCAACTATTAATCTCTGGGCATCTCTAAGAACCTCTCTAATTGGTTTTGAAGGTAGCAATCTCTTACATATTTTACAAAAAAGATTTCTAGGCGGCTTAGTCAGCGGTTCCACTTCAAATTCCCATTCCTTTCCACAATAATCACATTTATATATAAAACTTTTTGGTATTGGCCTTACATCACTGGCTGTTTTTATTATCCCCTCAATGACAATAAGTTTTCCTATATGAACACTTCTTAGGTTCCTTATTTCATGATAACAGCTAGGGGGCAGCTCTGTAAACCTTACTCTAATCTCTTCTTTTCTACCTATTCCTAGCTCCTTTAAAGAGGGGGGCTTAATAGACCTAATAGCATCTTCTATTAGCCTTATTGTTGTTTTTGGATCTTTAAGTATGGCTTCTGCAAGTTTAAAACTTCTTTTTTCAATCTCCCCGAAATTTAATACGATACTTTTCCTTCCTTTCTGGAGGGCTTCGACTAGTTCGTCGTATATTTCTTCTAGAAACTTTTCTATTTCTTTTTTTAGCTCCTCCTTAAATCTGTCTTTCATCCTTTTTGAATTTCTCTTATCCTCTTTATTAGGTTAGTTGTTTCCTCTTTTGCTTCTTTGAGACTTTTTGCACCGGTACAAACAACCCTACCTGAACTAAAGATAAGAAAAGTTATGCTTTTTTCTTTAGAATAGGGTTTATATATAACCCCTGGAAATTGATCAGGATCATATTCAGCGCCCTCAAGCTCCATAGCTACTTTATTAAGGTTTATTTTCATCTTAAGATCTCCAGAAAGAACAATATTCTGAATTTGATACTCAGGTTCTTTAGGAAAATCGACACCCGCTTTTCTTAAACAAGAAATAAGTTCATCAACAAGCCTTTTTACCTCTTCTTCATCCTTGGCTCCAGTTATTACGGCTTTTCCGGAGCTAAAAACAAGGGCCGTCTTGCTAGGTTCAGCTTTTGGACTCAATCTAAGAACTAAACCAGGAAATTCTTCAGGATTATAAATTGCATTTTCTAATTGAAGAGAAACCCTTTCTAAGGGAATTCTAGTGTGCAATCTAACCGTAGTTACCATATTTTGAACCGAAAGCTTCACCTCCATACTTCTCATTTAAATATCCCTTTATAAGGTGTTGCATTAAATAGTCTTTATAAAGGTGAAAAGCATGTTTGAGGTTTGGACCGAGAAATATAGGCCAAAAACTTTTGACGAAGTAAGGGACCAGGAAGAAATAAAGAACACTGTAAGAGCAATGGTCGAGTCGGGTAACCTACCTCATCTCTTATTTGCCGGCCCACCAGGAACAGGAAAAACAACGCTTGCTCTAGTCACTGCGAGAACATTATATGGAGAACAGTGGAGAGACAATACTTTAGAGCTAAATGCGTCAGATGAACGGGGCATAGACGTGATTAGAAGCAAAGTAAAGGATTTTGCTAGGACAAGACCAATAGGGGAGGCTGCTTTTAAGCTTATTATTCTAGATGAGGCAGATGCTCTTACTTCTGATGCTCAACAGGCTTTGAGGAGAATCATGGAAAATTACACAGCAACGTGCAGATTTATCCTTATTTGCAACTATTCTTCAAGAATTATTGACCCTATTCAGTCTAGATGTGCTGTATTTAGATTTAGACCATTACCAAAGAAAGATTGTATAGGAATGCTTGCAGATATAGCACAAAGCGAAGGATTGAGTATAGATAAGGAAGCTCTAGAAGCAATATATGATATCTCGGAAGGAGACATGAGAAAAGCAATAAATATACTTCAGTCCTGTGCTGCGGTTAGCAAAGAAATAACGGCCGATAAGGTTTATGAGATATCTTCAGTAGCAAGACCTGAAGAGGTAAGGGAAGTATTGGACCTTGCCCTTAAGGGGAATTTCCTTAAAGCAAGGGACTTACTATCAGATCTAATGATAAAATATGGACTGGCGGGGGAAGATATAGTTAGACAAATCCAAAGAAGAATTATTGGATTAGGGATACCTGATGACGCCAAGGTAAAAATGTTGGATAAACTTGGAGAAATTGAATTTAGAATGACTGAAGGATCGGACCCACTAATCCAATTAGATGCCTTTCTAGCATACCTTGGGGTTCTTGGGAAAGAAATAAAAAGTAGTAAATCAGAATAAATTATTCGTACCTTAAAGCCTCGGCCGGGTGGATTGAGGCAGCCTTCTTAGCAGGGAAATATCCTGCCACCAACCCCGATAGAAGAGAAAACAAGATAGGAATTAAAAAAGACATAGCATCAACTTTACACTTGTATCCTTCAATTATCTTCTCTTTAATTATCTTTTCTGAAGAAAGAGTTGCTAGATATCCTAGTAATGTCCCCATTATACCACCAATAGCGCAAATTATAACAGATTCCATTAAAAATATTTTTAATATTTGTTTTCTTGATGCACCAATACTTCTCAATAACCCGATTATTCTAAATCTTTCAAAAACACTTGTGTAAATTGAATTCATAACTCCTATGCTTCCTACCACAAGAGAAATCGATGCTGTTGCCAAGAAAAATATCTGAACAAGAATTTTTATCTTACTTACACTCTTTAAAAGAGTCTCTCCAGTTACTATTCTGAAATCTTCTTTTCCCCTCCTTTTTTTGAGATACTCACGTAATCCTTCTGAAACAATTTCTGGATCTTTCTTTGTTTTTACTAAAACAAAAGAATATCCAGATTTTCCAAAAAGTTCATTATAAGCGCTCTCCAGAATTACAACTGAAGAATCATCAAATTGGCTGCCAGTCCCTTCTAAGATTCCCACTACTTTGAACTTTTCTCCAGCTATTTCTATGGTTTTTCCTACTTCAGCATCAAAAATTTTCTTAGCTACCTTACCTAAGACACATTCATGTCCTTTTTTCAAATACCTCCCATCCGCAATCCTATATCCCGTATCTTCAAACATTTCTTTTACTTTCCTTTTCCCTATCCCATAAATGAGGATAAGTTCTCCATCTTTCATTATTCTTCCAGCCTTAATTGGAAGAGCTAATTTAACATCTTTATATTTCTCTATTTGAGTTATATCTTTCTCAGAGAATCCAGAAAGGGACATGGGAACTACAAGGAGTTTGTTTGTTCCTAAAGAAGAAATTGCTTCTTCCACCCCAGCAAATACTCCTTTGCCTATTGAAAAAAGAGTGAAAATCGAAAATGATCCTATAATGATCCCAAGGCAGGAAAGAAATGATCTTAGTTTTCTATTAAGGATGTTCTTAATAACAAACCATATCATACTATTCTTCCAATTACCAATCCGATTGCGAAAATGATGACAGGGATCAAGTACTTCCAAATTTCTACTTCTTTCTGCCATTTAGGTTCTGGAAGGGACACTTCAATCGATTTCCACTCTTCTCCATCGAAAAAGTAGAGTTTTCCTTTTCCTCCAGAATCTAGCTCAATAGATTCATAATCTTTTGAATAAATTTCCCCTATAAAGTAAGTCTGATTATTCAATAACAAATGAACTGATTCTGCCTTTTTATCACCTTTATTGAAGACTATAAATTTTATTTTCTTTCTTTTCCAATCGAAAGAATATCCGTAGGATATGTTTGCTTTTTTTCTAATTTTTAAATAGAAATACCCAGTGTCTATTTCTTTCCATACACCTCTTTCTTCTTTCTCCAGTTTATACCCCAATTTCAAAGTATCCATATCAGGATCTAGGATTTTATATGAGAATTCTGGAGCGGGGCCTAGTTCACAGTTCTTATTTAATTCAACTTCTTCTTCAGGGGTGAGACACAATCTACATCTATCGCATATTGAAAATTGAAGTTTGCCTTCCTTTTGAATCTCCTCCTGGAGTATAAGTATACTCTCTTTGTTTTCTGGCTTTAATGGAAAGATTAAAGTATAGTTCATTGCTTTAGCTTCTCCTTCATTCTCAAACAAAGCTAAAATCTTCAGAATTTGAGTATCTTCCCCTTTGCCATATATTTTTATTTTAACAGCATCTCCATCACTACACACAACGTTTTCTCCGACAAATTCCCCATAAACACAGACTCTATCCCCTAAATAGTCAAAGCTTATTGTTATTTCGTTTATCTTCCCCTTTGTTAGGTAAAGAGGATAAATGTTCTTTATTCTTGGGAGTTTAAATGGAATGATCAGAGCGTCCAGAATTTGCTCTTTATTTCCCTCAATTTTTATCTTCATCTTTGCTGGCTTCTCACACAAGTTTTTCCCTCTTACTAAAACAGAAATTGTATTATTTGCAGAAACCCATCCCAAATCTATTTTGTCTTCTTCAAGTTTAATACAGGAAGGAGCATCTATTTTTATTTCGAGATCTTCCCCATTAAGCTCCCATAATTTCAGCTCATATGTGAAAGACTTATTCACTTCAAGGAATACTTTTGGCTCATAGAAGATTACACTTACCATGGAAAATACAACTGGAGCAAGAAGGTGGATGAGAAGAAGTGCTTTTAGGAATTTCATACCACAATCCTACCGTCCTTCATTTTTATAATCCTTTCTGCCGAAGTAGCAACAGAGTTATCATGCGTAACAACTACGATTGTTTTACCAGATTTATAAAGCTTTTTGAATATTCTTAATATCTTCTCCCCAGTTTTTGAGTCCAAATTGCCTGTGGGCTCATCTGCGAGTATTATTTCTGGATCATTAGCAAGAGCTCTTGCTATTGCTACTCTTTGTTGTTCTCCCCCAGATAGTTGAGTAGGAAATTTATTAAGATGTTTCTCTAAGCCTACACTTTCTAATAATTTAACTGCTTTCTTTCTAGCACTTCTAAGAGGTATTCCCCTAATTGTTATTGGAAGGGCAACATTATCAAGAACCGTTAAGTAGGGAATTAGAAGAAACTGTTGAAAAATAAATCCTATTTTCTCCCTTCTAATTCTGTCTTTATCGTGCTCCAGAAGAAGGCTACAGTCTTTTCCAAAAAGAAATATTTTCCCTCGGTCAGGAGATTCTAATAATCCAATAATTCTTAATAATGTGGATTTGCCTGCTCCAGAAGGCCCCATTATGGCTACAAATTCATTTCTCTCTATCTGAAGAGTAACACCAGCAAGTGCAATTGTTTTACCATATATTTTCCAGACATTTCTTAGATCAACCAAAATTTCTTTTTCCATCATTTTTTCTTTTCCTTTCTTTGTTAATATATTCTTATCACTCATAAGTAACAGAAATATAAAAGATAAGAAGAAAAAGAATCATAGATAAAACAAGGACGGATGAAAAAGAAATTATTAAGAAAGAACTTTTCATCTACACAATAGCAGAAAGAAATTTCTAGAAATTTTCTGCGTATATCCACTGACAATGCCTCTTGTCTAACAAGTTAGATGAATTGCTAAAGCGGCTTTTTTCCCTTCTTCTATTAGGTTATTATACTCCTTTACTGCTTCCTTACTATCCTTTACTATAACTTCAATTCCCCTTTCTTTAAAATAAGAGATAACATCCTTGTCTACTTTCATAATCCCATAATATCCAGTCCCAATTACAAGAATTTCAAATTTCTTTTCTTTTAGCCACTTCAGGTCATCTAAGGATAATCTGTGTCCTTCCTTTCTCCACCATTTTTCCAGTATTTCATCTCCACAGATAATAATATCGTTCTTAAACATCCTTTCTCCAATTTTTATCCTTCCAAACTCATATTCCTCAACTCTTTGCATAATCCCAATTATGGAGGTATTAATCATAAACAATTACAAGGGAAAAATAGGACTGAAGCGCACCAGAAAAATAAAAGAGTTGTTTCTTAAATGTGGGTTTAGAGATTTTAAGATTCTAAATTTTGAAAAGGTAAGGGAAGAACATATAAAAAGAAGCGAGCTCGTGGTATTGTCTGGATATGAGTCCGGATGCATAGGGGATTACCTAGAACTTTCAAAGAAAGTAAGAAAGGCAAAAAGAGCAATCGGGATTTGTGGTGGAATGTATATAATTGCCTTAGCATTCCATGTGCTTCCGAAAAGTCTTCCTAAAAGAAGGAAGGGGTTTAATAAAATTGAATTTAAGAAAAGAACATTCCTGGTTTACCATAATCACATTCTCTATCTGCCTGAGGAGAGGTTAAAAAAGTTTGAAATACTTGGCCGCTCCAGATTCCTTAGAATAAAAATCCCAGAAATAATTAGAAAAAATAAATTTATTGGCCTTCAGTTTCATCCAGAGCTTTCTGGAGCGGACGGATTAAATATAATTAAAGAAATTTTATTTTATTACTTGAAAACTTAATAACTCCTGGCAAGTTGTTGGATCTATCCTTCTGTATGAATCTGTGAAGTTTAAGATCAATGTGATTATTAATCTAGTTACAAGTGTGTTGTTTAGTGGTAGGTATTTATTCTCTAATTATTCCGAATTGCCAAAAATCTATGTCTTCCTTTCTTTATATCTCTCTCATATTAAATCCTTTCTCAATGATTATGCCATCCACAAATACTTTCCATTTACTTTGCTCTTTCCAAACTTGTATCCCTTAATTCCTATAATTCTAGAAGGACTAAATTTTCTTTAGCTTCTATGTTACCATGAAGAGGTCCCTCAAAATTCTTTCTGTAATCTTACTTTGGATAGCTGTTATTTGCCTCTGGATTCTTTATTTACTTATTACTATATCTCAGCTAGGGTTAAAATACCTCATTAATACCGTGCTTGACTGGAGAGTTTGGGTAAAAATCATTGTTGCTGTTTTAATAATCGACTTGACAATTGAACTTTGTTCTAGAGTTGCAAAAAGACTCTTAAAAAGGAAATAAATATATCTCAAAGCACTAACTTATTCATGCCGCCGTAGCTCAGCGGTAGAGCACCAGGCTCATATCCAGGGATGAGGGATTTGAGCGCTGACCATGATGAAATGCTTGGGGAGAGCACTGAAGGGAGAAACCTGGGGGTCCGGGGTTCGAATCCCCGCGGCGGCAGTTCTTTACTTCTAGACGGAACTTCTCTACTTGCATTCAATTTCTTCTAAAAATTCTTTTGGTCTCAAGATTTTAAGTCTATGCTCTTTTACTTCAAGTTCTTTATTTTTGTCTCGTAAATCTAGTAAGTCCTTATCCAAAGTTATCAGGTACTCTGCTTTGATCTCATAGGCTACATCTAGGAATTTATTATCTTTAGGGTCCCTGCAAAGGGAAAAATGTTCCCTTGGAAAAATAAGTACAGATTTTTCTTCTATAGCTTTGTAAAATTCGAATACTAATGAAAAAGGAAAATAATTAGTTCCTTTTAAAATTAGAGTCTTAAAGTATTCTATCAAGATCTCTTGACTGATGAAATTTATAATCTTGTTTTCAAATAATTTCTTTATTACTTTGAAAGAATCTCCCGATTTAGATATTAAAGCTGCCAAGATTACAGAAGTGTTTAAAACCACTTTTATCATTTTCTTATAGCTTTTATCATTTCAACAACTTCTTTGTCACTTACCAGCTTATTTTCTTTCTTTAATTTTTCTCTTATTAGATTAATCTCTTCTAGCAACTTTTTGTAGTACTCTTCTTTTTTCAAATCGCTAATCATCTTTAGTATGGAAAATCTTATTAATTCAGACTTATCTTTGAATATGCCAAGCTTTATAATGTCCTCTATTTGCTTCTCAAGGCCTTCAGGGATTCTTATTGTTAGAACTTTCTCCATATTACACGTGTAATACATCAGTATTTAAGGCTTTTACACTTTCTTAGAGATTCATCCCAAATTTCGATATAGTAAATAGGATTATCGAAAGCCCACTACGAAATATTCTTCCTTTCTGAAAACACTATCTTTATAGACCTCTGCTTTGTACCCTTTTTGTTCAGTATATTTCTTTAGAGCCTCTATCCAATCTTCATATTTCTCAAATTTCTTCCCTATCAATTTTTCAGCAATAGCTCTATCCACACAACATGGAACAATCACTATTTTTTCAAAGCCCAAATTGGAGCCAATATCTATAGCTCTGAGAGAAAGGGACTTACAACAGTGCAAAGCAACAACTATTTTCTCATAATTTTGAAATTTCTCGATAATAGGTTTGAGTTCTTCCTCAAGCTCACCATCAAATAAATCTTTTCTTATATAGAAAAACCTTTTTGTTTTCTCAAAATTCTTAACAAGAGAAACAGGGGCTCTAATATCTACAGCAATTGAGACTCCATTGTTGTAAAGAACATTATAGAGGCTTATTAGTGCTCTAGACCCGGAACAAAGCTCAAGGACAAGAGCTTTTCTCCCTTTAATTTCATTCCAGAAAACTAGCAAAGTCTCGGTTATTTCCTTAAAAGGATCCAATGATTTTTTAGCTATTTTAATCAATATATCAGATTGTTTTCTTCTTAGAAACCATTTCCACATTTGATAAATTTTTTCCATAAAGAGGTCAAACAAATGAAGGTTATTATTCTCTTCAAGATAGACATATACTAATACCGTATTTAAGCTTGTTTGAGGATCTATAATAAAGAAGATATTCCTTATTACTTTCGAATAACTTTTTATAATTCTAGCAATATCTTTGCTAGCTAATAGCTTATTCTTTTTTGATCTTCCTCTTATGGTATTAATTTCCCTTAATAATTCTCTGTAATCCTTTTCTTTTCAGGTATTGCTTACTGTTTTTAGTTTGAAGAACCAATTACCTTTCTTTAAAATCTTTCTAAGCAATTTAATAACTTTTCAACCCATATCTTTCTAGAAAAATTGCCAAAATAGGCTTATATGTAAATTTACTAACTCCTAAAACTCTTAATGCCTCATTTATTCTCTTGCCTGCTATCTTTGGATCTTTCCCTTCAAATTCCAATTCCCCTAGCCATCCAATTTCAGGAATGTATTCTATTACTGTTTTAAAATTTGGCCTTGGTATTTCATAAAACTCACAGTTCACTTTCCTAATCACAGCCAGCAATTTAAATCCCAAATCATTAACTATTTCTTTACATCTCTCAAGACTTCCTTTATATAACACAACTTTCCCTTCTGGATATAAAGATCTCTTAAATTTTACTCCATCAATCTCTTTAACTTCGTTCTTTGTAAGCAAAATTTCCGCTGGCTTTCTAGGAACTTTCATTCCCTAATCCTTAAATTCTTCCTAATAGGGTCCCATTTTTCATTTTTAGGAACATAGTAGTAGTCTGTAAACTCATAGGGAAACAATAGTTTTGCATTTAGTTTCTTTAGCCTATTTTTGAATTCCTTTATATCATCAATAAAATATCTTATTTCACATTCATACGCAGAAACCATATTTCCTTGAACATTTCCTAACTCTTAAGATCCCTTTCATAAGCAATGTTCATTTTGAATGAACAAAGTTTAAAAATAATGTTCATCGTGAGTGAACACTACAAAAGACAAATTAATGAAAGGTTTTATCTCACTCTAATTTTCCTTCTAGGCTCTATTGTAAATTATGGACCTAAGCAAGAAAGCTAAAATGTTTGAAGAGGAGGCCTATGAAGCGTTCGAAAAGGGAAGATATACATTTACAATTCTTTTTGCAGAACAAAGCATCCAGCTTTATATAAAACATATTTTGTTTAAAAATTTCGGAGATTTTCCAAAAATACATAATTTAAGAGTTCTTTTTAAGGGACTAAATAAGATAAGAGATTTAAGCGACTTTATTGAGGAAAATTCAGCAATTATCGATTTGCTTATGACTGCATATATTGAAGCAAGATATACAAGCATGGAATATAGCAAGGTAAGTGCAGAGCTAGCCCTTAAATTTCTAGAAAAATTTAAGGAGAAAATAAAGGATTTGCTATGAAATATAGCGTTATAGACCTCCAAAGAGAGCTAATAGAATCCTACCAGAAATATAGGAAGGACTACTTGAAATATGCTAGAAAAATAAAGGAAATTGCTGAAGAATTTTTTAAGGAAAATCTATTAAAGGTAATAGTATTTGGATCAACAGTAAAAGGAAATTTTAAGCCCTGGAGTGACATAGATGTTGCAATAATTTTAAAAGAGAGAGTAAATGAGATTGAGATTGCAAAGTTTATAGGAAAAATAAACAAATTATTTGGTATTCATCCATTTGAAATTCATGTAATTCCCCTAAAGTTTTGGGAGGAATGGTATTCGAAATTTATTAAGAAGGATTGGGTTGAGGTTTAGATAGACCACTGGAAGGGCCTAATATTTTAGCCTGAACTAAAAATCGGGTAAATAATCTCTATTCCTTGATGTATTTCAAAATTTCCTTAGGATACACTTTAATCCTTATTCCTTGCTCATACTCTTTTAGAAATTCCTCAATTTTCCTTTTGAATTCCTTATTAATCTCTGAAAGTCTTTTTTCTCTAACAAAAGGATCAACATATCTGCGCTTGGTCCTAACTACAAAGTCAAATTCTTTTTCATCTATCTCAACTCTAATATTCTTTAGCAAAGATAATATTTTCTTCAACTCCCTATCCTTTATTAAAATCCTATATATTTCTTCCTCTCCCCGCTCCAGAAAATCTTTGGTTTCTATTAGGCCCTGCTCCAGAGCCTTCTTTAGGATTTTGCTAATAACCAGGAATATCCCTGAATCTTTATTGTAGTATCTAGATAGCTCCAAATAGCTTAGTGAATAAATTAAGGCTGTCTTTTCAGAACTAAAATACAAATTGCTTCCTTTTTTTATGTCCCTTGCTATCCAAAACAGATCTTCCCCAAATATGGATCTAATATGCCTTAGGGAATAGTCTAATCTATCTGCGCAAATGTTTGGAATTGGAGAATCTAAATATCTGTATCTTCCATTCCTAAATTTTTTTACCATTCTTTTTAGATTTAAACCATGGTTCTCACAAATTTCATTTATTTTTGAATTTTCCAAGAAACTTTCCATTACTCTTTCATGCCATTCCTGTTTTTCATAATCCCCAAACAAAAAATCGATTATATGACCAAAAGCAGGCCTGGAAATATCATGCAATAGCCCCATTATTCTTTCTTCATAATTAGCTCCTAGGCTTGTTAATAATGCATAGACTCCAATCGAGTGCTCAAAGATTGTAACAGGCTTTTTATAGAATGGATTATTGGGGCTTAGGAATACTTTATATCCGCTAAGAGTTATCTTTTTTAGCCTTTTGAATTCTGGAGCGCGAATTATTTCTGAAGAAAGCTTATTCATTTTAATTTTTCCATATTCTGTTTTTATTTCCATAGATAGGAAAGGATAAATTCCTAATAAGGTGTTAACAGTGCTTAGATTTTTAAGAAGGTATTTATAGAATTTTCCGCTTTTAATCCAACCCAATATTTATCCTATTTATTTTTTCCTTAAACTCCTCCCATCTCTTATGCTCTTCTTCTGGACTTGCTTCTGCACTTTTGGGTTTTCCCTTTATTTTTAGCCAGCACACCCCATAAATGTCATACATATGTGGTTCTTTCCGGTAATCTGGAGGGACATTGATATTGTGTTAACCAATCAATTTTCTCCTTCGTTCTTAATGCTTTTTAAATCCTCTTTTTTCGAGCCCAAACATATATTTCCCAAAAGAAAGCCATTTATGGCTCCCTTATCCAATATATTCTCCTTTTTGTTATGATAAAATAGAAGCGCACTCCCTCTTTTTCAAATTCCTTAGCTATTTGCTCTATATAAGCTATATTTGTTCCTTTTACTTTATTAGTTCTTAGGACAAATATTTCTGTGTTCTTACCTTCCATTTCTTAAGCTATAGTTTAGTCAATTGAAATTTCTTTTACTTTTCTTTCAAATTCTTTCCAGAAATTATCTGCTTCATCATCAGACATACTCCACCCTGATATTTCCTCTTCTCCATAAATATCATAGAAGTTTGGATATTTCCAGTAGTCTGGAGGGACATTGATATTGTATTTTTTATGAAAATTCTTTACTTCTTTTGGGAACTTTTCAACAAGAACTCTATTAACTTCGCCAGGAACAATAGATCCGATAACTCTTTTTTCCCTGACATCTTTATATCCTAGAGGATTCCAATATATCAAAAATCTTTTTCGCTTGATTGCTGGCCAGGGTATTTTCAAAGGTTCTTTGCTCAGTATAAAAAGGGTCCCAGCACAGACCTTAAATGTCTCAAAATATGCTTCCATGAACCTAACTATTTGGCTGTAATCTGGAGCGGGAATTGGGAGAGATTTATCACTTCCATCAGCAATAATTCCTTTTTCAGTAAAGTAAATCCACCAAGCCAATGGAAATGCAGGAAAATCCCCTCTATCAGCAGTTAAAGTAACTAAAGCGCTTGATCTCGATGCTCTTACTAGACTGTACATTATTGTCGTTACTATATGTTCTTTGGTCCTTCCAGGTTTTAGACCTGGAGGAGTTATGTCCCCACCCTTTGCCATAACTGGCTTTCCATTTCTTGTCCGTATCTTCCAATATTGTGTTCTTAGATAGTGGCTTCTCTTACCTACTTTGAATATCCGCTGTATATCTTGAGGATCCTTAGCCCAAACCGTCACCCGCCAGTATATTCCCATTTATCTCACATTTTCCTAGGCCATAATTTTCTTCTGGTTATTACAAAGTAGAACCCAATGTTTTCTTGTTCGAATTTATTAGCAAGTTGTTTTATTTTATCCAAAGGTACCTCTTGTGGCCTATCCGTCCTTAAGATGTAATACCTTATATCATTCTCCTTCATAAAAGCAATAATCCTATCTACCTTAGTTTCCCCATTTTCCCCCAAAAGCTCGGATAATTTATCTAATACAAAGGTCCTTGTATTTTCTATTAGGACCCTTCCTTCACTCGTTTCCAAAACCTCATCTACTTCTATCCTATAATCCTTTAATTCATGTCCCACATATAGCCAATCTGTTATTTCAAATTCTTTTGGAGATCTTGTCGTATATCTTATTTCATCCAAGTCGCAAACCTTCCCAATCTTTAAGTCCTGCAAGAGATTCTTAAACTCGTATTGGGTTTGTTCTCTTCTCATAAACTCGGTAAAGAATCTTTTATGCCCTATCTTCTCGATTCTGTTCATAATTAAGATCCAAATATCCAAAGACTCCGCTCCAGTTTTCTGCATTGCTTTGTAAAACTCAGATACCCTTTTTGGATTGTAAGCAAATATTCCTAGCCATTCTGGCTTAGCCTTAATTAGCCTAATAGCAAATTCTAGCTCTTCTGGAGCGAGCCCTTCAAATGCTTTTATTACATCAACTTCTCTTAATGTCTTAACAACTTTCTCATTCTTTACTGCCTTATAAACCACATTAACGTCTTTTATCTTCTTAGTAAGGTAATCTGCCTTCTCTTTTCCTAATAATTTTCTTATCTCTAAGTACTTGCTCCAGAAGTCTATTTCAATTGTTGTCGTTATGACATTGGCTACATCCAAAACAAAGTATGGAAGCTCTTCCTCAAGTAAGAATGGATTTTTTGTGTTTGCTAATCTTAGGCCTCTCCAGGTTGCTGAAGCTGCAGTTGTAATTCCACAGGCTGTTAAAGCTGGAGTGGCCGCTCCAGAACTTGCTAAGGTTGCTGCTAGAGCTGCTCCACATGCCACTCCAGAAGCTAAATCAAGACCAGCTTGTATGTTTCTTGATTCTCTTTCAAATTTATTCCTTGACTCATAAATTCCAGTATATAAATTCCCTACTATTTCCCTTAGCCTAAATAGGCTTCCCAGTAATCTTTCCTCTTCCAATTTTTCAATATAATCCCTAATTGATTGGGTCCTTGCTTCTGATTCTAAGATTCCTTTTTCAAACATCTCAATTAAGTCCCCATTTATGTTTTCAGATTTTCGCTTCTTTAGCCAGGAATATAGAGCTCTTACTCCTGGAATCCATTTTATGGCGCTCCAGACTGGAACCTCTTTTTGAATATAAGAATCTATATCTTTTCTGACCCGCTCCAGATAATCAAGAACATCCTTAAATCTCTCCCTTCCCGCTCCAGTAAGAATTGGCAAATAATAATTAGAATCCTTATCTTTTACCTCTAATATCTCCCCGTACTTGTCTTTGTATGCTTTTCTAATGTATCTTTTTATTTCTCTTCTAACTTCCTCTATTATTCTAAGAGTTCTTCTATCCAGAATTCCCTTCCTTAAGCCTACTAATCCAAATTTTGCATAGCTTGAAAGTAGCGCTCCAGAATCATAGAGAGCCAATGCATTCCTTATTTCATTCTCATTAAAACTAGCTAGCTTATCTAGTAGTCCAAATTTATATAAAAAGGAAATGAAATCTTTCCTTCCAGTTAGATTAAAGATTCTAATTGCTATTTTGTAATACTTCTTTGGAACCAGTTGATAGATTTGATATAAGGCTTTCAAATCATAGCTATCTAGGTTATTCTTTAAAACATATTCAGCAAAATCCTTATCCTCAACCTTTCTAAGGACATAGATTGCCCTTTTTCCATATTTCTGGACTAGTTTATCTACAAACTCTCTTCCAAATTTTGCATAGAGGTCCTGGTATTCAAATTCGGTATACTCAAATGGAAATATTTTCGTCCTAAATGAATTAAACAACTCTGTCACTCCTTTTCCAAACCTTTTAAAGATCTCTAATAGAGAAACCCTCTTCTTAATCCTATTGGCATATTTTATTCCCAAATCGGTTAGTTCGACCTCATTTCCTCTTATTTTAACTAAGTTCCCTCTCCAGAAATCCCTTCCTGCTCTTATCCCAGTAGTTAAAATTATCCTTCTTAAGTAATTGCTAAGTAAAAAGGCGAGGTAAGCTGATGCAAATAAAGAGGTTGAAACAAGAATTGCTTTTCTGCTTGCTAATTTGATCCTTACAAATGCTCCAGAATATTTCCTTTTTGATCCCTCCTTTGGTTTTAATGGATAGTCAAAAGATAAGGGAGTAATATTTCCATAGGTCAAAATTGTTTTTCCATATTCATTTTCCGCTGTTATTTTCAGAACTCCAAATCCTTTTAGGAATATTTCATTATCCTTTACTTCCTTCTCCTTTCCATTAAAAGAAATATAAACTCTTTTTGCATATTTTGTTTTAAATTTTAAGAGAAAGCCATCGGATGGAGCTTGGAAGAATAGCCCACATTTACCATTAAAACAAACTTTAATGTCATAAACAATTGGCTTTGAATATACATTAACTCTAATCTTTTTTTCAGAAAAATCATAGGATGGATCATCTGAAAGATCCCAAACCCTTACAGTCAGTTCTTTTAAACCTAAATCGAAAACATCATTTACACAAACCTTTTTATGATTTGAATTTATTACTCCAGAAAATAATTCCCGATTGTCTAAATAGACTTCCAATTTTGCTTTATATGGGCTTTCTAAGTTCTTTACTCTCACATCAAAACAATCTCCTGGCTTTATTTCGTTTAGATTAAGCATTATTTCTGGTTTTTCATCGCATATGGTCCTAGTATCACAAACAATCCGCTCATCGCAAACCTCCTTATATTTATCAATGCATACTTTCTCCGTAGTCTTTTCAGCGCATGGATCCCAAACCTGATCATATTTTATGCATCCGTATTCAACGCATCTATGACAGGTATCGCATTTGGTCCGGTAACAGGTATCGCAAACTAATTTTTCTCTATAATCAGCACAATACCAGTGTATACTGCAAACTTTTACACTAAAAGGCCACCAGCAATCCCATCCTAATCCAAATTTGCATTTGCAATCGAAATAGTAATCCCAATCTATGCATTCACTTGTCCTAATCCATCGGCAATTACAAGAATAAGAAACTCTCCTGCAGTTGCAAGGATAAGATTCCTTGTGCTTGCATCCATATTTCTCACATATGGTTACATAATCTCCATGGCAAACTTCTTCAAGATGACAATCTGTTCCTATGTAAACTTTATGGCAATTGGATTTTACTCTATGGCAATTGTAGCTCTCCTGCCAGCAATGGGAAAAAATTAAAGGAAATATGAAAAACAAAAGGAAAACAAGCTTTCTCATAATTCATCTTCCTACTCTCTAGAAAAAAATTTATCTTTGATTAGAAAAGTTGAGGTAGTTAGAAATTTTCTATTTTTCCAATAAAATTCGAGGGATCTTTAGACAAGGGGGAATAACTATTAATCATTGGGCAATAGTAATAAGTACATGGATTATGAAGTTACATTAGATAAGGAGATCCTTTCTCAAAACAAAATAGCGCTTGCTAGAGCAATTACTCTTACTTTGGAAGATGAAGGGTTCAGGCAAAAAGTTTGTGAACTTTGTTTACCCTATTCCTCCAGAGCTTTAAGGATAGGAATAGCAGGGCCTCCTGGAGCGGGAAAGAGTAGCTTAATTAGGGAACTAATAGGGTACTTTCTAGAAAAAGAAAAAAAGGTTGCAGTATTAAGCAATGATCCTGTGGATAAGCGAACAGGAGGTGCATTTTTGGCTGACAGATTAGAATACCAGCAGTATACTTCTCATAAGAGATTTTATGCAAGGAGCATTGCAACTAATGAAGAATATGACATCCATCCAGTAACTCCCTCCATAATGGCTTTGTGCGCTTATGCTGGTTATGATGTAATCATAGTAGAGAGCACTGGATTGGGGCAGAGGTCACTTACTTTACCTGAGTACTGCAATATTTTCATTTGGGTAACTACCCCCTTCTTTGGAGGTCCTATGCAAGTAATTAAGACTGATTGGCAGCTTAAACCTGCGGACATAATTGTTATAACAAGGGGAGATATTTTATTCGAGCTTTGTAATTATGCTGCTGCAGTAATAGAAAGAACTTTAGCAGAGATAAAGGCAGATAAAAAAGCAGAGGTAAAAGTAGATGTAAATAATGTAAAAATTGTATCAGTAGGTTTAAGAGATAGGAAGAATCTTGATGAATTCTTTAGTATCTTGGAGGAAGTAATAAAGAAAAAATTTCCAGGATTCTACAGGTAAGTAATATATTTTGCTTAGCTGTTTATAAACTGTGAAAAAGAAAATAAGAATACTCATCCATGCAAATGAAAATGAGTTTCTGAAAATAAAAGAAGAATTGAATAAACTGTTCAAAAATAAAGACTATGAAGTTATTTTTGAGAAGGATTTTATAGAAGATTTTGAGCACTTAAAGAAAAAATATAAGGAAATAAAAATAAGTTCTGGGGCGGAAGCAAAGAAATTGCTAGCACCAGACATAATACTTGAATGTGTAATGTATGATCCAAAGCAAAATTGCCTAGTTATATCACCAAAAAGGGCATTGAAATACAAAATAACATCTATAAAGATAGCTCAAGACAGTTTTGGGTCAAAAACAATCCTTCAATTTAGGCTTGATTATAATATTAAGAAAATAAAGGCTTAATGAAATGAAATTAAGTGGAAGGTAAGTACCCCGAGGTGGCAAAAAAAGATATTGGAACCTTTCTTGGAGAGATTTCCAAAATATTAATAGGATATAAAGGCTATAGAGAAGAGATCCCGAATTCAGAATTACTAGGCATAGTTAACAAATTTTATTCAATATTTTCAGAGAAAAGGAAAGAAATAGAAAAAGTATTAGGAGTAAAAATTCAGGAGTCAAGATTAGAATTATATCTTTCTCCTTTTGAACTATTTAGAGATAGTATTGGAATTGAATTTGTAGAAGAGGGGGAAACGATTGCAAGAAGATTAGTTGATATTCTGGAGCAGGCTTATAGGAGGGAAGAAGAATTTAATCCAGCCCTAGTAAAAGTGGAATTTGGTCCTGAGGACTTAATTTTTCTCTTTATATTTAGTGAAATCTGGACAAGCGTTCTAGCCGCTTGTGGATCAAGCTATCCTGGCGGAAAAGTAATTGTTTCTCCCATTTATATGTTATTCCTCTGTAAAAAGGGAGGAATAGACCTTGAGAAATGCGTTGAGAGGGAAATTGCAAACTTACTGTTATTCCAAGTCTTCAGCAATCTCCTTGAGGTGATATTGGAGCTTGGAAGGAAAGCCCAGAGAATTTATTTTCAAACTGGGGAATATGGATTAGGTCCTTGGAAAAGTGATATCTTGCTCGAGGCCCTTGTTGAATATTCATTCTTTGCGAGAGTTACTAATTCTATCATAAATGCCTTTTCATATGTATTGGGATATCGGGATAACCTGGAGGGGCCTATCGAAAACGCTATTTATGACCTATGGAAGAGGGAAGGAAAGACAATAATTGACGAATTAAGGCGAATACATAGCTTTGTAGATCTTATAAAGTTCCTTAACAGAAAAAGAGTAGAATTCTCAACAGAATATGAGTTTATAAGAAAAAAGTATCAAAGAGTTATTACAATGACGAAGGTGGCCTAAACTATGCCCCCGAGGGGATTTGAACCCCCGACCTTCCGGTCCGAAGCCGGACGCTCTTCCAGGCTGAGCTACGGGGGCATAAATAAAATAAAAAAATAACTACTATCTCTTCCTTTCCTCAAGCAAGAATGAAAGCAGTAGAGTTGCTGTGCTTAAGTCCGCATTGCTTCCCTCATATATTTTCTTTAACTCCTTTTCTGTTAGGAATTTAGGTAATTCTTCCATATTTGCTTTTAATATTTCCTTGAACTCATCAAATGAAGGTTTTTTCAATTCATAGGTTTCATCAAATTTAAATTCCTTAGATATTTTTTCATAGTTTTCCTTATTTATAGCACAGATTACCGCTTTTGTCTTTTCCATCAATTCCCTAATCCTTAAATCATCAATAGAGATCTCAGACTCAAGAACTAAATCCAAATCATCTATTAGAACTACATCCAAATCCTTAGCTTCATTAATAGCCTTAAGTATTTGAGTAATTGTTGGAATTATTCTCTTAGTCTTCTTCCCTTCTTTAGCTAATTTCTCCTCTATTATCCTTAATAGAGTTGTTTTTCCTGCCCCCTTTTCTCCCAGTATCAATATTTTCTTTTTTCCCTTCTTAATAGAGCTAATAATATTATCTACTACCCCTCCAAACCTTTTTGTAAGCTTAATCTTATAAGTTTCTTCAAAAGAAAGTGGATGAACCCTCATGTTTCTCATTTGAGTTCCAGATAATATATGCTTTGGTTAGTAGGATTACCACCCTCCTTAGACCTTATCCCTCCAAAAGTTGTTAGGGTTTGTAGAAAGGCTAGTCGAGTCCTTCTGGAGCGATATACAAACTATCCGTGGATTAAGACTGAAGAGCTTTCAAATCTTTTTAAAAGGGAAATTGAGGAAGTAAGCAGGGAATATTTAGAAAACAAATCTGAAGCCATAGTAAAATCTGCAAAAGCTGAAAATATTGTTATTCTTTCATTTGGAAATCCCTTAGTAGCTACTACTCATTATTCCCTGATTCTAGAGTGCCAAAGGAGCAAAATAAAATTTGATATTATCCATTCTCCATCAATTTTTGATTTCGTACTAGAAACTGGCCTTCATTTCTATAAATTTGGAATTACCGTATCGATTCCATTTAGAGAAAAGGTTGCTTTACCATTTTCTGTTTATGAAAAAGTAAAAAAGAATCTCAAAGCTGGAGCGCATACCTTAATTTTGCTTGATGCCTCTCCAGAAGAGGGGAGATATATGAGCATAAAAGAGGCATTGAATATCTTGCTGGAGCTGGAGCAAAGAATTAAAGAAGGTTTGTTTTCCGAGGAAAAAAGGCTTCTAGCCTGCTCCAGACTTGGAACTCCAGAGAGAAAAATTGTATATGGTGAAATAAAAAAACTAATGGAAATTGATATAGGTCCTCCCCCTTACTGCTTAGTATATCCAGCAAGCCTTCATTTCACAGAGAAGGAGGCCCTCCAGAAATTTGAAATTATTTAAAAATAGGGATTATTTACTAATATTTCCCCCTTTTCCTTATCAACCTTGAATTTAACATTTAGCATTTTCTCACATACCCAAATGTTTGTTAAGGTATGCTGGGTTATTCTTGAAGTTATAAATTTCCCACCATAAAGGGCAATCCATAGGACTAGGTGATCAGCTAAATATGGGTCTACTGGAGCGGCCAGAAAATCTTTTAATTCTTTTGCACATTTTCTACCTATCTCCTCCGCAGGAACTCCTTTTTCTCCTAATCTATCATTTCCAATTATTGTAGAATTAGAGACATAAACAAGAACAATTCCACATCCTGTGGAAAAGGTTTTTGAATAGTCATGCTCGGTTTTACTTAATTCTAAAATTTCTCCCGCTCCAGCTATCATTCGCTCACAGACCCTTCTCTTTCTTAAATTTTCAGATGCATTCGTATAGCCCTCGAATTTCCCTTCTCCCACTTCTGTTAGATTAAATTTTCCTTCAAAGTTTCTCCCATCAATATTTACCTTAACAATCCCCCCTCCCCTAGGATAATATCCTCTTCTTTCTACATTACAAATTATCTCCGCTCCAGCTCTGCAGAGATGCTCAAAATATACTTTTCTATAATAATCAATTAGGGGGCTATGGGTTACATCAGTCCCCCCTACTATTTTTAATCTAAAAGGCGCTCCAGTTGTTAGGCAAATAGGAACTAGGGTCTGGAGCAGCAAAGATATGGACCCTGCAGTTCCTATATCGAAGAAATAATTACCAGCTTTCGGCTCTCCAGGATAAAACTCTATTTCCAGTGATCCAACTCGCGCTCCAGAACACCTCCCATTTACTATTTGCTTCGCTGAAAGTATTCCAGTCAAATGCTGAGGTCTAAGCCCAGGATTGCTTCTTTTTTTCCTTATATTAAAGACCCTTATCGGCTCTCCAGTAACACAGGAAAGGGCTATTGCTGTCCTAAGAATTTGTCCTCCTCCCTCACCGTAAGATCCATCTATCTCGATCATGGGTTAATAACTTCTATTTTTCCTTCTTTATCAATTTTTATTTTCATAAAATCCGCTCCAGCCACAACCTTATCATATTCTTTCTTTGCTTCCTCAAGTAATGGCCTAGTGTCTTTATATCTTTGGGAGAAATGAGTAAGGACTAATAGCTTTGGTTTTATAATTTTCCCTATCTCTCCTGCCTGTTTCGAATCCAAATGCATTTTTTCTGTTTCTTCTCCCCTATCTTTTGATAAGTAAGTTGATTCAATTATTAATAAAGTTGAATCCTTCGCTATTTCAAAAATTTGATCACAATAATCCGTATCAGTAATGTATACTATCTTCTTTCCAGGAACCACATAAGTCGCCTCTTCAGGAGTAATTAATTTCCCCCTTATTCTGATTGGCTTCCCTTCCTTTAATTTCCTTAGGATTTTCCCTGGCCTAATCCCCTCTTTTTTCAAAAAATCTTTTCTTATGTTACGATAAGGGTATGTTTCAAAAGCATAGGCTAGACAAGGAATATCATGCTTTAGATAAATACAGGAAACTTGGAATTCTTTTTCTTTTAAAATTGTTCCTTTATAGCCTAAAGGTATTTCATTTATCTTTAACTTAAACCCAAGTCTGTAAGCGCAGCATTTTAGCATATGAAAAAGGAACTCATTAGTACCAACTGGCCCAAATATCAATAAATCCTTTTTTCTTCCATTTAGATCCATAGACTGAAGCAGTCCAGGTATCCCTAATACATGATCTCCATGCCAATGGGTTATGAAAATTGCTTCAATTTTTTGTGGGCTTAATCCTGCCTTTCTTATCCTCAATTGTGCCCCTTCCCCGCAGTCAAATAAGAATATCCTTCCCTTATACCTTAGAGCAATACAGGGGTGTTCCCTATATTCGGTAGGGAAAGAGCTAGAAGTCCCCAATAGATATACCTCAATCATACTAACTAGCAAAAGAAGTGAGAATTGTACCAGCCAGGATTGAAAGATAAACTAGAGTTAATGTTATTCCTATAACCTTTCCTCTTATCTTTTTGGAGTAATTATAATAAGCTATTCCAGTTAGACCTCCCGTTACTACCATCCCAACTGCTCCAGTAATGCTGAGAATATCTACAAACCCCAACTTCCCTATATAAGCTACAAAAAAAGGAAGGTAGTAAGCAATAAAAAGAGATAAAAATCTATTTAACTTAAAATCTCTCTCCAGCATGCAAAACAGCACATATCCTAAAGAAATATAAGAAGTACTCATGCACAATAGTACTAAAGCAAGGCCAAAAACCTTCTTAATGCCAGTTAGGTTCTCTATTGCAATTTGTTTAATATTTTCCCCATAATTTCCGAGAAATGCTAAGGCAAAAACAAAATACAAAACAAAAACAAATAAGTAAGCTAACAGGACAGATATCCCCACCCTCCTTTTATCAAGAAATTTTAGTAATATTGGAATTGAACTATAGCCTGCGCTTGCAAATACACATACATTAAAAGTGTAGAAAAAATTTGCTGGAGAGCTACCATAAAGATTAGAAATTTTGACTCCAGGAGTCAAGAAAAAAGCTATTAAGAATGCTGATGTAATTAAAATAATAACAAGGCATGTCTGGACTTCTGATAATACCCTAATTCCTTTATAACCTAACAAGGAGATTAAAAAAACAAACATGATGCTAGCAACTCTTTTGTCTATTCCTATTAAAGCATTAACAGCCTCCCCTATCCCTATATTATAAGCAACAATAGCCCCAAAGCAAAGAAAGAAAAGGCTTAGGCTAGAAATTATGAATCCAAATTTTCCAGTATATCTTGAGTAAATATCAGGAATTTCATCTTCCTCCTTCCCCATATCCGCAAGCATAAGGGATGTAATTCCCAAAAGCAAGCAAGAGAGAGACAGTGCTATAGACCCTAAGGCAAAGCCTGTTTTGGAAAAGGCATAAGGAATACCGAAAATCCCCGCTCCAACGATTGTACCTATCATTACACTGGCCCCAACGAATATGCCCTTAACTCTCATATCTCTTCTTATTTTATAGGAAAAAATAGTAGTGGGATATTAGATGAGAATAGCAATAATTGATAGGAAAAAGTGTGCTGCATTTAGTAAGTGCGATTTAATTTGCATGAGATACTGTCCAGTCCAAAGGGCAAAGAAGGAGGTATTTAAGATCGTGGATAAGAAAATCCAAATAAATGAAGAGCTCTGTATAGGCTGCGGGATATGTGTAAAGAAATGTCCATTTAATGCAATAAAAATAGTAAATATCCCTGATGAGTACGAAAAAAGGTTAATTCATAGTTATGGAAAGAATTCTTTTAGACTCTATGGATTACCCCATCCTAAACTTGGGGAAATAATTGGAATATTGGGAAAAAATGGGATTGGAAAAACAACATCCTTTCTAATTCTTTCTGGAAAACTTCTTCCTAATTTTGGCAAGGAAAACATAAGAGAAGAGGACGTTCTTAACAATTTCAGAGGAAAAAGCATTGCTAAATATTTTGAAGAGCTATACTTTAAAAAGATAAAAATATCACAAAAACCCCAGTATATTGGTCTAATAAAAAAGAAATTCAAAGGAAAAGTAAGTAACCTTATAAAAAAGTTCAATGTTGAAAAAGTTATAGAATTACTCCGGTCTCTTAATTCAGAATATTTGCTAGAGAGAAGGATAGAGGATTTGTCTGGAGGGGAGTTACAAAAACTTTTGGTTTGTCTTGCACTTTCAAAGGATGCAAACGTTTTCCTAATAGATGAACCATCAAGTCATTTGGATATTATAGAAAGAGTAAGAGTCTCTAATTTAATAAGAAATCAGATAGGAGAGGACTCGTATTGTATGGTTATAGATCATGATTTGTTGGTAATTGATCTGTTAGCTGATTACGTTTATATCTTTTATGGGACTCCTGGGGCCTATGGTGTTGTTTCAAGTCTTTATCAGTGTAGAGTAGGAATAAATGCGTACCTAGATGGCTTTCTTAGAGCTGATAATGTAAGATTCAGAGAATGGAAAATTATTTTTGAGGAAAAGAAAGCAATACCAATAGAAGAGTCGGAAACGTTGCTTGAATGGGAAGGAATAAAGAAAAGACTTGGAGATTTTGAACTGAAGGCTCAAAAAGGAAAAATTAGGGTTGGGGAAATAATTGGAATATTGGGAAAAAATGGGATTGGAAAAACAACCTTTCTGAGAATAATAGCGAATGAGCTTTCTCCAGACTCAGGAGAGATAAAAAAGAACGATTTAAAAATTTCGCATAAAAAACAATTTATAGTTCCAGAAGGAAAAGAGCTGGTTAAGGATGTTTTAGGAAAAATAAACAAAGATTACAATACAGGGTACTTAAGAGAAACTGTAATAAGGCCATTGGGAATTCTGGATTTGCTAGAGAGAAGGATAGAGGATTTGTCTGGAGGGGAGTTACAAAAGTTTGAAATAGCTAAGTGTCTGATTTCAGATGCAGATATTTACTTACTCGATGAACCTACCGCCTATTTAGATATAGAAGAAAGAATAATTCTTTCAAAGGTTATAAGAAAGGTTGTAAAAGATTTGAAAAAGGCAGCATTTGTTGTAGACCACGATCTCCTTTTCTTAAATTATGCAATAGATAGCCTAATAATTTTCGAAGGAATACCTGGAAAACAAGGCCTTTGCTCAGAACCTTTGGACTTTTATACAGGAATGGAAAGATTTCTTAGATCTGTTGGAATAACCATAAGAAAAGACAAAGAAAGTGGTAGGCCAAGGGTAAATAAACCTGGGAGCAAGAAAGATAGAGAGCAAAGAAGCCTTAACAGATATTTTTTAGGTTAAATCATAAGCAAGACTCTTAAGAAAGACCTAATAGATGTACAAAAGGAAATAAGGATCAAAAAATAGAGAGGAGCCTTGTAATCTTCTATGTATTTCTTCAAGAGGTAAAAAATTAACAAGGATCCAAAAATTCTTAGAGTTGGGTAAGAAACTGGTAAGGTATTTAACAAAAATTCAGATAAGGGATGTAGTTCTCCATAACCAAAGTAATGGGTAGCAAATAGTGGAACTATAGAATCCAGGGATGAAAAAAACAGAAAAAGCATTAATTCAACATCCTTTATAAACAAAATTGGAAATAGGGGAAGAAGGCAAAAAAATACAGAAAAATTTATTCCTTTTCTATTTAGAAAGACCAAGGAAAAAATAAATGATGCTATAAGCGCATTTATCCAACACACTCTATCATAGTTTTCCCCGTAGATTTTTCTTGAAAAATACAACATAAAAAATCCTAAAGGTATGAATATAATCCATATTCCAGGAGTAACTGTGAAGAAGGAAGTTGGGAGAACGTGGGCATCCTCCAACAATCTGGTAGAGATCCCAATTAAGGAGAAAGAGAGTATTGTCTTTAAGAAGTTTATATCGAATTTAAATTTTAATTTCTTTAAAACCCAATACACAATCAAAAACCATATAAATGCTAAGAAAGACAGAAAAAATTCCCAAAAAACAGAATAACTACCCATATAGTCTCTGCTGGATAAGGCTAACAAGATAATCTATCCTCTGAGTTAAGTAATCTATTCGTTGAACGAGTCTTTGAATATCTAATCTCATCATATCTATCTTATTGCTTAATACAGCGATATCCATAGAAATGTCTTTTTCAGTATGCAGCTCTACCGCCCTTTCTATTTTTGGCTTCCTTTCTAGGGGTTTAATAGGAGTTACAGAGGGTTTAGAGAGTTCCTCTCTAAACTCGCTCTCAAAATTTAAATCAATATCCTCTATCTCAGGAAATTCTTCCTCTTTCTTTTTCTTTTTTTTGAAGATACTCACAATCCCTCTCATACCTTTTTAGGAAATGATTAATACTTTTTGGCTTTCGATTTATTTTGTGGAAGTAAGTAAGTTATTAGAAAAATTTGAAAAGATAAAAGAGATGAAATTTAGTGTAGACAAGCCAAGGTTCGATTTTGAGGAATTCTATTTATCAGTTTTAGGAAAATCTGTGGAAGATGGATGGGAAGTAAAGAAATACATAGAGAAAATTGTAATAACGCCTGGATCAAAAGCAATGGATATTTTTGGAGCAAGACTTTCTGGATGGCAAGAAAAAATCTTCAAAATTGGAGAGCAGATTTCAGTAATGACAAGAGGGATATGGAAGCTCTTTAATGATTTGAGAAAAGCTGAAAGATTAAGAATACTCTTTAAAGAGTGGGAAAAGAAAAAAGATGAAAAAGCACTTTATCAATTAAAAGCTTACTGGATGACTGAAGTTGATCCAAAAGAGTCTGGACGTGGATCTATAAATGCATTAGCAGCAATGGGGATGCCAATTATCAGAGATGCTTTCTTTGCCTGCAAGAGTATTGAAGAAGCGGAAAAATTAGAAATAAATGAGAGAGTAAAAAGAATTTTGCTCCAAAAATTAAAGTCGTTCTTTATATGGCTTGAATATGAAAAAGAAAATGTAGAGAGAAGGTTAAAGTTTACAAGAAGCTACTTGAAATCGATGATGTCTTCACTTGAAAATTACATTTCATGGCTAAAACCCTTGCTTCGCTTTACTAGGGCTTTTAAGTTCGAAGAGTGGAAGGAGCCTTTTATGCTTTCTTTATTCGATCAGACTTTAGCCTATGCTAGCCTATTTTTATTAAAGGAAGTTCAAGATGGGTATTTTTGCCTAGTAAAGTTAGATTTAAAATGTTTGGGAAGACATAAGAGAATCTCTGTTCCTCCTGCTGGAGAGACCTATGTGCTTAGCGGTTCTCTTAGTATTTCTCTAGAGGGATATGCGATTAATGAAAAGCAAAAAAAGGAATTATTCGATGCAATTGATGAAGAAGAACAAAAAGCTTTAGAAAATATTGTCTCTAAATCAGAGGAAGAGATAATAAAAAGCATAAAAGAATACTTAGAAGCGGTCGAAAAAGGTGAAACAGAATATATAAAGAAAAGTTTGGGAATTGAAGAGGAAAAAAAGAAAAAAAGTTTAAAAGAAAAAATAAAAGAAGAAAGCCTCATTCTATCCACTTTCATAGAGGCGGCAGAGTTTTTTAGCAAACTTTTTAAGAAGAAAAAGGAGGAAAAGAAAGAGGAAAAGGAAAAACCTCCAAGAGAACTAAAAATCTATGACCATATAAAAGATTTATGTAAGGATGAATTTGATAAGCTTGTAGATACAGTAAAAGCTATCGCAGGTATTGAAATATGACAGAACAGCCCATACCAAAAGGCTTTAAGTTTGAATGGAGTACTTATCAAAGACTTTCGGAGAATCCTTTAACTGAATTAGGAATAAAACCATCAGCTATAGGTACTTCTGGAGTAGGTAGGCCCCCTCTTGAGTTATTTGAAACATTGCTTGGATCTGGAGCACCAAGAATAGAAATTGTTGAATCTTTAGGAGAAAGAGGGTTCCAGATCCCCAAATGGGCTGCTGAGAGGATCAGAGAATTAGCAAAAATAAATAAGGTAAGAGTAAGTTTGCATGCCCCACCAAATCTTACTGATATTTCAACTATGAAAGAGGACCAACTGAAAAATATACTTCATAAAGAGCTTGAGACTGCTGTAGATTTGGTAATGAGTCCAAAGGAGAAGAAAGGAGATCCAAGAGAAGTCTTGGAAAAAGCTAAAAAAGGTTTAGTAAATCTACATGGAAATATTGGAACCCAACTAGGTCTCTTTAAAGTAAAACCAGAGATGGGCGGTGTTCCTGCTCCATATATAGAATATTCCCAACCTTACCTAATTGCAAGGAAGACACCCACAGGAGAATATGAAATAACAAGGCTTGAAGGGAGACCGCTCGCAGCATATTCCGATGAGCTCCTTTCTATTTACTTCCCAGAAAAGAAGAAAGAGATAGAGGAGGAGCTAAGAAAATTAAAAGAAGATTATGAGGCTGGAAAAATAAGATTTGATGAATATTTGAATAAAAAAGACAAAATACTAAAAGAGATGGACAAATGGGCAAGAAAAGCGCTTCAACTTCATGCAGATACAGAGGTAACATCTCTTTATCTAAGAATGAAAGAGCTGGAAGAAGATATTGGTGAAAGGGCAAAGGATATTGCAGAAACTATGGGACAAATAGAAAGAATACGTAAGCAAATAGAACAAACAACAGATCCTGATGAAAGAAGAAGATTAGAAGAATTGCTTATCCAAAATCAGAAAAAACTGAGAGATCTATTGAGGAGATCAAAAGGTGGGATTTTAATGAGGGATCTTGGAAGATCTATATCAAGCATTGCTTTTCTCCAATCCTCTCTCTCACAACTTTCTGAAGCATTTGAAAAACCAAAGAAAATAGAAAGGGAAGAAATAAAAAAAGAAATAGAAAATCTCTATGGAATAAAGATAAAGGAATTAGGAGAAAGATTAAAAGAAAGGGGCTTGATAACTGAAAGAGGGTTACAAAAAATATCAGAAGCTCTTGCAGATGTAAAGGAAGAATTAGCAAAGAGATTTGGAATGGGAGTAAAGGCTAATGTTCTCTCTGCTGAGGAATTCTTAGCAGAGAACACTGCCAGAAAACTTTCTAGAGTTTTAGCTGATTTCTTTGTAAAAAAAGGATACATGCCGACTGTTTGCTTAGAGAATGTTCAAGTACCATGGTATGATGGAGATATAAGATTTCTTACCAAAGTAATTAAGAAAACAAGGGAATATTTTGTTGAGGAAGTTATGAAACGGAGAGATAAACTAGAAGAAAAAGGACTTTCTCTTAGTAAGGAAGAATTGAAAAAACTGGCTAAAGATACGATAGGATTAACCCTTGATACTTCTCATTTGTGGTTTTGGAGAGATTATGGAAAATCAGATGAAGAAATACTCAAGGACTTGGAATACGCTTTAAAGGAGGGTGTTGTTAGACACATCCACGCTGTGGATACTATCCCAGGGCTTGGCCATCTTCACCTAGTCCCTGGAGAGGGGACATTAGACTGGAAAAAGATAATTAAAAAGATAAAAGAAGCTATAAAAGAAGGAAAGGTCCCTGAGGATGTATCTTTTATACTTGAACCTGGAACAACCGTTTCCGAATTAGCTGGATTGGCTAGGCTTCCAGGTGCGCAGGCAATGGGGATAAGAGAATCGGAACTTGCTGGATATACTTATGCGGCTGCAGTTTATCCGTGGGCAATGCAAGCAGGGCCAGTATCTCCTTATATAGGAACAGAGCCTTATCCTATAGCTTCAGAATACTTTGGATGGGGGCCTGAGGCTTCTTATTTTGAAGAAGTAAAAAAGAGATAGATTTAGTATGAAGACAAGAGATATCGCAGTAAAGTTTGCTGATAGGGTTGTAGACAAATTCAAAGAGTTTATCAAATCTGTGGTTCTTTTTGGATCTGCTGCCAGGGAAGAGGAGGCTAGAGATATAGATCTTCTTATAATAGTCGATGACACATTACTTCCATGGACTGTAGAGACGTATAATACCGTTTATCATGAAATTGGGAAAATATTAGAAGATTTTGAAGAAAAGGAAAAAATACATCCTAATGTATTAGTACTAACAGCATTTGTTAATAACCTGATTAAGGGGGATCCAATTCTTGTAAATATAGTTAGGGATGGAATTCCAATTTATGATGTTGGTGTATTCTCTGCAATGCAACGCCTATTGAGGAAAGGGACTTTTAAACCCTCTCCAGAAGCAGTTCAGGCCTGTTTCAATAGAGCGTTAATTCATGAGGGGAGAATAAAATGGAAACTTTTAACCACATTAATAGATGTCTATTGGGCGATGATAATGTTATCAGAGGCTTACTTACTAAAACAAGGAATTATCCCAAGATCTCCTTCCGAGATCCCTGATCAGCTTAAAGAAATCCTAAAAGGAGAAAAATACCCAGAATGGCTAAGAGAAATCTATAATATCCAGAAAGAAATAGCAAGATATCAAAAGAAGGAAGTAACTATAGAAGAACTAAAAAAATGGCTAGATAGGCTAAAAGAGTTCTCTACATATATGGAAGAGAAACTTAAGTCTTAGATTTTATATTCTTCTTTAATAAACTTTTCCAAAAGCTCCTTGTAGATTTTATCTCTAATCCTTCTCAATCCCTCATAAAATTTACTTACCCTTTGCTTAGTGAGGACGCCTGCCCTGGAACGTATTTGTGGGACGTTTTTAAGAAGATATGTCCTAACATCGGAGCTTTCTGTTTCTATACCATAGATTGGCTCTATTAAAAGGGCTTCAGAAGCACTGTCTATAAGCTCCGCATGCAGGATAAGAGGAAGGATATTTTTTGCCTCTCCTTTTTTGTACAAATCCTCTAATGCCTTTTTAAGCTCTTCCTCCCCACTCAAGATCCCCAATCGTCCTGCCAACTTTCTTAGTTGATCGGAAAGAGTCCTGTTAACTTCATCTTCTCTCATATCCTTTCTCCTTTGGAAATCAACACTAGCTTTCTCAAGTGCATTGAATAATTCCATAAATAAAGTATCCTCATGGGAAACGGCCAGTTCATCTTTAATTGTTTGGAGCACCTCCCTCCTATTGTATTTTATTTCCTCAATTGAATTTTTGATCCTTTCCGAAAGTCTCCTTAATTCTTCATCTTTTTCTAAAAAATCTTTTAAATCTCCAGCAGGAAAGATCAAACTCATTAGGGTTAAGAATGTTTCTAGATTGAGCTTGTCACTGGGAGTAAATTCCGCCTCTTTAATCTCCCTAGCAAATGCTTTAAGAGTGGATATATCTATCCCCCCAGACAAAGAGTAATTTATTATTCTCCTGACAATATCCTTCTTTTCCATTTCTTTTCTTACCAACAATTCTGGGAGTCTGGCTTCACGCCATACTATTTCTATTCTGGGGGGAACTGGAGACCTAATCTCTTCTTCAGCCATATTTTTTTCTATTGTGTTCTAGTAATTATGCCTGAATCGAAAGAGGATATTCCTTTGAAGGAGGCTGTTGAGGCACTGAAGCAAGCTTTAGGAGTCAAAACTCCCCAAACCATTTATGATTTTCTATCTGAGAAAGATGTTCTTTTAGTAAAAAAGTATGCACAAAATGTCCTAAAAGAATTTGGGAGATATATAAAAACAGTCGCCGTTGTTGGGTCAAGAAAGACTGGCGTGGGGAAAGAACCTTCATCAGATCTAGATGTAATTGTAATTGTAGATGATACTGATGTTGAGAAGATGACTAGAGAAGAAGTAAAGACTAGGCTTCTTTTAATGCTTTATAGCATAGGAGAGGCTACGGAAAGGGAAGTTTTGGGGGAAGGAAAAAAGAGGAGACTACATATAAATGCCTATCTGCTAACTGAGTGGTGGAAAGCATTATTAGACTGTAATCCAGTGATATTTACAATGCTAGAGACAGGTTTTCCTGTTGTCGATAGAGGCTTCTTCTTACCTCTCCAGATTCTCCTAAGAAAGGGAATGATCATACCATCTAGACAGCATATAGATGAGTTGATGAAAACTTCTTTGTTTTTAATGAGGAAAGCTAAGAATTTCCTTTATCATGATGTAGTAAATGATCTTTTTTGGACAGTAAGTTGTGCGGTTCATTCCATTTTGATGGAATTAGGATACAAACCACCACTTCCAAAAAGAATGGCCGAGGTTGCTGAAAAAATACTTGTTGAGAAGCATGGGATCCTAAAAAAAGAACATGTAGAGACTATCAGGGAAGTTGTTCAATTAACCAAGGACCTGGAGCATGGAAAAAGGAAAGTTGTCTATGGGAAGGAATTAGATGAGCTCATTCAAAAGGTAGATGACCTTGTTAGGAGAATTGAAAGCGCTCTTGAGGAAAAAAGGAGAAAAGAAGGGGTTGAAATTGGTTGGAGGATAAAACCACCTGAAAAAATAAAGATAGAAAGACCAGGGATATTTAAAATAGAAAAAAGAGGGGTTAAAGAGGGATGAAGAAAAAGTTAAAGGGTATTATAGTAAGCTTCAGAAGGGGAAGACATACTCAGTACAATAGACAGATGATAGTAAAAATAGAGGGCATTAGAAGCAGAAAGGATGCGCAAAAAGTGGTGGGTTGGAAAGTTATTTGGAAAAGCAAGGGAGGAAAAACAATAGAAGGTGTTATTTCATCCCCACACGGAAATAAAGGAAAAGTAAGAGCAATATTTTCAAAAGGAATGCCAGGTCAAGCTCTTTTATCAGAAGTCATTATCCTGCCTCCAGAAGGTTCTCACTAGAGATTCTTTTTTCAGCTTCCTCCAGTGTTCTTACTTTTATGCAAACATACTTAATAACTAAGTAATAATTATCTCTCTCTACAATTAAAAAGCCCGATAATGGCTTATTGAAAGGTATCCTCTTTTCTATCTCTAAGAAATGTTTATCTAAGGCTCCTATTTCATCATCCATTCCGCCTTCCCCTCTTCTAACTTTTTTTCTTCTTCTTTTATTTTTTCAAGAATCTTTTCTGAAAGATTCAAAATATATTTCCGGCATTCCGATATTTGCTTCACTGCATCCTTAAAGAATTCTATTTGTTTTTCAATACTTTCCTTTTCTTCTCCTACTCGAACGCTAGTCCAATATATCCTTAACAATTTAAAAACCCATCTCATTGCTTCTTCTCTTAACTTTCTATCTTTAAACGGGGATTCAAGGGCATGAATGGGATTTTTTGGAAAAAGGTAATCTGAAAGAAAAATTAAATATCTATCTGCTGATCTCCTTACTATCCAAAGCAAAGCTTCTATTACATTATATGAGCATTTGAAATGTTTTGGGTAAGTCACCTCCAAATTTTTTTCTATATCCTCTAATGGAGGAAGATTAAATTCCTTTCTTATTTTCTCATATTCCTCTTCAAACTTCTTTCTAGCTTCTCTCTCAAAATAATCTAGGACTTCTATCATATATGAAGGAATGTATTTTTTGTAAGATAGCTATTGGGAGTGTTCCATCTTACAAAATTTGGGAAACAGACTCTGTTCTCGGTGTCCTAGACATTCTTCCTGCCTCAAAAGGGCATGTTATTATATTTCCAAAAGAACATCTCGAGAAAATAGAAAGCATAAGTGATAATATTCTAAAAGAGATCGTTATAGCAATAAAAGCCTTATGCTCTGCCATTTATAGAGCATTCAATCCAAAAGGCATACATATAGTGGTAAATGAGGGAGAGATAGCTGGACAGACAGTGAAACATTTTTCAGTTAATATTATCCCACGATATGGAAATGAAAAGGTGGTTTGTGCATGGGAAAAGAGATCGGTCTCACCGGAGGAATTGGTTCAAATCCAGCAAGTACTGTTAAAAGCTCTCCAGCAGACCACTATAGCAAAAGAAGGGGAGAAAAAAGAAGAAAAGATTGAGGATATAGAAGTAAAATACCTAAGTAGCCTTTTTACTAGAAAGTGATTTTCTTATCCATTTTTGTTTCCTTGGATCTCTTTTTTGGATTATCATGAACCTTTCACACTTTCTGGAGCAGAATCTGTAAATAGTTCCATCTTTTTTTACATAAACTATCCCGGTTCCAGGAGCTATTTCCTTACCACAAAATGAACATTTAAATATCTTCATTATCTTCTCCTCCTAGTAAGAGGAGCTGCTTCTATCTCTGGATCTCTTAAAATAATTATATCCCCAACCCTAACAGGTCCTCTCACATTCCTTCTTATTGTCCTTACTCTTCCCTCTGGCCCCTCAACTTTTACTAAAACTTGGATAGCCTCTCCTCTTACTCCTGTTCTCCCAATTATTTCAACAACTTCTCCAGGAACAGCTCCTTCTTCTTTTGCAGCCTTTAATCCTTCTGTTATTGTTTTTAGTCTTTTAAATCCTGCTTTTTTGCTTCCCATACTATTCCTTCTTTAATTCTTTTATTTTTTCAACAATCTCAGCCAGAAGAGTTCTCCCTTCTCCAGGGTCTATTACACATGCTGATGCCGCTGGCCTAGGTATCCCTGCACTTTGTCCTAGTCTGTGTTTACTTGAGACAAAAATATATGGAATTCCTCTTTCTTTGCAGAGAGGAGGGAGATGCATAACTATTTCTGGTGGATCAACATCCTCTGCTATTATAACAAGCTTTGCTAAACCTCTTTCAGTAGCTTTTGTCGTTTCGTTCGTACCTTTCTTTATTTGGCCGGTCTCTCTGGCTATCTCCATCAATTTATATACCTTCTCCATCAATTCCTCTGGGACTTCGAAGTCCACATAAGGGGGTTTCGTCATCCTTCCTCACCTGATAAAGAGAATTAGTGAAAATAACAATTTAAAGCTTACTAAGTCACTACCTCCAGTGCTGCTAAGATATTCTTCTTTACAACCTCTATGCTCTCTGGAGTGGCTATTAGCAAAATATCCCCAGCTTTAAGGGTAATATCTTTGTCATAAAATATTACATTCCCTTCGCGAATTATTGCAAAAATAAAGAAAATATCTCCATTACCTTTTATTTTTCCTAAAGGGATATCTTTTGGCTGTGTTTTTATTTTTATTTTGAATATTTTCATACCATCTATTACTGAATACTTTTCTATTCGGTAAAGAAGCTCCATAACTTTTGACAATAGTAATTCTGACTCCACAGCAACCAGCAGCCCGTGATCTATAGCTACGTTTTCAAGACTTTCATCACTTAACCGAACAATTACATTCCTTGCTCCTAAATTTTTTGCCACCATTCCTGTTGTGAAGTTCTTTGAATCGTTTTTACTTAAAACTATCACACAATCCATTTTATCAGCTTTTGCCGTTCTTAGGGTCTTCTCATCAGCAATATCCCCAATATATCCTTCTATCCCAAATTTTTCAGTAATTTTTCGGCACTTATCTTCTCTTTCATGAAGAAGTATCACTCTATGTCCCTCTTTTAGCAATATACTCATTAACTTCTCCAAAAACTCTTCTTCCCCACCTACCAAAAGAATGCGCATGCTATTCACCCTTCAGGAATAAAATAAGTGAAAATGGAAAGACAAATAAAGGAATAACCCCTAACCTCCCAGCTATCATTAGAAAGATTGCAAGTATTTTTTCCCAGGCTGCTAATTGTGTATTAACATATACATCACTTAGAAAAGATGCAGAAAGGAGCAAAGCCTCATTTAAGTTTCGATGAATAGAAAAAACAAGACCCGATAGAAAAAATAAGAAAAGATAAGCTAGAACCAAAGATAAGGAATATTGAAAAATTTCGTCTTTTAGATATTCTCTGGCCACATAGCCTGGGGTTGCTTTTTTAACCTCTTCTTTTATAAAAGACAGAATACGGAGTAGCCTTTCAAATTTGATACCCCCAGATGGGCTTCCAACCATTCCTCCAACAAAGATGGCAAATAGAGAAATAAGAAACACGGCAGGATGCATATTTTTGATATCAGGTACAGCCGTAGTAGTTGATAGTAAAATACTGTTCTCGATACCTCTTACACCCTGAAATACTGAGAAGATTGTAGCAAGCAAGCCTATGTAAAAAATATAGGTAAGAATTATTCTTCTGTAGGTTTTTTTCTTTATCCCAAATAACCTTGCCATACCTACCCCTCCCGCGAGCGAGAGTAAGAGCAGTACAACTCTTTGCAGAAAGGAAGCTTTGGGAAACTCTCTTAATGTTCCAGTGCATACAGCTGCCATGACTTCAAATATTGCAGAAAGAGGACTCATTCCAGCAATTATTAAAAGAAAAACTCCTACTATTGTTATAATGACATAGAGAAATAGGATTTTTGAAATGAGACTTCTAATATCCCACCCCTCTTTTTCAATTCCTTCAATTTTTATCATTTCGAACCACCCGTAGGTTCTTCCGAGTAAAAATATTGAAAAGAATACAATACCCAAGCCGCCAAACCACTGTTGCAGTATAGACCAAGCAATTAGTGATAGAAAGCGTAATTCAAGATAGGGGGCTGCAGTAACAAAAGAACCATAGCTGTTGAAGAGTGCGTCAATTAAGCTAACGTTCCCTATTAAGTATGGAATTACTCCTATTAAAGGAAAGAGAATCCATACACTAACTACCGTGAGGGGAGCAAGCCATTTTTTTGATGAAATTATACTTAAATCAACCTGAATCCTAGAAAGTTTATTCCCTATGAAAAAAAGGACATTACTCAAAAGCAAAAAAGCAATAGAAAATTTAAGTTCTTCCAATTGAGTTGTCAGCCCAAAATAAAGGGAGAATATAGAGGCTACAAAAAATATAACTGAGTAAATATTCAGAGTAATACCTATAAACTTCCAAAAAATTTTTTGCGAAATATTCATATATCTGGTAATATCTTTTTCTTAATTATTTTTTCTTTAATTAAAGAGAAAACATCCTCCTTTGGCAATTCCCCATTTACGACTAATATTTGATCTACTTTAGAATACCTTTCTATTAGATATTTAAAATTTCTCCTAACTGCTGATAGAGTTTCTCTATTTTCATAGATTTTTCTTTCCTCGTTAAGAGAGTTTAATCTTCTCAAAGCCTCTTCTGGTGAAATATCTATAAATATAGACAAATCTGGAAAAAGAACGCCAGAACCAAAAACGACCTCCTCCAAATATTCTAAAGGATAACCTTCAAGTAAATGATAAGCGAGAGTATCTAGATAATATCTTTCGCAAATAACAATCTTTCCTTCCCTGATTCCTTTTTTTATAACTCTTTCTGTATGATCTATCCTGTCTGCATTAAAAAGAAATAACAGAGACTTTCTATCTACCTCTATTTTCCCTCTAACTATTTCCTTTAATAATTTTCCTACAGGACCATTGCTCGGTTCTTTTGTGCAGATTACGCTATATCCTTCAGAAGTTAACCAATTGGAAAGCAATTTTAATTGTGTTGATTTACCTGAGGCTGATATCCCGTATATTACTATAAAAGCTCCCCTCTTCATCAATGTTTCCCTCCAAATATTTTTTCAAATGTTCTAATCCTTTAAGCGTTTCCCAACTTCTCTTTAAAATGTATTTTTCCTTACCATATCCTTCCAGAATAAGAAAATCTCCTTCCCAACGCGCTGAGGAAAGCATTAAAGGCATTTCAGGGACCGGAAGATTCAGCAATATATATAATAAAAAACTGCCTTGACGATCCCTTATTATAGCTATTTCATCTTCAAAACTAATCTTAGCAGGGCTTTCTGGAGTGTTTAGGATGTCTCGTAGTTTTTCCTTACCCAAGCTTACTGCCTTACTAATAATATCCTCCAAGGTATAAGCGAGTCTAAAAAGAAACTCAAATAATTTACTTGCACAGGTACTCATATTTCTTTTAGCCTTTCCAAGATTCTTATTTTTTCCTTCTTTCCAAGCTTTAAATCTTGTAAGATATCTTCCAAAACTTGGATGCTTTTATCGTAAACTCTCTTCTTTACAAAGAATGGAAACCCATCTTTTCCTCCATGAGCAAAGGAGAATAATAGTGGGTCTTCAAAGCTTAATTCGGTCCCATAGATTAGATGAGAAATAAGCGCAAGAGCTCTTATGATTGATGAGCCAAACCCTTTAATCATAAATAATTCTTCAAAATCTTTTGGACTGTGTTTATTTATTTTAGAAAGGACTTGAAATATTTTCTTTGGTATCTTTATTCTATGATTTTTTGGAAAAATTAAATAGGTGTCTTTTTCAAATAGTCTTTTTTGTCCTTTCAAAATCATTTTTAATGTCCTAAATTCTCTTTCAATCTTCCTTGGGTCCTCAGTAGCTAGATCATAAATTGTTTTTCTAGTTTCCCTGCTTTTCCTAGAAGTAAGATCAATAACCCATTCCTCTCTCTTAGATCCTATTATATTGGAATGGGGTTCTTCAAACCAATCCTTTAGATCAAAAATAGACCAATGATATCTTCTCGCATATTGATTAACTGGATTCATCCCTTGCTGGACTACGACCCAGTTCCCCTTTTCATCAACTATTAAGGAATGTATATAGAGCGAATACCCATCTTGCAATAAGGCATTATCAACTTTTGCACATAACCTGCTTATCTTCTTAAATTTTCCCTTTTCTCTTAATTTTGATTTATCTATTTCCTCCAAAGTTTTCAAGCTATGTTTTCCTTTTCCTCCAAATACTTGAATCTCATCAATGCCCTTTAACGCCTGTTTTAATGCATAAAGAGTTGCCGTGGTTGATCCTGAGGAATGCCAATCAAATCCCAAAACACAAGAGAAAGATTGGAACCAAATTGGATCGCTTAAAAATTTTAGGAACTTCTTTGTCCCAAATTCTAAGATAATTATCTCAGAGATCTCCCTAGCTAATTTTATCATCCTACTCATTAGCCAAGGTGGGATTTTTCCATAATGGAGAGGGAGTTCAACTACTTTCACGAATTTTTTAAGAATTATCTCTAATTATCCTTTAGCCTGAAATTTGATCTTACTGGAAGAGATTATCGATCTCAGGAAATTTTGTTAATATATGAAGATTAGCTGATCTTTTTGATTTTATTTTTATTCCTATTTCCTTTTCGCTAAAGCATCTTGCCCTTAAGAATCTTCTATCAAAGAGGGATTGAGAGCCTATAGAAATCCTATCATAAATCCCTCTAGAATAAAAAAAGTCTTTGAAAATTTGTACATTTCTTGGATTAAAATCATAAATCCTAAATCCATAAAGCCTTCTTTCTTCCAGAAATTGGATTAGGTCATCATTATGTGTTTTAGATATTTCAAACTCTTCTTCCCCAATAAATTTTACCTTTCTTAAAATTAGTTCTCTCTCGCTTCTAAGTTTCTCAATCAATGAGAGGTACTCTTTTTCCAGAGCATTTGCTGGAGGAAGGATTTTCCTTTCCTTAATTTTTTTATTCGTAAAGAGGAATGCAACAGAAATTGAATATTTTCTAGGGACAACTTCAAAGGGTATTTTATTTTCTTTTAAGGTAGTATAAACGTCAATTCCCCAACTTTCTGGAGGGTAATGTTTCAGACTTGGTTTTCTGCAAGGCTTTCTCTCTAAGCAGGCACATTTTCTACATAAATTGCAAGGAGAAACTATCCCTAGAAAAAGACCTTTATTCGAAAATATTCTAAATAATTTCCATCCTATCTTTTTCTTTTTGCTACTAATTATCCTATGCATTAAAACTAGCTTTATAACTTTCTGAGGTAAGTGCTTTACACTTTTCCAAATTTCAGATAAGGAAAAATAATGATAAATAACGTGGCAATATTTGTATTTTCTTGTGATTTCCCTAGCTTGAGAGGGTAAGGGAGTATAGGGAGGGCAAGTATAGTGTTTATTATAGCCTGGGCATTCCATGCAAAGAAAGCGGGTATATAGGTCAAAAATTGGGGCCTCTATTCTCTTTATACCTAACTTAAGCTCCTCTGGATTAGTATTCAAAAAAATGTCCATATTACGATGAAAAATTCCTCTTTGTTAGGAAATTATAAATTGCTTGCAAACCCCCCTTCCTTGGATTATCAGACATAGTTCGTAGACTCCGGATCCTAGCAAATCGCAATTAAAGACTCTTGGACGGATATAAATATCGGTTATTACATTTGCCTGGAGGTCAATGGGACCAATATAAGAATGATTACAGATAAGCTTTCCGGAGCAAGAGTAATCTCTAGAAAGGCCTTTGAGCTTAAAATAACTACCGTTGAAAGGAATGGTTTCTTCAGAAATTAGAGATACTTTAATTGGACCCAAATAGATTTGTTTTATTTCTTCCTCGCTCAAAGCTCTGTTGTAGATGCGGACTTCGTCGATGGTGCCGTTCCAGAAATCTATAGGCGCTCCTTGAGATACACCAACCCTAACTCTTGGCCCAGTATCACGTGGATAGGATGTTACTTCCTTTTCTTCTTCCAATATACCATCAACGTAAATTCTTAAGAGAAGCTTACCGTTTATCAGGCCATAAGTCCCAGCTACATGATGCCATCTTCCATCATTTATCAAACTCGTGCTTTCTGCACTATGCCAATTAGCCCCATCATAATACTGAACTCTTGCAGCTCCCCAAGGTCTCATATCAAGATGATAATCCCAATCATTGCCTGCAGAAACTATCATTCTACGCTCGCCTGAGTAAGTTGTTTTAACCCACGTTACAAGAGTGAAATCTTTTAAAGGCTTACCTACTGCTTCTGTGATTTCCACATAATCATCTACTCCATCAAAACTCAAAGCTTTACCAAAACCTGAGCTTTCTTGATGGCTTTCATAAACAATATGATGTGAATCATGTGCAATGTTTCCTTTTCCCTCATCAAATCTCCAAAAAGCGATTAATCCATCTTGAATGAACGTATTGTTTTCATAGATCGCTTTTATCTCTTCTTCTGTTAGGGCTCTATTGTATATCCTCACTTCATCTATAATCCCATTAACAGTTCTCTCCTCTCCAGCCATCCCTCCTATCCATAGGCTCTCCGTGCTTTCTGCTACTGAATATCCCGCAAATTTATCCGTTTGCTTTACAAGTTCACCATTAATGTAAAGTTTCAGGTAGGTTCCATCCCATGTTCCAACTACAAATTGCCATTCGTCCGTTAATTTGCCCCCTTCTAAAGTATGCCACCCTTCTCCGTCATAAAATCCAATGAGAAATCTATTTGGGTAGACATACTCATCAATTGCCAGACCATAGGAGAGCCATTTCCACGCGATAAAGTCCCAGTAAGGAGCAGCGCTAGGTTTGCTTTTGGCTTTTACCCACGCTGCAATTGTAAAGTTCTGTAGGTTTAGAGTATCACTATGAGATATTTCAACATAATCATCCACTCCATCGAACTGTAAAGCTTTTCCTATCTTCCCATCTACCCACCTAGCCCCAAAGATACTTCCATCATTTAGGACTTCCCCCATAAAAAATTCCATCATTTCCATTCCCACTCCAGTCCCTGGTTATATTTCCATATCCCTCTTCAAGAGGGAGGAATAAAACCAATCCTTTCTTTTCGTTTATCCCATAAATATCTAATATTTCCACCTCCGGAATTACCCCTTTTAAGCCTCTTTCTATACTCTTTTTTCCCGTCGCTGCAGCCTTTCTTATAATAGAAGAAAAGGTATAGAAAGTTGTAACTGAGACCGAAATGATTATTATTACGATTAGAATTGAAGAAATAACTGGAGATATTGCTCTCATAACAATTACTTTTCAAAATTTCTCATATACCTTTTGGCCATTACTAGCAATTAATCTCTTTTTTCTCAATTTTTATCCCTGTAAATGGCTTCCTTAAATTTTATTTTACAAAAACTTATGCAATTGATTGTTTCTACCTTAATATGTTCGTTCTTCTCCTAAAGTTCCAGATTTTATGCTTCTTAACAAATTAAGAAAATGTAAAGGCTTATTTATATTGAGACAAGTGTATCAAAAGTGTTGATACAGATATACCAACATTTACTAAGACCTTTTCAACTGTTATATAAAGCTTGAAAACATAAAAAGATACAAAGCAGAAAAAAGAAATACCCTGGAAAAATAGGGAAAGATAAATTTAGAAAGATTGGAAGGACTGTTTCTTAGTAAGTTCAAGCGTTTTAGATAAGTTCTTAAATATTCTGAAAGAATGTGATGCAAAGCATTCGCTTCTCAGAATATTTATGGAATAAAGCTACCTAAAAACTGAAACGGGTAATTACCTTTTGATTTTTCTCAGAAAATAAGTTCAAGAGAAACTCAGGTATGCTATCTTTATCTAGTAACATAGCCTTTGATGAATGCTTCCTCTTTGCTTTTTTCTTTATTTCTATCCTTAAGTCTCCGGCTATGCAATCTATTTCATAGTTGTTTTTATAATAATATATCTCTCCAAACTTTCTAAGCAAATGTTCCTGAACTACCCATTCCAGTAAGATTTCCTCTCTGGCTTCTAACCCGGTCAAGCTAAATATAGATCTTGCTATAAAGGGATCTCTTAGCATTACTTTCTTCTCTTTTCTAAAAATAACGTGAGGTCCTTCTTTTAAATATATTATTTTCAAAATAAACAAATCTTCCATTAGGCCTAAATATTCTCTAACAGTTACATGGCTAATTCTTAATTCTGAAGCTATTGAATGATAAGATAGTGCGGATGGAGCCTTTCTTGCTACTTCATATAGTATTTCTCTGGCTAATTTAAAATCCTTTCCAATTTTTGTTATTTCCCTATCTACGCTAAGGAAAAAATCGATTGAGAATTGTTTGTCCCTATTAATGCTCCTTGGAAAACCTCCAACATTTAAATATTCAGAAAATGCTTTTCTAAGCTCATAACCATACTTTTTATATCCTTTTACTTCAAGGAAATCTGGAAAAGATAATGGAAGGACATTTATTTTCCTTCCTTTTCCTCTACGCCCAGGAAAGGCTTCGTAAAATTTAAATAGCTTTACAGAAGAGGATCCAGAAACTATAATTACATGAGTATTAAATCTTCCAAGATCAATATACCCCTTAACTATTTTCCACCAATATTCTAAAGATGTTACCTCATCTAGTATTAATATCCCACTATCAACCTTATCAAGATAATAATCAACCGCTTCCTTTAGCTCCTTTAGAGTTGGAAATAGATCACAATTTATATAGAAAATATTCTTTGGATCATACCCACTTTCTATCAATTTTTTTATTAGGAGCTTCAATCCTGTTGTTTTTCCAACTTGCCTTGGTCCTATTACAAAATTAAGGGAAAAAGGTTCTAAGGAGATATTATTAATCCAATTAGGTATCCATCTAATCTCATTTTTCTCCCAGCTTTTTATATCATTATCTTCCCTTTCCCATTTGTCACTATACCACCACGGATTCATCTCTTCTAACATATTGACAATGTATTGTCAATATATTTAAAAACCTTTGACACTACAATATCAAAGATTTATTAAGGCCTAAGCACCTGGGATACTGGAACGGGACATTTTCGAAATGGCTATTGAAAATTTTCATCAAAAAATTCAAGCCACTCCAGTCATATTAATTGCCTAAAAAGTAATCAACTATTCTTTGCTTTCATATTCCTCTCTAAGTATCTCAAAAACCAGACTATCTTGGTAGCCTGCTCCAGGAACCCATTCATGTTTCCGCATCCTCCCAACCAACTTAAATCCATTTTTCTCAAGTACTCTAATGGATGCCTTATTTCCCTCAATTACCCCGGCCCAGACCTTGTTAAGGTTGAGATATTCAAATGCGTATTTTAACATTAATCTAACAGCCTCAGTTGCATATCCTTTACCCCAATATTCTTTCCCTATCCAACACTCTATTTCAGCGCTCCTGGAGACCCATCTTATCCCGTAAAGCCCTATTAAACCAACCAGTTCATTCGATTCTTTTTCAATTATGGCCAATATTATTTCCTCCTTCCTATTTTTGTTTTCAATAATCTCTTCATAAAATTTCTCCTCATCTTCATAAAATACTGGGAAATTTGATCTTGGCTCTCCTAAATGTCTTCTTAACTCCCATTTCCCATAATATTCATAAATCTTCTTTATATCCTTGCGTTCTGGAGTGGCTAAACAAACTTTTTCTCCTTCTAAAACTATATGTCTCATAATTATGATAGTAATAGAAAGTGATTTACCAAAAAGACTTAGAGAATATCTCTAGGATCTAATAACTATTATGAAGAAGATTTTTAAACCACATGAAGGAAAGCTAGTAGAAGTAACCGAACCTCTTCCTACCTCTATACTTTTCTATTTTAAGCCTAATGAAAAAGAGGTAGAGGAAATTTCTAGAGAATATAAAATATCAAAGGATGAAATAGTTTCCCTCCAGGATCCTTACGAACTGCCTAGCTTTGAAAAGGAAAAGGGATATTCCTTTTGCGTGTTTATAGTACCTGTTAAAACTAATAGAGAAGTAGAAACAAGACCTTTGGGGATATTATTAAAGGATAGGCAAGTTGTTCTCATTAGCTATTTTAAAGAAATAGGGAAGGATTACTTGCCCTCCAATATAGATTTCTTCCTGCCCAATTTTCTGGAGCGGGTAGCAAAGGAATATTCAAAGCTTATAGAAGAATTAGGAAGGAAAATGTATGAGATTCAAGAATCTATAAGAACAACCACTACAAATGAAAGACTATTTGATCTATTTCTAATTAATAAGGCATTAACCTATATCCTGACTTCCATAAAATCAAATTTAGGGATAATTAGGAAAATAGAAGAGAGCGCTCCAGAACTGCTTAATGGGAAAATAACGGATATAATCGAGGAATTTGAACAAGCAATTTCTCTAGCTGAGGTTAGGTTAAATGTCCTGTCTGGGATGATTGGAACATCCGCATCAATTATTTCAAATAACATTAGCCAAATAATGAGGGTTCTTACTGCAGTTACTATAGTATTGACAATTCCAACCCTTGTTAGCACAATCTATGGAATGAATGTTCTACTCCCGCTCCAGCTCAACCCCTCTGCCTTTTATATTCTCCTAGGAATTTCATTTTTACTTTCTGGCTTGGTTTATCTTTTCTTCAGACTAAAAGGTATTTTATGATTATAATGGTCTTTGGATTAGCAGGATCTGGAAAGTCCACTTTAATCTCAAAAATGAAAGGAAAGAAAATAAATCTAGACCCTGGAGCGCGAGTTTTGCCTTATATTCCAGATATTAATGTTAGGGACAAAGTAAGGATAGAGCATATAATGGAAGGATATGGATTGGGGCCAAACTCAGCATTTATTCAGGCTTTCTCTGAGATTTCAGAAAACTTTGAAATAAATGATGAACCTGATTATGTTTGGGTAGATATGCCAGGTCAATTTGAGGTTTATTATCTCTATGACTTTGAATTCATAAAAGGAAGAAAAGTTGGGCTTTATTTAATGGATTCAAAGAGAGATTTAGAGTGGAAAAACTTTTTAATGGATCACTTGCTTTTTATGGTTCTCTTTTTCAAATTTGATTTTCCTTTGCTTAGAGTTTTTAGTAAGGCAGATCTGCTAACAGAAGATGAACTTGATTTGCTAACCGGTTGGTGTTTAGGAGAGGATATACCGAAAGAAGAAGGTATGCTTGGAAATATACTTGAAGATTTAAGAAAATTACTTCAAGATTTCTATATTTACCAAAGGCCTATTTTTATTAGCGCCTATGATAAGGAGTCTTTAGAGGAATTGTTAAAATTCATAGAAGAAAGTCTTTGCACTTGCGGTGATATGACTTAGCTAATGTTATTATCATTTCTAATGAAACTCTTCATTAATTTGACAAGAAATAATGAACTACATGAAAATATCAATTAAGCCTTAACAGAAAAGGGCTGTATTCTCAAATGCAAAGAGCTGTTTATAAACTTCTTTATACAAAGATTGATAAACAGTATGAAAAAGACCCTTACCATTGAATTAGAAAAAGCATCAGAGGAACTAATAAAAAATATCTGTAATAGACTAGCAAGGGATATATACTATATATTATTGTTTATGAAGTACATTAAGGAGATAGAGGAATCAAAAGGAGAATTAATAGAGATAGATGAATTTTGTAAATACATTGAAAAGAGTTTACTTAGAAAGTAGCTCCAAAAGATCTTTATATAATAGACTTGAGATTTTCTCAATAACTTTCTCTTGCTTTTTCTTGTGTACCCAATCTACTATGTAAAGTATTTTCCTTTTTGTGTCAAGCACGGCATACAGTCTGTAAGGTGGTCTATGCACTTTCTCCTCTAACAGAATATAGTTGCCAGCCTTAAGAAGCCTCTTCATCCCCCTAACCCCTACCTCTTTTATCTTCTTGATTTTTTTCAACAATATTGCTAACTGTTTTCTGTCTTTTATCTTTGATATTCTTTCCTGAAAGTGTTTAGTAATCAGAACTCTCAAGTCTTATCCCTCCTCCCTAAATATTTTTCTCAGCTTGTGCTTGTGAGCTATCTCCTGTTCCATGGCACACGGCTTAAAGCCTAATTTCCCTTATATCTTTTCCTACCATTTTTGAATAAAATGAATTGAATTGTTCTGGAGTGGCCAGATGAAATTCAAATGGTTTTGCAAAATATTTTTCTCCAAGTTCCAAATATACCTTTCTCCTTAATTCCTTGTCCTTGAATTTATCCGAAACAATTAGGACATCTATATCGCTTAAGCCTATGGAATAATCTCCTCTAACTATGCTTCCAAACAGAAAAATTCTAAATTCCTTTATCCCATTCTTTTTTAAAATCTTTTTAACTCCTCTTAAATATTTCAAAGGATTTTCAAAGTATTTCTTATTTTCTTCATATCTTGCTCTTAAGATTTCCATAACAATCCAATCAATTTTTGATATAATTCCTTAGCTTTCTCAACGCTTTCTTTATCAAAAGTTTCTGGGAGGTATCTGCTTGAAATATATGCGCGTTCCAGTTCTGCAATTGTTCTTTTATACTGACTAACTACTTCTTTTATATCTCTCTTCTTCATGACTTTTGATAGATCATGCAGAAGTTTTGAGAGTTTATGAGTTTTCTCGAAAAATCCTGTAAGATCAAGGAGTTTTGCCTTAACTATGAGCTGAATTGCCTGTTCTAAACAGAACATTGCCATTTCATATTGTTTATCCTTTTCGCTTTTCTTAGCTAGCTCAAAGAAATATTTCCCCCGCTCCAGAAGAAGCTTTATTTCTTCTCTCATGGTTTCACGCGCTCCGGATCCCTTGGAAACATCACTACCTCCCTAATGTTTGTAGTTCCAACTAATTGCATCATAAATCTATCCAATCCAAAACCAAATCCTCCATGGGGTGGCATTCCATATTTAAAGGCCTCTAAATACCAGTCAATTTTTTCAATACTAACCCCTTTCTCCTTCGCCTGCTCCAGAAGTTTTTCATATCTATGCTCTCTTTGGGATCCAGTAATTATTTCAAGCCCAAGGAATAGTAAGTCAAATCCTTTTGTTACTGAAGGATCAGACTCTTTTCTCATATGATAAAATGGCTTATGCTTCCATCCATATTCTTCAACAAAGACAAATGGGATTCCTTTCAACCAGAAGTAGTTCCCAAGCAATTTTTCTTCTTCCCAACTTATATCTAGTTCTTCCTCAGCCTCCTTCCCATACTCTTTTTTTATTAACTTATGAGCATCCCTTACTGTAATTCTTTCGAAAACTGGAGCGGGCAGTTTGATATCTAGCTCCTTTATAGTCTCATTATTCTCTAGATTTTCTATCGTATATTTTAACCAATCCTCAATTATCTTCTCTATGTCCCTATGATCTTTGATAAAAGCTATTTCTGCATCAATTCCATAGAATTCGCATAAATGTCTTGTGGTAAAATGGGGTTCCGCCCTCCAGACTGGAGCGGTTATGAAAACTTTTTCAAATCCACAGGCTATTGCATACTGTTTAAATAACTGGGGGCTTTGAGTTAGGTAAGCTTCCTTATCAAAATAAACAATTGGAAATACTTCCGCCCCTCCTTCTGGAGCTTCAAGCGTTATTGATGAGGGATTTATTTCAATAAAATCATTCTCATAAAACCAATCTCTCATTGTCCTCAGGACTTCTGATCTTAATTTAAAAATAAGGAAATTTCTTCTATTTCTTAAATCAAGAAACCTATAATCTAGTCTCTTTGCTAGGGAAGTATTTGGATTGTAAATATCAATAGGTAAGGGCTGACTTTCTGCTATTACTTCAAACTCATTCACTAAAACTTCATGATGTCCAGTTTTCATTGCAGGATTTGGAGCCTTTCTCCTTACGACCTTTCCTTTAACTCTAATTAATGATTCATCCCTGATTTTCTTTATCCTTTCTGCAAGCTTATCTTTAAAAACTAGTTGACAGGCTCCAGAACTATCTCTCAAAACTAGAAAAACAATTTTTCCTAGAATTCTTTTACTTCTTATCCATCCTATTAGCTCTACCTCACTACCTTCATGAAAGGGGATTTCTGAACAGTAAATCCTGGGCCCGATTTTTCTCACCTAATAATCATTTCAAACTCCCTATATATTTAAATATTTCCCTACCATCAATCCTTTTTCCATACTTTCTTATCAGTTCCCCTATTATCTTGTTTATCTGATCCTTTCCGTATTTCTTAATTAGCTCCTCAATTTCTCCTTTAATTTTTTCTAAAGGTATTTTTCCAAGTTCTTTTATTACTTCGTCTTCACTCTTTCCATTAATTAACATCCAATAAGCCTTGTAAAAATTGTCTTTAGATATTTTTCCAGCGGAGAAAAGGGAAAATGTTTTTATAAATATTTTCTCATCAAATTCAAATTTTCCAAAATCTTTCTTTACAAGGGTATCTATAGATAAAAGCAATTGGGCAATTAGGTTTGGATCCTCTCCAGAAATGCTTACCAACTCTTCAAAAACTCCCTCCCTATCTTTGCTAATTAGTGCTTTTATTATTTCTTCCCTAACTCCATATTCACTCGCCATTCTTTTTATTTTTTCAAATATTGGTTCTGGAATGCTTACTTTTGCTATTTCAATTAATTCAGCTGGATCTATTGGAGGTAAATCGGTTTCAGGATACATCCTTGCCGCTCCAGGCAATGGTCTTAAAAAAGTTGTTGTTCCATCTGGGTTTGCTTTTCTTACTTCTTTTGGTACTCCCTCCAGGCATTGACATAGCCTTTCTTTTAGAATTAGAAAGCATCTTTTAACTCTTTCTTCTGGACCGGCAATTAAAATAAATCCATCCTGATCAGAACAAAATAATTTCTCTTTTATTTCCTTAACTTTTTCTGGAGCGAAATATTTTTCAGCCTCATCTGAATGAATTAATCCTTTTAATCCAAAAGCTACTACGATATCTGCTAATTCTCTCCCAAATCTTTTTCCAGGCTGTATTTCAAAATTGAATAAACCTCTAAACTTAGGAACTTTTATTGCAAGTATTTTCCCTTCTTTTAAAAGTCTCTTTGAGAATTTATCCTCCCATTTCTGGAGCAGCGAAGTAATATCTTTTATTTCTTCCTTTCTTATCTCCTCCTTAGTTAATCCTCTCTGGAGCAGCCCATTTTTTAGCTTTAATAAAGAAAGCTGCCGTATTACCTCATATTCTACTATTTTTGGAATTAGTCCTAGATCTTGTACCCCCTTTATTTCAACTCTTGCTCCTCCCTCAATTGAAACATTAACATCCTGCCTTATGGTCCCAATTCCCCGCTTAACTCTAAAGCTTCTAAGGAACAGCCCAATATACTCAGCAACTTTTCTAGCCTCCTCCGGATCTTGGATTACCGGGTCTGTCCTTATCTCAACTAAAGGAATTCCTAATCTGTCTAGGGCAAAATATACTCTCTCCCCTTCCTCCTTAATTTTCCTTCCAGAATCTTCCTCAAGACAAATAGTCCCTATAGGAATTTTCTTTCCATTTACCTCAATCCAACCATTCATTCCAATTAATATTGTTCTTTGGAAACCAGAAGGAACAGATCCATCAACTATCGTCTTCCTCATTACACATAATATTTCAGGGATCTCACAATGCATGGCCAAAGCAATTCTTAAAGCTTCCAATAGAGCGTCCTTATCAGCCTCGTGTGGAGGCTCTTCATCAATATCTACCAAGCAATCAACCTCATCCCAGCAATAATAAATAACTTCTCTAGCCCTTGTCTCCTCAAATAAGGCTGCAATATCAATTTCTCTTAGCTCTCCAGGTACAGCCCTAAATAGCCTTTTTATTACCAGATCTGGCTTCCTATCCTTAACTATTCTGGATGGGCACCTACAAAATAGTTTCCCGGTATCTAATTGTTGATGTATTTCGAATCCTACCTTAAGGCCAAGCTTTTGATAATCCATGTCAATTATTTAGCCTTACAATTTTATTCCATTCATAGGAATTGAGGAATAGTTTTGTTCAAACTAATTCATTTCAAGTATAGGGTGCTGATATTTTTTCCTTAGCTGAAGGATAAATTTTTTCCAAGGATTCATAAAAAACTACAAAAATAGCTTCGACAGCATCTTCACCAAGAACAGAGACGTGTCTTGCGAAAGAGAATAGCAAATCTATCCAGTCTCCAAGAGACCTAGGTAGATAACTATTGTATGGAATATCTTTTCTTAGAATCCTAGGACCCAGAAATTTGGCTGGCTCGGCTTCTTCATGGGCTTCTAAGTAATCTTGCAGTTTTATGAAACCAAGCTTAGACAATATATATCTTTCACTTTCAGATCCCTTTTTTACGAAACAAAGCGGAAGATAACCAGGCCTTCTTCCAGGTGCTGCCCCAACAAAGATCGCAGGTATTACCTCAACCCCCTCCTCAGACAATATATTCAATATTTCCTCTAGTCTATTTCCTATCGGTTTCCATCCTTCATCTTTTCCCCATCCTTTCTCACAGAGCTTATAAAGAGAGAAAGGATGAAGGATGAGGAATAAATTTTCTACCAGATCCGTACTTCCAATAGAAAAACCCCTCTCATTAAGAAGTACATAGGAAGGAATGGCAGAGCATATGTGAAGCACACTCAATCCTAAGCTATTAACCAACGCTTCCATTTCGGGAGGATTTGGGGTCTTTCCATTTATCATTTTGTAAAAGATACCCACCAAATTGATGGAAAATTCTATAAAAATTTCTTTGTCAATTTTAAGTTCACTTCTTCTTTGAGAATATACCTTCTCAGCAATTTCTCTTACCTTAGCTATTTGGGAAGGCTCCAAATACATATATCACTCTTATGGGGTGACAAATATATAAATGAACGAAGTTAGTTTGGGATAAAATATAGCCCCGTAGTCTAGCGGCCTAGGATGCCGGGCTCTGGACCCGGAGACCGGGGTTCGAATCCCCGCGGGGCTATATTTCTAAAGAGTTTCTTAGGAAAGCATGGTGAAGGTTTTTGCAAGGATATTTATTTTTGATAAAAAGGCAATAGAGGAAAATAAAAGAGACATGAAGAGGTGGTTTAAGGTTATAGAAGAGGATGTAAAATTTGAAATAAAAGAAAACATTCTTGAGGAGGTATACAGTGAACTTCCTAAAGAAGTTAGGAAAATAATAGAGCAAGAAAAGATAAAAATCTATATTTGCCCACCAATAAGGGAAATTTGCAGGAATTGGGTCTGTGGGAGATGTAAAGGCAAGAAGGTTTTTCTAGAAATAGGAGTTTGGACTAAAGAAAGAATTCTTTGGAAGTTGTTACATGAAGTTTGCCATGTTTTGCAAGGAAAAGCTGATAAGGATAGATTATCAAGAGAGATTGTTGCTGGCCATTTTGCTGACCTATTTAGCCTAAGAGTTGTTCGGAAGGTTGAGGAAGAATATAAAGTAAAGATTGGAAGGAATGAAAAAGAAAAGATACTGCATTGCTTGCTTAATCTTAGCTTAAATAATGTAAGGGAAATCACAGAAAAAATAAGTAAAATACTTGGAAAGAAAGATATAATTATGATGAGTCCTGCAGCATCTGAGAAATGATGAAGCTTAACGGTGCTGAGAATATTCAATACATGCTTTTGCAAATGCTACAAAAATTGGATGAGGGTTTTCCGGCCTTGATTTAAACTCAGGATGGAATTGAACCCCCAAGAAGAAGGGATGGTTCCCTAACTCTATTGCCTCAACTCTTTTTCCATCTTCGCTCCAAGCAGAAAAAACTAGACCATTTTCTCTTAGGATGTCAAAATATTTTGGATTTACTTCCCATCTATGCCTGTGTCTTTCATAAACAAGCTCTTTTTGGTATATTTTATGTAAAAGTGTATTAGGAACTATTCTTACCGGCATCGACCCTAATCTCATTGTTCCTCCTAGTTTGTCAATATCCCTTTGCTCGGGCATAAGATCAACTACTGGATGAGGAGTCTCTGGATCAATTTCTGTGGTATTTGCCCGCTCCATACCGCAAACGTTCCTTGCATATTCTATAGCCATTAATTGAAGACCCCAGCACAAGCCGAGGACGGGTATTTTATTCTTCCTGCAGTACTCGATAAATCTCATCTTTCCTTCCGCAGCCCTTTTTCCAAATCCCCCTGGAATTATGCAACCATCATAGGGAAATTCCTTTATTTCTTTGTTCTCATAATCTGTGGCTTCTATCAGCGTAATGTCTGGCTTATATCCAAGTTTTAATGTGGTATGTTTTAGAGCCTCAATGATACTAAGATAAGCATCTGGAACACGAGTATACTTCCCAATTATCGCAATTTTTACGCTCCTTTTACAATTGCTCCATAGCTTACAGAAAGATATAAAATTATCAAGTTTCCCATCTTTTCTTTTTTCTAAATCAAGTATCTGAAGAATGGGCTCCAATATTCCTTGTCTACTTAGAACAATTGGAACTTTATAGTAAATGTCATATGTAGGGACCTGAAAAACATTCTTTATTCCGCACCTAACCCTTATTTTCTCTATAATATATGGAGGAAGAATGATATCAGACCTTACAACCAATATATCAGGATTTAGACCCAAACTTCTAATTTGGGAAACACTTCTCTGGAGAGGCCTAGTCTTTGGTTCTTTAAGGAACGGAGGAACAAAAACGTACCCCACATGAATTATGCAAACTCTATAATCTTCACTATTCTTCATCCTTCTTGCTGCTTCAATCATATACCAATTTTCCCAATCTCCAACACTTCCTCCTACTTCTACAAGAAATATTTCAAAATTTTTTGAGACTTCCTGTAAATGATCAATCACCCATCTTACGACATGAGGAATAAACTGCACTGTTTTTCCAAGATACTCCCCCTTTCTTTCCCTTTCAAGTATGCTCAGTAAAACCTTTCCTCCAGTCAAATAAGAAATTTTACCAGAGAGATTTTCATTTAACATTCTTTCATAGTGTCCTAGGTCCTCATCACACTCGGTCCCATCATCAAGGACATAAACCTCCCCATGTTCATAAGGATTAAGAGTCCCGGCATCTACATTCAAATATCCGTCAAACTTCATTACTCCGATCTTAAAACCTGCTTCCTTTAAGATTCTTGCTATGCTTGCTGTTACGGTCCCCTTTCCTACTCCAGAAATTACCCCTCCAGTTACAAATATAAACCTCTGGAGAGGGGGCATAAGAGTAATCTCTCTAGACCTTATCTTTCCTTATATTTAAAGGATAATTATTTAAAGGGTAGGGAGAAGTATATGCCTAAGGACTTGAAGGAAAAAATAGAGGAGTTAAAAGGAAAAAAGGAAGTAAGTGAAGAGGAATTGGAAGAACTTGTTGATGAAGTAATGGACGCATACGATAATGAAGTCATTACAAAAGACGAGGCAATAGATCTCCTGAATGAATTAGCTAATTTAGGTTCTGAGTACGCTAGCGAGCTTTTAGAAGATTTAATGGCAGAAGAGGAAGAAGAAGCTTTTGAAGAAGAAGAGGAAGAAGAATAAAAAACTACTCTATCTCCAGTTTTCTTCCTTCTTCCTCTCTAATTTTCTTTTTTGCTCTTATTTCAAGAATCCCATTTTCATACTTCGCCCTTGCTGTAGCCGGATCTATTTCTACAGGCAATGGAATTACCCTCCTAAATGACTTTGCAATTCTTTCTTTTCTATAAAAATCTTCTTCTTTTATTTCCATTTCTTCCTTACATCTTGCTTTTATATCTATCCTGTTTGAGTAAATTCTTAGATCAATGTCCTCCTTTTTTACTCCGGGCAATTCTGCTCTAACTACGAGTTCATCTCCAATTTCCCCCACATCGACCCTTGGTACCCTTATCCTTCTTATTGTCTCGATGCCAACTGTAGGTATTTCCCTCAGAAACGCTTTGGTCATTCTTTCAATTCCTCTTAACATCTTTTCCATTCTTCTCCTAAACAATCGCAAAAATTCGTCTATATCCCAAAATTCCTCTTCTAAATCCCAATCCCACTCCATACTATACTATTTTTTAACCCTTATTTTTATTTTTCCGACAAATTTTCTTTTGCCTATAATCAGAGTCGGTTTTGGAAGAACAATCTTTCCTTTTAATACCTCAAAACTGAAGGTTATTGTATATCCTAAATAGAGCTCTTCTCCAGCTTCCATTTTTCCTATGTCCCAAATTAAGAAAGAATTTTGTCTTTTTGGTTCCAGTACTTCATATTTTTCTATTTTTGCAAAAGAAGGGATTTCATCTATAAGCCTTATGTCATCAAGATCCTTCAAAGCTTTGAGCTTTATGTTCACATGTACATAAGTTTTTCCTTCTTTTGAATAATAGAAATACTCCTTAAAGACTTTGATAACCGGCGGATAGAAGGCATATAATACTAAGCCCACAACTAGAAGAGTTAGGATAGTATTTCCTATATCCAACACCACAAACGAATATTTTTTTCTGGAAAACGCCTGGACCTCAACAGGTATCTGGGCATATTCACCAACATTTTTTCCACCTTTTATTACAAACCCTTTCTTCTTTATTTCTAAAGAATCTACAAACGGAACATTTCCTCTGTTGTCTATTTCTATAATATAGTATCTAAAAAAGAAATAATCTTTTTTGATAACTTTTTTAACAACTTCTTTGTATTCCTTTACCTCTATTGCGTAAGAGGAATAGAAGGGGAAAGGATAGTTTTCAAACTCCACTTTCATTAAAATTGGGTAGTCACCGGCAATCAAATTTTCCAGTTTTAGGCTTTCTTTTCCAAAGAGTACCATTGTTCCCATTTGGATACTGAATTTTTTTATCCTGTAATTACAAATTGGTTTTAATACAACCACATTTTTGTCTTGAACATATCTTAACTCACATTTGGGAACTACGACTCTTTTTGGTTTGCCGATGATAGGGAGAAGGAACATCTTTTCATGAGAATTGTAACGGACATATAAAGGAGTACGATAGCTATGCCCTACTTTACATGTAACTTCTACCTTCTTTTCTAGAGTTGCAAAAGGCGAAACAGTAAAAGAAGTGGGAGAAATATCTGGACCGTAAATATTAATATTGTAAGTTTTGTTCTCATTGTTCGTAATCAGCACCTGAAATATTGCTTTATCTCCAACTTCCACAACGTTTTTGATTGGATAAAATGTTATGGTCAGGGAAAACGCCAAAGGGAATATGAAAGCTAGGATTTTTCTCATATTTAAGACTCAGGCTTAGATATTAAAACTTGCTTTTCTTCCACAAAGGAGGATATCTACCTCTTTCCATAATGACCCTCTCTATTTTGGCCACAATTCCTCTTTTTTTCTCGAGTATCTCTTGAGAATTCATAAGCGCTCTACCAAATCCAATTAATTCATTTTTCAGTGTCATTATAGCAACAAAATCATCGGGTTGTATATCTGAACTCAATTTAGCCACTCCAGGCGCTTTAAGAGACGCACCATGGCAGATTGCATCAACACAAGAGTCCAGTACCCATATCTTTTTAAGATGCTCCACTCCAGCCTCAATAGGTAATAATATTTTTCTTAAATATTTCTCATTTCCTGTTTCTTTCCACACCATGAAAGCATCGGCGATATCTTGTAATATTACAGAATCCTCCTCGGAAAAAGGTCCTGATCTTATCCTTCTTAATTCCTGCATATGGGCTCTTGTCCCCATCTCCTTCCCCATGTCCCAAATCAATTTTCTAATATATACCCCTGCCTCACATTCTATCTCCAAAAGAACATCTCTCCCATCCACCTCCAATACTTTTATTTTGTATACCCATTTTCTCCTTGGCCTCCTTTTTACAGCTGACTTAAGTGGTGGAACCTGAATTATCGGGCCCTCAAATTTCTTGATTGTTTTAAAGAGTTTTTCTTCTTTAAAGTCTGAATGAACATGCATTAAAGCAACATAAGTCTTTCTTCCATAAAGAAAAGCTTGTAAGACCTTTGTCCCTTTATTTACTCCTACAGGCAATACTCCTGTAACTTTGGGATCTAAGGTTCCACCATGTCCTACTTTGTTAACCCCCAGAATTTTCTTTATCCAATAACAAACTTGGTGAGAGGTAGGTCCTCTTGGTTTATCTAAATTTATTAAGGAGCATTCTAGCAACTCAGAGATAGATCTCTCATATGGGTCTTTTCCCCATTCTGGATTTGTTTCGGCTTCTTTTTTTACCAATATTTCTGACATAAAGAGATATGAGAATCGGAGTAACTAAAAAACTAGAGACTATATACCATTTAGAACTCCTCAGATCTGTTCTTTGGGCGAGTTTTGTAATTTTCTTTCCTGTTATACTTTTTCAAAAATGCGGGTTAGGCTGTTCTCTATTATTCTTAATGCTTTCCTACTCTATTTTTCCAATCTTTTCTCCTTTCTTAGCTTGGTATATTTCCAGAAGGAAGGTTTTGTTCTCTTACTTCCTTTATTTTCTATTAATGTTTATCGCAGTAATAGCCTCTCCTTTGGTTAAGAAGAATACACTAATGGTTTTATTTTTTATACCCTTCCTAACAGGAATTTCTCTTTCTCTATACTATCTTCCCTTTCATACTTCCTTGGCAAAATATGGGAAAGAGAAAATTACTAAGAACGTCTCTTTCCTTCTTTTGATTTCTACATGTATAAATACTTTTTTCCCTGTTTTAACGGCAATCTTTATCAAAGTTTATGGAATAATGGGTTTTTATATCTTTCTTACATCTTTTATTTTCTTTTTTGCGCTTTTCCTTAGTACAAAATACAAAAGTTACCTTTCAGAAAAAATTATTTTTGAAATAAAGATGCCAAAGAAGCGTCACTCTCTTTTTATTTTAGAGGGAGCGGTATGGTCAATTCCTAGGATTCTCCCAATATTTGTTTATCAACTAACCGGGAGTGTGATGAAAACAGGTATTATCTTCTCCGCAGCCTCTCTCCTTAGTTCAGTTATTTCATACCTAATACTCCCCTTTCTTAAATTAGAAAAAAACAGAATAATACGAACGATCTCCTTTTCTCTATCCTATCCAGAGTCTTTTCTAATGATATCAAATTCACCTTTCATTTGTAATTTAAATTATCTTATTTCAAGATGTGTACGGTGTTTTTTCTGGCCAATATACTTTGGAAGCATCTGTCTCAGATCTAAAGAAGATAAAACTCTTTCTAATACTTTTTTCTGGAGAGAGTTGTTTGGAAGATTCGGAGAGTTATTTATCTATATAGTAGGTCTAATTACCTTGAGTTTCAGATGGATGTTTACAATAGCCATCCTTGCCAATTTCTTAGGAAGCATTGTTATGTATAATACCTTTGCTAAAGAAAGTATGATGAAAGATTGATCTGAAGTGTGATGAAGATCTTAAGTGCTGACTATCTCCCAAATTCTCTTAAAACTTTTCTCCCTTTTGTTATTTTTAGAATTTTCTCTCGAATAGTTTCAGAGGATTCATCCTCCTTTACGTTTATTTTGTAAGGAAGAGGTTCTAAATGTTTTCTATTACATCTTCTCCTTTTTACAAAACCATCTATTAACACAAATTTATCATCTATTTCCTTGACTACAACACAAACCCTACCAGCTTCCCTACCTGCTATTTTAATACATAGCCTTCCTGGTTCTATCATATCTATCCCTTATTTATATAAATAAGAGGAAAAGTCTGGATCTTTAAAAGGGTTAAATCTTTCAGGAAAGGACAGGTAGGCTGAAGGACAAATAAAATAAAGGCTAAGATTCTCTCTCACCTTTACTGGACCTAAGAATGTGAACGAAACATCTATCCCCATTTGCAAAAATATCCTCTCTATTCTAGAAAGAGCTGCCTGAATCAGCAGAGATGTGGGATTAAAAGGAGAAAGAGATAGATCTAGATAATCTCTGGATAAAATGTAGTCAACTATAAGTAAAGGGATGTTCGTTATGCCCTCACTAAAAGAAGATATTTCTTTTATTTCATCTTGCATTTTCCTGAAGATCCTTAGAGAATAAAAGAGATCTTTACTCCTAAGAAGGGCCTTAGAGAAAATTGCCCCCAATAGGAAAGAAACAGATTCTAAAACAGCGTCTAAAGTATTTTCTTCCTCCCCCTTGCTCTCTCCAGATAAAATAATTTTTCCTTCTTTGGCTAAGTAGAGAAGGGAAGTGAAATTAAGAAGAGTAGCACCAATTCCTAAGTAACTATTACCTTGAGGAACTAGAAGAATTGTTATCCCCTTGTTCTTTTTGCCTTTATCGCTAAAAATATAATTGGGAGAGATTGCCGCTCCAGTAAAGAGAGATGTTATTTCTCTTGGAATATCTTTTTTAGGGTTTAATATGGAAAGGAGATGATTGTATTTTTCTGTCCTAGCAAAATATTCTTCTTCAGATACAATTTCTACTCTAACAGAAGAGTTAAAGCGAATGCTTCTTATTATTTCTCCTAAACATGGAGCTATGTTCCTTACAAATTCCTCCGATACTTCCTCACTATAGATGATGAAGTTATTCATAGAAGAACCAATATCTCACAATCTCTTCAGCTATTTTTACCATTTTTTTCTTTCCTACTCTAGAAGTATTGAAATAAAAATCGATCTGGAGCGAGGGAATATCAAAAATATCTATGTGATAAAGGTAAATATACCTTTCCCTGGTTATGTTGTTTTTTCTTTGAACAAAATCATACGCGTCTTTTAAAGGAATTCTTTCCCTTTTTGCAATTCTTTCTGCCGCCTGCTCCAGATTACAATGAACATAGATAATCAAATCAATCTTTTCAAGCAAAAAAGGTAAAATCCAAGAGTCTATTACCAATCTCTCTTTTTCTTTGCAGATTTTTATAAGTTCTTTATCAATTTCCCTCTCTATCCTGGGGTTCTCTTTAAGGAAATCTAGCCACTCAAAAAATTTCTCCTTATCATTAAATCCATATTCAAAGCTTTTCTTCTTAATAAAATCTCCACATCTAAGGAGCTCGAGATTGAATACTTTTGCCAAATGGGACGCTATGGTTGACTTGCCCGCTCCAGAAGTTCCAACAACGCCTATCTTCATAGCTAGATATACTGTTACTCCTAAAAAGTTTACTTAACTAAAAGCATTTCTGGAGCGCGATGGAAATCTTTATCATAGACAAAACTAAAGAGTGATTACCAATTTAAAGCCCTTTATATATCCCCCCACCCCTTAGTTTCCAGTGGAAAAGAATGGAATGTGTTGAGAAGCAAGGAACAGAAAATGTATATAAAATAAGGAAATAGTAATATATAGAACTATTTACTACTAATTATAAATGAATATTTAAAGACCTGCAATACTATACGCGAGTAGTGTTTCCATAGGAAATGAAGGGGTGCCTCATATTTTTAAAGGGTTTTTATATGATGTTACTATCTGTTAATTACTTTTTTAAATAAAAAAGCAAGAGCTCAGAGATAATCTCCCTAATTTGATTTCGTTTTCCACTGGAAATTTTATTACTTTCAAGAGACAAAATTGCAAGTGGAAATTTTAATATTTATAAGTAGTAAAATCCGCTCCAGAATCTGGATAAGTAATTTATAAAGGCAACAAGCAAGGATGAATTGAGATATTCTAAGACCGCCCAAGGCCTTTAAATGCCGGAAAACCTGGAGCGGCAAGAAAATTCCTATTTCAAATTATGAAATAAAAGGTTTTTTATAAGAAAGAATTAAATCCATTATAGCTATTAATATTGTGAAACTTACAGACTTCTTTAAGCAAGCAAAAGAAGGAAAAAGGATATTTAGAAACAAAGATGTTCTAACTGATAGATATTTTCCTGATAAAATAATGCATAGGGATGAACAAATAAAGGCAATTGCTGAAATACTCTCTCCAGCGCTAAGACTGGAGCGGCCAAGCAATCTTTTTATTTATGGGAAGCCTGGAACTGGGAAGACTCTTGTTATAAAGTATGTTACAAAAGAAATGGAAAAAGTGGCAAAAGAAGATAACGTACCTCTTGATATTATCTACGTAAACTGTAAAATGAAGAAAGTTGCAGATACTGAGTACAGATTACTCGCTCATTTAATAAGATGCTTTGGTAAAAGGGCTCCATTGCTTGGTATCCCTACCTACGAACTTTATAGGAATCTTTTTTCTATACTTGATGAGAAAGAGAGGCTTGCAATACTAATTTTTGATGAGATTGATGAGCTTGTAAAAAAGACTGGTGATAATATTCTTTATAACTTTACAAGGATCAATGAAAACCTGGAGCGGGCCAAGGTATCTATAGTTGGAATTTCAAATGACATTGTATTTGTGGAAAACCTAGATCCTAGAGTAAAGAGCTCTTTAGGAGAGGAGGAAGTAATATTTCCCCCTTATGATGCTAATCAATTAAGAGACATTCTTTGGCAAAGAGCAAAGCTAGCATTTGAGCCAGAGGCTATTTCGGATGCTGTAATATCAAAATGCGCCGCATATGCTGCAAGGGAGCATGGAGATGCCAGGAAAGCATTAGACCTACTTAGGGTTGCTGGGGAGATTGCAGAGAGAGAAGGAAGAAGCAAGGTTCTGGAGCAGGATGTCGATAAAGCATTGGAGAAACTGGAGCGGGATAGGATAATAGAAATTGTGAAAGTCCAGCCAATTCAGTCTAAGCTAATTTTATTGGCAATAATAAATGCGATAGAAAAGAAGGGAGAACCTATAGAAGTAGGGGATGTTTACGATGAATATGAGAGAATAACTGAAAAATTCAAGATTAGACCCATCTCTCAAAGAAGGGCATCGGATCTTATTTCTGAATGGGACATGTTTGGAGTAATAAATGCAAGAACTGTAAGCTTTGGTAAATATGGAAGAAAGAAAGAAATAAAATTGGCAATTCCAAATTCCATAAAAACAAAAATTATTGAAGTAATAGAGAACTCAATTTAATTCTTCCGCTCCAGAAAATGAATTACTAAAAAGTTCTGGAGTGGCGGTCTTTATAATTTTTTAGCGTATTTGAGAATTTCTTTATAAAAGCTCAATTTCTTTGCTTTCTCAAATTCTTCCTCTGTCAATACTATTGGTTCTATCGGTAATTTTGTAAGAGAAAGGACGTATGCGATTCTTTCAATAGCCCTCATCTTTAGATCCCAGATTATGAGAAGATCTATATCAGAACCTTCATGAAAATCTCCTCTTGCAAAAGATCCAAATAAGTATACTTCTTTTGCTCCCATTTTCTTCAATTTCTTCGCGAATTTTTTTATTTCATCAAATATTTCCTTACTTCTTTCAATATCGATTCTGACAATTTTATGCATAATTCAGCATCCTCTTTTGTAAAATATTTTGATGGGGGGAGATTTGAAATTATTCCATTAGGATATCTCGATGCTATGTACATTGCGTCTAAGAGATAAACTTCCCTTTCAAAAGATTTAAGAGAGGGGATAAACCTTTCACATTCCTCTATTAAATCTCTTATAGAATGAGTTAATATTGCCCTTTTTCCATGCTTTATCAATACAGCCTTAAGGGCTTTCTCAGAGGCTTGTTGAGCCTGAAAGCATGCCCAATTATATCTTTTCATTCTTAAGCTATCTTTTGCGGCTTCCAGATCATATTCCGCATCTTCAAACCATCTTCTCCACTCTTCCACAAGTCTTAAGTATTGGAAACCTTTTAAATTTTCTTTTCTGATTATTCTTCCCTTACTAGCTCTTACATAGAAGAAAAAGCCATATCATTTCTGAAGTAGCTAGTAGACCCTCTGGAGTGGCTTTTTGTATTTAAGACATTGTCTACTCTACTCTTAGAATTCTTTGGAAAGGTTCATATTTCGAATTATTTTTGTGGAAGGCCGCTCCAGAATTCGGATAAAGGCCGAGTAGGTGAAAATTTTTAACTTTAAGAACCATGGTTTAATTTTGAGCATGTTCAATAGGACCTCCGTTAAGTGATAAAAGTGAGTATAGCAATGTTAATAAAAACACTGGCAGAACCAGAAAGAAGATATTACTTACTCCAAGAAACGCTTGAAGCAATATTAGAAAATAAAAAAAATAATTAATATTCCTGAGTTATACAGAGAGTACCAAGAAAAATGTATTAGAAAAGGAATTATCCCTCTAGATTATAATGGTTTGTATTATATACTTAAAAAAATAGAGCCCTGTGAAGATACCTTCTATGTAAAGGAAATTTTTAGGAAAGCAAATTATCCAAGAATCCCACCAAACCTTGGAGGGATTTTAATAATAGCGACGGTTCTGGCGCGCTATGGAAGAATTTCAAAAGAAAATATTAGTAGTGTAGGAGTACTTACAATCTTAGAATACATAGGTCTGTTGATTGAAATGAATATAATCTCTCCTGAATTGGGAAAAAAGCTGTGCAAAAACATAAACTGCCGTTCCATTCGCCGTAGGAGAAAAAAACTATGCAAAGGTTATAAAGCAATACCAACCTTGCTTAGAAGGCATGGTATTTGGTTAATTGGTAGTCCTATACGTTTACAGGACAGTTATGGGACTATAGAAAAAATTGAAATAGATGAGAGAGAAGGAATAATTTGGGCTTTTTATTCACAAGATAGCTTGAGAGGCTGTAAAAGAATTTACTAAAACAGAAGCCCAGTTTTCTGGTATTGGTTTTTTTAAATGATGCTCCTACAGATACTATTACTTTACTTGCTTTACTGGGCCAACCTGGTTTTTCTTTCATTACCTACAAATCCAGGTTGTGCCAGAGTCCAAGCGAGTCTAGAGTAATTGTTTAAAAAGGTGAAGGAATTTTTTGGTATGAATAAATCAATGGGGGAATTTCTGGATAAGGTTAGGAATATAGAGGCAAAGTGGAGCGAGATATGGATTAAGGAAAAAGAATTTGAGGCTGATGCCAAGCCTGGAGCACCAAAATATTTTATAACAGTCCCCTATCCCTATGTTTCTGGGCCACCACACATTGGACATGGAAGATCTTATGTTGTGGGGGATGTAATAGCAAGATATAAGAGACTTAAGGGGTACCATGTCCTATATCCCATTGCTTTTCATGTAAGTGGGCTACCTATTGCTTCTATAGCTGATGGAATCTCGAGAGGAGATAAAGGGATGTTTGATAGGATGATGTTCTATGTACTTCCGTTTGAGAAGGATGAAGAAAAAGCCAAAGAGATTATAGAAAGCTTTAAGGATCCAATGAATGTTGCTCTATATTTCATAAAAATATGGGAAAAAGATCTTAAGAATTTTGGATTTTCTCTTGACTGGAGGAGAAAATTTCATACTGCAGAGCCAATTTATAATAAATTTGTTGAATGGCAGTATTATAAGCTTAAAGAGAAAGGAGTTTTGAAGAAAGGAGAATATTATGTCCTTTATTGTCTAATGCACAAACACCCAGCTGGAGAGGATGATATTCAGGACGGGGATGTTAACCCGGTAAAAAAAGTTGAATGGGTTGGAGTTAAGTTTAAATTCGAGGATGGATGGATAATAGCCGGAACTTTAAGGCCTGAGACAATCTTTGGGATAACAAATGTATGGGCGAAGCCAGAAGCAAAGTACTGTAAAATTAAAGTTAATGAGGAAGTTTGGTATGTTTCCAGGGAGGCTGCGGAGAAGTTTTCATATCAATTTGATAATGTTTCTATTCTAGAAGAAATAGATGGTTCTTACTTTATAGGGAAATGGTGTGTAGACCCACTAGGTAATAAACAAATAATACTTCCAGCAAGATTTATAGATCCAGACATAGGAACGGGCTTTGTTTATTCCGAACCATCCGATGCTCCAATAGATTGGGTAGCATTAATGGAATTGAAGGCCGCTCCAGAAAAAGTTAGGGAATTTGGAATAGATCCAAGAATATTAGAAAAAATAGAGCCAAAGAAGATTATTGATTTGCCTGGAGTGGAGGGACACCATAGCGAAGTTCTAATAAAGAAGTATAATGTAAAAGATCAATTGGACCCAAGATTAGAACAAATTTCTGAAGAGGCGTATAAGGAGCAATATTATAATGGAATAATGATTCCAGAAGGAGTAAAAGGGATGAAAGTATCTGAAGCTAAAGAATATGTAAAAGAGAAGCTATTGAGGGAAAATAAAGCAATAATTTTCTACGAAACATCAAGAAAAGCCGTCTGTAGAGCTAAGGGAAAAATAATTGTGGCTAAAGTAAAGGATCAATGGTTTATAGATTATTCTCCTGAATGGATTAAGGAACTAGGGAGGAAATGGTTAGATAAGAATATTGTTTATCCAGAGAAGTATAGGAAGCTATTTTATGATACAATTGATTGGTTAGAGAAAAGACCCTGCACCAGAACTAGGGGCCTTGGGACAAGGTTTCCATTTGACAAAAAATGGGTAATTGAATCCCTATCTGATTCTACCATCTATATGGCCTTTTATACCATTGCTCACTTAATCCGCTCCAGAAATATTGACCCATCTCAATTAATACCTGAAGTGTTTGACTATGTATTCCTGGGTAAGGGGGATGTTAAGGAAGTATCTAAAAGTTCAGGAATACCTGAAGAAACTCTAGAAGAGATGAGAAAGGAATTCCTATATTGGTATCCATTAGATCATAGGCATACTGGAGTGGCCCACATAACTAATCATCTTTCTTTCTTCATCTTACATCACTGCATCATATTCCCAGAAGAGTTGTGGCCAAAGCGGATTACTTTGCATGAAATGGTCTTAAGTGAAGGGGAAAAAATGTCAAAATCAAAAGGAAATGTGGTGCTACTTAAAGATATTGTAGAAAGGTATTCAATAGACCTTTATAGGCTATATGCAATAGGAACAGCAGATTTAGGGGCACCAATGGATTGGAGAGAAAGGGATGTTGCAGCATTAACAGGAAGACTACATAGATTTTTCCAAGTATGTGAAAAAGCAATTGCCGCTCCAGAAAGGGAGAAAGATAGGTTAGATGAGTGGCTCCTATCATCCTTTTATAAAAGATTGAAAGAAGCCTCCGCTCTAATAGAGTCTTTTAGGTTTAGGGAATATGTTCAAAGTCTATTTTATGGTGTATTAAGTGATATAAATAGATATTTATTGAGAAAAGGAACCGAAGATTATTATGGAGTAAAATTAATCCTTAAAGATTGGCTAATTTCCCTCTCTCCAGTCATTCCCCATATTTGTGAGGAATTTCTGGAGCGGATGGGAGAGAAAAGAATAAAAGATCAGAAATGGCCTGAGATTAGGGAAATAAAAGAAGAAATATTAAGAGAAGAAGAGTTCATTGAACAAGTGAAAGAGCAAGTAATAAAAATATGTTCTAGGCTTAAAAAACCGATTGAAGAGAAAGGAATAAAGGTTGTTAGGATAGTTATTCCAAAAGAAGAAAAGTACAAACTGTGGGAGGAAATAGAAAAAGTTTCTGAAAAAGACATTGGAAGAATTTTGGCTGAAAAAGGATTTTATGATCTAATAAGGCAAGCATTGAGGCAAAAAAGGGAAAAATTAATATGGTTTAACAGATCTAAGGAAAAAGAATTATTGGAGGATTCCATGAAATACTTTTCTTTCATATTTGGAGCACCATTTGAGCTAGTAATGGAGGAAGAAATACCTGAAGAAATTGCTAAAATTAGCGCTCCAGGTCAGCCAGCAATTTTGGTTGAGTTTAAGTAATATGAAATTATGGAGGTCATTAGATTAAATGAAATTAGGAATCCGGTAATTTCTGTTATAATACCTACCTATAATGAGGAGAAATATCTCAAATATACATTGCTCTCAATAAAAAATCAAGATTTTGACTTGCCCTATGAAATAATAATTGGAGATTCAAAAAGCGAGGACAGAACTATAGAAATAGCTAAGGAATTTGCTGATAAGATAGCTATTATAGAGAAAAGGAACATAGGGGCAGGAAGGAATGCTGGAGCAAAAATTTCTAAAGGAAAATATTTGGTGTTTATAGATGCGGATACAATTGCTGCTCCAAATCTCCTTTCTGAGTTTTATAATACTTTCCTCAATGACAATATTGTAGGAGTAACTTGCCCTATTGTTCCTCTTCCTCCAACTGTATCTAATCTTCTAATGTACACCACCTTTAACTATTTTTGCAAGTTTACAATATACAAAAAACCCCAGTTGCCAGGAATAATTTGCGCTTATAGAAGAGATGCGTTCTTTGAGGTTGGGGGATTCAATGAGGAATTGCATGTATGTGAGGACTTTGATCTTTCAGAAAGGATTGCAAAACTAGGAAAGATTGTTTACAATGAAAAAACTTTTGTAATGACTTCCGCTAGAAGAATTGAGAAGTGGGGGAAAGGAAAAAGTGCAGCAAAATATATTGGGATATACATTAGTTACTTGCTTAGGAATAGATTAAAAAGAATACCCTTCTCTTATGAGCCAATAAGGTAAAAAAGAAGAAATGGAAAATTTTTCTATGCCCCCGTAGCTCAGCCTGGAAGAGCACCGGCCTCCTAATGATAAGGGCAGCTCGGGCTGAATAATGATGAATAAACCACCGTTTGAGGAGAAAGCCGGGGGTCGCGGGTTCAAATCCCGCCGGGGGCATTAATCTAGAGACCCCAAATGAGAACTAATCTGTTTGAACTACAAATTCTCACATACATCTTCTCACGAAAAGATTAGCTAGTAATTTCTCAGTGCTTCTCCTAATAAGAAAAGAATACAATCCTAAAGCACTGCAGTCTTTTTCACTTTCCTTTAAAAATTATTTTTCTTCCTTGTGCATCACATATGGGTGCTTTGTGGCCAACCTTTGTGGAACTTTCTAGCTGACTTTAGCTAGCTCCTTCATTTAAGTTTTAGAATAAGCTTATGACATGTTTTCCAGCCGGGGGTGGGATTCGAACCCACGAAAACCGGGTCTGCAGCCCGGCCCCTTAGACCCCTCGGGCACCCCGGCACAATATATTATTTTTCCCTTCCATTTCAAAAATAAAAATTAAAGAAAAGAATCTAAGAGATGTTTGTTCTTCCTTAATTCTTCAATCTTTGCAAGCAATTTAGCTATGTTTTTATGATATTCCCTAATACGTCTATAAATATAGGATTCACAATTGGCCTTTGCAGGGCATTTTTCACAAGAGCTCAAAAAACAAAGGATAGGATACGCATTAAAGTTAAAATCTTCAACAAAAACCAAAAATTCAGAGCTATTTCTCTTAAATAGAATATTTATAAAATATTCATCTTTTTTTGAACTGAAAAGAAGAAAACCATCAAAAGTTTCAAGTTCCAGTCTTAAATCTCTTAATTTAAACATTTCTTTAAGCCAGGAAATTATTTCATTAACTTTCTTATCTCTCTGAAGTCTTTCAATTCTAGGAAGGATATTTTTTACTTTCTGCATGCTATTTTTACATTTTGGAAAAATATTAACATTTTATTTATAAAATAGAAAAATTAGCCTATGGAGGTAGATGCCCTTTTTAAGCTAATTGCAGTACTCAACAAAGAAGAGAAAATTAAGATTTTCAATTTTCTTTTGGAGAAAAAAGAGGCAACATTAAAGGAGATATCAGAAGTTACGGGGGTAAAATTATCAACAGCTTCCAAATATCTAAAGGAGCTGGAGAGGGCAAAAATTGTAAAAGCAGAGAGAAAGAAAAAGAAAGCATCCAAGTTCTACTTAGGTGAAAATGCTTCTAAATTAATGCCTTTCCTACAATTTAGAAAAGGAATAAGTGTTATAGATGAAGAGGGAAGATTGAGACTCTACAATTTTTCAACCCTATTAGAAGAGGGAAAAAAGGTAGGGATAGATGAACTTTTTTTGAGAAAAATAATTCATGAAACTTTATCAAAATGTTACGATGGAGTTTACTTATTAGATCTGATAGCTATTCTGAGAAAAAAGATAGCTGAAGAGATAGAAAAGCTTAGGCTTCTCAGCTCCAGGATAACCCTAAAATTTGGGAAGGAGGCAGAATTATTAGAACATATTAAAAAGACGAATCCTGAGGTAGCGAGGCTATTTTTTGATGGTGTAATAGAAATAAGGAATATTGGGGAACCAACCCTAATTTCTCTTGTACATGATTTAGACTTTTTAATTCGTAAAGGGCTAAGACCTTTTAATATAGAAGCCAAACCCCCAACTAATATTCACTCACTGCTTTCCCATATCTTTACTTTAGTAGATGCATGTAATCAAGAATTAGCAGACCATCAACAAGCAATAGACAATTTTAATATTTACTTATCCCCCTTTATCTCAAATCTTAGCGATACGGAATTAAAACAAGTTTGTGAAAGAATTATTTATACATTCGACCAGATGTATGAGGTAAAAGGTGTAAAAACCCATCGTACTGTTTTGCTATTAGAAGTAGATGTTCCCAAGTATTTAGAAAAGAAGCCAGTAGTAATAAAGGGAAAGGCAATTGGAGAATACAAAGATTTTTCTGGAGAGGCTAAATCCCTTCTTGAGACATTACTGAGGATATATAAACAAAAAAAGAAAAAAACAAATCCAAAAATCTTTATTAAAATAAGGAACAAAAAGCAAATAAATGAAATATCAGAATTTTTAGATTTAGTATACATAATAAATGAAATTCCAGGGTGGCAGGGAGAAAATGCAGTCTATCTTTATGATTGGGTAAGGATAAGCGGAGAATTTAAGGATACTTCTCGCGCTCCAGAAATTCAATTTTGCACACTGAATCTTCCAAGAATTGCCTACGAGAGCAAAGAGGAAGACACCTTTATAGAAAGATTAAAAGACATTATAGGAAAAGTCTTAAGATCATTTGATACAGTAATAGGAAAAATAAAGCAGGCAATTCCAACCAAGAGATTCATTAATCCTTCTTATGTGAATATTAAGAATGGCATTTCTCTTATAGGGATAACCGGAATGAGGGAAACTATAGAATTCCTTGCTGGGAAATATTCCGAAAATATAGATCTTGCCCTAAAAATGCTAAAAGAGATGAACAAAGAGCTTGAAAGAACACCCTACAAACTAGGACTCGTAGAAGTTGATTTTTCTCCCATCACCAGAAGATTTCTTTCTTCCTGCAGAAGAATAGGGTTTCCATTAAAAAGAATGACTGGAGGTATAGACTTACCAACCGATCCTATTACTAAGATAAATCTCTTATCTAAACTACATCCCTTCCTAACTGGAGGCCACTTGCTTAGAGTTAAGAGCTTAAGCCAAGAAGTTTTGGACCTTGCTTTAAAGAAAGAGGTAGGAATGATAACTGGAGAGGCCTTGGATATAATCTAAACTAGCAATCAGCATATTTTAGGAGTTCTGAAATAAGCTCATTTAAATCGCAAGTAGCGACAGCAATCGTAGTATCTGCTGCACCATAATAAACAAACAAAGTATCATCAATTACAACGTTCCCACATGAGTAAACAACATTGTTTGATAATCCATATTTCTCGTAATCTTTCTCTGGCCTTAGTATTGGATAATCAAGCCTAGATATCACATGTGCTGGATTTTCCTTAGCAAGAAGCATTGCTCCGAGCATATACATTCCATTTCCATGCCCATGGTAGATCATAACCCAACCCTCACTGACCTTTATGGGGGGGCCACAAGTACCTACCCAATCTTTATCCCACTTATCTGGCCTAGGATGGATATAATCCCACCCCATTATATACCCTTCTTTTTCTAATCCGAGACTTTCTACGAAATCTACCCATATACACATTTTCTTAAACATTGGCCTATGGAAAAAACAATATTTTCCATTTATTCTTTCTTCAAGAACCAATCCATTTTTATCCCAGAAACCTGGAGGGGAAATTAACCTAGGTTTTTCCCAAGCTTGCCAATTTCGCTCCAGAAAATCCTTAATGCTTATGGAAGTCAAAGCTATCCTCACATTTCTTTCCCTTTGTCCTACCGCAGTATAACACATGTAAATTCTATCCCCTATAATTGTTGCTCTTGGATCTTCGCATCCAGTATATTTTCTCGTGGGTTTCACTTTTGTTTCATAAGCCATTCTAGGGAAATAACATGGTGATTCCAATCTTTCTTCTATGGTATATCCATCAGAGCTTATAGCAAGTCCTAGCGACGATTCAAATGTTGTTGATAGAGCTCGGTATATAAGGTAGATTTTTCCTTCAATCTGGAGCACCGCAGGATTGAACACAGAAACATTTTCCCAATTATGATCCTTCAATGGCTTTAGTATTGGATTTCTCTCATATCTTTTTAATTCTATCATACTTTACATTCCTTTAAGAGATAATTGAGAAGTTTATCAAAATCGCAAGTAGCAACACAGACATACTTATCTGCAGCTCCATAATAGACAAACAAAGTATTATCCTTTACCACAGCACCTTCAGGAAACACGCAGGGTCCAGCAGACCTTCCCTTTACTTCGTATATTAATTCGGGTTCCAGTAATGGCTTCTTTGTTCTAGCTATTATTTTAAAAGGGTTCTCTAAATCCAAAAGCATAGCATGAATACTAAATGAAAGTTCTGGGGAAATTTCAGGATATATTAGTAACCATCCTTCATCTGTAAGTATAGGAGGGGCTCCTACTTCAACAAAACGCTTAGGTGGTATAGCTTCCATTAAGATATTTTCTTCAAGTTCAGGATATTTTAGAAATTCTTTCCAATAACCTTCTGGAGGATTCCAAATCTCTTCTATCTTATTGAAAAAAGCTATTACAACCTTAGAAGGAGGGATATCTGGATATAGAGTAAAGATAAGAGCATACTTATCTTGAATTTTCTCAGGAAAAAGGGTGGCAGCTTTTGAGTTTACAGGAATTACAACTCCTTTTTTCTCATATTCTTTGAAGTCCTCACTAATTGCTAAAGCGGCCTTTACACCACGAGGAATGGGTGGCCAAAAGGCTACTGCAGTATAGAATATATAGTATTTTCCCTTAATTTTAACAAAGCGAGGGTCCTCACACCCAAACTCTTCCCAAGAATATTCTGGCCCAAAGAAAAATCTTCTATTCTTAAAATGAATTCCATCCTCACTCTCTGCATACCCTATTGAAGAAATTTCACAGCAAGGACCCCCAATTCCTGGAGTTACTTGGATTGGCCCTGAAACAGCACGGTAAAGCATTTTAAATTTTCCATTTTCTAGAGTAACGCAAGGATTATAAACGGCCTTTGCTTCGAAGAAATGCTCTATACTTGGCCTCAAGATAGGGTTCTCTATACTCCTCATCAACTTCAACTTTTTCACCCCGCTTTATTTCTTCCTTTAACCTTTCCAGCTCCAGGGTTGCAACCCCAACATAAAAATCCCCAGCGCCATAGTACACGAGCAACTTTCCGTTCTTAATAACTGCGCCACAAGGATATGCCATCGATCTTTCATAAGGTAGCTCCGGCTCCAGAACAGGCTCTGGAGACCTATAAATTACCTCTCCAGGGTTTTTAATATCCAGAGCCATTATTCCTATTTTATATCTGTATCCATCATCCATTAATATCATTTCAGGAGTTATTCCAACCTGCCAGTACCAAGGGTCCCATCCTGAGACTCCATGATAAACCAGTATCCAATAATTCCATTTTCGAAAGGGAGGAGGACCAGCCCCAATTTTTCTGCTATCCCACTTATCTGGCCTAGTATAAATGCATGCGTGGCCAAAGAGGAACTTTCCTTTATCAAATTCGCTGAAATCTTTTACGGAATCCGCCCAGATATAGGGAAAAATCCTGTGGAAAAAGAAGTATCTTCCTTTTATCTTCTCAGGAAATAAGACCCCATTTTTGTCAGGAATATCTGGAGGACTTATAGCTCTTGGTTTTTCCCAATTCCAGTTTCCTTCTACAAAATCTTTTACCTTTATAGAGCTAAAAGCAATTCGCATAGGGTTCCATCCATCAAATGCTACGTAGGTAAGATAAATTCTATTTCCAATTCTTGTAAGCCTGGGATCTTCACAACCAAAATACCCTGCTCCAGATATTAGCCTGTAATTTATTATGAGATTATTTATTTTTTCATTCGGATCGATCTTTCCTTTAAACCCGGGGTTTATCTCAAACCTTTCGCGTGGTATGTAGGCAGGTTCATCGTCCCTTTCATCTATACTATAACCATCAGAACTTACAGCATGGCAAAAAACGGAAATGTTATTTTTTGTTATGGCTCGGTAAAGGATATGTATTTTATTTCCGATTTTAATAGCAGCGGGATTAAAAGTACCCCCACATTCCCAAGGATTACCAGGACGAGGCTTTATTATAGGGTTTCCTTTATATCTAGCCAATCTAAGTGACATATCAAAATGAATGGGGAGGGTACTTAAATAGAGCAAATTACTACTTTTCAATAGCACTTTTTTCTTTTTTTGCCATTTTTTGTAAAATTTCTTCCAAATATCTCAATTCTGACAGAGCATTTTCATAAAGTTCATCTATTCTCTGAATTTGCTCATCTATGATTTTTATTGTGCTCTCCTTAGTATCCTCCATAAGGATTTCAGCCCCGATATTAAGCAAAACTTTATCAGTTTCTTTTACCTCCGCTTTAATAAACACTCCTGACCCTATAGGAACCAAGAGTTTATCTCCTTCCGATAACTCTTTTAAACTTGCTTTGGTCACTTCATATTCAACTCTCTTTTCTTGTAGGTTAGATAACATCTCTTTAAGCTCTTCTATCCGGTTTCTTATTACCACAATTTTTCTTTCTTCTTCACTCATATCCTTCAACCTTTTCTATCTTTATAAGATGCCTTTTCAGTTTATGAGTTCCTCCTAGCACTGAGTATACAATCTCAATGGCCGCATCTTTGTTTTTAGCTCTTACAGTCTTCGAAAAGGGTTGCCAGGTCTTCTTTATTTTCATTTTTCCAGAGACTCTGAATGTTTTAAGCTCCTTACCCATACCTCATCTTCTTTTTCCTCGAGTACAATTTCTATATCAGAAGGGGGTTTTCTTCCTCCTTTACTCCAAATTTCCTCGTTTATCCCTGGATCTATCTTAATAATTTTTCCTTTATATATCCTGGAAAGGTATTCTCTTAGCGCCTTAATAGCTATTTTGCTTCTCTTCCAATAAGCTCTATAAAGCCACTTCCTTTTAAGAGGCACTTTTAAAATTTTCTTCTCCCCGTTCATATTTTTAATCTTCTTCTTCTCCAATTCCTAAAAATTCTTCTTAACCGCATAAGAGGAACTCTTCTTCCCCTTCCAATGCCAAATTTCTTTAAAAGAACCCAAACTGCAGGGGGCCTATTTTCTCTTAGTTTCCTTGCCCTTCTTATCTTTTGGTGAAGAGTTTTTACCCTTGCCATTTAGAATCTTATCCTAAATTCTTTTTTTGTTTTCTCATAAACCTGTCTTAAGAATTCTTTAAATTCTTTGTCACTAATTCTCTTTTTAATCCGCCCTTCTAGATAAAGTCTTATCAATATGTCCTCTACTTGAGATGCAAAAGAAGGATTCGCTATCTTTATCCTTCCTAATCTCTCTTTAGCTTCTTGGGTTAGAATTTGTGATAATAACTTCTCTACTATTATTCTTCTTTTTCTTTCTTCTTCAATTCTTTTTAAAATGTCAGTTTCCATGTTCCTTGGCAATCTCGGTAGCTATTTTGTCTAGAAAACTCATTCCCTTCTTAGTTATTTTTCTACCTTTTTTATTCTTCTCCAAAAATCCTGCTGCTTCAAGCTGTTGAAGGATTTTTCTTATGATTGCTCCAGACCCCCTATATTTTCTTTCTGGAGCATACCCCCTATTTTTCCTTCCGCCGTAGAGCTTCCTCAATCTTGATACTCCCAATGGCCCATGCACGTATATCTTCCTTAGAACTGCAGCTGCCCTTATGTACCACCAATCATCCTGTTGGGGTGGTCTCTCCCTATGTGCTCCAGTTTTTACAAATTTTGCCCATTCTGGCGGTTGTATTTCTTTGATTTCTTTTAGTTTTTCTTTTGCTCTCATTATTAGCTCATTAGGATCAACATCAAATACTGTAGCCATACCTATTCAATAACTATTTTAAGATTATTTTTTCTATACTCCTGAGGATCGTTTTAAGATCTTCTTTCATAATAGTGCTTGTTTTAGACTCTTTTTCTTTTATTGTCCCAGGGTTTAGTAGTACCTTCAATCTTTCAGCTAAGTTTAAGAGAGGAAAGGCTGACACATGTTTTTGTTTTACAACAGTTCCAAGCAAATGGCCTTTAATATCTAAAGTATTCTTTTCAATGTCATAGGTAAGGTTTGCTTTAAAAACAATTCTACTTTTCCAATTTTTTGCCGTAAATTTCTCAGCAACAAGAAGAATTTTCTTTCTTGTTTTTTCAGGAACTCCTGTTTCATATGAATGCTTTACGCTCCTGATATCCACATGATATTTTCTTAATTTAAAGAGCCTTACGAGTTCTTGAATAAAATCTTCTGATTTTCCAAGGTATTTTCCATTTACTTCTTTAAAAATCATATTAAACACCAAAGAGGGCTTCTCTTAATTTTTCTCTATAATTGTTCGCTTCTTCCACTATGCTTGCTTTCCACCTCTCATAAGCAGGCCTATATAGAGTATGTTCGTAGAACTTCAGTAAGAGCCCTATTACTACGTTTTTTGCCTTTTCATCAAATTTTTTTACCAACTCAACCTTTATTTCTAAGGTACATTTCCCTTTCTTTCCCTCCTTTCTCTCCCCTGAAGGAAGAATGACCTTAATTTCTTCAACTTCAATTTCAAGTTTAGTTGTATTCTCTACTGAGGTAAATTCATCCAGATCTTTTTTTGCTAATATAATAAACTTCCAAGTTTTCTTGTTTTCTTTCTCACTGTACTTGTATTCTTTTTCCTCTAGATCATATCCCAAATCTTCCCAGATGCTCTTACTATTATCATAAATTTCCTTAGGATCCATCACTAATACCTCAAATTCATCTTTCCATTCAGCAAGCTTTTCCTTTACGGCCATTATCTCAACCTTAGACTATCCCCAACTCTTGGCACATTTGTTTCTACTCTATACTTCTTGTTAAGATATTTGGCAAGATCAACACTCTTTTCTTTTTCTCCGTGGACTATTATATACCTCCTTGGTTTAGCCCTTAAATTTTCTATAAACTCCTCTATCTCTTTTCTATTTGAGTGTCCTGAAAATCCTGTTATTTTTCTTACATTCATCTTTATTTCCTTTGCAATTGTTTTATTATTTTTTATTCGCACTAAAGTTCTCATCCCATCAAGTATCTGTCTACCTAAAGTATTTTCTGCCTGATATGAGACAAATACCAAGAAATTATCTTCCTCCTCACAAAACTCTTCCAAGTAACTCACACTCGGCCCTCCGGTTAACATCCCGGATGTGGATAGAATTATTGCTGGGCCTTTCTCTTGAATAATTTCTTCTCTAGATTTGTCTTTATTTACCCTTATAATGTTCTCATATTTAAATGGGTTTTCCCCATTCAGTATTCTGTCCGCGATTTCTTTTTTTAAGAACTCAGGATAACAGACGTAAATTGCAGTAATATCCCATACCATTCCGTCAAGATAAAGAGGTATTTCTTCCTTGATTTTTTTATTTTCAAAAGCATCAACTAATGCGTAAATTATTTCTTGGGCTCTACCCACTCCTAATACAGGAATCAGGACTTTACTTCTTCTTTCAATAGCCTCATTGATAATTTGTATTAACTCCTCTTTTGCCTCAAAACGGGTGGGTGTTATATCTTCAGAACCTCCATATGTGCTTTCTATTAACATCACCTCTATGCGGGGTGGGGATATAGAGGGTTTTTCTAACAGAAAAGTTCCTTCTTTTTTAAAATCTCCAGTATACACAAGATTTAGAAAACCTTCACCAATGTTAAGGTGGATTATTGCCGATCCAAGAATATGTCCAGCATTAGAGAGGCAGATTTTTACATCATCAGTAATATTGACAACGTAATCGTAAGGTAAGGGAATTATATGTTTTAACATTTGTCTTAATTCCTTTTCACTGTAAATTGGCTCCTTATTTTCCATTCTTTGAATTTCTATATAATCAGAGCATATTAGCGTGCCTATTTCCCTAGTCGGCTCTGTCATGTATACGGGCCCTTTATATCCAATCTTAAAGAGCCATGGGAGGAATGCGAAGTGATCAGCATGAGCGTGGCTTATAATAACAGCATCGATCTCCTCTGGATCAATTTTAAGGATGTCAAATCGTGGATAAGGATATGGAATATTTGACAGAGATATCCCACAATCTAAAAGTATATTTGAGTTTTTTGTTTGAATAAGGTAACAACTTCTTCCTACTTCTCTTGTTCCTCCCAGAAAAGATATTCTTGCGAAATAACTTTTATCTCGTTTAAATCTGACACTAAAAATGCGTTTTCCTACTGATTCCATTAACTTTTGTCTGTAACCAGAGCTTTGTCTGATAATGTATCTTATAGTCTCTATTATAGGAGATTTCTCTAAAGGCGTTCTCCTTACTTTCGGTGTCCAGTTTGTTTTTTCTTTTATTTGATAAATAACGGATTCATCTACTAGCGCAGGCCGATCAACTTCGATATAAACACATGATCTCTGTTTGTCAAAGCATATATCTCCCAGTGCCAGATTTCTAGGAAGCAGATCTTCAATTATTTTTTTTGTTTTTTCTTCTTCAACGAGGGTTTCTGGGAGCATTCTTACTTCTATTCTCCTCTTAATTCTGTTTACAACAGGTATTACAAATGCTTTTGAAGCTAAGAAGAAAGATTTGTTTCTTGTATAAATAACTAAGTTGGGTCCTTCAAAAGAAATCTTCTCAATGTATTTTCCTAGTCTTTTCTCTACCTCCTTCAGAAGATGCACTCCTTATCACGTTTTCTATTTCTTCTTTTGAGAGTAATCTTGAGCCTTCTTTGTCAATTACTACTACATCTATATCATACCCCGAATATATATCCCTTTTGAGGGAAGCTGATATAGCATTTATAGCTAACTTAATAGCTTCTTCTTTCTTAATATCATCCCTATAACTGGCATCCAATACAGGCATGGCATAAAGAACGCCAGAACCCCAAGCAGTATACTTTTCTTCAGTTGTTCCTCCGTAAGGATCCATACTATAAAGGTGAAACCCTTCTTCATCTTTTCCTCCAATAAGAATTTGAGCCTGATATGGAAAAAAACTGAATCTTCCAGAGTATAACAAGTGAGAAAGCAGGGTTACTATATTCTTCACGCTAGGTTTTCTTTCTCTATCTATTTCAAACAATTTAGCCTGAACTTCAAGTATCCTAGCTATTTGTTGAAAATCTGCAACATTTCCTGCTATTCCAACCCATACATCCTCATATACTTTGTATAATTTTCTCATTTGCGAAAACCTCATTGGTCCAAGAGTAACTTGCCTTTCTGTAGCCAGCACTACAAAATCTTTACCCTTTATTCCCACAACAGTAGTCCCTGTCTTTAGAACCCTCTCCATATAATAGCTTAACCCCATTTTTATTCATTCTTGATGTTTTATAGGAGAATATGGGCCCGTAGTCTAGTGGTATGACGCCGCCCTCACGAGGCGGAGGTCCCCGGTTCGAATCCGGGCGGGCCCAGAATCCACTTATTCCCTTCCGACCACCGGTCTGGATGAATAAGCTAGCAATTATTGCATATCTAGGGAAATTTAAAGATCCTAAGACAACTTCACCCGGGGTTTCTATCGGTTACTTGGCTTTTTAAGATCCAAGTTTTCTTAATACTATCTTTCTGAAGGGATAATAAATTAGTAATAAAATTGCAACATTTAGAAACAGCAATATAATGTTATTATTCTTGGCTCCCATTAGGAACTGAATAATTCCTGTGGGTTTTGGAAAATTAAGGTGAGACAGATTCCAAACTTCGCTCCAGGCAAAGTTGGGTATGCCCGTGAATAAAGAAAAGAACGGGCTAAAAATATAAAAAAAGAGGTCCTCTGTACCAATACTTAAAAGAACATAAGTGTCTAAGGTTATTATCCAAAATTTTGGATTTTTGCTGTGATAATACCCTAAAAAAGATAGTAAAATTGGAAAAAGTATCCATTGTAGCCACATTGCAGCCTGATAGTGAGTTACATATTCTTTCTTATATCCATAGAGCCAGAAACCTGAACAGCCTAATAAGTCAGAAAAAGAGAAAAGCACTATTAAAACAACAGAAAAAACAAAAAGAGGTGGAGAAGTCCTCATTCTAACGATTCAAATCTCTCTTTGAGCTTTTCTAAAACTCTTGGCAAAGTAGTATATTCCATCTCATGTTCTGAGAGTCTGTGTGGTTCAAAAGGTCCATGTCTCCTTAGATAATCTGCCACCCTATTTGCTAGTTCTCTTGCATAATCAAAGGCTGGATCATTAAAGAGATCTACCGGACCTATTAGTTCCCCATTTCTGAGCTGGAATCCTGCAGCAATTACTCGAGGTGGTCCGTCAAATCTTGTGGGGTGAGCTTGCTCAAAAGAGCAGGGCATAAGAGGCCCATGGTGGCTACCCCTCATCCATCCTTTTACTAGGAACGGGGTTGCAAACGGCTCCAAAATCTCTCCCATTGCTGGAAATTCGTGCTGAGCTCTAATTACCATTATTGGATCATCTTTTCCAACATATTTTCCTGCTATGAGTGCCAATTTCTCAGCCGAAGTAACAGCTGCTATAGTCCCATCCTTTTTGTATACCCTCTTCACAATGAATCTAGAAGTGCATCCTATGAGTGCTAGTAGATCATAAGACTCTTCAGGTGTGTTAAGAAACACTTTTTTCCTCTCATAAATATCGTGGACTTCGAATCGAAATCCTTCATGAAGACTTGGACTGACTACCAATCCAGCAGTATTAAATGGATCTGCAAATATTCTATATAAAGGAAGATTCCATGCTCCCGCATCTGTCTTGTCAGCCATAAAAACAGCAATTGGCTCACTTTTTCTTTCTTCTATTTCCATCTCAGCAATACCTGGTCCCATTCCCCGGATATTTCCTGAAAATGCTTCTTTGAGCAAATCCTGTCCAGCAGCGTATAGTTTTAGATCCTTTGCAACTTCTGCCATTGCCTTGAAGGTATTCCATGCAAGCTCATGGACTTGCGGATTGTTCATCCCTCCTGTATGAGTCATTATTAGTCCCACATCATCCCCGCATTTGAGAATTGAATAATCTATTATTTTTCCTTCCTCCTTAGCTTTTTTTAATTTTTCTTCAGCAGTTTTTGTTAATGCTTCATGCCACTTTACATGTCCTGCAATGCTTCCCACATCTGCCTTTATGCAAGAGATTGTTACTTTCATAAAAGTTAGTGAATATCCCTCATTATACGCTTAAGTATCCTTATATAAGCGTAATTGCTATTATTATATACGTAGGAATTATGAGGGAAGGGACCACCCTTCCCTATTTTCAGATGATCTTCCTAAGCATATGCTTAGGAAGGGAGGACTGATGCTCAAATGAGGTCCCTCCAGAGGGCCCAGTAACCCGCCCGGTGGATAACTTGGCTCGGGAGCTGAGGAAGGGGGTGGCAAGCTGCCAAAAGCCCGGGGTAGGGGCATGCACCCTTTGATCCCGGGATCCCCGAATGGGAATCCTGGGGCCAAGGCCTCATCCCGTAAGGGAGGGGAACGCGGGGAATCGAAGCATCCTAGTACCCGCAGGAAAAGAAAGCAATAGCGATGGCGGGAGTAAGGTGCTGGGGCTTATTTGAAGTCTTTAAATCCTCAAGAAAAATTAAAAAGATGTTTTTTCTTGTATAAGCGTATTGAAATTTTTTTATCTTTTAGGAGTAATGAAAGGAGATGGGCACGTGTGTATTTCAAAGAAACATTCACAAACAGCCTTTGTAAGCAGTAGCGATGAAAACTTCATAGCATACATAAGTGGGCTTTTAGAAATGCTTGGGATCCCACATAAGATCAAAAAACATTGGAAGCATAGATGTTGGTATGTAGTAAGTTATAGGGAAAAAGCAGCTAAAAAATTCAAGAATTTATTGGAAAATGCATTACCATTGGTTCTGTCGTCTCCTTTAAACTGCCAACTTGCGTTTGTAGAAGGTATAATCGATGCAGAAGGATGTGTTTTGGTTAGAAAGTACAGGAGAAATACAAGGATATACACTTATCCTGCTGTTCATATAAAGATGAAATCTTATGATGTCCTTAAGGTTGTCTCATTGATTCTGGAAAGGGTTCATGTTGGTCATTCTTTCTTCTATGATCGTTATAATACTCAATGGAAATTAACTGTGGAAGGGACGAACTTTTATAAACTTAAAACTCTTTGTGGGTTCTCATACAAGCTAGGTAAACAAGCCCCGGCACCCTCCAACCGGCGAGGGAAACCGCCACAGCCCAAACTGAACCCTCCCTAGCAATAGGGAGGGGATGTGGGGTTGTAGGGCTGACCCATTACTCCCCCAAGGGGAACCTGAACTCCGGTGGAAGTCCGGGGCCGTAGAGGGTAAAAGCCCCGTAAGGGTAACCCGAGGGGGAGCGGGTCAGTCCCTGAGTACCTGGGGTCGGAAATCCCTAGGGAATCTGGGGGGCAGTAACCCCCAAGGCTAAATACTCCCCGAGACCGATAGCGAACTAGTAGGGTG